>Ga0326514_10002421_pt1 | contig 11873 bp, 17 predicted proteins | sample 3_2548_0518_D_FD_203653 | JGI IMG/M metagenome (GOLD analysis project Ga0326514, IMG submission 203653) | Bovine rumen microbial communities from UC Davis, California, United States - 3_2548_0518 | ecosystem: Host-associated > Mammals > Digestive system > Stomach > Rumen | place: USA... | reverse complement strand
ACCTCAAAAAAAGGTGACTAAAGAAATACATCAGATCATGGCGAACATGCCCGGATGGAAACGCTACGACAAAAACGCGAGCGGCAAGACCCGAACGCCTTACGGAATCCAAGTTTGCTACGTCCCGATTGTTTCCCTAACGGAAACAGATTTAGGGCAACAAACGCTTGAATGACGGCAAAAGCGACGAATCAGCACTCGAAACAGGCGATTTTAGGGAAACAGGAAACATGTGCGGAAACATCACGGGAAACAAAATAGCAGCAGGTCATGTTGCTTGTTTCCCCTCGTGTTTCCCTTGTTGCCTTAGAAATCATTAAAAAAAAGAATAAAGAAAGAATACGTATAGAGAAGTAAAGGGTTTTTTAGGGAAACAGGAAACATCTTATTTTCTCGGAAAGGAGTCTACATGATCCTCCAAGGAAACGTGCGGGGCTACATCTACCCCATAACCCAGCAAGCATACGACGAACCCATCGACGGCGCCAAGCGCTGCCGCCGCTGTGGACGCAAGTTCGAGGCTTCGCGCAATAGGCGGTACTGTTCGGAAGAGTGCCGCAAGGCGGCGAATCTGGAGAAGCACCGCGAGAGAAGCAGGAAGTATCAGGAGATGAAAAGGAGGGCGAGGATTGCATGAGCGTCACATCATATGCAGACTTCATCGGCTCGAAGCGACAAAGCTGGCAGGCATCGGGCTTCGAGCCGACAAGTCTGAACGGAATGCTATTTGCATTCCAACGCGATATTGTACGTTGGGCGTTGATAAAGGGCAAAGCGGCTATATTCGCCGATTGCGGCATGGGCAAGACCGCCATGCAGCTCGAATGGGCGCATCGGGTATGCGAGCGCACGGGCGGCATGGTGCTCATACTCGCGCCGTTGGCTGTTTCGGCGCAGACGGTGCGCGAGGGTGACAAATTCGGCATCAAGGTCAATCGTTGCCGGACACGCGATGACCTGAAAGACGGCATAAACATCACGAACTATGAAATGCTGTCTCACTTTGAGGGTGTTGACTTTTCAGGCGTAGTGTTGGACGAGTCATCGATTCTCAAAAGCTACACGGGAGCGACGCGAAACCAAATCATAGATAGGTTCAATGCTACCCCGTATCGGCTCGCATGCACGGGAACACCCGCGCCAAACGACTTCATGGAGCTGGGCAACCATTCGGAATACCTTGGATGCATGACGCGAACCGAAATGCTCGCCATGTTCTTCGTGCACGACGGCGGGGACACATCCAAATGGAGACTGAAAGGCCATGCGGCTTCTCGTTTCTGGGAATGGGTGAGCACGTGGGCGGTCATGGTAACAACCCCATCCGATCTAGGCTATGAGGATGGCGATTTCAAACTGCCAAAGCTGACCATCGAGACGAAGATTCTGCAAAGCGGTATCGACTCAGGGGACAGGCTCTTCAACATCGCAGAGCAAACTCTGGTAGGCCAGCAAAAGGCAAGGCGCGAGACAGTCACAGTAAAGGGAGACGCAATAGCCGAAATCGTCAATGCGTCCGATGAGCCATGGCTGATTTGGTGCGACCTCAACGCCGAAAGCGAATACCTCGCAAAGCACATTCCTGATGCAGTCGAAATCAAGGGCAGCGACACGCCAGAGCACAAAGAAGACGCAATGCTCGGTTTCGCGGACGGCAAATACAGGGTAATCGTCACGAAGCCGTCAATAGCAGGATTCGGCATGAACTGGCAGCACTGCAACCACATCGCATTCTGCGGCATGTCGCATAGTTACGAGCAGTTCTATCAGGCCGTGAGACGCTGCTACAGGTTCGGACAAGAAAAACCCGTGGACGTGTCTATCTTCATCACCGAAATAGAGCAGGAGATAGTTCGCAACGTCCTAGCGAAAAAGGAATCGAACGAGACCATGAAAAAGGAAATGACGAAGCGCAGCAAGCGCATAAAACAGGATGCGGAAAAGACAGACCGCGATGTGTCGCCGTATATCGAGGACGATGCGGAAGGCGAAGGGTGGAGGATGCTGCTCGGCGATTGCGTCACGCGGCTATCCGAGTTCCCCGATGACTATTTCGGATTCAGTGTATTTTCCCCGCCGTTCGCGAGCTTGTACACCTACAGCAATAGCGACAGGGACATGGGCAACTGCAAAGACGATGACGAGTTCATGGAGCACTTCAAATACCTCGTCGCGGAGCTGTACAGGACGTTGCAACCAGGACGCAATATCTCGTTTCACTGCCAGAATTTCTCGGCGCTGAAAGAGCGCGACGGATATATCGGCATTAAGGATTTTCGCGGTGATTTAATCCACGTATTCCAAGACGCGGGATTCATCTACCATAGCGAGGTCACAATCTGGAAAGACCCCGTGACGGCGATGCAGCGCACAAAGGCTCTGGGACTTCTCAATAAGCAGAAGAACAAGGATAGCGCCATGTCGAGACAGGGCATCCCCGATTACCTCGTAACCATGCGCAAGCCCGGCGAGAACAAAAACCCCATCAGCCATAACAATGACGAATTCCCGATTAGCGTTTGGCAGAAGTACGCTAGCCCAGTTTGGATGGACATAAACCCGTCAAACACGCTGCAATACCGCGCGGCTCGCGAGAATGAGGACGAAAGGCACATCTGCCCGTTGCAGCTTGACGTGATCGAGCGTGCAATCGCCCTTTGGAGCAACCCCGGCGATATCGTTCTAAGCCCGTTTGCTGGAATCGGCTCAGAGGGATACGTGGCAGTGAAGAAAGGGCGAAAATTCGTTGGTATCGAGCTTAAGAGCAGCTACTTCAACCTCGCGTGCAAGAATCTCGATGCAGCCGTGGAAGAGGCGAACGCCCTAACGCTATTCGATTTCAGGGAGGTTTCATGACGGACTTCACGGGCAAGACCGTGTTTCTCAGCGGCCCGATGACGGGCGGGCTCGACTTGAACCGCGCAGCTTTCGCGCAGGCGGAATCGCGGCTCATGGAGCTGGGCGCGGCGGCGGTGTTCAACCCTGCGAAGGACGCGCCCCACGGGCCGACCGACCTGCCGCATTCGCATTACATGCTCGACACCATCCACAGGCTCACGCAGCACGGCAAGGTGGACGGATGCAACCGACCGCGCTTCGACGTGCTGGTGGCCCTGCCCGGATGGAGCCAGAGCGCGGGTGCGCGGATAGAGGTCGACGTGGCTTTCAGCTGCGGGATAGAGGTGGTGACGTGGTGAACGAAGGCTTGAAGAGCTGCGGAAAGCCCAGCCGTGGACGTTACGTGCAAGGGTGCCGCTGCTACATGTGCCGCGTAGCGAACTCGGAATACGCGCTTGCGCATAGCCACGGCGAGAACGAGCGGCGCGTTTACGGCTATTACAGCGTCTACAGGCTGCGTAATCGCGTGACGAAGCTGCTTGATAACGGGTGGACGAAGCGCGGTATATGCCGAGAGGCGCAAGTTCCAAGGAGCACGCTTGCCACGCTCATGAACGGTCACAGGAACACGCCCATGAAGCGCGATGGCGAAAAGAAGCTCACGTGCAAGGTCAGCGCGGATTTCTACAACAAGGTGATGGCTTTGCCGCTGCATCCGAAGAAACGCGCAGACGGTGAACTTGTGGACGCTGCGCCGGTGAACGCCGCGCTTGACGCTCTGTATGCGAGAGGCATCACGCCATACTCAGTGGCGAAGGAAAGCGGCATACCGCTTAGCACCATCTACCAGATGGGCGAAAAGAAGAAATGCACCTACAAGACGATGAAACGGCTTGCTCTGGCAAGCGACAGGTTGAGGGAGTTGGTAAGCGCATGAAGGGTATGAAAGCCGAGCTGTCGAAGCTCACGATGCGCGAGATAAAGGCCATAGCGAAGGAAGAGGGAATCTGCCTTGGCTACGACGGAGCGCGGAAAGACACGGCGATTGCCGCGATCATCGCCAATCGGCGCGAGAACGGGAGGCGGTAATGCGCGGCGAGAACAGACCCCTCCCATGGCTGACGTCGGAGGCGGCGCGGCTCATCGAGAACGTGTTCGATGACGTTGACATGGGGAGAGTGGACGAGAAGACGTTGAAAGAGGCGAAGCTGATTCGCGACTACGTGATATGCATCGTGGACAAGCTACAGGAGGTGGAGCGATGACTAGCGCGACCGAGAAGCATCCATGCGACATGCCAATCGACTTCCACGCAGGCGAATGCCCCGACTACGGCTCGATGGACTGCCCGAAGACGGTGCCAGGTGCCGAGTGCGGCGTGGACATGCAGTACGCGAAAGAGCTGATTGAGTCGAAGTACAGATACTACGAGAGAAGGAGGAAGCGATGACCGACAACCGAACGACCGAGCTGCGCGAGAAGCTGGACGAGATAGCGAAGCTGATGGAGGTGGACGCATGAGCAAACAGGCATTCGATTGGGGCCTATACGCAGCTCTGATACGCAAGAGAAGAAAAGATTTGGGCTACAAGACCGCAAAGGCGTTTTCGGACTTCATCTGCATGCGCACACGTGTAAAGGTAAGCGAGCAGACGCTATACAAAATCGAAAGCGGCAAGCAGATTCCAAACGCCAATGTGTTTTTCGCTCTCAACCTCGCGTCGTTCGGGACGCTGTTCCCGATGGTGCAGCTCGATATGTGCATGTGTCCGGAATGGCGCGAGATAGACGAGACGTACCTCAAGCTCGCATCCGAACGTCTGGAGAGCGAGAGGATGCTGGGGAAGGTGGACGCATGACCGACAACCGAACGACCGAGCTGCGCAGGCTGCTTGACGAGCGCGGCGTGGAGCACTACGACGGCACCGAGTCTACACTTTGGCTCAAAGACGAGCACGGATACCGTGCCAGCGCGGACGAGCTGTCGAGCGGGCGGTTGAGCGTTCACATCTGGTGCGACACGCCAGAGCAGGCCATAGCCGCGACGCTGGGGAGCGAGCGGGAGAAGGCGCTGGAATCGCTCGTGAAGCAGCTCTGGTATCTCGTGAACCATCGGAGCGGATACGGATACGCGGCCGCACTGGAATCAATCGAGGAACTGGGGATAGAGGTGGACGAATGAGCGGGAATCCGCGCAATTGCCGACATTGCACGAACATGGTCTGCGGGGACGCGAACTGGTGCTCCGAGAAGAATGAGACCATGAGCGATGGGCAGATACGCGCCCACACTGATTGCGTCATGTGGAAGTACAACCCAGTTGACGCGCTCACGCTCGACGGCATAGACGATGTGTTCAGAGCCGAGCGCGAGAGGGCGCTTTACGAGAAGCGGATGCGGGGCGATTGGTCATGAGCGAAGAGAAGCCCCGTATAACCCGCTGCGCCCTGTGCCGATTCTGGCGCGAGACTGGATGGCCGAGCGTCGATAGCGGGAGCTGGTGCGCTAAACATCACGTGCCGATGGGCAGGCACGACGGATGCACGAAGGGAGAAGAAGAATGACGAATAACGAAGACACGATGGCGCAGGCCATACCGCAGGTGCTCGACGCTCTGGTAGGTTCGACCGCATGCCACGCGGACACGGCGCTGGACGACGAATCGCTTGCGAATGTACCGAAGCTGCAAGCGGTGGCCGAATGGATCAAAGACAGGCTCTATGTGGCCGACAGGTACATCGACAGCCCGTATGCCTCGGCAAAGCAGGTCGCGAAGAACGTCATCGGCGCATGCGATGGGCTGGACGATTTCTACATCGACACGTTCAGCGCGTACATCAACTGCCCTCATTGCCACGAGCAGTTCAGCGTCCGCATGTGGGGCCGTAAGAAGCCAGTGAAGTGCGTCGTATGCGGAAAGGAGTTAAAGGATGACGAAGAGTAAGAGCCAGCTTCGCGCGGAAGCGGTTGAACGGCTGAAGAATTATGATAAACGCAAGCACAAGAATCTCGCGCGGTGCGTGCTCGGCGATAGATACGAAGACGTATCGTTTGAAGCGAACCGCCTCATGCTAATCGACCTGCTCACCGATGACGCGCACGAGTCGCGCGGCAGCTACGAGGAAAGGCTCCATGACGTGCCCGTGAGCGACTGCCCGTATTGCGGATGCAAGCGCGTCGTCATACACGATTACAGCGACATGTACGAGGAGCCTCATAGCTATCGCGTGGAGCACATGGACGAGAAGGAGGCGTTCGAGGCAGGATGCTTCGAGTCGTATTATTCGTTCGACAGCGCGAAGGAAGCGGTCGAGCACGCGAATATGCACGACATGCTCATCGACGAGCCGACTAATGGAATCGAGGGCGAAACTAATGGAATCGCGGATGGTTCTCCATTAGTTGACGAGCCGCCCGAGAGCGACGCCATAGCACACGCACGCTGGCGCTGGAAGTACCGCCACGAGGACGGCGATGAAGTGGTCATGAGCGAGTACAACTGCAACCTGCTCATGAGCGACCTAGACGCAATCGCCGATATGGTAGAGCGGGACTACGTGAGCCGCGAAGCATACGAGGACTTGCGTGAAGAGTTCACGTGGGAAACCACGTTCCTTCATCGCATGGGCAAGAAGTGCGGGACAAAGGACGTGCCGTCGCTCGTTGCGTATGTGGACAAGCTCGAAGCCGAGCGCGACGAGCTGCAAAGGCAACTAGGAACAATGCCTGCGCCGTATGGCAATCTCGACGCGCAATCCCGCGCAGAAATCGAAGACGCGGAACGCTCTCGCGCCGTCTCAGGCGATGCCGCCGCCGAAGTGGACTCTGGCACGGGCGGCACCGAGAAAACGCCGCAGGAGCCGCGAGAGTGCGGCAGAATCACATTCACGGATACGCGGGAGATGCTGGAAGCGGACGTGCGCAAGTGGTTCGCCGATGAATACTACGACGACTATTACAGCGAGGAGGACATGAACTTGGTCGTATCCAAATGGCTCGATCGCCAGGCTGCCATCACGACGCAAGAATGCACCGATGTCTACGAGTCAGGCTGCGAAGCGTGCAGGAGGGCGCAGAAGCGAGAGATTGCCGAGCTGAAAAGGCAGCTCGACACCATGCGAGACGTGGCACGCGAGTTCCGCGACGAGCGGGCTGCGCTGCAAGAGAAGGTGGACGCGCTCGAAGTCGAGAAACGCGAGTGCATGGAGGATTGCGCAAACCGAGTGAGCGCGGCTTTGGTGGAACGCGACCGCTACCGCGAGAAGCTGGGACGCGCTATCGACGCGGCGCATGAGATCGTGCGGATTATGGAGGACGAACGATGACGGAGCTTTACGAAGACATGATGACCTCTCTGGAAAACGCCTACTGCCAGATGCGCACGGCTGGGCTAGGCTATGCCACGCATGCGCTCGAAGCGCAGATGGAGGATTTCAGAGAGAGGATTGGCAGTATGAAAGGCATGGTCGAATACACGAGGGCGGACGGCAAGGTGGACGGCGGCGAGATCATAGAGTCGATAGAATTCTACGCACGTGAGCCAGAGTTCGCCGCAGGCACCAAGAGCATCATCAACGTAGTGGAGCGCGGAACCGGCAAGAAAACGACGAAGTACGTGCTTGCGATTGCGAAGGTGGACTAGCCTCGCGCCACGCTGGACGAACAGCCGCCTTGCTCTTCGGAGTCGGGCGGCTTTTCTTTTGCCGCGAGAGCGTCATGCGCAGGCGAAATTTAGTAAACGCTGACGAAATATGCTATACTACCCACGGGTAACGTGTAAGGAGCTGTTTTCGGACGGCTCCTTTTCTTTTGCGCCGCTTCGCATCGAGGCGGCTTTTCTTTTGGGCTGAAAGAAGAATCGAAATGACGCACGAACAGCTCGCTAAAATCGCCCTTCGATACGACACCGCCATGAGCCGCGCCATGCTCCGCGCTTTAGGGATGGAAGTTCCGCACCGCGCGACCGTGGGCGCAATCGTGACCGTGGACAGATACGCGGGCATGATGGAGTGCTTCGCAAACAGAGGTGGGGTGGAGATGTGAGCAAGCCCAATCCCCGCCAATCGAATGGCAGGGCACGCAAGCGGCAGGCTCAACTCTACGCGGCGATGAATGCGCCATGCGCCCTATGCAGGGGACGGCGCGGAGACATTCACTATGACGAGCCACGCAATCACCTGTTCCCGCTGTCGCTTGTAATTGATGAGATACGGCCTGTTTCACGATGGCAGGAATTTGGCTACGCATCGGCAAAGGAATGCGCAAGCGATCCGTCTAACTGGCAACCTGCGCATTACATATGCAATGCAGAGGCAAGTGACAAGCGCAAGACGAGACAGCACCCCGTAAAGTGCGACGCAACAAGCGGGACGTTCTAGCCGGGGTGGGCAGGGAACCCCCGGGCGGCCATACGTCAACGCCCCCTCGGCATAGCAACGATTTAGACAGACCGTGATTTCCACATGGTCATACTCCAATTTCCACGGTTCAAAAGGAGGTTAGAACGTGGCTGACCTTGTCAAAGCTGCAAAGAGTGGAAGCAAGCGCGAAACTCTTGAAGCATTGCGCGATAAGCTCGCATGCAGCATACAGGAATGTGAGAGTGGACGAGACGTAGCAGCGCTTTCGAAACGGCTTATGGAAGTAATGAACGAGATCGACACATTGCCGAAGCCGAAAGGTGACAGTCCGCTAGCAAGGGCAAAGCGCGGTGCGTAGATTAGGTGGACAAGAGCCGACGTTTAAGCGCATCGGTTCGTGGGCATCCACTCGTGGCGATGAAGCCGTTGCGATGTTCGAAGCATACGGGCGGCGCTATTACGGTTCGCAGAAGCTAGAAATGGACGTGTTCTTTGCGCGTGACGAAGATGGCATGTTCGCTGCAATGTCCATTGGAATCACGAAGCCGCGCCAAAACGGCAAGAGCTTTGCTGTGCGCGATTACGCCACGTGGATGGCTGCTGTTGAAAGCAAGAGCGTGCTTTACTCGGCGCATGAGGGTAAGACCGTGCGCAAGATGTTCAAGGAAATAGTCGATTTTCTCGAAGGGCATGAGGATTTCAAAGACGAGCTTGAAAGCATTTACCGTGCTGGCGGCTACGAGGGAATTTACTTCAAGAACGGCGCGTGCATCGAGTTCCAGACGCGCACAAATGCAGGTGGACGAGGCGGCACTTACGCAGTAATCATCTTTGATGAAGCGCAAGAGCTGACAACGGCGCAGCAAGATGCGGTTTTACCGACAGCATCGGCAGCTGGCGAGATTGACGAGGGCGATGCAGACCCGCAGATGATCTATATAGGCACCGTGCCTGGGCCGACATGCCAGGGGACGGTGTTCCGCGAACTACACGACCGCGCACATTCGGAAGACACAACCGTTTGGTGGCTCGAATGGGGAGCAACCGGCAAGACTCTCGAAGATGTTGATGTTGATAACGTCGACGTTTGGTATGCGTGCAATCCAGCAATGGGGCGGCGTATGTCCGAGCGCACGGTTCGCAATGAGCACGACACCATGAGCCGCGATGGGTTTGCGCGCGAGCGTTTAGGTTGGTGGTCACCTACCGCTGGTTTGCCCGATTTCGTCATACCAGCTAACAAGTTCGAGTCATTAGCCATGGATGTTGCGCCGACGAAAGGCCGTGTGGCCTATGGCGTGAAGTTCAGCATCGACGGCGCAGAGGTTAGCTTATGCGCGGCGCGATTGCATGATGACCACGTATATATCGAACAAATTCAACGCGAGTCGCTTGCTGCTGGTCTTGGGTGGCTGGCGGCATGGATAGCAGAACGCAAAAATGCTGGCTGCTGTTGCGTTATTGACGGCAAGAGCGGCGCGCAGGCATTGGTGGACAAACTCGGCACGATGCCGAAAGGATTTATCGAAGTACCGACTGCCGCGCAGGTGGTATCAGCCTGCACGACGTTGGTTGACCGCGTGAACGACGGCACGCTGGAATGGTTCAGGCCGCAATCCGACCTGAGAGACAGCGCCATAACGTCCACGCGCAGAAAAATCGGCCAGACTGGTGGCTGGGGGTTCAACGGTGAGAACCCCATACCCATTGAGGCGGCATCGCTTGCCGTATGGGGTGTTCTCAACTCGAAACGAAACCCTGAGAGAAAGCAGAGAATCGGATGAAGTACGGTTTCAGCGGAATCGAAAAAGCGGAAGGATTGCCTGCCGCTGAACAGTCCACGTTGGCAGAGCTGGTCGAGATTTACAACGCCCATATGGCTGCGAATGCTGAGAAGGGGCGTTATTACGACCAGCAAATAACGTCTGGCGAGTGCAATCTTGGCATTGCCCTGCCAAGCGACTTGAACAACTTTGAGATGGCATGCTGCTGGCCTGAGAAAGCGGTAACCGTGCTTGCTGATCGCAGCCGTTTCGATGGCTTTGTTAACGCGAATGGCGAGAGCATGCCCGAACTAGATGCGATCGTTCGCGACAACAAGCTCACGAGCGCCTATAGCATGAGCGTCATTGATGAGCTGAAACATGGCGGCATTCTGGTTACGCTCGCAGCTAATCCAATTGTCGGCTGCATGATTCGATTCCATACATTCGAGACCAGCGCGGCACGATGGAACGGCGTTTTGCAGCGCATCGACGCGGCTATTGCAATCATCGACTCGAAGAAGTACGAGGGCGACATTTCCTTTACGCCGTCAATCGTCAACTTGTACACCGACGATGCGACGTGGGTAATCACTCGCAACAAAAACACATGGACAGCCAAACGCGCCGAGAACGGTCTAGGGCGCTGCATGGCGACGGTTATGCGCAATCAGCCGACCAACAGTCAACCGCTTGGCACGAGCCGTATCACGCGCTCCGTGCGTGCCCTGACTCGCGGGTATATACGCACGATGACGCTTGCGACAATCGGACTAGAATTCAGTACATCGCCGCAGAAGTACCTGATGGGCGTTTCAGATGCGCAATACGACGCTCTAATCAATCAAAAGTTCGCTAAGTACATCGATTCGATGATGCTAGGCACAGTAGATCCGGACACGGGGCAAATCCCGCAATACGGGCAACTTGCACAGGGCACGCTGCAACCGCATGTTGATATGCTGCGCATGCTGTCCACTCAGTATGCGGCTGCATCGTGTTTGAGCGTGACCGATGCAGGCGTGGTCAACGATGCGAACCCGACGAGCAGCGATGCGATCAATGCGCAGAATGACAAGCTGATTCGACGCGCCGAGGATTTGAACGCATTCAATGGGGACGAGCTGCGTGACGTGGCGCTCATGGCCCTTGCGGTGAAACGCAACCAGTCGCTCTTTCAGCTCTCAGACGATGACAAGAACGTAATGGCGCACTTCCTGCCGCCATCCATGCCGAATATGGCGGCTATGGGCGATTGGGCGGTGAAAATCGCGCAGGCAGACCGAGCGTTTGCGGGGACGGACGTGTTCTACGAGATGCAGACCATCGACAAACCGACCATCGCACGAATCCAGGCGCAAAAAAAGGCGAATGAGGCCGCGCAAGCACAAAGTGCGGTAATGTCCACGATTTTTGGCGGTGGAGTGAATGCAGATACCGCGTAGCTACATTGAGAATTACAGCAAGGCGCTCAACGTCGTTTCCGACAAGGCACGAGCGCGGCTAGTGGACGCATTGAGTCAAATCGACTATACCGCCAACGTTGCCGACGTTCGCAATGCGGTTATCGCAATTATGCAACCAGCGTGCGGCGCATCGTCCACGATGGCGGCAAGGCTTGCAGCGGACTTCTACGACGGCCTGAGGGCGAGTTTCGGAATCTCTGACGAGTTTAAGGCAGAAGTGTACAGCCATCGCGAGCCAGAAGCCACTGATGGCGCTGTGAGGGCGTTTGCCGACAAGCTCAAAGGCGAATCACCAGATGTAAATGCATTTCGGAATCTATGTGCTGATAGAATCGACTACGAGACGCGGTTAGCCGCTAACAAGTGCATCGAATCTAACGCAAAACGCGATCCAAGGAAGCCGAAGTGGGCGCGGATACCAACAGGCGCAGAAACGTGCCAATTCT
>Ga0326514_10002419_pt1 | contig 11894 bp, 11 predicted proteins | sample 3_2548_0518_D_FD_203653 | JGI IMG/M metagenome (GOLD analysis project Ga0326514, IMG submission 203653) | Bovine rumen microbial communities from UC Davis, California, United States - 3_2548_0518 | ecosystem: Host-associated > Mammals > Digestive system > Stomach > Rumen | place: USA... | reverse complement strand
CGGTCAGAGATGGTAATATTCATGAGTCAGACATCTCATATCTTAAAGATTATTACGCTACTCATGGCCATTTCCCCGTGTTCCAGCAGGTTCTTGTTGAAACAAGGACTGACTGTAATAACAATTGCCCGTTCTGCCCACACGCTTATAATAAAAAACCATTGGGCATCATGACTTGGGAGTGCTATACTACAATTATTGACCAGCTTGTTTCAATCGGCTATAATGGAAGAGTCGCCCTCATGCTATCAAATGAACCGCTGTTAGAAGAAAGGCTGGAAGACATGATCAAGTATGCCAAATGTAAATCCCAGCGTTTCTTTATAGATATAACAACTAATGGCCGTTTGTTGACAGTAGAACAATTAGATAAACTCTTCTCAATAGGACTTGACAATATCAATATTAATGATTACAGAGGAGACAGAGGCAAAAATCCCGAGAAGTGGTCACCAAATATTGAGACGATCCATGAAGCCTATGGGAATAACCCTAAAGTTTATTTTAAGAAACGTAGTTTTGATGAAAAGTTGCCGAATTATGCTGGTAATATCCCCCAGGAATATAAGAAAGAAGAATTCGGTTTCTGCAATTATCCCTTCCGCAAGTTGACAATTGCCTTTAATGGTGACATCCTTTTGTGTTGTGACGATTTCATGTATGACACTTGCTTTGGAAACGTAATGAAGGATTCTCTTATTGACTCATGGAATGCCAAATCGTACAATGATTATCGATTAGCGTTGTTAGATAACAGACGAATTGGGCTATGTTCAACATGCAATGACGGTCAAGACTACTCCGTATTTTAACACAGGTATGTATTTATGATATTAAACCAAGAACAGTTTGACGCATTCCGAATGGAAATAGCTACATTTGGAAATATCCCAATACTTAGCCAGTATTGTGGCATAGGCTGTGTCTTTTGTAAGGTACATACAGATTCCTATTTGGGGCATTATCCAAAGATTCCTCAAATAGACGAGGAAGATTTGCTAAAGGGCTTTCAATATGTAAATTCCAATGTCAACTACGTTAGACTTGGTGCAGGAGTTCTTGTCGCTCCTCATACAGATCCTTTCCTACATCCCAAAATCTATGATTTTATAAGAATCACATCTGATCACTTCCCAACAAAAAAAGTGACAACAGTAACGACAGGAGCCTATATTCGTGAAGATAAGGTAGACTTCCTAAATAGTATAAGCAACTATGGGGTTGATTTGTCACTGATAACCATGCAGGAGCAGAGAGAAGCTATCATTCCCCGTTCAGAGAGAGAGAGGACAATGTATCTCTTGAAATATGCCCCTCTAAATAAGTGTACTCTGATTTTTACCGGGAACTTGGATGAAGTGAAGAGGGATCTAGAGTTGCTATATGAATTAGGTGTAAATAGGAAAGTCAGACAAATTCTAGTAAGAAGAATGGAACATACAGCCATTTCTCAATCCAGGTTGAAGAAACTTTCTCAGGCCAGTATTGACAATTACGAGGAATGCATTCAATGGATCAAGAAAAACTATCCGGATGTTGTTTTTACCGTGCCAATCCTAAAAGATGCGTTTAGAGGGGGAAACAATGAGTATTTTATTGATGCTGATGAAAGAATTGATGCTCAAAAGAAGATTATCAGTGAACTGCCGGAAGGTACATTTGTCAATCTCATTTGCCCTTTATCGGGATATGACTATTTTACAAAGGCATTTGAAGATATGCCGAATGTGAAAACAAATCTTATAGAAAATCACTTGTATGGCGGCTCTGTCTCTGTTGCTGGTCTATTGAACCATGGCGACATCAGAGAGCAATTCCATCCAGACAAAAATGATGTGATGATCTTGCCTAATGAGATGTATAATTCTGATGGGAAGGACTTACAGGGTGAAAAAATGGAAGAACTGGAACGTTTTTATGGCGCAAAAATCATTTTAGCATGAGCAAGATTTATTGGGATAAGATACGTATTCTCGTGGCTAACGGATGTAACTATCGATGCCGTTTTTGTCACAATGAGGGACAATCAAAAGATTCTCCTTCACAGTATATGTCATACGAAAATTTCAAGACTCTGATAGATTTTATTCAGGATCAGGCTGTTTCTGAATTATGTTTTAGTGGTGGTGAGCCATTCTTAAATAGAGACCTTGTGAGAATGATTCGATATGCAGATGAGAATATGGCAAGTGACATAGGATGCGCTACCAACCTGTCACTTATTACCGATGAGCAAATCCAAGAACTATCATCAACTCGTGTTAAGTTCAATATCCAATTCCCATTTGCGTCAGATGCTGATTTTAGGGACAGCACAGGATCAGGGAATTATCTGAAGGTTGTAGAAACGATAAAAAAGGTACAGGATTCAGGTATTAATATCGGGTTAAATAGCGTTATACAAAGTCTTGATATGAGTAAGCTTGTCCAGGTGCTTGAATTTGCTATGGAGAATGAACTTCCTCTAAAGCTACTACCTCAGATTGGTCTTACTGGCAGCGATAAGTTTAAAGACAAAATATATCCTCTCCTTCAGGAAAAAGCAGTTGAGCGAATAGACAAAGGAACTGGAGCTATTCGTTATACATTAGATAATGGCAACCATAGAATAACTGTTCTATATATTGACTCTCCATGCTTTACAAAAGACATAGAACGCTGTAGAAAATATGGTGAAGTTCGAGTTCTACCGGATATGACGCTACAGTCTTGCATATTGAAAGGAGGTACATCCCACTTGGCATTAGAGAGAGGAAAAGAGTTCGTATTAAGTCAATTTAGTGCGTTATGGAAAGACTTCAATCATTGTTAAGGACATATAATCAGAAGCATTCTGAAGACAATCTGTTTGCTCCTTGGAACCAACAGTATTGCAAAGATGTGTTCCCCAAATACTGGGAAACGACTTATGCTATTCTCCAATCTTTAGATAAAAACAGCCGTGTTATTGAAATCGGGTGTGGCTTAGGCGCTATTACTTCCATCCTATGTTATTTAGGCTATAGGGATATAACTTCATTTGAGAAAGATTCCCTTCTGGCAGATAAGGCCAGACAACGGATTAAAGACCTCTTTAATCGAGAAAATATCATTTTCACCTCAGAATATCCAAATGGAAACGCATATAGGTGTGATATACTAATACTTGTAAATTGTGCTTATGGCTATCAAACAAAAAACAAGTCAGAATATCTTGACTCATTGCGCTCATTTTACGAATCTGCAGGCAATCCTCAATATTTCATATTAGAGGTCATTGATGATTCATACACTATAGATGACGATGAGTTTCCTTTGCATATAAGGCTCAATTCAAATGATATTAGTGATAGTTACCCTGAATTCTCTATTAAATCATGGATAACCTATAAGTACCCCGAGAACAAGAAAAGTAAAACATTATATTTGATAGAAAGATCATGAACATCCTCATTATAACAACAGAATATGGCTATGACGGCGGAGGTATGTCGCTATCTTGCACTCGTTTGATAAACATTTTGTCATCTGAGCATAACGTTCAAGTATCCCTCTCCACAGAATACCCTATTGTTACTGCCCGGGGAGGTATTAGCCCTGCGACAGAAGATGGTATTCGAAAAGAATATAAGTTAAAGGAAGATGAACGTGAATATATGAACGTAGATGTTGTCATTGGTTTTGGTGGCAGATATAATGGCTATTATGCTTCTCTTTTGGCTGATCGATTAGGGGCGAGGTTTATCCTGAACTTTAGAGGAAGTGATATCAATATTACTAAATGGTCAGTAGATGATAGCTGGTATACGATGGAAGCATGTCGGAGAGCTAGCAAAATTGTCTGTCTTTCACAAGAAATGGCAAATAATGTTCTGGGTATAGCTCCAGGTTCTAACGGCAAAGTGATCATCATTCCCAACGAATTAGGCCAAAAGAAGAACTCTATTTCCTTTCCTAATCTCCCCCAGAAGGTTGTTGTTGGATGTGCAGCATCTCACTTGAACGAGAAGAAAGGAATAGGTAATCTGTTATACATGATATCAGAATTTAAGGCAATTACCGATATTCCAATAATTCTAGAGCTTGTCGGAGATATTGATTCAGATTTAAAAGAAAGTTATATTTCTATTATCAACAAATTGGAGATAAGCAGTAATGTTATATTCCATAGGTATAAAACACGAGAAGAACTGAGCAATACAATGTCAAATTGGGACTTCTATATCCAGGCTTCAGTCTGTGAAGGGCATCCAAATTCAATTACTGAAGCATTGGAAAAAGGCCATGCATTTATAAGTTCCAACACAGGGTTTATAGCAGAGCAACTATACAAGGAGTTCCCGATGTTATTCTTTGACTCTTTTAATCCACAAAGAATGGCGGGGCAGCTACTGCAACTTATAAATTTGCCCGACCTAAAAGAATTCTATGAACAGTCATGGAATATTTTGGAAAGGGGATGTAACAAGGAATTGGTAGCTAACAAATGGCATAGTCTTTTGTCATATAATACATCTGTTCCCAAGGAATTGGGGGTCGAAAACTTATTGGCCGTTGGACTACATGATGTCTGTGGGGAATTACACGATAGTATAACAACACCCATAAATGTCTTCCAACAGTTTGTGAATTTCATTCATGATGGTGGATATGAATTATGTTCCATGAGGGAATATTTGGGAAAAAACAAGGATGAACGTAAACGGTGTGTTGTTTGTACATTCGATGATGGATACAAGAATCTGATATCTGTTGCTCTACCTATACTTGCTAAGTACGGCTATACTGCTACGGTATACGTTTGTACAGACTTAATAGGAAAAGATAATAAATGGAACAATAAAGATGCCATACTCAGACAGCATCTTAACTTTGATGATATCACAAAGCTAAACGAGAACGGGTGGGAAATCGCCTCACATGGTGTAACTCATCGAAATCTCTTAAAGCTTAACGACACAGAAGTTGAGTATGAACTTTCCGAATCAAAACGGGTGTTGTCTGAAATAGTCGGTGATGTTATTACTTATGCATATCCGTATGGTGCGTATAATGGATATATAAAATCCTGTGTCGAGAAGTATTATAAATATGCTTTTGCAGTTTCACAAGGTGGAACTTTATTGGCAGTTGATCAGTTACAATTAAGAAGATATTCGATATCCGACATTTATAAAATGCTTTCGTTTGAAAAATGAAAAAGATTCTTGGTATATTTAGGGGGTTCCCTGGACTTGGAAGAGTTGTTTCCGGTGTATCACTACTTGAAACGCTGAAAGAGCAATATGGTTATGAAATCAAGATTGTTTCATATCTTCAAGGCAATCGATACCTTGAATCAAAAGGCTATACCGATTTACAAGAGACTGTGCCCATGGACTATTGCTCTATAGGCTTACTCCCTACCAATAAGATGGGAGCCTATATTCATAGGACAATAAAAGAGTTCAAACCGGATATTGTCGTTGTGGACGGAGAGCCATTAATGGTACAATCTATAAAGATCTCCCATGATCATGTGAATGTAGTTGCCTTACTAAATCCTGCAGATGTTGATAATCCTAGTAATGACAAGGAGGCCATGGATTATTTCAACAATCTTTATTCCTTGGCTGATTTGGCTCTCATACACGGTTTACGGACTATTACACCACCATCCCAATATGGCAAATACATCTCTGTTGGGACAATTATTAGAAAAGAGATATTTGGAATTATCAACAATCCGAAGAAAGACATATACTGTCTGTTAGGCGGTGGGACTGTTAACGTCGGGCACCAGTTCTTTGAGTCCACGATAAGAATTGGCGAACTCTGTATCAGTGTTGCAAATAGCCTCCCAGAATACACTATGCACATAGTTTGTTCAAGTCAAAACATTTATGATGCGGTCAACGAGAATACTATTCCACAAAACGTTTCTATTTACAATCAAGTTTTAGATTCATCTAAATACTACTCAGATGCATGTCTCATAATAACACGATCTGGTCGGAATACATTAAGTGAATTGGCATATTTGGGGATTCCTGCCATATCCTTTGTCTCTGGATGCTTATATAGGAAAGAGGAACAAAGACAGAATATGGACTGCCTGTCAAATTCCAATATCGTTCCGGCTTCATTAGATATAACACCCGATGATTTAAAAAAACTTTGCATGAAGATGATTGGAAGGATTCAAGCGAATAACAAGTTTGAATGTGGTAACAAAATGGCTTTAGAAAGACTATTATCATTGTAAGGATTGATATAAATGTTGAGAAGGGTATGAGAATTATTCACATGTCGGATTTACATCTAACCTCAGACAAACATCCAATCTGGGGGGTGGATACATATAAGCAATTTGCTAAGGCCCTTGAAAAAATAGAAAAAATATCAAATATTGACTGTATCGTTGTTTCTGGTGATATAGCTGATGACGGGAATCTTCAGACCTATCAATACGCTGATTATATGTTAAACTCACTGTCAATCCCTATTTTATGGTGTCCTGGGAATCACGATAATGTGAAAACCTTCTATGAGTATGCAAACGAGTCTAAAAGTGCTATAGGAGCACCTTTGTCAATTAATGGCGTTAGGTTGCTTCCACTGAATACTGTCGCACCAGATAGCGATAATCCTAATAGGAATCGTTCAAGGGGAGTTCTATTCGATGAAGATTTTCAATATCTCGACAAACAATTTGTTAGTCAACAGTGTCCAACAATTCTTGTTATGCATCATCCATCTATTGATCCTGGTGGTTGGATGACAAACAAAATCCTGGATAATAGAGATTTGTTTAGCGATAGTATCAGAAAATATGATAGTTTATTCTTGATTCTATATGGTCATATTCATTTTCATATGATACACAAACAATATGGAAAAACGTTTATATCAGCACCATCTGTTGGCTTTGCATTCCATAAAGATTTAGCTAAGTATGAAATCGACAAAGGACAAGAAGGTTTCTTACTAATAGATATAGATAATAGGATTATTAATGTACAGGTAGTAAAAATATGAGTAAGATATTAGTAACAGGAGGTGCGGGTTTTATAGGCTCCAACTTGTGTGAGCACCTTGTAAATGAGGGACATTATGTCATTTGCCTAGATAATTTTTCTACTGGGCATATGGAAAATATTGTTGCTCTTATTGATAATCACTCAGATTCATTCAAGTTAATTGAAGGTGATATTCGTAGTTTTGAAACGTGCATTAAAGCGGCCTCTGGCGTAGATTACATCCTGCATGAAGCAGCATTAGGGAGCATTCCAAGGAGTATAAACGACCCAATAACAACCAATGATGTGAACATCGGAGGTTTTCTAAATATGTTAGTAGCTGCAAGAGATTTGAAGATAAAACGATTCATTTTTGCAGCGAGTAGTTCTACTTATGGGGACAGCAAAGACTTACCCAAGATTGAAGATAGGATTGGCAAACCGATGTCGCCATACGCTTTAACCAAGTTGGTAGATGAATTATATGCAGATGTCTTCGCAAAAACATACAACATGGAATTTATCGGTCTAAGATACTTTAACGTGTTTGGTAGGAGACAAGATCCGAACAGCATGTATGCTGCAGTTATTCCACTGTTTATAAAGCAATATATGAGTTTAAAGCAACCCCATATTAATGGGGATGGAACCAATAGTCGTGACTTTACTTACATTGACAATGTTATTCATATGAATGATCTGGCATTAAAGACTTCAAACCCTCAAGCTGTTAATCAGATTTATAATACTGCCTGTGGAGAAAGGACTACAATTACCCAGTTAGCATCTTACATAAAAGATATTTTAATTCGCTATAATCCCGAGATTAGCAATATCTTTCCTGTCTATGGACCAAATCGGGCTGGCGATATACAACATTCTTTAGCAAACATTGAAAAAGCGAAGAAGTATTTGAACTATATGCCATGCTATTCCTTCTATAAAGGATTAGAAGAAGCTGTTAAATGGTATTGGAACAAATATGCCTAAGCTGTCGGTCATAGTAATATTTTGTTGTTTTATGGATTCCTATCCTATTATAATAGTATGAAGAATAATGTTGTGATTCGTAAGGCAGAACGGAGGGATATGCCGTTGTTGCTGAAGTTCATAAAGGGAATTGCCCGATATGAGAAGATGGAGAATGAGGTGATTGCTTCGGTAGATATGTTGGAACGGGAAATGTATGATGAGCATCGGGCTGAAGCTGTTTTCGCTGTTGTGGACGGGCGCGAGGTCGGCTTCGCGCTTTACTTCTACAACTTCTCAACCTTCATCGGGCATTCCGGGCTGTATCTTGAAGACTTGTTCGTTTGGCCAGATGATCGAGGCAAAGGCTATGGAAAGGCATTGCTGCTGCATTTGGTTAAAATAGCACGGGAGCATCATTGTGGACGTATGGAGTGGTCGTGTCTGAACTGGAACCAACCAAGCATCGATTTTTATCTCTCCCTTGGAGCCGTACCAATGAAGGAGTGGACGGTGTATCGGCTGAATGCAGCTGCACTAGAACGTTTATCAAAGTAAGAGAGATTACAAGATATAGGCGTATATCCCATCCTCTGAGGTTCGTGTCAATGTTTGGCCGGGCTTTGAGACCTCTCAGATTTTGGATACTATATACCCAACGCGCCGCACTGTCTGCGAGGATCGTGCGGTTTTAGAACAAAAAGAATAATTAGAAGAATATGGATGATATACAATATACGAAAAAGATTAAGCCGGAGAATGACGATATACCTTATGAAGTGCGGATGAAGCACATCATTGAGGCATATCGCAAAGACTTGAAGCGTTTGGAAGCTTTGGAGAAATACGCCAAAGGACTCGAAGAGGAGAATCTGCTATTGCAAAAGAAGATGGAGAAAACGGATGCTTGGCTCGCAGAAGAACCGGAGCGACAAGCAGCTATCAAAAAGATGCAATTGGAGATAAAGCAGCTAAGAGGTACGCTCACCAAATCTTTCCCCAAAAGAGTTATTCAAATGCGTGACATAAAGAAGAAGGTGAGGAGCCTAGAGGAATATATCAGGTATCTTCAGATGTTGCTTCAACAGAACGACATCTCGTATGAGGAGCGCAAAGTCAATGCAAGCAAATCTGAGAGTATAGACTTTGACAGCCTTGATATATTCGCTGTTAGAGGACCGAAGGAGAATTATGATGCTGAAGATGATTTCGCCAGCATCCTCAAAGGTATGATAGAACGAGAAGAAATAGAATAAAAGGAAACTGAGAGAGGAAACTGGGAGGAGAAAAAAGCTTAATAATTCATTGTTACCGCAAAGATTCTGATTTATTATTCGTATCTTTGCACTCGTTTTTGAAATAAAAGATTGTATGATGGATAAGAAACAAGACCCATATAAGGTACAGTTGGCTGATATTGCCAATGAGATTGGTGGTAACATGGCCATCAAATACTATACACTGGATTTTACGCTCACGAAGGAGCAACTCCAGGATATGAAGAAGAATGGTCTCAAAACCGATGTGATGAGTTGCATATTTGCGGCACTGATCATGAACGGCATGAATGAGACCGAAGTGAAGGAATACATAGAAAAAGCCCATAATGCCGGGGCTGCTCCCAGCGTGACATTCGAGGCTCCAGACGATGGGGCGCTCAATGTAACGTCGCCTGAAAAGAACCCTGAATTGGACAAACTCGTTAAAGCCATGGGGATTTAGTCTATGAAGCAGATTCCCTTAGTTCGAAAGAATAATATGCTCCAGCTTTGGGGCAGGATAAATGGTTCGGTTAATATTCAGTTCATACTGGATACAGGCTGTTCAAGCACGTTGCTTTCCAAGGAGGTGGGTGATATCCTCTTCCTGAAAGGCAATCTTGTGAAGTCGGATGTGAAAGGAACCAGTCCAAGTTCCTATGGCGGCGTATATACAGCACAGCAAAGAGAAATCACCATCAGGAACCTGACGCTCGGAAAAGTCAAGCTGAAGAATGTGGGCGCTTCCATCTGCGACCGATATGGCGGGCCGTGTCTGCTTGGCATGTCTGCCTTAGACAAGCTGGACGGCTATTCGATTACGAAAGACAAACTGATAATCGATGACGGACGGCCGGAAACGACAGTCACGACGGGCAAGGTGAAAGACCGCAAGCCCTACAAGACGCGGTTTAAGGGCTGCATCAAGCGACTCCGGAAGATTCGTGATGAGAGCGGCGTGGAGGATTTTAAGTTTGACTATGCAAAGCATGTCCTGACGCTCTACCATCTTATACAGTCGTGCTATCCGCTGCTGCTCGACAAGAAATGTGCGATGGTCAGCGAGATACTGGAGGAACTACAGACGCTCATCAAGGGGAATCTTGAAGACGACGAGAAGAATACAAGTCAGAAGGGGGCTTTCATCACAGCCTACTTTAACTTTTATCTGGCTTCAGCCTATTACGGACAGGAACGGTTTGAAGAGGCGCTGACGTACTATGACAAGGCCGGGAAATTCTTTCTTCAAGGCAGTTCGATACTGAACGAGATCAAGGAGATTTCCCGTAGGATTCGTGAAAAGCTTGAAGAAAGGGATAAGGACAAGCCGAAGGTGTTTGCACCTGCCAAGACTACCACGTTCGAGGAGGATGTGCAGGCTTATAATCTCCAGCAGATTGAATTCGAGGATCATTATTATGGGAATGGTGAGACGAAATCGGCGTATGTCGGCTTTCAGAACTTCGATGATGCCTATAAGTTCTGCCGCATGAACCACAAGCGGTTGGAAGTGCTGAGCAAGGAAAATGGGAAATGGCAGAGGACGGGCAATATCCCTACGGAGAACCTTTACTACAGTAATCTGAAATTGGAGGAAGGTTTTGAAAGCTATCTATTCGAGTCGTCTATAGATACGGCTTTGGAAAAACTGACTGAGCAGTTGGGAGATGACCAGGAGAGAATAGCGCAAATCAAGGAGAATGCAGAAAAGGCGAAGGAAATCTTAAAGTCAGAAAAAAGCTCATATAGGTATTATCCTGCAGTGATTCTTCGTGAAAGCGATCTTGCCTTTGATGCATTCATAAAGCCAGGAGGAAGCATATCCTGGCATGGTCAGGAACTCGTGCTTGCTGCAATTGATATTGAAGAATCAGTTACGAAAAGGCTTGAAGACGATGTTCTGGCTGGCAGAATCATACCCTGCGCTTTCGGTCAGATGCCAGAGGACTATACTTACCTGGCTGACAAGAACAGGGAACTGAAACCATTCTGCGAGGATGACTATGCCGCAAAGAATGACCCTGAGAACAGCCGTTGTTTGGGACGGTTCATTGTATACGATGATGAAAACTACGTAGGATATGGATGGCGGTCAACTTACGACGACAAGTATTGGCGTTGGGAAGGTGTGGAGCACAGTAATATCAGCGGTTTCCCAAACTCTGGCGATGACACTTCGTTAGTAAACGATCATCGTATTTGCTATTGGCAATTAGTCCTTAGCCGCAAGGAGGATAATAATGGTTTCATTCACCCAGAAGCATTCTGATTATTTATTCTCAGAAATAAATCGTTGATCAAATAGTATAGAAAAGGGCTTGCTCAGTTTTGAACAAGTCCTTTGTTTCTATTTCTTCTCCTCAAAGACATCCGGCCTTTTTCTTCTGTTGTAGTCATCTGGATATTCCTTGTGCATTTCGTCCAGCTTGCGGTTGATTTCACCTTCAAGGGTCTGGACGGTATAGAACCAGTCCTTGGGAATAGGGCCAAGTTCGTTGCGCTGGAATCCAAAGCCATTGTCGGTGATGGCTGTGACAAGCACTCTCAGTTTCGGTTTGTTGAAGAACCAGGAAAGGCTCCACACATCATCGACGATACGGGTTATAAGCTTCTGATGATAATTGCTGGGCTTAAAATCGTCGCCATCGGATTCATACAATTCATCATCATCGCCAACATAGAAGAAACG
>Ga0326514_10002418_pt1 | contig 11895 bp, 9 predicted proteins | sample 3_2548_0518_D_FD_203653 | JGI IMG/M metagenome (GOLD analysis project Ga0326514, IMG submission 203653) | Bovine rumen microbial communities from UC Davis, California, United States - 3_2548_0518 | ecosystem: Host-associated > Mammals > Digestive system > Stomach > Rumen | place: USA: California... | reverse complement strand
CCGGGGACGACGGACTGACCCGGACAGGTCTCCAGGGCCTTATGGTCTATCTGACCCCCAGCTTTGAAGGACTGACCTTAAAGCGCTTCCTCCAGATCCTTCTGGATGCCATGAGCCAGATCTTCTTCTCCCTCAGCGTATCCATGGGCATCATGATCACCTACGGCTCCTACATCAAAAAGGACGTGGACCTGAATTCCTCCATCCACCAGATCGAATTCTTCGATACCGGCGTGGCCCTCCTGGCCGGCATCATGATCATACCCAGTATCTTTGTTTTCGAAGGCGTGGAAGGCATGAAGGCCGGCCCCGGCCTCATGTTTGTCTCCCTGCCCAAGGTCTTCGCCTCCATGCACGGCCTGGGAAGACTGGTCGGCCTGGCCTTCTTCATCATGGCTGCCTTCGCGGCCCTGACCAGCTGCGTTTCCGTACTGGAGACCATCACGGCCAACTGCATGGAGATCTTCCATACCAGAAGAAAGCCCACCACCATCGTCCTGACCCTCCTTTATACGGCGGCTTCGGTCATCGTGGCCCTGGGCTACAGCTTCTTCTACGTGGAACTGCCCCTGCCCAACGGCAGCGTCGGCCAGATTCTGGACCTGATGGATTATATCAGCAATTCCTTCATGATGCCCTTCATCTCCATGCTCTCCGCCATTCTGATCGGCTGGGTCATCGGCCCCTCCTGGATCACGGAGGAGATCGAGCAGGGCGGAAGGACCTTCGGCATGAAATATCTCTACGCTGTCATGATCCGCTATATCGTCCCGGTCATCATGTTCATCCTCTTCCTCCAGTCCACGGGGATCCTGAACTTCTGAAGACAAAGCGGCTGACCTGGAAACAGCCCTAACGACTGCATTTTAAATAACGGTCCTTCCCGCCTGATACGCTCAGGCGGAAAGGACCGTTATTCTTTTTCTGCTTTTCTTTTCCCGTATCTCTTTCCTGGGAAGCCCTGCCGGCCCCGGATCAGAGGATGGGGATCTTTATCTTCATATCCGACGTGGGATAAGCCGCGCAGGCATGGACATAGCCGAAGTCTTTATCCGCCTCTCTTCTTCCGTCTCCCTCCGGGCATACGAAGTAATTTCCCGACAGGACCTTTGTCCTGCAGAAGCCGCACTCGCCGCTGCGGCAGCCGGTCTCGATCCGGATCCCGGCCCTCTCCAGGGCCACTACGATGCTCTCCGCCGCTTTTGCGGGGATCTGCACCTGGCTGATGCCTCTGACCACGGTGATGGTAAAGGTCTGATCCTTCAGTTCCAAAGGATATCCTTCAAAGGCCGTGATGTCCCTGGCCTGGCCGAAGACCTCGAAGCGGACTCTCCTTGCGGGGATGTCCATCTTTTTCAGCTCCTGCCTGAGGAAGGTATACATGGCCTGGGGGCCGCAGATAAAGTAGGAGGTATCTCCCTTTGAATACTTCTGAATGATGTCTGCCGTCAGGAAACCTCTCTCCCCGGTCCAGCCCTCTTCCTCTCCGGAAAGGACATGGACCACCTTCAGCCTGGGGCACTCTTCGTCCAGCCTGTCCAGTTCCTCCTTCAGGACGATGTCATCCGAGGAGACAGACCCGTAAAGGATGGTCAGATCGATATCCAGGGAGCCGGCTGCCACTTCCCTTGCCATGGAGACAAAGGGGGTGATGCCCACCCCGCCTGCCAGGGCCATCACATGGCCCGCATCGCGCAGGGGCTCGTAGTAGAACTGTCCCAGGCCCATGGTGCCGGTCAGGACGTCTCCCACCTTTAATTCGTCATTTACATAGTCGCAGATAAAGCCGTCCCCTCTGGACCTGCGGACAGTGATCTCCGCAAAGGGCTTCTCTCCCCTGGCCTCGAAGGGGGCGGAGGAGATGGAATAGGGCCTGGAGATCAGGCTCTCCCCGATCCGGAAGTTCAGGACAATATACTGGCCTGCGTAGAAGAAGGGAAGCTTTTTCCCGTCCGTCCGCTCCAGGCGGATGGTCTTTGCCGTCTTCGATGCGGGCTTTATGGACGTGACCACAAGCTCCAGGAGCCCCGGATGCCACTCCCTGGCCACGCTGCCGATGGGATCCATGTCTGTCAGGGCAGGGGATGCCTGCTCAAAGGACTGGAGACGTTTTTTCGTAACACGGGAGGCGCCGCTCACATCGCTCAGGAAATTTTTGATCTTCATTTCGCCGCCTCCTTTTCCGCCATATGGTCCAGTACGTTCTTGGCCGCTTTCCGTCCGTTGGTCACGGCAGGTCCCATTCCGTCGCCGGAAATGGCGTGGGCGCCTGCAAACTCAAGGCCTTCGATGAATTTTTCCTCCTCCGCGGTCTGGAGCCTTGCCACGATGTGGTCCTCCATGGTATGGGCGTAGCCGTAGATGCAGCCGTTCCAGGCGCCGGTATAGCGGGCTACGGTCATGGGGGTCTCGATGACGGCTTCCAGCACATGGTCCAGGAGATTGACTCCAAAATAGGCGGACATGTCGCCTATGACCTGCTTTGCCACCTGGTGCTTGACCCTGTCGTAGTCCTCCGCCTTTACCTCTTTCCATCCGTCCACTCTTGGAAGGACGGTGACGCTGAAGGAACAGGTCCCCTCGGGGGTAACGCCGGGATTGCCGTAATTGTGGCAGATGCAGGTAAGATAGCGGTAGGGGCCAAGGCCCGCCAGATTCTCGTAGAGCAGATCCGTATCCATGGTATCGCTCCTGAAGATGCTGTAATCCTTTATGTTCAGCTCCTGGGCAGGCCGGTCCAGGATCAGGATGACCGAGAAGGCCGTCAGGGAAATGCGCCTTCCGTTGACCATCTTTGTGGCCTTTTCGGGCACCTCGCTGATGGGCTCGATCATGCGGGTATAGACCGTGTTGGGATAGGCGGAAGAGATCACATAGTCGGAATAGATCTCGTCGCCCCTTGCCGTGCGGACCCCGTACACCTTCCCGTCCTTTACCAGGATCTTATCCACATGCTGGCGGTATTCGATCTGGACGCCCATCTCCTCCGCCCGCTCCGCCATCTTCAGGCTCATCTCATGGCTGAGCTTTCTGGGGATCATGGATCCGTAGCCCACGTAGTCGGCCATCAGCACGGCATAAATGGTAAAGGGCAGGTCCGAAAAGCCGCTGCCCACATAGATCCAGTAGGGGGAGAGCAGGTCCACCGCCTTCTGGGGCAGGTGGAAGCTGTCGATGACTTCCTTTGTGGTATAGCCCGCTGTCTTTACGAAGGCCTCGTGCTTAAGAAGCATCTTTGCCTTGCTCATGGGGTGGATGGACAGCTCGTTGACAGAGTTGAAGACCGTATCGCAGAGCTTTAAAAGCTCCAGCACCCTGTCATAGGTGCCGGGGACCATGGTGTCCACTTCCTGTGCAAAGCGCTCCAGGCCGGGGTGCAATGTCACCTCCAGGCCGGGGAGGCTGGCGTGGTAAGCCTCCGGCACCGGGAGCCAGTCGATGTCGACTCCCATGTCGTCCAGAAATTTTCCTACCTTGAGGCGGTTCTCCTTTGGCCCTATGGACATCATCTCGTGCAGGGCCGCCTCGATCTCGATGCCGCCCCGGACAAAGCTGGTAGCTATGCCCCCGGGCAGGTTGTGGCGCTCCAGGACCAGGACGTCCAGTCCCCTGTCCGCGAGCATAAGCGCTGAGGAGAGGCCCGCCAGGGCCCCTCCGATCACGATCACGTCATAATGATCTTTATAGAATTTCATTTCGTTCTCCTATAGGGTCATGGTCCTAAAAGCAGTCCCTCACGGGTCAGAAGAATCTTTCCACCAGCTCGCGGGAATATTCGGCCGTCTCGTCCATGTCGCCGAAGCTCATGATCTCGCCTGCATAATAGGTGTCGTACTTGCCCTGCATGGCTTCCACCTTGTCGTACCAGCCGTCCTTATAGGCATTGGAGAAAACATGCGGGAAGTAGTAGACGCTCCACTCGTTGACCACGTTTGAGGCAGGATTGCCCATGGTCTCCAGGTCCCTCAGGACCATCTTTCTGCACTTCTCGTAGGGAACTTCCTCGGATCTCTTGTGCTTTCTCAAGGCGTAGGTGGTGATGACCTGGTTGATCTCGTCTCTCCAGCGGCGGTAGTAGACCATCAGGTGGCCCAGACGTTTCGGGATCATGTTGTCGAATACATAGTAGGAGATCTCGGGATGGTCCTCGGGCTTTGTCTCCACGGCCAGTACGTCGTAGCGCTCGTACTCGATCTGGCAGAAGAGCTTCTTCTCGTCTTCCCTGGCGTCGAAATAGTCCACCATGCCGATCAGGCCGTCGTCTCTGTTCTCCTTCTTCGGAACATAGAGAGGGGAGGTAACGATGATCTTGTCATACTCTTCCACCTGGCCGTTGACGGTCACATAGACCTTTCCGTCCTTTCTTTCCACCTTCTCGATGACGGAGTTCAGGCGGGCCGGGTTCTTAAGATGCTCGTTCAGGGACTCCCAGATGAACTGGGTGCCGTTCTTCCAGGTCCAGAGGTTGATCTTGACGAAGTTCATGCAGGTCTGGAAATCCAGATATTTAAGGACATAGGCGGCCGGGATCTCGTCGAAATAGCCGTAGCCGAAGGAGGTGAAGGGGCCGATCCAGATGTCCTGGATCAGTTCCACTCCGTTCTTCTCGCAGAACTTGGAAAAAGGCATTGCCAGGTCCTTGAGGTTGGGATTGACGCCGCTTACAGGCTCTCTTTTGGCGCTGGCTGCGGAGAAGCCTTCGTAGCGGCCCTCTGCCACGCCCCTGTGGCCGTTGAGGTCGTAGCCTTTATACTTGGTCTCCAGAAGCTCTCCGAATTTCTTGAGCTGTCTCTTCATCTTCAGGAGACGGGGGATCTTCAGGATGTTCTTTCTGGGCTCGAAGGGCTCGATGACCTGGCCCAGACGGTTCTTATAGTTGCGGTTGAGCTGGGGGCCGTCATGGGTGATGCCGCAGAATTCCTCCACGTCATGCACGGCATAATAGGACGGAACGCCCATGATGGCGCCCATCTCATAACGGCGGCCGTTATACCAGGGAGACCAGCACTTGCCGCCTACCCTGTCGTTCTTCTCCAGGATGGTATAGTTCTCATACCCCTTCTGCTCCAGATACATACCTGCGGAAAGGCCTGCGGGTCCGCCTCCGATGATACAGATTCTGATGTTTTTATCCATGTTCAGTTTCCTCCAGTTAAGTTTTTTGAACCCCTGCTCCGGGGACCGGCAAAAGCCCTTTTCCCCGGCGCCTTACAGTAAAAGTATACAACGTTAAGTGCCGGATTTCATTATTTACCGTCATTATTTCGGTTTCTGCCGCTGTGAAAACAAAAACAAAAAATTCAGAAAAGTCAGGAAAAAACCACATGCAAAAAGGAAGGGGCGCCGCCCTGTTTCCGTACCGCGGGAGCGCCGCTTATGGTATACTTATTCCATGAATAAGATATATACCCTTACAAAATTTAACAGCTTTGAAGCGCTGCTTTCTGACTTTGAGAAAAACGCTCCGGAACGTCCCGCCGTCGTTTTCGAATCCGGAGGAAAGCCCTGCTTTCTGAGCCGGAGCGGCTTTGCCTCCATGGCCCGGGAGAAGGCAAGGGAGCTTTCCGCCTCCGGAAAGAAGTGCCCGGGCATCGTCTGCGACGGATCCCTTCCCTGCCTGGTGGCCATATTTGCGTCGGCCCTGGCAGGCCTGCAGACCGTCCTTCTGGATGAGAACGCATCGGAAGAGCTTCTCAGGGGACAGATCATGCAGACGGATATCGACATGCTCCTGTGCAGCGACGAGGACCTTCTGGGAGAACTGGAAAGCGCCCTGACCAGGGGGCCTGGCACGGTTTCGGGAGAAAGAGACATTCTCTTTTTTACCTCCGGTACCACGTCCAGCAGCAAGGCAGTGGTGCTGACGGACAAAAGCCTTATGGCCGCCGCCTTTAGCGGAAGCTCCATGCTCCCTCTGTCTGAGGAGGACATCCTCATGTGCATGCTGCCCTTAAACCACGTCTTCGGCCTGGTCTGCGGCGTCCTGTGGGGCATGCAGTGCGGCGCCCCGGTGGCTCTTGGCCGGGGGACCAGATACTATGCCCAGGACCTTTCCTTCTACCGTCCCACGGTCCTCTCCGCCGTTCCTCTTCTCCTGAGCTTCCTGCTCCAGCACCGCTTAAAGAACAGCGAGCTGCGCCTGGTCCTGGTGGGGGCCGGGGCCTGCCCGCCCTCCCTGCTGGAGGCGGCCGCGCAGCAGAAGCTTGCTGTCAGCTTCGGCTACGGACTCACCGAGACCAGCTCCGGCGTCGCCATCAGCGTTCCGGGCACTCCGGACTTCGATCCCTTCGCCATGGAGATCTGCCCCGAGGATACAGTGTCCCTGGCAGAGGACGGAGAGATCCTGGTCAGGTCGGAAAGCTGCATGATGAAGGGCTACTACGGCCATCCCGAGGATACGGAGAAGGTCATGAAGGAGGGCGTCCTCTACACCGGAGACCTGGGCCGGTGGGACGAAAAGGGACGCCTCCGCATCATAGGAAGAAAGAAAGAGATCCTGGTCCTCAGGGACGGCACCAAGATCTTCCTTCCCGAGTACGAAGCCCGGATCGGGGCTGCCCTGCCGGGAGAGGATTTCACGGTCCTGGAAAAGGACGGCCGTCCGGTCCTTGTCCTCCATGACAAAGAGGCTGCCCAGGCCTCTGAAAGCCACATGGCCAAGGCCCGGTCCCTGATCCAGCTCAGGCTCAAAGAAGTCATGGCTGCCCTGCCCAGGGGCCAGCAGCTTGGCGGCATCCTCTTCACCGCCCTTCCTCTGCCCCGCACGGCGACGGGCAAGGTCAGGCGCTGGGAAATCAACATCTGAAAGGAAAGACATCATTATGACCAGAACAGAAATTGCGGAGATCTGCAGAGACGTAGTCTATGAGTGCGTCCCCGACATGGAAGGGACCCCTCTCTATGAAGATACCGTCATCAATACGGATACCGCCATCGATTCCATGGGCTTTACCCTGATCATCTGCCGCCTGGAGGCCAGGCTGAACGTGAAGATCCCCCAGAGGCAGTGGGCCAGGATGTCCACCTTCGGAGACGTGGTCACAGCCTTCGACAGAAAGATCAATAAGAAGTTCATTCTTTAAGCCGGGGAGGTAAGACCATGCGCATCTGGAGACAGGATTTCAGGATTCTTTCCTCCGACGTGGACCTGACCAGAAAGATCCGTCTGTCCACCCTGTTTACAAAGCTGCAGGAGGCGGCCATCGCCCATACCATAGAACTGGGAGTGACCAGGGAAAAGACTCTGGACAGGGGCCTTCTCTGGGCCGTGACCCAGTACCGCCTGAAGATAGACCGGATGCCGGAGTATGACGAGAGGGTCACTCTCCTTTCCTGGCCGGGAAAGACCATGCACCTTTACTTTCCCAGATATTTCCGCCTGCAGGATGAGAAGGGAGAGGTCCTTCTGGACGTAGTATCCCTCTGGGTCCTGATCAGCGAAAAGACCAGATCCATCGTCTTTCCGGAGGACCACGGCATAGAGATCCCGGGGACCAGGACCGAATACGAGCTTCCCCTGCCGGGAAGGCTCCGAAAAGAAGAGACCGCCGTCTCCCATTCCTTTACCGTCCCCTATTCCTATGTGGACCTGAACGGCCACATGAACAATGCCAGGTACTATGACCTGGCCCAGGACATCATGCCGGAAGATACAAGGAGCAGGGAGCTTAAGGCTCTCACGTCCGAGTACATAGGGGAGGCCCGCCTGGGAAATACCCTTTCGGCAGGATATGCCCTCTCTGAAAACGCCTGCTATGTCTGCGGCAGCACGGAAAAGCCCCTCTTCCGCATGAAATTCGAATTCGCCGGGAAAGAAGAACAGGGCTGAAAAAACATACGAGGCAGGGGAAAGATATATAGACCGTACAGCTCCAAAAGGCTGCGGACCGGAGTGAATTCCGGCCCGCAGCCTTTTTAAGTGCATTCATCTATTCTGTTCTGTCCTCAGACCTTCATGCCCTTTTCTCCCTGCCGGAAGGCATAAATGGCCCGGATAGCGGATTCGTATTTTTCATCCGGCACGCCGATCAGGAGGTTGAGCTTGCCGGCCCCCTGGTTGATGGTGGAGATCTCTATGCCCTCCTCCGTAAGTTTCTCCAGGACCCGCACGTTGGCGTCGCTGGATTCCGTGGCTTTTTCTCCCGTGACGGCGATCAGGGAAAGATTGTCCCTGAAGCCGATAAAGTCCGGATGCAGGGTAGATCGGATCTCTTCCAGGAGGTCCTCCCTGCAGGTCTCCAGAAGGTCTGTCCGGATCACCAGGGTGATGGAATCGATCCCGGTCAGACAGTACTCGAAGGGAAGGGCCCTTTCCTTCAGGATATCCAGCATCAGGGCGGAAAAGCCCGATCCGTCGGAGACCATGACCTTTTCGATCTGCAGAACCGACATGCCCTTCCTGCCGGATACGCCGGTGACAGGATTCTTGGTGACCCCGTGGGGCAGGTGCCTGACGATCATGGTCCCGGGATCCTGAGGCCTGTTGGTATTCCGGATGTTGATGGGGATCTCCGCTTCGGAGGCCGAAAGGACGGCGTCGGAGTGAAGGACGGAAGCACCCATGTAGGACAGGGTCCTCAGCTCCCTGTAGCTCATGTAGGGGACGGTCTCGGGACGGTCCACGATCCTGGGATCCGCCGCATAAAGGCCGGATACGTCCGTCCAGTTCTCGTAAAGGTCAGCGCCCACCGCACAGGCCGCAAGGCTTCCGGTGATATCCGACCCGCCCCTTTCGAAGGTATGGACGGTGCCGTTCATGTCGGCCCCGTAAAAGCCCGCGATCACGGCGTGAGAAAGAGGCAGGAGGGAGGCCCGCATGGTCCTTCCCGTCATGGCAAGGTCCGGCTGTCCCTTCTCGTCGAAGCATACGCACCAGGCGGGATCCACAAAGGTATATCCCAGATAGGCCGCCATGATCCTGGCCGTCAGATACTCTCCCCTGGAAGCCGTATAGTCTCTGGAGGGAGCGGTCAGAAGGGACTCCTTCAGGGCGCGGATCTCCTCATCCAGGGGAAACTCCAGCCTCAGGCCCTCCAGGATCTCCGTAAAACGGAGCCGGATCCTCTCCAGTTCCGGAGAAAAGTCTTCCCCGGCTTCTGCCTTCTCATAGCAGTCCAGCAGCAGGTCCGTCACCTTCCGGTCCTCCGGAAAACGCTTTCCGGGCGCGGAAACGACGATGAATCTTCTCTCGGGGCTGCTCTGCACGATGTCCCTGACCTTGCGGAACTGGGACGTATCCGCCACAGAGGTGCCTCCGAATTTTGCCACAATAATACGCTCGCTCATAAAAAATCTCCTCCCCCAAACCGGTGCCCCACCATTATAGCAGATGAAAGGTGAGAATCACAGGGCCGGAAACGGCTTAAAAAGGACACTGCCCCCAAAGGGATGGTGCCCTTTCAGTACCCGTTTCAGGTCATTTCTTTACTTCAGCTGGTCAAGGGAAAGCTTCCAGGTGCCGTTTTCAAAGATCACGGTCTCTGTGCCGTCCGCCCGGACGCCCTTGATCATAAGGTCCCGGGTGCCCACCATGAAGTCCACGTGAATCATGGAATCGTTGATGCCCCGCTCTTTTCTCTCCTCGGGGGAGATCTCCTCGCCGTCCTTCAGGACCTCGGGGAAGCCCCTGCCCACGGCCACGTGGCATACGGCGTTCTCGTCGAAAAGGGTGTTGTAGAAGAGGAAGCCGCACTCGTTGATGGGGGATTCAAAGGGCACCAGGGCCACCTCTCCCAGCCTTGCTGCGCCTTCGTCCATGCCCAGCATGAACTCCAGAAGATCCTGTCCCTTTTGGGCATGGCAGGAAACTGCCCGGCCCTTTTCAAAGGTAATGGAAAAATTGTCTATGATGCCGCCGTTCCAGCTCAGGGGCTTGGAAGACACGAGGGTGCCTTCCGCTTTCCCCGCAAAGGGAGTGGTAAAGATCTCCTCGGTGGGCATGTTGGGCAGGTATTCCGCTCCGGTCAGACTGCTCATCTGGACCGCAGAGACCCAGAGGCCGCCGGGGATCAGTTCTACTCTGAAGTCCGTGCCGTTATCCGCCTTATATACGAGAGATGTGAAGTTCTGGGCATTGAGCCATTCTGTTCTTGCTTTCAGGGCTCCCAGATGCCTGTTCCAGGCCTCCAGGGGATCCTCGGGGCCGTTCATGCGGGTCGTGGTCAGGATGGCGTCCCAGAGCTTTGAGAAAGCTTCCTCCTCCGTATCGTCAGGGAAGCACTTCTTCGCCCAGCCCTTTGAGGGAACGGCTGCGACCACCCAGTGGTATCTTCCCATCATCCTGTCGTTATAGGGCTTTGAAGCCGCGGCCCGCCTCTGCATGACGGCCGCCAGCTTTTTGGAATCAATGCCTTCCATGGCGCCGGGATCGTCGGACAGGATTCGGATCATGCAGGGCAGATCCTTTTCCATCTGCTCCAGCTTGGCAAATTCCCAGGGAAGCAGGGTCCCCAGGACCTCTTCGTCGGCATAGCTGTAATCCAGACGGCTCTTTGCCGCGTCGTCCCAGTCCACCGTGACTCTGGATGCGCCCGCCTTATAGCATTCCTCCACCAGCATATGGGCGAATTCATACTGGTCCACGGCGATCCTGATGATGACCTTCTGGCCCTTCTGCACGTTGGCGCCCAGTCTGACGATCAGTTCCGCATAATTCTTCAGCTGTTTTTCTGTAATCATATTTTCTCCTTGCTGTATTCTGAAGGCAGGCCTGCTTCCGGTGGAAATATCTCCTTCCTGCAGGGAGCCTTTCCTTTTTTTTTCCCGTTTATTCTAGATGTATTATCCGCCTTTTGCAAGGGGACCGGAGACGGCCCTCTTTCTCCCCACATGGACCGCCCCTGTGCTACAATCCTGTCATGGAGGAATAAGCCATGATAACTTATGATATTAAAAAACCCGGAGGAGCCTGTGTCTCCTGCGGCGAAGTGATACCGGAAAAGGCAGAAAAGATCGTGATCGCCGTCCACGGCTTTACCAGCAGCAAGGAAAGTCCCACGGTGCAGCTGCTGATGAAAAGACTGCCCGAAAAGGGCCTTGGCGTCGTGGGGATCGACCTTCCGGGCCACGGGATGGGCAGTTCCCTGAAGGAGGAGCTGCGGATCGGAGCCTGCCTGGAGAGTGTATCCGCCGCAGAAGAGCATATCGCATCCCGCTTCCCGGAGGCGGAGATCTGCTACTTTGCTTCCAGCTTCGGGGCCTACATCACAGGGATCCGCATCAGCAAGATGCCCCACAGGGGAAGGAAGGCCTTTTTCAGAAGTCCTGCCGTAAACATGCCTTCTCTCTTTATGAGAAAGGACCTGACAGAGGAGGAAAGAGCCTTTTTCAGAGAACTGGACGAAAAGGGATTTGCCGAGCGGAGCTTCGATCTGGGCCGGCCCGTCCGGATCACCAGGGATTTTATTGACGATCTTAAATCCCACGATCTCTTTTCCCTTTTTGACCCGGAAAAATACGGCCCTCACTCCATTGCCATAGCCAGGGGAGAAAAGGACAGGGTCATTGATCCCTCGGAGGCCGCCCGCTTTGCCGCCGCCTTTCATATCCCGGAGACCGTATTTCCCGGAGAGGGCCACTCCCTTTCCGATGATCCAGGGACGCCCCTTCTTGTGGCAGATCTTGCCGCCTCTCTTTTTCTAGAGCGGTAGACCCTTAAACCGTTAAACGACAAAAAAACATTCAGGGGGCCCGGATTTCCGGGCCCCCTGATATGCCTTTTGGGTCGATTCTTCTTATCCTTCTGCTTCTTCTGATTCGTATTTGCAGGGTGCTTCATCTTTCCCGCCTGTCCCTGTCAGAATACGTCCGTAAGCTTCAGGTTCCTTACCTTCCGGAGCACGGCCCAGTTCACAAGGACCGTAAAGACCAGGGTAATAACAGCTCCCATGATCCATG
>Ga0326514_10002417_pt1 | contig 11896 bp, 25 predicted proteins | sample 3_2548_0518_D_FD_203653 | JGI IMG/M metagenome (GOLD analysis project Ga0326514, IMG submission 203653) | Bovine rumen microbial communities from UC Davis, California, United States - 3_2548_0518 | ecosystem: Host-associated > Mammals > Digestive system > Stomach > Rumen | place: USA... | reverse complement strand
ATTTCAGTCTCCTTTTTCTTGATGGGTTTCCCGCAACTCGGACAGTATTTTAATGGAATCATATCTCCGTCCCCCCAGACGATGTAGAATTGTCCCTCATGTTCGATAATCCCCTCTCTGATATCGTTCATCATCACGGCATCCTCCATATCTCCGCAACAGGGGTCTATGGAGAGATCATATTCCGTCCTCTCAGGATGTACTCTATTCATTCATTCACTCTCCCCTTTTCGATATACTCCATTAGGTCTGCGATAAAGAACCCGATTCTGTCAATTGCATGTAAAACGGGGGCGCAATAGTAAAAACACCATATCTCGAAATGCAGATCCTCCAAAAAGGAATCGACACGATGCAACATCTTGAGTAGGATACTCATTCAAATAACCTCCAATACTTCTGATACGCACCTAATACGAATTTGAACGCAGCAAGTACCGCAATAACTCCCAATAATTTATCTGGCCTCCAGGAGTGCAGTTTGCAAACACGATCCATAAAGCGTTTGGTTAGGATCTTCGCCCGTTCCTAATCAATATGACGGCATTTGCGTATCATATCAATCCCTCGAAAATAGTCTTGAATCCACCGACTATCGTATCAAAAAACTCTGCCGGACCCCCGCAATACCATATCGCAATAAGCGTAGGCATGAAAATGCAACAGTAACAGAGGATAAATGCAGAGTAATCATCCATCGATCTCCTCTCCGACTTCCCCTTTTTCAATCAATTCGTCTATATTCTCAGGGATGAATTTTTTATTAATCAGGATGATGGAACCTCTCCCTAATGCCGGCCAATGTGTATTGTCCACTAATCTGAGAGTCAATGATCCTCTCATCGGAAACAGATTATTGCACCCGGGGATAGCAAAACCATCTATCCATCCGCTGCTTGATCTGATTGAGATAAAGGGCATGAAGTGCTGTCCCATGAATCCGAACATATCTTCGATATTACCCTTGTCGGACTCGCACTCAATAGTGATCTTCTCATGCGTGATAAGGTTCACGGCTGGGATCGTGAACTTGCTCTTAACAGGGTATTTCTCAGTAAGATGTACGCTGTCTATACCACCTTTAGTCTCTATCTTATCCCACATATCCTTGAATAAGCCGGAATCATCGACTGCATACCAGCTGTGATAATTCACGGAATGTCTGCCCAGGTTCTTTTTGTAGGTCTCTATGAACTCCTCCCACTTCGGTTCTGCAGCTAAAGTCTCTTTGATCTTCTCTTTTGCTTGCTCGAACTTGTTTTTAGGTTCGTTATCTGATTCTGTCACTCCATGACAGTATTTTGATGGTTTTTTAGTCATATTACTCCTCCTTGAATATTAATTTTGTAGTTTATCTCGTACAATAACCCATAATTTATTGCCGGTGGCGGTAATTGTGGCACTAATTCCTCTCAAATAGGGTTTTTGCCCATTTTTGAGAAAATCTCCTTGAATACAATCGCCCTCATACACGACAATCTATCCTTTTGTAGTATTTGGTGCTTTTAAGATTAGACGATCTTCAACCATACTATACTCCATTTGACTTTTTGCCAAATGTCAATTTATAATTCTTTGACTTTTCCTGACTTTTTTACGGTTTTTACATATTCGTTCCATTCCCTGATGATGCTGTCCGTTGGACATGGTAGTTTTACCTTGAAAAGATAATCCACTTGTTTACAATCCGGACACCGGGCAAATATGGATCCCGAACAATATTCTGTCGTTATTGCTACATCCTTGCTTTTGCAGATCGGACATGGTTTTGCTTTCATTTTTCTCCCTGCTGTCTAATAATGAAATTTCTGCACGTTTCATCTACACAGTCTGAGAGAATGTGCAGGATAGACTTGTCGATAGATTCCAGAAGTATCTTATTATCTGCGATTGGTTTCTCTCTCAATACTTCCGGGGGAAAATGAGATTTAGAGAAATTGATCCGTTCTTCTGAGATTGTTACACTAACACCGGACATAAGGTATCCGTCTGCCAATATCACATATCCTCCAGGAATATAGATCTCAGTATCTGAAATCACGAATTTTTTACCATATAAGTCTACGATTTTATGTTCTTCAATGTGCTTTTTGCATGTGATACTCGTATCGAATGTTTTACCACATATCTCACATAGATATTTCATTCACTCATACTCCTTTTTTTTGCAGCCCATAGCAAAATTGTTCAGTATAGACACGATCTCGTTATAGGCATCGGCCATGCCTCTGATCCTGATATCCTCTCTGATATTCATATCTGAGAGAATGTCGCAATATGCCTCATATCTGCCCTTGTGATAGGTTCTCTGCTCTGCATTGTAGTGTTCTTCATCTTGCATTTTGTGTTTACTTATCTGACATTCTTCACATACCAGAGAATAGACGGTCTCGCTAAACCGTTTATCATCTGTCGGTGTCAGTTTATGGCCTGAAATGACTCCCATCATGTCCTTACTCTCCTTTTTTGTTAAAATCGTTCAGATTAACCATATTTAGCATTTTACGGATCTTCGCATAAGTCTTGGGGGACTCGATTGGCATTACCTTTACCCAGCTGCGATAAGCTGTGCATGGGACACACCCTAAACGTCCATTCCCATTCAAATCATATACTTTGCAATACGGCATATCCCTATACTTATGAAATGCCCATACATCAGACTCTTTCCATTCTACAATCGGCATTAGAGTTGTCCGATCTACGGTTTTCCCATAATACCTGGCACCACATCCGAATCCGGCATCATCATCTTTCGGGATGCCCTGCGCTTGAGATTTGTTAGCGTTACGTTGCATAAGCATAAATCTCTGCCTGGATTCATCTGCTGTTACTCCGGTCATTACGCATTTGATCCCTAACTCTTTATACATGGTATCCGCTGGCTTATCCTTTAGGATCTGACAACATTTGGGAACTCTTTGTTTTCCCTCTCCTCTGATTCCAGGCAATCCGTATTCTCTTGCTATGGACCAGAAATTCACTCCTTTGGGGGCTCTTGCAATATGTATATTGAGATCCCAATCTTTTATGATCTGTTTTGCAAATTCATACGTTAAAGGATGTTCGCACTTAGTATCACACCAAACTACGTTTATTTCCGGGCAAACATCCAATGCCAATCTGAGTACAGTCATACTGTCCTTTCCGAATGAACATGCGACTGCACATTTGTCTGCACCAAAATCATTTATCGCAGTTTTTATGCGTAATGTGGATATTGCAGCCATTCTCTCGATCTTAGAAGTGGTTTTTTTGTGGAATACATCATCCCACTCATTCGTTGTTGGCATCGTCTGTCTCTCCTTTTCCTTTTTTCATGTATTCTTCCAACATATCTGTTAAGGTATATGCACACTCAGTACATAGATCCCATTTTTCCTGCCAGAAATAGAATCCGGCCCCAACACGGATCTTTGTTTTGTCGATTGAGAGAGGACGGCCAAATGTAGTTGTTGCCGTTTTTCCGCATCTGTCACAAGTCCACTCTCTGATCTTTGTTCTTTTCATATTCTTCCCTCAGACAGTTATGACAGTCCATCTTCTGCCGACTGCATCATAGTATGTATGTCCGATCTCGAATGTCATTCATCCACTCTCCGATTCCATTCCTTGACAACATCCTGCTTATCCCTGGCCCTCCAAATGAATTTGGTATAGTGCATATCGCAGCCAATACAATGGATGGAATATGTTTCGGCTCTCCCATCCATTTCTTCACGGATTTTAGCTGTTGATCCGCAGAACGGACACGGTTTAAGTTCCGTTCTTGCAAGCAATTCTTTTTTCAGATCACTCTCGTAATCTTCTTCTTCGTATTCGTCTATGACTGTCCTTAGACAGTTCTTGCACTATACTGCATATACCCCTATTTCCGGTAACGGGATGAACTCCACCGACTCTACATCCTTAAAGGGTTTACGGCAACAATGACAGTAGATCATACCTTTTTCTCCTGAATGTTTTATAGATCTGTATTCTTCTTCTCCAAATACTCTCCATATTTCCCTCATATTCATACTCTATTGATTTGGTATAGTATGCCTTATCGAACTCGATCCATGATAATGCGTTCAATCGTATTCCTCGCAGAACTCGACATAGGAGAGAGGTCTGACACACCACTCATTAGACGGAGAACACTTCTTCATATTGTTCATAAGTGCAATTGCATCTGAGAGAGTCAGATAGTCTAAAGTGCCATCATCGTTACGCAATACTGCACCGTCACAACATACGCAATATTGTGGATCCTTTTCGTATTCTTCAATGCAATACATAGCATATTCTTGGATCTCTCTCGCTAAATCCAATGCCTTAAGGGGATTGAGAATCGAATACTGAAATACGATCTGATTGATAGATTCATCCTTGATTGAAAACAACTCAGATTCTTCGGGCAGTTCAAAAGATAACTGAACACCGATTCCATTGTTGCATACGGACGGTTCTCCGAGATTCTGTTGGTACTTGTACTTACACTTCTTCTTGAGTTCATCCTTGAGTGTCATTTATTATCCCTCAGTAGATTGTATCCGTAATGTTGTTCTCTCCAGACAGTAACTGAGTGTAGATGTTGAAATACCTCTCGGACTCCGCACCCTCGCAAGCAATTGCGCCCTCTAAGAAGTGGTTGAGAAGTTCCTTTCTCTTGGACTGTGGGTATTCTTTGATCTCTCCGTAACATTCGATTCTGATAATGTTCTTGGGTACGGTCTCGGTCTTTTCTGCAACTTCGCAGAACATCATAAGGTTGGTCTGAGTAAACATGGCTTTTCACTCCTTGTAAGAATATCATCGAATTAATATAAATATATTTGCCAATGTTTAAGGAGATTATAACCACATTATAACATTATTTATAGGATTCATTCGATGATATAAGCACTATGTAATGAGATATTATCAAATGTTTGGCTTTTGGAAAAGTGTTTGATGATCCTTAAGATTCATTTCGATTTTGCAGGGGTATATTTACTTGCATAAACCGATCCAATGTGAGTCTTATCCTTGTATATGCCTACGGTAACGTAATCTAAACCATATTCATAGTCCCACCTGGAATCGCCGGACAATTTTTTTGCAGCTTTTTTCGCATCTGTCAATGAGTCGAATGGACCCTCAGAATATCCTTTTGCCCGAAGATAATATTTGGCCGGAGATTTTTTAACATATCTGGAAGAGGATCCGTCCAAATTAACGACTTTAGCATTTTTACCGTTTGCATCCCGAAGAATACGTTTATCGTCCTCATACTTGACGATATATAACAGAGTAGCGGGTTTCCTTTTGAGAACATATACAGATCCTTCAAACGGCCCTGCTGAATATATTGCCCCTTTAGTCGCATCTTTTTCCGTCTGATAAAATTTTAGATTCCACCCATGAAATGTCGCATATTTCCATTTCGATTCAAGAGTAGTCGCTTTTAACTGACGGAACATATAGTTCCTTATGTACTCGCTTGGTTTAATATCGTCTTTTGCCATAGTAGAGGAGGCCATAATTTAATACCTCCTGGTGGCTGAATCATAATAAGAATGTCCGGCACCAAATATTCTTGCATGTAAGTCCCATGCGACAAGATCCTTTTGATCTATGATACAATCTACTCCCCATCCATTAAGTCTATTTGCAGTTTGAATCGCTTTTTCGATACTTGTTGCAGTAGCGAGAGTTTTTCCACTATAATTGACAAGATGGTATCTCTGACTCATTTTACACATTTTTTTTAGTTCTGTTTTAGTCTCGACACGTTTATTGACAGACAGATCGTATAATTCATAAGGAGACAGTTTAGAAACAATTGTTTTGGGGACACGGTATTTTGCTTTTTTAGTTGCCATAATTCAAAATATCTTTTGACCTATAAAAATTATTTAGTCCAGATTGTTTGGACAATTTATGGCTTTTTTTTTAAAATAGATTCAATACCATTTGGGGAGAGACACTAATTTACCAATGTTGTTTACACGTTTATCATGGACTACTGATTCTACTTCGTCTTTTCCATGTAATACCAATGAATCAATATCTTTTTCATTTTTATAGATAGTTGCATCATATCCGGCACGATAACTGCTTTCCAATTTATGATTTATCAGGTATTTTCTTGCAGCCGCCCGAACTTCATCTATCGTATCATAGGTTTTAGACGGTTTTTCTACAGGATGCCATGAGCGTTTAAACCCGATTTTAGCGGGGATTACTTCAAATTTTCCAATTTGAAAATAGTATTTTATCATGAATTAAAATACCCTTTACTTTATAAAAACCATTTCATTTTTTGAATAGTCGCAAGTATTACCTCTTTATTTCGTCCAGATTCCCAATGTCCTGAGTTCTTCAATGAGTTGTCTCCGTCCGATCCCGTTGAACTGTGCTGCGAACTGTCTCTGAGATATGTCCGGGTTTTCTGCAAGGATCTCTTTTGCCTTGTTTATCTGATAGTCTGATAAGGTTCTCTGTGGCCGTCCGATAACCTTGCCCTCTCTCCGTGCCCGTTCTTGTCCGTCTATCGTCCTTGAGTGGATCAACTCCAACTCGAACTCTGCAATAGCACCCAACACCGTCCTGATAAGTCTGCCCTCTGCCGTAGTCAGATCTATGTTCTGTTCAACGAATTTAAGTCCGACATGGTAACTGTCCAACTGCTTACACATATTCGCAAGATTGAGAGTGGATCTTGCTATCCTATCTAATTTGGTTGCCAGGATAAGGTCGATCTTATGAGTCTTGGCATCATTCATCATCCTGTCCAGATCGGGACGGTTTTGGTTAGCTCCGCTTGCCTTGTCGGTATATTCATCAACGACTACCCAGGGGATATTGTCCTTGTCCTGATTGTGCTTTTCTACATAATCCCGGAGGACAATCAGTTGGTTGTCCAAAATCTGTTCCGGCCTTGAGACCCTTGCATAGATCCCGACTCTGACTTGTTTCGGCATATATCGGAAAATAATATAAAATAATATAAGGGTTGTCAATCGTCTGAGTAAAAATAGTGGCTTAAAAGACGTTATAGGAGACGTTTTAAGGGGTTAAAATCGAGTAGGGGTATTGAGATACCCTTACTCTTTTTTCTTAAGTTTCTTCTTTTGGGTCTTTAGGAGAGTTCCGTCTGCATTGAGATAACTGTTCATTCCCTCGTCTGGGCGGTAGAGCCATTTGTCGTTCTCTCTCTCCACAATACCCTTGAGATTCCCATTGATCCGGTTGATACGAACCGATCTGAGATTATCCCTCTTGCAGAACAGAATCGCAGCATGGCGGGCCTCGTTGATGTTGGTATATCCCCTGACTTCCGTAGGGAGGGAGATCACGAAATAGTACCTTTTCTTAACCATGTTATCACTTCTTAAATGCGAATATTCTCCGGCCACGGACATTGACGTATTGAACGGGATGATCTACTCCTTTTACCCTGGTCCAATAAATTTTGGTCTCGTAGGTCTTTTTGCCATTAGGGAACTGATAGATCAATTTATCCTCAGAGATACGAATGACGATGATTTTGCCATAGTTCCCTTTAGCAAAATAGACCATATTGTTCAACTCCAAACGGTTGGATCATACCATATACTGCCGTCCGGACGAACCATTACTAAACAATGATCCATCTTAACTCCGGGGGTATTCTGACGGTCCGCCATAATTCCGACAAATTTCTTACCGTGATCCTCATAACGATGTAAGAGAACTTCTCTCTGACCGGTAATAGGGAATCCTTGAACATCCAATTTTGAGCCAGCCATCGCAATATAGACTTCCGTTTCTTTGTTCTTCATAACTGCCCTATAACCGATCTTCCTTGCTGCTTGGATTCCCTCTACGTTTCTGGCTAAAGTAGTACATTTGACATAATAACCACGCTTGGTTATGTATGCGTTGGGTCTTGTAACAAATCTGGTTCTTGAAATAACTATGTATTTTACCATATTATCACTTCTTCTTTTTGTGAACGATCTGATAAGAGTTCTCCCCTCTCCACTTCATAAGAGTTCCGTCTGCTGTAACGTCATATCTTTTATTTTCTTTTTGCCACAATATGCAGAATACATTTACAATCTCTCCCTTTTACTCTCTACATTGTCATACCATATCTTCGCACTTTCGTATGTAGGGAACTTGGACATGATCTTGGTCCTTTTTCCGGTCCATGCGGAATTGTGGTACATGTCCCATCCGTTCTTGCCCTTGACGATCTCATAGTTACCGGTGCTGGCAACATAATGTCCGGCCTTGAGCCGGATCCAATGGAACTTATACCTGGACTATGACATTTCAATCTCTCCTTGATTCCAATTCTATCAGAGCATGGTAGTAGTCCTCAGTATCCTGTTCTATCATTACCTCCCGGTAGATCGAACAAACTGCACAATTACCGTTATGACGGCAACTTATACTCGGATAGTATTGACAGGCCATTCACTCACTTTTTACGAATTTTAGACTTCCTCTCATTGGCGATAGTGGACTCGGATCTCCTGTCGATAGTGCCGTCCGGATTAAGGAGGGCATGTTGTTTAGGAGAGTTGTAAAAAGTCCATTTGCCATAAGGCCAGTTATTCTTGAAGTCTCTGAAAAAGAGCCATGCAACCTCATCTTCGTGGAGAATAACTCCCCTCTGAGTCACTTTGACTATATCCAGATTATCATCTTTTCCCTGAATCAGTTTGTAAGCGTATTTCCTTGCCTCGATCTCGGTCTTGAACTCTCTGTCTAGGGGTTTTTTATGATCTAACAGGCCGTTCTTGTAAACATATTTTTTGATGATGTATTTTGCCATATTATCACTTTCTCACTAATTTTCCCGTCTTAGGATTTATCTTGCTCAATCTTCCTTTAGATTCAGATGAATATGATTCTGCATACCATTCTATTCCTGATGCACTTTCCTTTTTGTGGATGATCTCTAATGTTTTTGCGATATCTCCATCATCAATAGAGATAGACGTTCTCTTAGAACCTTTCCCAATACACTCTGAAAAATGCTTGATTGCGTATTTACGGGCATCGATAATCGATGAAAAACAAACATTCTTCAAAAGAGAGAGATTGAATACCCAACAGATCTCTTTAGAGATTAGTTTAATGTTACCATTTGAATATAAACGTGCATAACCATGTTTTTTAGGAACATGATAAAGTACCATTTTGAGAGATTTGTCCCATTCGGCAATTCCATCTGTTACAGAACTGCTTGCATAGAGTTTTTCTACATATACCTGGAGAGTCGGTCTCTCTTTAGCGATCTTATATGCTTGTTTGCGTACAGCTGTTAAAGAAGTTTCATAAGAGAGTTTGTTTCCACCAACTACGATACAATACTCACTCATTATTACCACTTCTCAATAACTTTTCCTAAAGATCCATCCTTTTTCAACTCATAAACCAATGTATTCTTAGTCAGATCCTTTTCATACCTGACATACTTTAGAACATTCTTCTGCCAACCGGGAATGAACTGAATCTCCCCGATATAATAAGGGCGAGAACCGTCTTTAATCACACCGATCTTGGTATAAGTAGTTCCATTCTTCCCTTTATGAGTCAGATGATTCTGTCCATACTTGCGTGCAGCTTTGATTGTTTTGAATGTTTTGTCGGAATCTAATATAAAATATTCAACCATAGTATCCCTCAATATCTTTTCGATCCAGAGGTCTCCACGAATCTGCCTTTTTCATAATGGAGTTTAACCTTTTTATCAGGCGATCCCCAATACCAGGTCTTACCCTCTTTCCATCCCATTCCCATGATGTAGATTGCATCCCTATTCGGTTCTTTCATGACCTGATAAAGTAGGACCTCATTACCATAACGCAGATACTTCTTTACCAACCTGGCTATATCTCCGGCTAAACCATCCGGGACAGTTTCGATATACTGAACTGGACGGCCTTTGATTTCAATGTGTATTCTCATGGATTTTTCACTTCCTCTTGATTGATCCGTCTTTCATGAGACGATAGGTAGTGGATCCTGACCTGACAGGACCTACATTATAGTACCCATATCCGATCCAGACACCGGTGCCTTTATAGGGTGCTTTTTCCAGGGGGCTGCAAAAGACTTCTCCCAACAGTTTTGATCCCTTGTAGATATAGAATATGACCGATTTATCTCTGAACGGATAACCGTCCTTGATGATCCGATAATTGGCATAAGACTTAGCCAATGCAGCTTTACGAACCTCTTGGATAGTCTCATATCTCCGGGGGCTGGACATTTGAGTAGGGGTGTATTCTCCCTTTCTGATCCAGTCTTGCCCGCCCTCAGTCACATAGAAATAGAGATTGTCATACTCTGCTTTGGGGAGATTATGTTTCTTCTCTGCCATCGTCTTAGTACGTTTAGAGATCGTAACCGAATCTGCCACTTCTCCCTTTTTGTTGTAGATAACGTATCTTCCGTCAGGGATCTTGCCATAGGCAAGTTTTCTCAGCTCGGTCTTGTTCTGTGCAACAATCTCGTACCTTTTCTTAGTTGAATGATGTTCGAGATAGTAGGTTTTCATAGTCACTTCCTCTTTTTAGCGGGAGTCTTTTTAGGAGTGGTCTTTTTAATGGTTTTCTTGACCGAAGTCTTAGCACTTCTAAAATCTCCTAATAGTTCTTTAAATTTAGATACGTCCCCGGTTCTCAATGAATATTCTACCATTCTTGCATCAGTCGAATCGAGTCCGAGACCCTTATTATTATGTAGGTTTAGCACCTCAACATAAAGGCCATGATTGAGATATGTCCATAGAATCATGGGTAACTCTTTAAGACTAAATGCCATGTTCATTTCGACTATATCATTACTGCCCTTAGAACGGAGACCATAAACACTATATGCTTTCATAGGTAGTCACTTCCTAATAGTTCCGTTTTTATTGAGATAAACCCATTTATCCCAATATCCGTTTTTGATGATATCGCAATAATAATCTCCGTATTTTGTGTAAGTGATTTTGTTTACCATATTGGAATCTCTATATCCGACATAAGTTCCCTCATAAATCTTCACTTCGGTTTTGAGATCAGTTCCGATATACTTGATTGCGATCTTGCGTGCGGTAACGATTGATTTGACAACCTTGTTAAGTTGATCTACACCCTTTTTCATCTGTGCCGTGCTGGGGATTCCGAATACATAATAATCTGTCATAATCTCACTTCCTCTTTATCCTCACTTTCTTTTGATTGCGCCATTTTTACTGATACGGTAAGAGGCCATTACAGATCTATCTCCATTGGCATCGTAATATGGCTATCCAATGAATAGGACGTCCTCAGAGTAGGGATCTTTCGTGAAATAACCGATCTTCTCATCACTCTCTCCAGGCGCACAAGCATACCCGCATAGCTGTCTTTTCTTGATTTTGTATTGTCTTGCCCCTGCCTTTAGAAACTCAGGGATATGTGGGTAGGACTTCTTGATCCCTTGAATTTTGAATACGTCCGACATAATCTTTACTTCCTCTTGATTATGTGGGCCTCTCTCTCGAATTTATATGCTCTTCCAGGGTATGCGACCTCGGCTGCATATTTGAAATTTCCAGGAGGGATATCGGTATCATAAAGGAGATACGACTGTCCGTACTTCCTGAACTCTGCAATCATCGTACCGTCTGCACGGATAAAAGCAACAGTCTTGTAATTATGCCAGCTGTCCCTGTCGATATAATTCTTGAGAGTTTTTGCATCGAGAGCAATATCCACTACTTTGATTCTCTCAAAAAGGCATGTGTCGGAGATCTTACAAACAATTAGTTTCATTTTTTCACTTCCTCTTAGTGGTTTTCTTACTTTTTTTATTCAGTTTACGCTGAGTAAAAATATCAGGGGAATATCCCTTGATTTTACCATTTTCATAAAGCAAAAATGAAATGCCTTTCGAGTAGGAGACC
>Ga0326514_10002415_pt1 | contig 11899 bp, 15 predicted proteins | sample 3_2548_0518_D_FD_203653 | JGI IMG/M metagenome (GOLD analysis project Ga0326514, IMG submission 203653) | Bovine rumen microbial communities from UC Davis, California, United States - 3_2548_0518 | ecosystem: Host-associated > Mammals > Digestive system > Stomach > Rumen | place: USA... | reverse complement strand
TGAGAATGGTCGCCCACTCCCTCCACCTCCAGGTTTCCCACCATTCCCAGGTGGATTTGGTCCTCGTGGTCCACAGCGTGAGGAACGTGCAGCAGACCGTCAGGAGATTCCTATGGAAACTACTCGCAAGCCTGCTCGTAACGCAAGGGGTCAGTTTGTTAAGAAGAGCGCAACAGAGCGTCCAGCAGCACCTCAGCAAGAGCGTCAGCCAGAGGGCAACAAGTACGCTGCAATGCCTGATGTTGAGCTGATTGGTCTCATTCGTGGCAACCTTTGGGATGGCGAGATTGATACCGACCGTGCAACACATCAGCAGCTGGTTGAGTTCTTGACCAACAAGGAGAATCTGATGATTCAGCGTGAGGCTGAGAAGAATCGTCCTCAGGCTCCACAGGCTCCACGTGCTGAAACACCTCACGTAGGTGGCGATAGCAACAGCAGCCTTAATCAGTTCTTGGGTATGTTGGCTAACATTGCAAAGGAAGCTAAGGACAACCCACAGCTGATGGACACAATTAGCAGATTTATGCCTAAGTAATAAGTCTGTTCGTTTTTTTTCGAATTTCCATTTTAAGCATACTGATTAGTCAGTATGCTTATTTTTTTTGGCAATAACATAGAAGTTGACCCATAAAACAAAAAAATGAGCAAATCAGAGAGATTCGCCCATTTTAACTTGTTAACAATCTTTTTATTGCTGCCCATATTTATTTTCCCAAGAATTTTCGTGATAGTCTGCATAAATGTCATTTGGAACATGAATCCAATGTTTCAAACACTCTATTAACTCAACAACAGCATCTTTATATTGTGTGTCTTTTGCCCAAGTGCATATTACAGATTCAAGCTGGCCTTTTGAAGCAGCCCTAAAATATGGTTCAACCTCTTTTGATATATATCCTCCATTAACGAGAATACTATTTACAGACTCCTTCACAATCCTATGAAGGTCACTTTCAGTTAATCTTATAAGTTTCTTATTCATATTATAATACGTATTAATTCGTTATTTTTATAATAAATATCAACATAAACAAAAAAAATGCAGCCATTTCTGACTGCATTCGTTATTTATTTTGGGTCAACTGCGATGTTATTGCCTTTTTTTTTGTGTTTTTATTTCTTTTTTTAACATTTTTTTTGTATATTTGTAGAAAATTTATGTCTAACTAAAAAATGTTAATTTAATGAGACTAACACCAAAAATGCTCAAACGGAGGTTTGATGATTTTAACGCTAAGTATTTTAATAATGAGTTGGTAGAGCCGAAATTTGTGATTACAGGTAGTAGGTGGACTGCTGGTATGTTCAATAGTGACGTGATAGTTAGCACTGAAGAAGACGGCATGATATATGCGACAGAACTACGGGATATTAAGATACGTCTTTCCAAATATCTTATTAAGACCCCACAAATTCTTGACAATATTCTCTTGCATGAAATGATACATTATTATGGGTATTTAATGAACAAGGATATTGAGGGAAGTCATGGAAGATATTTTAAAGCTATGGCTAGGAAAATTAACAAGCATGGATATAATATTCAAAAATACTATGAAGAATAATGGGTAGAAAAAAGAAAGAAGAAAAGCCAATTGAACTTAGCAATTATCAATTGGCTATTATTGATTTTATTAAGAATGGTCAAGGCAACCTTGTTGTAGAAGCAGCAGCTGGAGCTGGTAAGACTTATACCCTTATTAAATGTATTGAAGAAATTCCTGGAGATAAGAACATTCTCCTGACAGCATTTAATAGCGATATAGCAAAAGTCTTAAAGCGAAAGGCTAAAGATTTCTACAACGTTAATGTATCTACCTTGCATAGTCTTGGCAGACAAATGCTTCAGCGCAATTTCACTGAATCATCATTGGAACTTGACGAGTTCAAATACAAGTCATATATTAATACCAATATTAAGTCTTTATCTTCGATAAACACATATGAACTTGGCAAGAGAGATTTTGCTAGATATATGTCTAACATTGAAGCATATATAAATTTTGGTAGAGCATATTTGTGTCAGACTGTAAGGGATTTGGATTTTATTGAAGATAGGTATGATATTGAAACGATTGCTGACGAAAAGGAAATAGCATTGGATGCTCTTGAATATGGTAAGCATAATCTTGAGCAGATTGATTATACCGATATGATTTGGCTTCCTAACGTTCTTTATTGCAAACCAATTGGAATGCAGTTCGATTGGATATTCCTTGACGAAGCACAGGATTTATCTGTGTGCCAAAGGGAAATACTATTGAAGTGTAGGAAGATAAATACAAGAATGTGTTTCTTTGGTGATGCTGAGCAGAGTCTTTATAGTTTTGCCTCAAGTGACCCAGAATCATTTAAGAGATTAAAGGAAATACCAAATACGACATCATTACCTTTATCTATTTCATACAGATGTGCAAAGAACATTGTTGACTTTGCAAAGAAGATTGTACCTTCAATTGAATGTAATAATGACGGTAGAAATGGAGAAGTGAAATATGATGTACCACTTTCTGAGGTAAAAGATGGTGATATGGTATTGTGTAGAAACAACGCACCATTAATGAAGGTATATGTTGATTTTATTAAGGCAGGAAAGAAATGTTTTATAAGGGGAAAGGATATTGGTCTTAATCTTAAGAATATGGTTAAGAGGACTGGTATAAACGTTTTGAATAAGAGTCTTCAAGAAGATGGTGTATTCGTAAGGCTTTATGATGCTTTGTTTGATAATATCAATGAACTTATTGATAAGTACCATATAACATATTCTGATGCTGTCGAATCGTCTATTGTGGCTAATAAGCTTGATATGATTAAAGCATTGGAAATATTGTCTGACGATATTAACACTGCTGATGAATTAATTGAAAAAATAAGCAATATATTCTCTGACAGGAAGAAAGGTGGCATTTCTTTATCAACGGTTCATAAGGCAAAAGGTTTGGAAGCTGAAAACGTATATATTGCTTGTAGGGAATTAATGCCTAGCAGTAGAGCCAAGAAAGATTGGGAGATAAGACAAGAATATAATCTAATGTATGTTGCTTATACAAGAGCAAAGGACATCTTAGGTTTTATTGATGGCAAGGAGTTTGAAGATTTTAATAAGAAGACATCTGAGACTGTTAAAGCATTAAAGGCTAAGGAAGCACAAGTTAATTACGTTTTGAAAAAGGAGAGAAAGAAGATAGATGTTACCAATCCTTTTATTGCGAACGATATTATAAGACACGCTACCAAGATAGAAAAGCCAAAAGCAGAATATAAGGTAATGCCATTAATGAAAGATACATCAGTTAAATCAGGCATTGCTTTCAATGACATTTTTAAAAGACGATTTATAAAGAGATAATTATGGGGAAAATTATTGCGTTTAGTGGGAGAATGAGAAGTGGCAAGACTGAGCTTTCAAGTATATGCGAAAAAGCTGGTTATCATAAATTATATTTTGCTTTGCCCTTAAAGCAATTATGCGCTGATTTATTAGACATTTCAATTGATGAGTTAAATAGATTGAAAGTTGAGAAAGAAGAACTAGGAGTTGCAATAGACGATGACTTTTGTGAAGTCATATCTGACGAAACAGACATACCATTAGATATTGTTCATAAATATTGTGATGGCGTTGTCATAAAGGACGTTAGGCATATGCTTCAGTTCATCGGTACTAATCTAATTAGAAGCTGTAACACCAATTGGCACGTGAATAGAATTAGGGAAATGATTAATCCAAAAGAGAACTATGTGTTTGATGATGTAAGATTTCCAAATGAAAAAGCGTTAATTGAGGAACTGGGTGGTGATTGTTGGTTTATAGTAAGACCCACGATAGAAAACATTTCAAACCACGAGTCTGAGAATTCTCTTACTTGGAAGGATTTTGGTAATAAAGTGATAGTGAATGACGTAAGTTTAGAGTTATTCAAATTTAGGTGGGAAACATTCTTTGAAAATTACGATGAATCTGTAAAGAAAAGAGAAGAAGCCTTTAAATCTGAAGAAATTAATAAACTGCGTGATGCAATAGATGAGCCATTGAATGTTTTGGACGTGTTAGAATTGCCTCTGTGCCTCTTTAATTATACTGATAGGCAGTTTAAAGGGGAAGACATAGAAAACGTCTCGCAATCAAAGGATTTGTCTGTAGTGATTGAATATAAGGATGGTGGGCTTGAGTTGGTAAAGAATCCTTTGAACATTGAAGATTTAAAGATGTTGCTTTAACATTTTTTAACTAAAATTCCTTGCAAGTTACAAATATTTTTTGTATCTTTGCAAGGAATAATGACATTTAATATGAAAGATGACAAGAAAAATTATGATTTCGTTATAAAAAACGCAAGCAATGTATTTTTCACCAGTGATACTCATTTTCATCATTTAAACATAATTGGTTCTTGTAATAGACCATATGCAAATGAGAAAGAAATGAATGAGGCACTTATAAACAATTGGAATTCTGTTGTTGATGAGGATTCTGTTGTTTTTCACCTAGGTGATTTTGCTTGGGGCGGATATATTAAGTGGAAAGATATATGCGATAGATTGAATGGTCGCATAATACTTATAAAAGGTAATCACGATGATAAGAATCTGACGAGTACAGGAGAAAAAGAGTTCTTTGAATTTGTTACATATCAGATGAAACTTAAAATCGAAGGTAGACCTGTATATTTGAACCATTATCCATTCTTGTGTTATGGTGGTGTGTATAGAGAGCCACAAGACCAAGTTTGGGCATTACACGGTCACATTCATTTGGGACCAAATTCTCTTGAAGGAAAAGATGTTCCTAGAATGGAATATTTATATCCAACACAATATGATGTTGGTGTTGATATGAACAACTATACTCCTATATCTTGGAAAGAAGTAAAAGAAAAGATAGAGTATCAGGTTGAGAATAATGTTAATTGTATGCATTGGACAAAGTTATGAAAATACTAGTAATTCCTGATGTACACGGGAGGACGTTTTGGAAGTCCCCCGTTGAGCGGTACATAAATAAAGTTGACAAAATAGTTTTCTTGGGAGATTATTTTGACCCGTATCCAAATGATGACGGAGAATGCCCATCATTTACTTTTATGATGAACAATTTCAACGAAATCTTGGATTTAAAAAAAGCCAACCCAGACAAGGTTGTTTTGCTATATGGAAATCACGATTACCATTATGCAAGCAAAAAGTTTGATGATATGGCTAGGTCAACAAGGTTTAACAATTTCAAAAGTTATGAGTTAAGGAAAACTTTTAATGAAAATTCAGACCTTTTCCAATTATGCTATATTGCCAACAATGAAAATAAGAAAGTTGTTTTTACTCACGCTGGTATAACCAAGTTTTGGCTTGATTTATGTGGAATCAAGAATGATGAAAACTTAGAGACTGAGATTAACAACCTAAAAAATGATGATGATGGAGCAAGCAAATTAGCTGTTATAGGTATTGAAAGAACTTGGCTTGGTGAGAAGACTGGAAGCCCACTATGGTGTGATTTAACAGAGTTCGTTAGAAACGAAGGACTTGGCAAAGGTGTTCTACAAGTATTTGGACATACCAGACTTAAAAAAGGTGCTTGGGCATCAGCTACTGATTTTGCTTGTCTTGATTGCGAATATTGTTTTATTGTGAATGATAAATGTAAAATAAGGAGGATTGAAGATGAAAAAGTCAAAGATGACAAAAAGCAACCAACAGAACAAGATTCTGCGAATGATAGCGAGGGATGAACAATTTGAACGCAATGGTGGTGGTCAATTTGTCGCTATGAATCGAGTCTATAAGGACAAAACAAAGTACAATCGTAAAGATAAGAAAAAAGAGTTAAGGAATGACCTTAACTCTTATTTTTTTATACAGGATAATCATCATAATTTGCTTGTTTATCTATAGCTGCGTCTATTTCATCATCAGACATAACATCATCTTTTTTTATAATGAAATAATATCCAGCCCCATAGTCTTTATACATTTCGCAATCTAATTCAGGTATTTCCATTACAAATTGCCTATGTGTTGGTATTTGTCCTTCTTCGAAGTCTCCGCCTTCAGCTACGCCTTTAAACCATTCAGCAGCGGCCTCTTCTTCTGATAAACCATATTCATCAGCCATTTCTTGTGCCTTATAGTCATCAAGAATACTATTATATATTAAGCCTGTATATGATTCTGGCTCACCGTGTGCTTCTTTTATAATTCGTTTTACAGAATTTTCAATTATTCTATGTAAATCTGATTCTGTTAGTTTTATTATTTTTTTCATATTTTTATAATTGTTTTAATATTGATTTTAAATTATTTCTTGCACTTGTCATTGCTTTTAATACTGCCCCTATTTCAGCAGCAGAATCTTTATGACCAGTTTCAGAAAGTAATTTTCCCACTTCTACTGATTTTCTTCTAAATTCTTCAAAAGAATTCATATAAAGTTCTAATTCATGTAAAGCCATCTGAGCATCAAGAGTTGCTTCACTTAATCTTCTTTTATTAACGTTTCTTATGGCTTTAGATACAAACTCTCTAAGTTCATTCTCAGTTAATGAGTATTTTTCTCTTCCGTTTGATATTGTTACCCTACCCTCATTTATTTTGTTTCTAAGACGCTCTTTTAGGCTTTCCTTAATGGTGAAGTCCACGAGGTATAACTGACGCTGTAAATCGCTTAAAACAGCCTCTGTGTCGCTTCTCATTCCTATATATTCGTCACCTTCCTTCTGAAGTTTGTGATAAAACTCTTTTGTACCTTTGATAACGTCTTCAACGAATTTCTTGAGGTTTGTTATTTTATATGGAGTCCCTTTAAGGTTATTCACTGGTAATTTACCTGAGATTGATTGTTCAACCTCAGAAACTTTATCTTGATAATCTGATATTATTGTTGCAATATCATCACATAACTGATGCTGTGAAAGAGACTTTGCATCCCAGTGTAATTGTTTAATTGCGGTTTTCCAACCTTCAATATCACATATATAAGTTAATATGTATTTTTTCATTGCTTAAATAAGATTTATGATTAAGTTATAATATTCCACATCGTCCAATTGATTCCTTTCTCTTTTTCTTGGAATTAGTTTTTTTGAAACTTTTTTATCAGGATATTTGTTTTTAACAAAGCGTAAGAAATCATTAACTGGTATTGAATATGTCATTTTATTTGTTTTAAATATGCGTTTTAAAATAACTCCTTTATTAAACATCAATCCTTTTGGACTTAATGCTTCAGCAGCTAGTTTTTCATACTTATTATCATATTGAAGATTTTGACAAGTTTGATATTCTTTATATCTATCTTCTCTTTTATCATCAGATGGTATTGAAGTGTGTTGGCCATTAGGAACATCATCTATCCTTTTATAATCAATTGCCGCAGAATTAAATGTTTCATTAATGACCTTAGATATTATTTTATCTAACGCCTTTTCAGTTATTATCATGTTTTTTATTTTTATATAAATATTTATATAAAAAAATAAATTATGGCAAAACGAGTAATAAGATTAACGGAAGGTGATTTACATAGAATTATAAAGGAATCAGTGAAGAAAATATTGAAGGAAGAAGAAGCGCCATATGATTGGCGTGCTGACTTTAATAAATATCACGATACCGTAGATATGTCGCCAGAGGAAGGTACTGCATTGCATAAGAGATATATGGATGGCGCAAGAAAAGAATTTGGCGGCAATGAAAAGGCAAGAATAAAGGAGTTTAATAGATTGTGGAAAGAGCGTGAAGCAAAACAGAGAATGCGCAAATCTCCTGAACAACTTGCTAAAGATGATTTATGGAATAGAAGATACAATGCTGAGCACGGAATTAACGTGGATGATTTCGATGATGATAATGATGTAATACAGAATGCTTTAGAAAGGGCAATGAAAAAAAGAGGCGCTAGTACACCTACAAGCGCACCTTCTGATAGCAGAACAATGTCTGATGATGAATTACAGGCACGTTTAAGAGATTTGCAAGCACAAGGAATGTTGAAATAATTGAATAAATACGTATTTATAAATGAATAAAAAACTTATAAGATTAACTGAATCAGACCTTCACAGAATTGTGAAAGAATCTGTAAATAAAATACTAGATGAAATTAGTGGCTGTGATTATGTTGGAAAGCCTAAAAAAACTAGTACAACTAATGTTAATTCTTCTAATAGTAATGGCTATAATAAAGGAATATATGATGATGGCGTTGGTGATGACTTGAGAGCATCACGTGGTGCTTTACCAAATAGCCTTATTCATGATGATGGCGATGCAGCCGCATTAAGATTTGCACGTTCTCGTTTTGGAAGAAGATATTAATACCCAAATAAAAAAGGTTGTAGATTTTGTCTACAACCTTTTTTCATATTAATAGTGTCTCATTACTTTCTTGTAATAACCAGTACTTCTGTTCTTCCACCCCTTGCCGAATCCGCTATTCCAACACCTAATAGCTTTTTCAATGTTATGCTCAGGATTGTACTTTTCTTGCATAAGTACGAACATTTCCTTTGATTTTGAAGCATTATATCTATCGGCTTTAGTATAACGCTTTGTAGATTTCCTCTCCTTTAGGATTTGGTTGCACGACTTTACCAAACCTGGAGTGATTTGTAGAATTCCTGCACAATCTCCAATAGGGTTATGTGCTTTAGGATTTCCTTTACTTTCAACTTGAATAATTGCGTTCATTACACGCTTCCAATTAAATACCTCTTCCTTCTTTTCGTTTTGACTAAACGCCATTGTTGGCATTGCTAAAGCAATTACCATAATAATTGTTTTAATTGTTTTTCTCATCATATATAAATTTTAGTGAGGCTGAGTAAATCCCTTACCCATTGACAGCAGAATACGAGAGAGAGCTATCTACTGTGCCATACCTCTTATTATTAATACTACTTAATAAACGGACAGCGAATAATTTTTTGTAATTTTATTGTTATACCAATCTTTAAGGACTTGTATTATGAACTTGTCCCTTTCTTCTTTATTTGACAATATTTTTTTGAACTGGTCTTGAATTATATAGAATAGTTGAACTTCCGTTAGTGTTTTAACTACTTGCTTATATTCATCAAGCCAGGCTACAACCTGTTTAATTTGAGGTTTGCCATCTTCACCAAATATGGTAGCAGCGGCTCTTGCGAAATTCTTGTCAAGGTAATCCTTTATGGATTTGACTTTATCGCCCCAGCCGCCAAACATTTCCTCTAACATGGCTTCCTCATATAGAAGGTGTTCTTTTTCCTCACTTATAATGATTTTCTTCATCCTTCAAATCGTTTATTATACTATAAATATCATCTTCATTTAAATTTTTATTAAAGATGGCATAAAACGATGCATCTGGAATCTTGAAAAGTTCTTTGAATCCCAACCGCTTCCAATATGTATGAGACTTTAAATCTTTTTCGACAGCAGCCCATATCATATCGTATTCTTCAAGGAATTCTTTTTGGAGGTAAAGCATCTTTTTATCAATACCAGTTCCTCTAAGCCTTTCATCAATAATAAATGAGTGTCCATTAATTTGTCTAAACTGCATCAAGAATTCGCCAAGTCTTGGGCTTAGGTGTAATAGTGGAGAACCTACGTGAATTGGAAAGTTACTGAATAGTAAAAATCCATATATATCGCCGTTTCTCTTATCTATAACCTTTACTGATTTATCAAGTCTAGCGTCAGAGTAAATTAATTGTCTTAACGCTGTTTCCTGATTTGGAAGGTCAAAACACCTTGCAAGCAGTTCAGTTATCTTCGGAGCATCTTCGTAAGAAGTGCTGACGATTTCTATGTTTTGCAATATCTCTTCTTTTGTCAACCCATTGTCAACGAGAATATTGCATAAATCAATCATCATAACGATTCACGATTTATTTTGCAAATATACAAAAAATATGCGTAATAACCAAATTTTTATGTATAAAATGCTTATTTTTTAACTTAATTTAAATAAATGGTAGCAAATTTGTTAAAAAGTGCTACCATTTTTAAGCATTATGAAATATTTGAAAAAAAATTATGAGATGCTGATATGATTATTTACACAAGTTGCACTAAATGCATATTCTGGTTCGTAATCATTTTCTAGAATTAAATCAGTAATGGCATCTTCCAGATTATTCTGAACCAATCTTATAATAGGTCTTGCGCCATATTCTTTCTGCTTTAATGCTTGCTCGTGTATATAGTTGACAACACTATCGTCATATTTTATATCGTATTTGATTTCTTTTAATCTCTTTCCAAATTTATTAATCTCTAATTTAACAATTTCTCTTAGATTGTCATCTGAAAGTGTATTGAAGTAAACAATCTTGTCAATTCTGTTTAAAAATTCTGGAGTGAACTTTTGCTTCAATTGTTTTTCAATAATTGCTTTCTTGTTATTAAGTTCATCTGTTACGAAGCCAACACCCGCACCAAAATCAGCAGCTTGCTTAGCACCAATATTAGATGTCATAAGAACAATAACATTCTTGAAATTAACAATCTGTCCAGAACTATCTGTTAATCTACCTTCGTCAAACAACTGCAAGAAAAGGTTATATATCTCTTGGTCAGCCTTTTCAATCTCATCGAGAAGCAATACACAATGTTGTTTATGCTTAATCTGTTCTGTGAGCTGTCCTCCATTTTCATAGCCAATATATCCAGGGGCAGCACCAGTTAACTTAGCAACTGAATTCTTCTCTGAGTATTCTGACATATCAATTCTGATAAGAGCTTTTTCGTCACCGAAGATTTCTTCTGCAAGTTTTTTTGCAATAAGAGTTTTACCACTTCCAGAAGGACCAGCCATCAAGATATTAGCCATTGTCTTTGTTTTATCTCCAAGACCAACCTTGTTTCTCTTAATAATTCTACATAGACTTTCAACAGCTTCGTCTTGTCCGATTACACTCTTCTTCAAAGTTTCATCAATGTGAGCAATCTTTTCCTTTTCGTTGGTTGTAATCTTAGAAATTGGAACTCCAGTGATTTCAGAAATGGTTTCAGATATTTTCTCTGCTCCAACCTTAACTCTTTTCTTTACAGATGAATTTTGTTCTCTCTTATAGTCAGCAATGCGCTTTTTAACGTCATTTTCTTCTATTGTGATAGAATCAATCTTTTCAAATTCACCATTATTGAGAATGTCGTTTTTCTCTTCTTCAATTTCATTGAGCCTCTTCTTTAACGCCATAAACTCATCAGAGTCTTTATTTGCAAGTGCTGTATATGCGCCAGTTAAATCGAGGACATCAAATGCTGAGTCTGGTAAACTTCTATCTGTAATATATCTTTCTGATAATTCCACACATTTAACAATTGCCTCATCAGAATAAGTTACATTATGGAAATCTTCATAATATCTTTTATTAGCATTAAGAATATCAATTGTTTCCTGTTTTGTTGACGGTTCTATTACAATTCGCTGCAACTTATTTGAAATGGTAGGATTATTTTCAATTGAATTACGATACTCTTTGAATGTGGTTGTTCCAATAACTCTAACATCACCTTCAGTTAGAATATCACTAATCATATTTGAAATATCCGTGTCTTTGTCTTTACTACCACTCTTTAAAACAGATTGAATATCATCAATGAAAAGGATATATTTCTTGTTTGCTTTTAGTTCGTCAAACAAGCCCTTTACTCTTTCCTCAAACATTCCTCTGAAATGCGTACCACTTACCATTGCCATAATGTTAATTGCAACGATTTGCTTTCCTTCCAAAATACTTGGTACATCATCAGATTCAATTAATTGAGCCAATCCATTAACGATAGCAGTTTTACCAACTCCACCATTACCAACTAAGATAACGTTGTTTTTCTTTCTTCTAGCTAATACTTTAATGATTTGATTAAGTTCTCTTTTTCTGCCAATCAATTCATCAAGTTTACCATC
>Ga0326514_10002414_pt1 | contig 11899 bp, 14 predicted proteins | sample 3_2548_0518_D_FD_203653 | JGI IMG/M metagenome (GOLD analysis project Ga0326514, IMG submission 203653) | Bovine rumen microbial communities from UC Davis, California, United States - 3_2548_0518 | ecosystem: Host-associated > Mammals > Digestive system > Stomach > Rumen | place: USA... | reverse complement strand
AGCGGAGGCGCAGAGCCTATCCTGGAACCGCTGATCCAGAACGCAAACTTAATGAACCATCAGATCGTGGCCTACAACCTGGCCCTGATCCGGTTCGGATTCTGAGCGACGCTGAGACGTCGCTCCTTACAACGCAAGGAGGCTAAACCATGAGACTGGAAACCCCAAAGGACCGGCAGACGTTCAATCACGAGATGACCAGCCGGCTCCAGGAACGGCAGGCGGAGCGCCGGGAAGCACGCCGGCAGGCAGAAATCAAGGCATTCGAGGACGAGCAGAACCGGATCGACCTGATCTTCTCCAGCATCAACGCAAAGGGCGTCAGCGCGTCCGTCAACCTCATCAAGGACCCGATTCCAGTCGAGGTCCAGCCCGCAAAGGTCCAACAGAAGACCGACACAGGGTCATTCGTCGTGGGCCTTTGGACCGGGATCATAATCATGCTGGCTGTCGCCATCGTGTGCAGCCTGGTGATATAAAAAATCCCGGTCTGGAAACCAGACCGGGGACACTGGAAGAACAGTGTCAATGAAAACCGTCATTATCTTATCACAGAAAGGAAGATTTGTCAATGAAAACCACAACAGAGGAAATCATGCAGGCCGAGGCTGTTCGGGAACAGAACACGCAGTATGCCATGGAGGAGGCCCAGGAGAAGGGCATCAAGAAGTCCAAGAAGAAGGACGAGTCCATGCCCAAGAAGGACGAGGTTCTGCGGGTGCGCGTAATCTTCACGGCGCCGATCCTGGCGTCACGTCCCAACAATCCTGAGCTGATGGCGGACTACATCGCCTCCAATGCACCCGATGCGCTGAGCAAGAAAGAGGAGATCGAGGCCGTTGGCGTCGAGGGAGTCATGGAGCAGCAGATGACCGTGTTCTCCCGGGACGAGGAGGACAGACCATTCGTCTGGGACTACCAATGGAAGGGCTTTTTCAAGGATTCCATCGGTATGTTGCGGAATATCCCCGGCACGGAGAGCTCCAAGATCCGGGCATATAAGAAGTGGGTGGACGGTCTGCTGTTCATTGAGGGGGCGCAGATGGATGCGATCCGGGCAGAGGAGGCCCAGACCGGACTGCGCAAGGATCCCATTGCCAGACGGACAGCCCAGCGCAGGATCTACCTCCAGAACACCGGAGACCTGGACTACTGCCAGCGCCCCCTGCGGGCCAGCACCGCCATGGGCGAACGGCAGGCCCTGGCCTGCTCTGAGATGTACGGACCCGGCACATACATGGAGTTCAACATCATCTGCAAGGGCGGCTTGCTGACCGACGTGGTCTATGAGTGCCTGGACGCAGCGGAGTACCGCGGGTTTGGACAGTGGCGGAACAGCGGCGTGGGGACCTTCGTCTGGGACGAAAGGGAACGGGAATCTGTTGCCTGAGTAAGACGCGAGAAGCAAAGCAGCGCAATGGCAACGGAACTGCCGAGAACCGCACCGCTACGCCGGGCAACGGAAACGCTTCGCGGAGTGTGATTAGCAACGGATTGGCACGGATCGACACGCTTAGATAGGGAAATGGATTGAAGTGATATGAATTGCCCTGATCTGCACCGGAAAAGCAATGCCATGAAGCGCAGTGGAAAAGCTGTGAAACGAAGTGATCCGTCATGCGTCGGAAATGCCTTGCATGGATAAGCATTGGAAAAGCTCCGATTGGACAAGCCTTGGACCGGCCAGGATTTGCAAAGGAAGAGCACGGAGGGGCTCCGCTAGGCAAAGCAAAGGACAGGCAAGGGGAAGCCATGCAAAGGACAAGCTCGGAGGGGCTCCGCGGAGGAGAAGCAGAGCACGGTCTCGAGACGCCGAGGATAGGCATGGAGACGCGATCCTACGCGACGAGAAGGAGCAGCAAAGCGAAGATGTGCCAAGATGTGCTTTGGAAAAGCACCGACAGGATTTGCAACGGAAACGCACTGCTTCGTTTCGAAATGATTTGCACAGTCATGGATAAGCTAAGTTCTGCACAGCGAAGGATAAGCCTCGTTCTGCTCTGATCAGTTAAGGACAGGCCCTGTCTTGACATGCTATGTGACGGAAACGCATTGCTTAGAACGGCAATGAACTGCAATGGATGGGTTTAGAACGGAGTTGAGTTGAGACGCAATGGATTTGCGTGGATACGCATTGAGCGGTATCGGAAATGCTCGGACGGCGTTGTTTGCAATGGATTCGCTACGCTCAGCGAAGGGGGTGATAGTATCAATAAGGCATTTAAATATCGGATCTATCCTAACCGAGAACAGGAAATCCTTATCCAGAAAACATTCGGATGTGTGCGGTTTGTATACAATCACTTTTTAGCAGAGCGGATTCAATTATATGAGGAAACGAAAACGGGAACGACATTCTTTAAACAGAACAAATCTCTTACCGATCTCAAGAAAGAATATGAGTGGCTTCAAGAGCCAGATAAGTATGCCCTTCAATACGCCTTACGTGATCTGAACCAAGCCTATCAGAACTTCTTCCGCAGAGTGAAACATGGCGGTCCACCTGGGTTCCCGAAGTTTAAGCGTAAGAAGCATAGTAGGAAGTCTTATTCGACTGCTAATAATAAAACTTCAATCCGTATTGAGGGAAACCAAATTCGATTTCCGAAATTGGGATTCATCAAGGCCAAAATCAGCAGAACGATTCCAGACGGATACAGGATTATTTCTGCGACGATCAGCCAAGAGCCAAGCGGAAAGTATTACGCCTCACTCTTATCTGAGTTCGAATATGACCCGCCTGAACTTAAGTTGGATCCAGACACTGCGCTCGGTTTAGACTACAGCTCACCACATTTCTATGTGGACAGTAACGGAGTGGTTGCGGATATGCCGCACTTCTACCGGATTGCGGAGCAGAAGCTGGCGAGAGAACAGAGGAAACTATCCAAGATGGTCAAAAGGAGTAACAACTGGTACAAACAAAAACGGAAAGTGGCAATTGCATACGAGAAGGTTCGCAATCAGCGCAAGGATTGGCAACACAAATTGAGTACCAAACTAGCAGATGAACACGACATTATCTGTTTAGAGGACATCAATTTGCAAAACATGGCGCAGGGATTGCACCTTGCCAAATCTACAAATGACAATGGATTCGGTCAGTTCCGAGAGTTCCTCAAGTACAAGATGGCATGGCGTGGGAAGATGGCGGTCACGATAGACAAGTGGTTTCCATCCTCCAAGACCTGCTGTCACTGTGGGTATGTACATTCGGAATTGACATTGGGAGATCGCGTTTGGGTGTGTCCGAGTTGCGGAAACGAAATCGACAGGGACTTGAACGCCGCAATCAATATAAGAGAGGCAGGATTAAATCTTGTACATGTATAGCGAAACAAAGAACCGTGGGGACCACGGGGATAGCCTGACTGATACTTCTGGGGTTGCCCAGATTGAGCAGGAATCCCGTGACTTTAGTCATGGGAGGTTCAACAATGGATACCTCCTGGCGCTGGATGTCGGTACGGGCAAGACCCTGACGTCCATCGCTATCATGGGGGCACTGTGGCGGCACAGGGGCGTGCGCAGGGCGCTGATTGTGGCGCCCAGTACGGTATGCTCTGTGTGGCCCAAAGAGCTGGAGAAGTTCGCCGGGTTCCCGACAGCGTGCCTGAACCTAGTAGGCGGATCCAAACAGAAGAAGCTCCGGGATCTGGAGAAGTTCCTGCGGACCGCTGACGGAAACGCACTGAGTGTGGTGGTTCTCAACTACCAGAGTGTGTTCCGGGACGGGATCGAGGAGGCGCTGGAGGACTACGATGCGCCGCTGGTGATCCTGGATGAATGCCACTACGTCAAGACCCACACAGCCAAGGTATCCAAGGCCATGTACCGGATCGGGGACCGGGCGGACTACCGCCTGGCCCTGACCGGAACGCCCATCACGAACACGGTGGCCGACGTCTACGGGCAGATGCGGTTCGTGGACAAGGATGTTTTCGGAGTGAATTTTTATGCATTCCGAAACCGGTACTGCGTCATGGGCGGCTACATGGCCAAGCAGATTACCGGCACCAAGAACGAGAGAGAAATGACGGATAAGCTACAAAACTGCTCCATCATGATTAAGAAGCGGGACTGCCTGGATCTGCCGGAGGAGACCTTCGAGACCAGGTATGTCCAGCTCAGTGACGCGGAGGCTCAAGTGTATCGGGACATCCAGACCATGAGTCTGGCGGAACTGGAACAGGGAGAGGTTACGGCGCCACTGGTTATCACCAAGATGCTCCGGCTCCAGCAGGTCACGGGCGGCTTCGTCCGGCTGGACGGAGAGGAGCACGACACCCAGGTGGGACACAGCAAACTGGACGCACTCCAAGAGATCCTGGAGGAGATCTGTGTGCGCAACGGGCGCAAGCTGGTGGTGTTCGCACGGTTCACGGCAGAGATGGACGCCATAGAAAACCTGGTGAAGCAGATGAAGCTGGGATATGGCCGGCTGTCCGGGAACGTCAAACAGGAGGACCGCGGCGGGATCATAGACCGATTCCAAACGGACACGGCATGTCCGGTGATCCTCTGCCAGACAGCCACGGCAAACGCCGGGATCACCCTGCACGCGGCCAGCGAGGCGGTGTTCTTTTCCCGCGACTTCAACTATGGATACTACGTCCAGGCATTGGCGCGTATCCACCGAGTGGGCCAGAGGTTCCCATGCACCTACATCCACCTGATCGCAGAGGGAACCATTGACGAGTACATCGACGAGGCCCTGGGGAATAAGGAATCCCTGGTGGCCGATATGTCAACGAACTGGAGGAGATTCTTTGAATGAGCCTGGAATCAGCATCTGGGACGCGGCCAGCATGATGCCGCAAATCGGACAAACCGTCAGCCGTAAATACAACATCGGCTGCGTCAGCGACAACCCGGAGATGCGGGGCCGCGTCGTGGCACGGCATGAAACCCACCTGTGGTACAGGGTGGAGTTTCCGAACGGGGCCACGGAATGCTACAAGTTCGATGTCACGGATTGAAGACCTGATGATCCCGTGTCCGCGCTGCGGCGCCGAGTACCCGGAACGCCTGGCTGTGGATCCAAACGGGGATGTAGTTGGGTGCGACGCATGCATCCACCTGATCGAGTATCAAGACTTCTTAGACAACATGGTATGGAGGGGAGGTGACGACGGTGAGTGATATTGGACCGCTGCTGGACCGATACAGCGAGATGATCCTGGAGCAGGATGCGCTGGATGCGGAGCTGAAGGACCTCAAAGCGGAGATCAAAGACCTGAAGCGCCGGATCGTGGACCAGATGACACTGGATGAAACAGACGGCGTAGACCGCAAGGGCCGGCGCTACAGCCTGGTTTCCAAGACCAAATACTCCAAGGCGGCAGGGAACGACGAGGCGTTCTACGCGGCGCTGCGGCACGTGGGACTTGGTGATCTGATCCATGAGACGGTGAACGCCAACACGTTCAATGCTGCCATGAACCAGGTGGTGGAGGAGACCGACATGGTCCCGGCAGAACTGACAGACCTAATCAACGTATACAGCTACACTGATCTCAGTGTACGAAAGAAATAGGAGATGATTGTATGTCAAAAGAAAAAGAACTGATGACGCTGAGCGCCGAGGAGCTGGCACAGCTCGACGAACTGTTTGGAGACATGGATGACCTGGACGGACTGGGAACCGTCAGCCTGGATCGGATCGGGATGCCCGGTTCCGGCGGCACGCAGTTCGCGCTGCCCAACCCCGATGACCCGGAGGAGCCGGAGATGGTCAACACCATTGATGCCGTGATCGTGGCCAAGCAGCCGCACAACGTCTACTACCGGGACGCCTACGGCTCCAGCGATGACAACCAACCGACATGCTATTCCAACGACGCAGAGCACGGCACGATGTTCGGAGACTGTGGGGCCTGCAAGTTCAACAAGTTCGGTTCCGCTGAAAACGGACGGGGGAAAGCCTGCTCCAACAAGGTTGCGCTGTACCTGATGATGGAGGACAAGAGCTTCCCCACTATCCTGGACATCCCGCCCAGTGGAATCAAGTCGCTGAAGGAGTACATCAAGGGTCTGATGACCCAGAAGCGGAAGCTGGCTGTTGTCTGGACCAAGATCGGATTGAAGCGCAGCAAGGGCACCGGCGCACAGTTCGCCCAGGTGACCTTCACCAAGATCCGCGACATCACGCCGGCGGAGGCGCCTGCTGTGAAGGAGCAGCAGGACATGAGCAAAGACTACATCGAGCGCAACAAAGCTACAACGACTGCAACGACCAACGACTTCACGGACCTCACTGAATCCAACGACGACGAACTGCCCTTCGACCTTTGATGCCCTATGAGCGCCTTTGATTGGGAGTCCATCGACATCGACAGTCTGATGGACTATGAAGCGGCGTACACGGAGAGGCTGGGACCACCGAAGTCCCGGAGCGGGAAGCAGCTCGGCTACTGCTGCCCGTTCCACGGAGACAAAAATCCCAGTTTCTCCGTGGAGAAGGAAAGCGGACTCTGGAACTGCTACGCCGGCTGCGGAAGCGGAAACTATATCACGTTCATATCCAAGCTGGACGGGATCAGTACCAAGGAAGTGTACACCAGAATCCTGAAAGAACATGGGCTGGACCGGGAGTCCGCGCCAAAGAAGGTCACAGCTCCCAAGAAGTCTGCGCCCTATACGCTGAAAGAATATGCGCTGGAAAAGCGCATGGACGAGGATTACCTGAAGGGCCTGGGACTCAAGACCTACAACGGACGAAACGGCGCCTGTGTGTTCATCCCGTACATGGATGAAACCGGCAGGGCGAAGATCCGGTTCCGGTATCACCCGACGGCAAGCAAGCGCTTCTCCTGGAACGACTCCCGGAACGAGATCAAGACCTACGGCGAGAAGCTGGAGATCATTCCATACGGGATCTGGCGTCTGGAGGATATGCGGCGCCATGGATACATGATCCTGGTGGAGGGAGAGTCCGACTGCCAGACCCTGTGGCAGTGGGGCCTCCCGGCCATCGGCATCCCAGGGTCCACGACCTTCAAGGAGAAGTGGATCGAGAAATACCTGATGGGCGTGGACGTCTACATCCACCAGGAGAGCGACGAGGCCGGCGCCCACTTTGTCCAGAACATCCTGGAGGCGCTGCGGCATACGGAGTGGGACGGGGACCGCTACGTACTCAAGGTAAGCTCTGCTGACCCGGAGTGCAAGGACCCCAGCGCCTTATACATTAAATACGGAGACCAGGCGGAGCAGATGGTCCGGGATCTGATCGACCATGCTGAGAGGCTGGACCCGAACGCGGAGATCCCCAAGGCCATCAGCGACATGCCGCTGGCTCTGATTGTCCCCAGCGGATACCAGCTCACAGAGAAGGGCGTCAGCACCGACGACGGACGGATCACAAGCACGCCGATCATCATCAGCAAACTGATCACCCGGTCTGACACGGGCGGCATCAGTATGCAGACGGAACTGAGCTATCGCCTGCGGGAGCGGTGGCAGACGCTGACCGTCACCAACGGGACCATTTCTCAGTCCCGGACCATCGTGGAGCCGCTGGCCAACGCCGGGATTGACATTACATCGGAGAGCGCCAAGGATCTCGTCCGCTATCTGAACGTGCTCAAGGCGGAAAACATCGACGTGATCCCAACCGCTCAGAGCACCAGGCAGGCAGGATGGGTGAACCCCAAGGAGTTCTTCCCATACTACGCGGACGACTTGGCGCTGGACGCGGGGTGCGTCGCCGCGCTGAAGGGGCTGCGGTCCGCCGGGACCGTAGCCCAATGGCTGGAGATCATGGGGCCAAGACGGGAGAACCCGCGGTTCCGGTTCATCCTCAGCGCGGCGCTGGCAACGCCCCTGCTGGAGATCACAGGCGCGCCGACGTTCATGGTCTACAACTGGGGCGACTCCCGCGGTGGCAAGAGCGCTGCACTGAAGGCGGCTCTCAGCGCATGGGGAGACCCGGATGTGCTAATGCTGACGTTTAACGCAACGACCAATTCCATCACGGCGCACTGCGTCGCCATGAACGATCTGCCGGTGGGTCTCGACGAAAGGCAGGTATCCTCCCTCCCGGAGAAGCAGCTATCCCAGCTCATCTACGCCATGTGCACAGGCCGGGAGAAACAGCGGCTCAACAAGGACGGCTCCATGAAACCGGAGCAGCACTGGCGGACCATTACCCTGACAACAGGCGAGGAGCCCATCATCTCAGACCGGACCATGACCGGCGCCTCCGGCAGAACCATCGAGGTCATTGGATCTCCGTTCGCGTCGGAGACCGACGCGGCCAGCATGTACTCTGAGGTGAAAGACCAGTACGGTACGGCGGGGCCACAGCTCCTGGCCTACCTCATGCAGGACGGACAACGGGAATACATCCGGGAGGAATACCGGAGGATCCTGGAAACCGTCACCAAGCTCAGTCCTGAGAATGGACGCCATGCGGCGAACATCGCGCTGGTGGCTCTGTCCGATAAACTGGTGAGCCACTGGCTGTACGGCGAGGACGAGGACACGGCGGAACGGAAGGCGCTGGAGATGGCACAGATCATCCTGGAGGATGTCCAGGCCAATCAGCCAGACGACATAAACAAGAGCGCCCAGGAGTACATCGCCGGCTGGATCATCGAAAACAAAAACCACTTCGGCACCGCGGATCACGAGGTTGACGTGGGCAGCGAGTACGGATGGTACGACGACATGGACGAGGACGGGAACCCGAAGGAAAAGAAGAAGCGAAACGGATGTGTCCATGTGCTGCCACACGTTCTTAGAAAAGCGCTTGAAGATAGTGGCTACAGCTACCGGAAGACCATACAGGCACTGAGCCGGGACCGCATGATAGAAGTGGAGTCCTACGGAGGAAGAGAACGAACCACGATCCGGGTGGCCAGATCTGCTAATAGCAGCAAAACATATTATGTAAATCTGATATACAACAGGCTGTACGGCGAGTCTACGCCGGCGCCTGGATTTACCGACCTGAGCCAGGAAGATGATCCTGACCTGCCGTTCTGATGAGAGGAGGATGGGGCAAATGGATTTAGACAAAGACGTTGAGTACCTTGTAGCCGAGATGGGCATGGAAACCACGATGGTGTACCTGTTCTGCCGGATGCTGCTGGAGGAACGGACAATCCGGGATCTGCCGCAGAACCTGATCATGGAACGGCGGAAGTGCAAAAAGCGCCTGGTTGATCTGGGCGCACGGTATCAGCGGCTCAAGGCTGACTACGAAAAGGAGACAGAGCAATGACATTTAGAGAGAAGCTGGCGCTGGAACACCCGGAGTGCCACGGCATTATTGAAGGCTATTACTATGACCTATGCCCAGAAACCTTTGGGTACGAAGCAGAACGCTTTTGTTATTGTAATTGCGGATACAACGGTGGTGTTCGCTGTGACGACTGCTGGGACCGGGTGATGCCGGGGACAGAGGATGGGCAGGAGGCCAAAGCCGATGCCGGGAAACCCCGGCTGACGCTGGTGCCCCGGCGGATCATCTGGGACATTGCGGAAATACGGCGGTATGGAAACGAGAAATACGGAGACCCGGAAAACTGGCGGCAGGTTGAGCCGGAAAGATACCGGGATGCGGCCTATCGCCACTGGCTGGCGTATCTGGACGACCCGCAGGGCGTGGACGCGGAGAGCGGATTGCCGCATTTGTGGCATTTGGCGTGCAATATCGCTTTCCTCTGTGAGATGGAGGATGGGCAATGAGGGTACTGATAGCCTGTGAGGAATCGCAGCGTGTCTGCATTGCATTCCGTGAGCGTGGACATGAAGCATATAGCTGTGACATTCTGGAGTGTTCCGGCGGTCACCCTGAGTGGCATATATTAGGGGACGCGGTTCCGCTCGTGAATTGGGACTGCACCTTCAAGACAATGGACGGAACGGAACACACGATAGATGGCAAATGGGATTTGCTTATTGCACACCCGCCATGCACATACATAAGCAACGCGGGCGTCAGATTCCTATATCCTAACGGTAAAGGAATTTTGAACGAAGAACGGCTGCGTAAAGGTATCGATGCGACGCATTTCTTTTTACGCTTTTGGTACGCTGACTGCGACTGCATAGCGGTGGAGAATCCAATCCCGTCCACGGTATACGGATTACCGAAATATGACCAAATCATTCAGCCGTATATGTTCGGGCATCCGTTTCAGAAGAAAACTTGCTTATGGCTGAAAGGGCTGCCGAAACTGACGCCGACAGACCCTATACCAAAAGAACAATGTCAAAGTACAAAGATTGCGGGGAATTGGTTTAATCACGGGGGCAAAGAGCGTCAGGGCAACAGGGCAAAGACTTTCCCCGGCATCGCAAAAGCAATGGCAGAGCAGTGGGGGGCTGAAACGGAGGACATAACATGAAAAAACTAATCATCACCAAAGCTCTGTGCGAGATGGAGGACGAATTATGACGCTTGACACAGCAACAGGCCAAATCGGGCTGTTTGAGGAAGCCGAAGAGTATAACGCATTTACGGATAAATTCAAGGCAAAGAAAACAACCGACGATTGCTATACCCCTGAGAACGTATACAACGCCGTTGCGGACTGGGTATCCAATGAGTACGGGGTTGACAAGGAAACATTTGTCCGCCCGTTCTGGCCCGGCGGAGACTATCAGAACATGAAGTACCCTGATGGGTGCGTGGTTGTGGACAACCCACCGTTTTCCATAATTACACAGGTACAAAAATACTATCTGGAAAAGGAAATTAAATTCTTCCTGTTCGCACCGACGCTGACGCTGTTTTCCGGCAAACTTGACGTTGAATATTTGCCGTGTGGGTGCGGAATCACCTACGAAAACGGGGCAAATGTAAACACATCTTTCGTTACAAATTTAGGGCGCTTTCGCGTCAGGGGATGCCCAGAGCTTTACAAGGCAGTTGAACGTGCAAATAAAGAAAATCTCCGAAAGGGTAAAACCGAACTACCCAAATACTCATACCCAGACAACGTAATCACCGCCGCTATGGTGGCGAGGTGGACAAAGTACGGTGTTGAGTATGCTCTTTCTCCCGCTGATTGCACCATGATATCAGCCCTTGATAGTCAAAGAGAACAAGGGAAAGCGATTTTCGGAAGTGGCGCACTTCTTTCTGACCGAGCAGCGGCAGAGAGAGCAGCGGCAGAGAGAGCAGCGGCAGAGAGAGCAGCGGCAGAGAGAGCAGCGGCAGAGAGAGCAGCGGCAGAGAGAGCAGCGGCCACAAAATGGGCTTTATCTGACCGGGAAAAGGCAATCGTTGCACGGTTGGGAACTAAAGATGCGGCGGAAAGGAGCGGCACATGAAAAAACTAATCATCATCACAGCAATCCTCTCCCTGCTGACTATTCCTGCATGGGCGGTCAGCGAGGCGGAGAGCCGACACAATCAGGATGTTGCCCACCAGATGGCGGAGTGCGCCCGGGAACTGGGCTACGCAGAAGACCACATCATCATCCGGGAGGCGTCCTCCAGATGGTGGGCGGAGCAGCGGATCATTGATGCGTTGCATGAGGAAAATACGGAGGTGGTACAGATCGAAGCCCCGACCGTCACCATCACAGAGGCCCAGAAAGAAGAATACCCTGTAGCCTGCGGCGTGTGGCGGTATCTCCGGGAGGACATGGGCCTTAATCCATACGTGGCTGCGGGGATCATGGGCAATATGATGGCCGAGTGCGGCGGTCAGACACTGGCCCTGCAACCGTACCTGTGTGTTAACAATTTCCTGGGCCTGTGTATGTGGTACAGCCCCTATACCAATGGGCGGCTGACCTATGGAGCCGATGTGACCGAGCAGTTGGAGTATCTCAAGGACACGCTGGAGACCAATATTGAGTATTTCGGCGGGGACTATGAGTATTTTACCAGTTTGGAGAGCGCCACAGACGCGGCATGGTATTTTGACGAGTACTACGAGCG
>Ga0326514_10002411_pt1 | contig 11910 bp, 7 predicted proteins | sample 3_2548_0518_D_FD_203653 | JGI IMG/M metagenome (GOLD analysis project Ga0326514, IMG submission 203653) | Bovine rumen microbial communities from UC Davis, California, United States - 3_2548_0518 | ecosystem: Host-associated > Mammals > Digestive system > Stomach > Rumen | place: USA: California... | reverse complement strand
CCTCTGTATATACGTCGAAATCTCTCCAAGCTCCGACACCACGGATTACACCGTTGTCACGATCAGCTGTGAGAAAAAGATTTAAAATATGTTCTCCACCATTGCCAGCAACAAGTTTAGATGGAAAGCATACTGCATGTGTGTTTTCAATATTAAGCCTAATAGCCATAATAAAAATTCTCCTTTCAATATCTTATTTTTTTAACAAATTTCCGTATCTGCCAGCGTTCTTGTTATCATATGCGCTAGCAAATTCTTTCTTTCCAAAACCACTATGGGCTGTCTTACAAAACTTAAGCTCGTGTCCTTTTGCAAACTCTAAAAGCATCTTGTCGGCAGACTCACGAACTTCGTCTACTGTCATAGAAAAATATGTGTCTCTTTCACAGAGATGTTTAAACTCTTCTGACTCTGAGATCTGAGAATAACATTCATTCTTAAGAATAGCAATCTTATCCGGCTCAGCCTTGTACTTACTCAGTTCTTGCTCAATACAAGAATAGTTAGCCTTCATAGCCTCGAGATCATCAATTTCATCACGAGAAAGATATTTTGCAAATATTTCTACTCTGTCACCCTTAAGTGCGTAAACACCTTTCTTGACAGTGTAACTCTGTCTATAATGTCTATTGTTCCAATAATCGTGGAACTCAACAATCTTATTATCTTCATCGGCATCAACATCATACCATGTGCCGTCGTCTCCATAAGTATCGTTTATTAAAGTCGAAAGAGCTAAAAGCTTATCCTTAAGAGTAATAGAAAATGTTTTCTGCGTACCATCGATATTTACAGTACAGTCCATTGAATATTTCTTCTTTTTTATGTCATCGTCATCATCTGAAATAACATAGGTGTCGTCTTCTGTATCACCTGTAACATCAGATGTTGGATCGGCAGGTGTATCACCTGTAACATCAGATGACGGATCAGTAGGTGTATCACCGCCATTGTTAGTAGGTGTGTCATCATTTCCATCACCATCAGGTATTGGGTCAGTTGACTCGCCATCTCCAGGCTCCTCGTAATAATCTACATTGTCAGTATCAGTACCATTGTCTCCGTCAAAGTTTACAGAAGGAGTATTCTCTACCTCAACTTCTGAATCTTTTTCAAACTTCTTCTTCAAGGGTTTGTCCTCCTTTCTGCTAGTATTTTTTTCTATATTAAGGTTATCTATTTTTTCATTAAGAACAGATAACAACTCAATAACTTGATTGTTAGAAAAAACACTGTTGTGTTCAATGCTGAAATCAGCAATATCAGCACGACTGCCCAACATTCCTTCTCCTATCTCAGTTCCATCATCTTCTCTTCCTAGTAAGGTGGACGCTGATAAATAGAAAGAATTTAATTCAAGCTGTTTCTCTTCAGCATTAAAAGTCATCTCTTCGATAACTAATTCACAGCTGTTTTTTGTCCATCCCTTGCTACGGATAATATCAGCAGTCTTGGTGTACTCCTCCGCAACATATCCGTAAGCACAAAGATAGTCTTTGTCTAGCTCGTCATCATGTTCCCAAAATGGCTTTTCTGAAGAAAATGAACCAACCTGTTTCTCTATATAATTGGTTTCTAATTCACCTTCGTCATTTTTAATTATTTCCATTTCGTGAGATTTGAAATCCCATGATCCGTCATCTAACTGATGTATTGCTGCCATAATCGGTCTGTCGGCAATAGTGTTGGCGGCTTTAACAGCAGCCTTGTGAGGTACATAACTACCATTCCTGTTTTTACCATCGTGAAGTATTCTAAACTTTAACTTCATCATTCCACGATGATTATCGTCAGATGTATCATCAATTTCAAATGTCGTAGGAACTTGAACGGCTAATTGATAACCGGATTCTTTTGCACTAAATTTTACGAAATTAGTTTCCAAACAAAATTTGTACAAATCCTCAACGGTAAGCATCTTTTTATTTTTAACCATTTTGGATTCCTCTCTTTTGCATAATCTAAAAACACGGAGTAAACCATTGTGCGTCCACTCCGTTTCAAATATTTTGCCATGGCATACTTATATTAACTATCTGTTTCGAGACTTTTCACCTTTTGGAGATAAGTCTTCCTCTTTCTTCTGCGGTGCACCAGGTTCCCCATTACCATCATTGCTTGTAGTATACGAACTTTGAAGTGGGAACCTCATCATATCTTGGAGATTTAGCGCTTGTGTCTCGAACATCAGTTGTGCCATAGTCTGCCTTTCAGGTACATCCATAAGTGTACCCAAAGCCATCCTATATGAATAGCTATATTGATTGGCTTTAAGAAAATTCTCGATATAATCGTCTTTTGTAAATATCGTAGCCGGAATCTGCTTAACAGTGCACGGTTTATTTACATTCAGATACAGCTGCAGATTTATCCAAGTTTCGATCTGTGGCAGCACACTATTAAGTACATATGCAGATTCCTCTTTAAGCGCAGCTTTAATAAGAGCTGAATTGTTTACAAGCTTGTTACCATTCAACAAAGCTCCTATACCCCCAGCTGCACCTAATATTTGCTGCTGTGAATTTTCAACTCTATTAACATCCACAGAAACATTATCTGAAAAATCTATAGTCTTTAATCCTTCTCCTGGAATAACAGCCGTAGATATTCCACCAGGCACACCATTCTCAACAAATTCATCAAAGTATGAAACCGATAAGTCAGGTGTTACCTGAAAAGAGTCAGGGTTCTTTGCTCCCGATACAACGGGCATAGGAAGATATATTAACTTGTAATACGCTAATTGATCTGCGGAACTTTGAGTATCAGCCAAGTCATTTAAATTAGCTAAAGGTATTAGATAATGTAGCAGTGGTGGGATAACACTATCTAACATGTCAATATGAAATTTAAGAACCATGGAGTATTCCACTGGTACGTGTACATATTTAACCCCCGTGTCCTCGTAAGTTTTCCACATTGATATTAGTGGTTCCCCCAAAAACTCTATCAATTTTTGCTTTTGAGCGCTCTTCCACTTTGACATGTCCAATGCCATTCCTAAACAATATCCACCCCTGTACATATATACGCTGTCTATGATGGCTTCGTTTGGATCTATTCTCCAAAACATTGAACCTTCTCCATCTTGAAAAAACAAATTAAAGGTTATGTCATCAATATACATATTTATCAGTGGTGATATAAAATTATTTTGAGGACTCAATCTTTCCAAAAATGTAAGCGAATCATCATACTGCTTCAATGCTTGGTTAATATCCATTCCATTTACAAACGAATAATCAGGTGTTAATATCCTAGCGTTTAGGCAATACATGTCTGCAAATGCATAAACCATTTGATTGTATATGGCAGATCTGTAAAATAAATACCTACTAGCATTAATAAGATTTTTACTGTTTGCATATATGTTTCCTTTTAAATAACCACGCACAATATCTCTATTTACATGAGTTATACTAGGAATGCTTACGCTTTTAGAAATATCTCTAATAGTTCTAATTACTTTTTCTTCTTTTGCATTATTATAAAGCTCTTTATGTTTTGCTTGCTCAAATTCAAAACGTTCATTAATATCCGATACTGACGGGTTATTACTTTCCACTTCGTTTTGTATAGTAGCAACATTTTTATTTGAGACGCTTTTCACGTCAACTTTTTTATTTTGAGCCATTATGCGTCTCCTTTCATATTACATATTTTTTCGTTCCAATTCCACCCCTTATACGTCCAACCATTTTATGAACAAGGTCATTAACGGTGTTGTCAGGTCTCAAGTCCTTTGACAGTTCTTGAAGCAAGGCATATCCATACATTGCAGAAGAGTACCTATCCTTTCGCATCCCGGATTTTTCCTTCACTTTTATTAGACCGTTGGCGGTATCGTACGTAAGATTTATTAATTCGTTTATTAACAATGTAGTTTGTATATATGGCATTTTCATTCGTGTTTGTTGAACGTCAGATAATTTTCCATAACCACGTATCTTAGATAATTTTTCCTCTATGTTTGTATCGGATAATAATAAATTAATATATCCATTTTGAAATCCGGCTCTTAAAGCAAGAGTCATATCATTATTACTACGTGAATTCGCCTTAATTACATAAATAACTTTAGGAGCGTTTTTCACCTTACATCTATCTTCGAGGTCTGGATTATTCATAACATTTAATGCACCATATGTTTCATTATATATTGGGTCATATCTATCAGCACCCATTATATAATCAAGCACGGCTTGTCCAATACCCGCTCCATCGATTGCCAAATAATCACATTCATATTGATAGAATCTTCGTAATGTTTCTAGTCCTAATTCTTCTGTAGTTAACCCTTCACAAGTATCTATGTTGACAATATTATCAATATAATCATTTGTGTTTGTTGGAATTCCTGAATGAATAATAAAAGCACTCGCATCATTATCATGTTTTTTTGATGCCAAGAGTGCTATATCAAGCGACAATATTCTTATTTCTTCATTCTTTTTTTCTGGAACTTTTTGATTTGTTATATTATAATAATCTAGATTAAATAAACAATCACCAATTGTTCTTTGTTTATCCAATACTTTATAATCAAATAAAGCATTATCCGAACTACCATAAAATCGTCCCTCACGTTCCATCATAAATATGATATCTGAAAAAGTAGATTCACTCATTTCGTTAATTATCTGCTGTTTCATCAATAAACCTTCTTTAATAGAAACTTGATATGGGAGGTCTATAAGAAAATAAGACAAATTTGGGTCTAACATATTTTCAAAATATGATTGAGCTTGAGTGAACATTTCAGACATTGAGTACCATGCACTACTTAAAAATAGTTCTTTCGGCATTTCTACTAAATGCGAATATTCAGGTTTTCTTAAATAACCGGGTTGTCTTGGTACAGCATTCATAGGTCTCAATATTGATGAAACAATATTATTTGGAATAAGTCTACTTTCATCTATAAGCAAGATGTGAGATCTGTACCCACGACTAGACTCAGTTGCGGTGATAGCTCTAAACAATGATCCATTTTTAAATTGTATATAACAATCATTTTGTCCTACGCTATACTTGCTAATTTCAGAACGTAACAATGGAGATTTTAACATAAAATCATTTGTTACTTTTTCTATCATGTTTTTTGCTTGTTTATATGTTGCAGATACTGTTAGACATATTTCGCCCGGATATAAAGTACATCTACAAACAGCAAATAAAGAACATATATAGGTTTTTCCAATTCCACGACAACCAATAAACATTGTGTTATCATATCTATCCATAATCCATAAAAGTATCTTTTGAAACCACTTTAAATTTGTTATGCCCAAATAATCATAACAAAACTTATCTAAATTTTTCCTATAATATCCAGCACGTTTTGCAATAACTTTCATTATAAAGGATGTTCTGTCTTTCTCTATTTGAGCATCTGATATTACTTTACTTGCCAAATTTATTCTTTAACCTTTCCAAATATTTTTTCATGAATTGAAGACGATACAGAATTTTCTTGTTCTTGTGGTTTCGTAACAGTATATTTATTAACCTCTTCTTTAAATTCTTGTGTTTGTGGTATATCTAAACCAAGCGCATATCCAAGCCATCCAGCAACCCAAACACGAAGCTTTTTACCAATGCCTGAAACATCAGATAGTTCAGGGTCGGGTTCTGGTATGGGTTCTTCAAGTTCCCATTTTTCAATCATCTGTCCAAAAGTTAAACTATCCGAAGCTGCATTACTCACATTTTGTTTGGGTTGGAGATTCCCTCCATTCATTAATGAATCTAAAGAGGCTAGTTTTTTAGTTACATCTTTCCCCGCTTTTCTATCTTTATATATATCTAATTGAGTCATACAAATCTGCACAACATAAGTTTGTTGTGGTTTAGTATCGACTTGTGTTCTTGCACACCAATCATCATATTGATCCTGAAGATATAAATAATCTTCATTAGGGAAACCACTACCAAATAATTTAACAATTTCCCTACGTGGTTTTCTTTTTGATAATTGTTCATCATCTGGGTTACCTAAATCTCCAAATTCTGAATTCTCAAACGTCATTCCTTTATATTGCGGAAGTGACTTAATAATTGTAATCGTGTGAGAATAAGCAGTAGAACGATTTTTTTCTCCAACGGCTTCTTGGGTTGTTTGCAGCGCTGATTGATATACGGAATCAACAAAAGGTATATCTAACATTTGAAATACTTTTATGGTTTTTTCTCTATTATCTACATATATTTTATTTTTTTTATCATAATCAGTAGCCATCTCAATTAAATTCTTTTTACACAAAGGATAGAGTCCACTGGCAAATCTTTTATCATTATAAAAATTATTTGATGCGTGAAATTCATTACAACCATGACAATAAACTAAGTCGCCATCCATTATCTTTCCATAAACTCCACTTATTTTTTTGGCATAATCCTTAACGGCTTTTACGCCAAGCGCTTGAATCTCATCGTCTCTCTTTCTATCCATTAAATAAGCGATAATAATCACCTTCTTCCTTTTATTCAAAAAATGAACTACTCACGATGCTAAAGCATCGGAGTTTCTTGCTAACTTACTTTAGATCTTTTACTGTTAACAATTATAACCTCTCTACATAAATACAAACAAAGGGCTTGGAATTCCAAGCCCTTGTTATCTTTATAATGGATAGCTAACAACATATCACCTATTGACGAGCTTTCATGGTATATTTAATGTCCCCCACTAGGGAAAGAGGTGCTATCCGTTGTCCCCTCAAGAGATTTCTCTCTTCATAATTATTATATGACGGAAGCAGCTCTTGAACTGATGTCTCTGAAATTTCTATGACATTTTTCTCACCTATTATTTTTTTCAAAAGAAAGCGTTAAAGTGCCAAATATTGCATATTAACTAAAAAAATAGTTGCTAACGTGCAATATTTGACACTTTATAAAATCATTGCCTTTCGCATTAAGACTTTCGGAACTCGTTCCTACTCATCACACATTGAACGAAACAATCCAATGCTGTCTTTCACTTCACTATCCGAAGAATAGAAGAGGGCATTATACAATGGGTAAGGATTTGCACCTTACATGATATTCAGAGAACCAATGGCATCACGGAATCGAACCGTGTCTGAATTTTCTACCATGCCCTTATAGCTAGCGTCTACCTATTCCGCCACCCTGCATCATATAGAACACATCGGCTCATTACCCCTGTACACTGGGAACACAACCGACCACTTACGGACAATACGGGTATCATCCTTTTCACAGGCTCTCGTTCTATTTGCGCTCGCATGATTTAATGTGTTTGCTCATTGGAAATGTAGGATTCGAACCTCGCCCCTACAGTGTGCTACCATTACACCACACTCCCAAAAACAGCGTGGGATTATCTAGTATTCCCACGCTATGTATACTAACTAGAATCCGTACCACACCACGGTACAAAAAATTATTTTACTCTAATCTTTTGCCCAACCGCAAAAGCCTTATTATTAAGTATCAATATTTCATCAACAGTTGTTTCGTACTTCTCTGCAATGTCCAACATACTGTCACCATCTTTTATAATATAATACTCAACATTAGCTTTTCTAACTTCACGATCTGCAACCCTATGTTCTTTTGCACCCCACTTAATGTAGTGCATGTAGTACTTAGGAATATCTCCACCATATGTTTCCTGTAAATCGTGATAGTTAGACTTATATACATCTACGTTAAAGTCTGCTTTTGCTTGTCTGTGCTCAACCATACCCCACTTAATAAAATGGGTTAATAGTTTATCATAGTTATCACCAAAAGCATTCTGTAAATCCTCATATTTATTCCAATAATACTTAGGATCATATACTAAACTGTAATCAATACCATCTCTTACGGTGACTGGCACAATATGATATGACGACACTCGTTTTTCACCAATACCCCATTTTATATAATGCACATAATATTTTGGAGTATCATTCCCATATGCCTTACGCAGATCCTCGTAGTTATCCTTGTATATGTTTACATCAAATACATCGTTTCCTTTTCTGCCTTCTTTCATGCCATATTCAATGAAATGACCAAACACTTTGGCAGGATCGGTTCCGTATATCTGTTTTACATCTGGATTATTTGAGATGTAATATTCATAGTCATACACCTTACTATAATTAATTCCATCGACCGTATAATTCGGGCTGAGTCTTTTGTTGACTTCTGATGCTATATACGGGAATTTTGAGTACAGATAATCTCCTGGACAATCTGTGCTACTATACCACCTATGAGCGTGAAGGTTACCAGTTTTGTCTCCGGTAAAATTAAGGCTGGTGATTCCGTTTCTTTTGCATATATCTACACATAAGTCAATCGTTGTCTGTAATGCAATATCTGACACATGCCAATTACCACCGACCTCATCATCTGCCACTTCAATAGTAACAGCCTTACTATCAATTTCTCTTGATGATGTAGCCCACGACCTATCCTTCTCGTCTACATACAATCCTACGTGACCATACCCATCTACCCCATAATTAGACGAAGCCTGTCTAGTCGTAGGTGCAAATACCGAGCCACACTGTTCAACTGTTAATTTTCCAGCCATATGGTGTATTACTATGTGTGTATTTTTTTTATTATTCATTACGGTTTTATTGGGACTTATCCTTGTATAGGTAACCAAACTACTATTACTCATTTTATTCAGTCCTTTCTAAATCAGTTCTATATTGTAAATACAATCTATTCCTTCATCATTACACACCAACACGGTCTGATTAGGTTTACCACTTAAGCGCTTCTCTGTTGTGTGGCTATCGCCAGCACCTGCTAATGATCCGCCCTGTACAACTTTTACGCCATTTATGTCAGAGCTGCTTGGGTAGTGATTGTGTCCACATAGTACAGCGTATGGAATACGTCCAAGCATCATGCTCAAATTTCCAACACCAGTTTTATTTAAGACATCATAGTCTCCGTGCACAGCCACATATTCCTTGCCATATAAATCAAACACAGAAATACCGCTGTCAATCTTTGATTCATCGTTATCATGTACCTTTATATTGTCAATATGAGCAGTCATCTGTTTTATGATCCATGTGATAAGATTATCAAGCCTCTCATCGTGTATTGCCAATTCTTTGTTGCTGATTAATCGACTATGATTTCCAGCCACCTCATACACGTTTACATAGCCAAACTCACGAGAGAGTTGCACACAAAACCATGTAATGGTTTCAGCTGCAATTTTAATTTGATCAATCACATTTTCTCTGTTGGATACTTGAATAGTGTTGTGTATATTACCACTTATTTGGTCACCCAACAATACTACATTTACCATTACGGGTTTATGCGTATCTCTGATCTGAGATATTTTGACCAACAATTTCTGCATACGCTCCTTCATGATATCAGTATTATATTGCCCAAACACACTATCAAATGTCTGACCAGTATGAAGGTCGGACAACATCACAATAAGAGAATTATCCGAATTATTAAATTGCAGTGCATGTTTTGTACCACCATCAAATATATCTTTACCTATAGTGTTTAATGATCTCTCTAAATTATTGAGTTTTTCTTCTACCCTAGCTTCTATACGATTCTGTTTGTTCCACCCGGTTCTTTCATCACGATACGCAATTTTGGCTTTCTCAAGTTCTCGCCTTTGATCCTCGTAAGTGTTAACATTAAAAACTCCAGCTTCGTAAAAACGCTTAGCTTGTTGATATGGTTTTCTGTACGCAGAAGATCCATAATATGTATCTTCATCTTTTCTGCACTCTTTGTTAATATAGCCAGCAATCTCATCCCAGTCCATGTCTAGTACACCCGAGTCTTTGAGCTGTCCAAGTCTCCATATATACTGCTCTTCATTTTCTCCAACTTGTTTGTACAAACTATGCATATGATTCCCCTCTTAATTTATAAAACGGTTTCTTAGCGCAGGCATAACCCTTGCCTTTACTACCTTCTTTTCGTCCTGTACGACAGATGATCCAGTCTTGAAATCATAACGCTTTCTCGCCTTTACTGTTTCTGGGAGTACTGCGATGCTTGGGAACACCTTAACTTCGCTGCCTTCGTCGATCAGCTCAGTCATCACACTTTCGGCTGCGTCCATTACTTCCCTTACGCTCTTAATACTGTACCCTGTCTTTCCAGCTATCTTTCTTACGTAGTCTAAATAATTAGTTTTATTCTCCATTTTTTCTTCTCCTTTTAATCATAGAAAATATTAGCCCCACACATCGTGGGGCTTTTCTTATTCATTTATGGACTTTACACGAATTTTTAAATACCCCTATCTAGGGCGCTTTTGGAGTGTCGTTTCCATTAAGTGTGTCTATTTTGAAGCATTTTAACAACATTTCCGGGTTCAGTTTATACAGCACATTCAGCAATATAGCTCTGTTTTTGTTGAGAGTTGTCTGTATGTAGTTAGCGTTACGCTGTATGCCAGGTGTCATCATAAATGCACGATTGATAAGCCACGACATGAGTCCTATATATTTGTTGGGAAGCGTAATATGCTTGATGTCTTCTATAAGGTCATCATAGCTTGAGTGTAACAGCATGTTAAATTCTTCTTTGTTCGCATTGTTGGATGACGCTTTGATCGTGTAGAATTCATCAATATATTTTTCTATAAGTGTTTCGACTGCCTTACTCGTTTTTCGTGTGGCATTATTCTCCCAATTTATAAATAACTGATTGATAGGTATCAAGTCGTTTTCTCTGGTAGCCTTGTCCACCTTAAGTTTGGACACTTCATTCATAGGACATATCAGGTTTTTATTGATACTGGATGGATTTATGTCGTGTCTTATATTACGCCACCATTCAGGGTACCCATTAGCTTTGACATCTATTGCATCTTTTATAGATTTTATTTCGGCAGATATATTTACGTCATACGACCTTTTGGCATTGTCGATAGCGCACTGCGCCAGCACACTTAATATGCATATATAATTTTTAAGTTGAGGCGAATCATTGTTGTACGAATATGACAAACAAAGCTGGGCAAGGTTTGATGATTGTCCAATATCTTTTTGTGCGCTACTAAGGTTGTTGTCTATTGTAGCATAGTTGAGTAGCGTATTGTCATATTTGTTGGCTTGCTTCGGTATATTGTTAACTATGGTAGGACAGTTGTTGTAGCAATATTTTGCATGTTCCACTATATCAAGCTGGTTAGTGACATAGAGTGAGTCAGAATCCTGATCCGAACCGTTGTTACGATCTTGAAAATCAGTGCCTATCATATTGATAACTATAATCTGTTTTCCAAAATTAAAGTATTTATCCCAGTATGGATGATAAGTATTGTGCAGATATCCCAGGTTGTTATAACTATTAAATGGGCTTCTGAACTCCGCAAGATACTCGCCTGGTTCAAATCTTGCAGTCCAGCACTGGATTGCTCCATCCTCGTGCTGGAACGTAGGATCATCCATAGCGTTGAGCCCAACGGCATGCATCAACATCCCGTAAGGGTTACCTACTATCACGAGATTGTCGGCATTCTGCAACACATGACCACACTTAATATCCTTGAGATAATTGGATATAATACGTTTTCTACGCTCCGCAAAGTAATCACATTTGACAAATAACTTGTTGTGCGAACATAATGCCACAAGTACTTCGTAATCATTACAATAGTTTGAGTTACGAGCTAAGTAGTCCAGAAATACTTCGTCGTTGTTTTTGAGTAACTCCACATATTCCCTGCTATCCGCAAGCACATTTGGGATACTGTCCATATCAAGAGAATTTACCATCTGATAGCTCATCCTCTGTTTGTCGCCAAGCTTTGATGGGTGTGCTGTCTTTACTATTCCAAACAGTGCGTCGTTTTCCCACACCTTTTCGCACCAATACTGGTATGTGATATTATGCCACTTTATCCACTTGATAGCGTTTTCGGTGGTTATCATCTTGATATCC
>Ga0326514_10002410_pt1 | contig 11910 bp, 8 predicted proteins | sample 3_2548_0518_D_FD_203653 | JGI IMG/M metagenome (GOLD analysis project Ga0326514, IMG submission 203653) | Bovine rumen microbial communities from UC Davis, California, United States - 3_2548_0518 | ecosystem: Host-associated > Mammals > Digestive system > Stomach > Rumen | place: USA: California... | reverse complement strand
ATGCAAAATGCAACATACGCGTTTTGCAAATAATGGTCGTTCAAATCAAAGACATAATTGTAATACGGCAAAACATATTGTCCGGATTGGACAATGGCGGCAAGCAACACGAACCCATCCTTTGAAACGTCCCCCGGGTTCAACAAAATATAATCAATATCGGACGTAAATTTTGACACATCAATTTGTTCGATATTGTCCGGATTAACATATTTCGAAATAATATCAATCGGGTATCCCTCAAACAATTGGGTTACATCATCCATCCACCCGAATTGATAACGGGCCGCCATTTCGGGTTTGTCGAATTTATATTGGTTGCGGGCAAACGCCCATTCTTTGCCATTGCGCGGGACCTTTTGTGTTGTCAAGTCTATACCAACAACAGGCGAACCCGAATACGAACCGCCATTGCGGAAATATTGGATATGTTCAACCCGGAATCGGTTTTGTTCATCAACGAACCAATAACAACGGAAACAATCGCGCAACATATCCGTAACGTTCTTTAACGTAATCGGGGCTTTTTGTGCCGGTTGGTCATAATTGGCCGTAACCAAATTGGATTTTGGCGTTATCAACAACGTTTGGGTTATTCCGATAAGGTTTGTTCCATACAGGAATTGGGAATAATCCGTGGTCGCTTCGTGTGTTATCCCGGGCGCAATCTTGGCCAACAAAACGGATATTACAGACGCAAGCGGGTACGCGTGGCGAATCGTGAACGGTTGCCGCCCGGATTCCTCAACAACCCAATCAAACGCCGAAAATGTAAACCAAATCGAAACGCGGCCCCAAGCGTTCCGGGCGACCGGGAACAATTCGGGCAACCAATACAAATACGGCGGTTGGTAATATTGGCCCGGTTGATACAATCCCCATTGGTTTGGTGTTGATGTTAACGCGGTGGAAAAATAAATTGTATCCGGGAATTGATACCCTATAACTTTGGTGTAATTTCGATTGTTTTCTACAATATCATCGGCCGGAATTTCATATGTTTGCAAACCGCTAATCGTTGGCGTATCAAGAACATATCGGGCGTAAACGGGCATATCGTGAACGTAAATAGTAACATTCCCGGTTGCTCCCGAATCCGCAACAGGTGTTAACGTCATATTATGCGGCAATTCGGGCGGGATTTGATTGTTTACGGCATAACGCCATAACGAAGCATTGTCCGAAATTCGAACAATTGTCCAAGAATATTGCGAACCGCCCGAACCGCCATAATAAGCGTAAACCAATTTATATTCAGAACCCGTAAATTCATACGTCCCCATTTCGCGCGGGTTAAATCGCGCATCTTCAAGAAACGATTTTCCAAATATGGATGGCAATTGTGGCGACATTGAACCGGAAATGTCAACAACTGTAAATACTTTGTTTAATGCAAAATTTAATTTTCCATCGCCAATTTCCGACAATTTCGCTTCGTCGCTTTCGGGTTCCGCTTCCTGTTCCCACCACATACCGGAAAGGAAACAACCAATAACGGATTGGCCCGGGACGTAAACTTGTATCATTGGCCGTTTATCGGCCTTTACGGGCGCGATTTCCGGGGCCAATTCGATAAGGTTATATTCCTTATCCATTCCGGCCAAAACGTCGTTATATTGGTCCCAAACGGTTGGTTGAACAACGACCGTTTCGGCGTCGCCGTCAAATTCGCAATCGGTTTTCCAAAAGGTCCCGCGCCAATAAGACGCCCACGATTGACCGGCATTGTAAGAAATGAAGATTTCCAATACAAATTGCGTATCGAACGCCTTGGAAACAATAAACGTATAGTCGTCCCGTTGAAAAGTCAATTTTCCGGACAACTTGGCCCGGAAAAATTCTTGGTTGGATTCCTTTTCGAAATCCTTTGCCAAATCATCCTTATAAACCGGGAACGCCTGTTGCGTCGTTCCGTTTGCGGTCAATTCAAACTTGTATATCGGGTTCATTACGATTTGATTTTACGGGTTAAATTCTTGTACCGGATAATCGTATTTCCTTGGCCATCCACATACCGGGTTTCGTCGCCCTGTTGACGGATTGCGGCAACGTCCTTTTCAAGCCCGGAAACGTCCGTTTTTCCGCCGCCAATAAGTTGGACGGCATAACCGGCCATCGCGGCGTTTGCACGTTGGTAACGGTCCGCAAATGTGCCATCGTTAAACGAATTGATAACGTCCGGGATAACGTCACGGAATCGGCGGGAATTGCGCTTGTTAATGACGGCGAAAAATTCGCCGCCCTCTGCACGTCGCCGGGTTCCGTCTTTCTTCGTTCCCAAATCAATGTCGTTGCCGCTTGCGTGGCTTCCGCCCTGTAACAACTCAACCGTACCGTCGCCGTATTGTTCCGTATTCTGTTTGGAAACCTGTACGGCCTTAATCTTGGCGGCCGCGAACGACGCCCACATTGTGACCAACGCGGCGGCGGCCAATCCGGGACCGACAACAGGAATACCGGACAACGACGACCAAATGTTGGCCGACGCGGTTATAAGGCTTGACGCTTGCGTAATCGAATCGGCGGCCAATTGGGCCTTTTGGGCTTTCTGTTGTTCCTTTAACGCCTGTTCGCGGTTTTTCTTGGCCAATTCCAATTCCTTTTGCGCCGTTTCAACCTCATTTGCATAACCGGCGTTCCGGGCTTCAATTTCGGCGTCCAACGTGCGTTGCGCGGCATCCACTTGGGCGTTGGCCGCATTAACGGCCGCTTCCGCCGCCGCGTTCCAAGAATCAACCAACGAACCGATGGAATCTTTGACGGAATTAATGGCCGTATTCAATGCGCTTTGTTGGTCGGAATCCAAGTTGATGCCCAACAATTCGTAAAGATTGTTATAACCCAATTTCTTGGTTTCCTTTTCAATCCCGGCAATTGTCGCTTTAATGGCGGCGATTTCGTCGGCCGTCATTTTCTTTGGGGCCGTTTCGTTCATCTTTAATATCGCTTTCAACCGGGCCTTTTCCTGTTGCAACTTGAACAACGTTTTTTGTCGTTCGTTCCGGTCCAACAAATCAAATTCCGCTTGGGCCAAATCTTGGGCGGCCGCCAAATCCCGTTGCGCCAACTTGTTGTTGAAATCGGCGGATTCTTTCAAGCGCAATGCGTCGTATTTGGCGTTAATGGCCGTTTCCGCTTGGCGTACCTTTGCATCCTTTTGCCTGTTCTGTTCAATTTCGATTTCCCGTTGTTTTTCGATGTTGGCCAAGCGCAATTCCAACATCCGTTCGGTTCCATCTTCCGTTATGGAAATTTCCAATTGGATTGCCTGTTGTTCGGCCTGTAACCGTTGGACGTTCAATTTTGCCAATTCATTGTTAAACGCCTTGACGGCATCCGATTGTTGTTTGTCGTATTTGGCATTTATGGCGGCTTCGTCTTGCCGTTCGGATTTTGTTTTTTGCCTGTTCTGTTCCAATTCCAATTGCCGTTGCGCTTCGATTTTGTCTTGGCGCAACTTCAACATCTTATCCGTCCCGGCTTCCGTAATCGCAATTTCCAAATCAATTGATTCAATAACTGCCCTGCGGTCGGCAATCCGTTGTTTCTTCGCCGCTTCAATCGCCTTCTTCTGTTCTTTTGTTAATTTTTCCCGTTTTTGGTTCGCCTGTTGTTCGGCCAATTCCGCATCGCGCAACGCCTGTTGTTCACTTTCACGGGTATCGTTTTCGATTTGTGAAAGAACAACGCCACGGGCTTGGCGTATCGCTTCCAACGAATTGGCGGCCGTCTTTGCGGCAACCTGTTTGTTGCCAAATCCAAACCAACGGTTCAACAGGCCATCGCCGTATTTGGCTTCGCGGCCCGTCTTTTCGGCCAACTTTTCGTAATTGGCCATAAAGTTGTCAATAAACGCCGTTGCCGCTTCCGCGCCATTCTTGGCGTAATATTCTTGAAATTCTTTCGTGTATTTGTCGGCCGATTCGGAAATGAACGTTTGTTGCGGGAATAATGCCCGTTGCGTCGCCTGTACCAAACGGGTTAACCAATCTATTGTATCTTTGATTGCGCCGTTGGAATTTTGGAACGCAAGGGTTAAACCTTCCCACGCGGATTTCAACAACTTTGTCGAACCCTCAACGGTATTCAAACGTTCCCGTTCGATGCGCTCCAATTCGCCGTTAACATCTTCCAACGATTGCCGCAATTCCCGGGCGGATTCGGCCCCGGATATGAACGCCGAAAAGGCCGCGACGCTTCGTTTGTCGGTCAATTCCAACGCGTCGTTCAAATCTGTTCCGGCCTTGCGTAACTTAATCAACCCATCAATAATTTCGTCGAACGTCTTTGCCGGGCCGCCCATCGCCTTGGCCAACTTTCCGTTGGAATCGGCCAATTTCAAAATGATGTTACGGGTTGCGGTTGCCGCGCTTGACGCATCGAAACCGGCGTTGGCCAATGCGCCCAACAACGCGGTCGTGTCCTTAACCGTCAAACCGAACGCATTTGCAACGGGAAATACCGTACCGATGGATGTTTGGATGCGGTCAAACGACAACGCGGATTTGTTGGTTGCGACGGCCAACGTTGCAAGCGTTTCTTCCGTTTCCGCGCTTCGAAGATTGAACGCCCGCAAGGTCGAACCGGCCACGGCGGCCGCGTCGGCAAGATTCGCCCCGACGGCCGTTGCGAATTGCAAAACCGGTTTTTGCATCGCAATAATAGAACCTTGGCCGAAACCAAGTTTTGCCAATTCGGTTTGCAATTCGGTAACTTGGCGGGCCGTGTATTCAGTTGTTCGGCCCAACGACAACGCCGAATCGGTTAACGCTTTCATCCCATCCCGGGACGTTCCCAAAATCGTGGACAAATTGGCGTTTGCCTGTTCAAATTCACGCATCGTTTGCGCCGCGCCGGTCAAGTAACGAACAAACGACATAAGAATACCGATTGTTCCAAACATAACCGTCGAAAAACCTTGCATCGCCTTGGCGGCCAACGGCAAGTTGGACGACCCGATTGTGTGCAATTGGGAACGCATATTGGAAAAGCCCGTGACAACTTGGTTGATGGGTCCGGGCAACGCCTTTAATGCGTTTTGATAATGGCCAACTTCCAACGTGTATTTGCCGGTCGCCTGTTGTAACCGGCTCATTTCCTCATAAATCAACCGTGTTTCGGTTTCCAACTGCCGCCCGGCGTCCGTTCCTTTCCGTTCTTCCGCCGACATTTCGTTAAGACGAATTTTGTTCAAACGGTATTGGGCCGACAATCTGTTATATGAACCCTCTTTGGAATTGTTCAATTCAACAACCAATTTGTCAATCCGTTGTTGTTCCTTGACGGCCGCGATAACCTGTTGACGGCGGCGGTACGTTTCACTTTCGGCGTCGTTGCTTTTCTTGTATGCGGCGGCCAATTTGTCGGATTCCGTCGTTAACATCGAAATTTGTTGCCGTTGTTCTTCCGTCGCCCCGGATAAATTGCCCATACTCTTTGCCGCTTCCGCCGCCGCGCCTTGAATCTTGCTTTTGGCGGATTCGTACTTTTGTATCAATTCATCCAATTGGGCAATCAAATTGGTAATTGAATTATCCGGCGTGATTAAGTCACGATAATAAATCGGGGACGGATTATCCATAATATTTCCAAATTAAATTGTTCGCACTTTTATACTTTCCATTTGCGGCATAAGAAATCGAATGTCGGCACGTTCCGGTTTCATTGGCCGCCATTGTTATTGTTGGCCACGTTCCGACAAATTCCCCGGTCAACGTATATGCCGCAATTGCCTTTTTGTGTTTCGCCCTTTCTTGGATATATGCCTTTTGTTTCTTCGCGGTTGTTGGATTTGCGCAATTTTCTTTATGCGTTACCCATCGCAAATTGTCAACAATATTATTTGTTTTATCGCCGTCTTTGTGGTCAACCTCGAGTTTATTTTCCGGATTTGGGATAAATGTTTTTGCAACAATTTGATGGACCGGAATTGTTCTTTTCTTTCCATCTTCCGAATACAGGTAAACAATCAAATATCCAAGCCGGGATTTACTGAATTTCAACAATCTTTCCTTTCGATGAAAAACGCCACCATTGGCATTTGTTACGCGGGCCAATGAACGAATACGACCCAAGTTGCTAACTTGATAAATGGGTTTGTAACCATCAATTTGTTTCCAATTTTCCATAACGTTAAATTTTCAACAAAGTTAATCAAATCTTATCAACTTTTATTGTTTGGGTTATTTTCTTCAAAAGTCCCGAATTTCGGCGTTTCTCTTTCGGGACGATAAATTACTTATCTTTTCCGTTATCGTGTCTTATTTGCCCGTTTTTGGGCCTTTTCGGCCTGTTTCGCCCGTTCCTTGACAAAATCGAACGCGTTGTAAAATTCCAAAACGGAATAATCCTTGGGTTTTACGTGCAATTGTTCGGACAATACCAAACAAAGGTTTTCAAATTGGCGGTCAAACTGTATTTCCACACCATCCGAACCGGCAAACGATTTCGGGTTGGAATACGTTATTAACGCCGTGGTCAACTTTTCGATTTCCGGCGTTGCATCCGGGTTTTTCACGCCCGCAATGATGTTCGCCAAAACCGCCATCGTCCGTTTCTTCAACAAATCGTAATATTCTTTTATTTCGGAATCGGCGAACAGGCCCGGGAAATACAACCTTAATTCCCCGTCAATTTTTTTTTTGACCGCTTCCAATTGGGCGGTCAACTCTTTTTCGGGGACGTCTTGCAAGGTTTCCAACAATTCGGCCAAGGCCACGTCGGAAAGGTCGTTGCAATCCCGGCCGTCAATCTTCGTTACCAATGCGGCGAACGCCCGGTGTTTCGGGTTGATTCCCGTTTGAATGAAATAAACCGTTTGGCGCAAATTTTCCAATTCCTGTTGCGCCTTTTCCGGCTTTCCGTCCATAAGATACCGGCGCGTTTTCTCAATGCGTTGGTCGAACGCCACAATGTCGGCCCCAATCCCCGCATCAATCAACAACAACTTTTGGTATTTATGAAACCGCACAATCGGCAATTCTTCGATTGTGTCGTACATTTCGACCGTGTGTTTTCCTATCTTGACCGTTACCATAATTCCCGGGCAATTACTGTTGAACAAACCGGCACGGCCAACAAAACCCATTGGCCCGTTGCCACGCACAAAGTTAACGAAATAACGACGGAAACCCACCACGAACAACAGAATTTACAATTGAACAGTTGTCCGAAAAAGTCGTTGGGCGCGTGGATTTGCAACCATTCCAACCAATGCCATTTGACGGCAAGCCCCAACAGGAACGCGGCCGCCAAAGCAACGACCGCGACCCAACACACAAATTCAATTATCATATTTCCAAATATAATTTCCGGCGGTTTTTCTCTTGCCACGACAACACGCGCCAATATCGCCTTTGTTTATTCCCGTTTCCCGGCTTGCTTCGTGTACGCCATTATAACATTTGACTAAATCGCCATTTCGCGTATAACACAAAACACGTTTTGACAAAGGATTATTCCGGCCAAAACGTCCGCGCATCGAATTACCGTGCGCCAATCCTTTTGTCGTTATTGGATTCCTGTTGTTTTCGGAATATGTTACCCAACGCAAGTTTTCAACGGCGCAATTTTCGCGGTTACAATCCAAATGGTCCACGCACGGTTTATTTTCCGGATTCGGGATAAAGGCCGTTGCAATTAGACGGTGCAACAAATAAAATTTGTGTCCGCCCTTTCCATCAAACAAAGAAACAATTGGATAACCTTTGTTGGTTTTCCACGGTTTCAAGAATTTACCGGAAATCTTACTAAAAATTCGACCGTCCGAAAATACGGTGTAATTGGGATTGATTGCCAAAACTTTTTCCATAATCATTCAAAACAAAGTTCATCAAATTCCAATATCCCATCAAATCGCATACCATAATACGGGTGCATCAAAAATTGATTGTCAATTTCGGAAAGCGTATAACCACGGTAAATATTTTCGGCCCGTTCGTATATCCTGTTCAAGACGATACGACCGCCGGTTAAATGCCAACCGGCCCGGCCGTTCAACACGCGCAAGATTTGGGCTTTGATGTATTCGGTATTCCTGTTGGCCGGTTCGTCGTAAACCCGCGTCAAGTCGAACCAAACGATAAGGCCGAACGGGGCTTTGATTTGACGCGCCCACGGTCCGGCGTCAATGGTTTGCGGGTCCTCAATTTCAAAGAACGAAAAATTGCCAATCTTGGAATCCGGGGACGTTTCGATGTAATCGTTTTCGCCGTGGCCGTTCCATCCGCCGCAATAGACGTTCGGCGTAATAATCTTTTTGCCGTTCATCATCTTTGTAAGACGTTGGGACCGGCCAAAGGCCACGTCCAACCACGGCAAATTTTCGACCAATCCGGTTTGTATTTCCCCAATAACCCGGTCCAACATAACCGGGTTTTGGATAACGGGTGCGTTAATAGACATAAAGACGTTGTTTTAATTGTTGCATCAATTCGGCGTATGCGCCGCGTTGGACAAATACGACCATCCAATTTGCCATCATCAAACCGAACGTCGTAATTCCGTATTTCGCCATAATCCCGGCCGAATACGGCGTTGTCGGGACGATTCCCACGGTATCGGCGGCAAACTGTACGCCCAATTCGTCGTGAAACCGGCCGTTGATGTACAGGTTTGGCGCATCCGGGTTCCTGTTCGCTTTGTACGGGTAATTGATACCGTCTTTTTTCCAAGCCGCGTACCGGCCCGCCGATTCGACCGAATGGAAAAACCCGGACGGTTTCAAATCTTCCGAATAATACGGCCGTATATCTTGGCCGTTGGCCGCCAACCCTTGGAACAATTGCATTTTTTGCAAATCCAAAATGTCGTCGGGATGTTGGACAATGACGTTACGGACCAATTCGCCGGTTTCCATACCGTCGTTTACCGATTGAACGCGGGTGCGCAAGTCGTTTAATATTCCCATATCCCCGTTTTGGCCGTTTTCGGGCGTTTTCCGGGGCTTTCGTCAAAAAGACGGGTAATTTATCATCTTTCCGGCGAAAGCCCGTTATACGCCATTTCTTGGAAAATTAACTATACCGTGCGATATTTCACGCCGTGGTTGTTGCATTGCAAACAAATGCGGTCCAATCCCCGCGTGTCCAATTCCAAAGCCCGGTACGCCTGTTTCAGTTCGTACCCAAGCCCGGACGCCCGGCCCGTGGGTGCGCCGTCAAGTTCATACAACAGTTCGTCACGCGTAACGTTTACTTGGTTGCGGTTAACCCGAACATCCGGGTTCATTGCGATTGTGCGCAATACGTTTGCCGCGACCTGTTTTTGGATTACCGTTGCGAATATGGCCCGTTGGGAAATGATGAAATCGGAAATGTCGCAACCAACGGATATTTCCACGTTCATTCCGTAATTCATCGTGTTCGTGTAACCGATTTGGCCAATATCGAACATTTCCGGGTATTCGGCGAAATCCAACGGTGCGTGAATCCCGAACGGGGAAACCTGTAAATACTTGGTCATTTGCCGCCAAGATTCAATCGAACCGCCAAGGCACGTTTGGCACGGTTCAACGGACCAATCCTTGGAAACGTTCAACGCCCGCATACCGGCGGGCAATTCGTTTTGGTTGTAGCAAAGGAACCACGCGCCGCCCGCATCGTTGCCGTTACCATCGCCGCCGGGAATATACGGTAAATATATGGGTTCGGACGGGGTAAACCATTGGAACCCGCCTTTGGTGTTGGTAAAGGCCAAGTCAATAACGCGCATTGGTTCAACTTGCGACGAATGGAACAGATACAAACGGACCGTTCCGGTTGCGCCGACCATTTGCAACCCGATTCGTTCGATTTTGGTTGTTACGCCCATCGCCCGAACCGGTACGATTTCGAAACCGACAATCTTTCCGGTCGGGTCTATCGTGGCGGCCAACCGGGCGGCCCCGTCGAAGAATGTACGACGTTCCAACAAATTCTTGGTTTCCTGTTGCAATTGCTTTTCTTGGATGAAATTTTGGACGGCCGTATTGATTCCGTTAACGGTCAATTGGCGCACGAAATCGGAAACAAAGTTGTATTCCGCCCAATCATCCGGGTTTTGGTCCGGTTCGGAACCGACGTTGGCCGTTTTGGCAATCCAAACTTTGCCGGTGTGTTTTACCTTGGCCCCGGCCGCGTATGCGGTCGCGTTGTTCCAATTCGGATATTTGTACAAGTAATCGTCCGGCATAATCGCCCGGACGTTCGCCAACGTGCAAAGCGGGTGCGCCCCTTGGAACGTCAAGCCGCTTTCCGATTGGGTTAACGCATCGTCAATTTGATTTTCCGGGTTGTAATCTTGCGCCCACCCACAAACGTTTAACAATGCGTTTTGAATGTCTTGTAATCGTATCATAAAAGTTCGATTTTCTTTACAGGTTTTCCGGACGTGTCAAAATCCTTTACAAATGGAAAACGGGGACGGGGTTGTTGCGACCCGTCCCCGCGTGAATGGTTGGTTTAGGATGTGCCCGAAATTAAGGGGTGACCTCTTGCGTTTTAACCGGATTGGTCGTACTGTTCACGACCTCAACAGGCGTTGCGAACGGATTTGCGGAACCCGGGGCGGCCAACTCAATTTTGATAATCGGGTTGGCAACGGTTGTCGGGTCGGAATTGTACGCGACCAAAAAGGCCACGTCAACGGAAAATCCGAAATATTCCTTGACGTTGCATACCATATCGTCGGACGCGGCACCCGCAATATCGGATTGGTCGCCGACGGCGGTGTAATAGTGGGAACCCACGGGCAAGTCAATGAACGGCAAACGCACAACATCCCATTCGTGGAAATTGGCGCGGGTGCGGCTCAACGCTTCGCGGTCAACGCGGGTAAGGACGCCCACGTTACCATCGGCCACAATGTAACCGGTTGCGAAGATGCCGGAACCGTTTACAATGTTGTTGGTATAGTGGAATACTTTGTTGTCATATTCCAAACGCTTGTTGACGTCGTTGTAAATGTCGTGTTCGGCCATCTTGCGTACAAGAGAATCGAACCCGGCCCCGCCAATGACGTGCAACATTTCGGGATAGGCGTTTGCACGCATCATCGCGTTCATATCCGCCAAAAATTCCATACGGGCGTTCCAAGGAATTTGAACGGAATTGGACGTGACGGTGTAATACAACGCATCCCTAAACACTTGGGTTTTGTTCGCTTCAAGGGCGGCAATTGCTTGCACGTCCATTACGCTTGCAAGGGCGCGGCAAACCTTTTCCATCTTGCGGGCAAAATCGTGTTCATAGGAAATTTCGTTGTTCCTGTACAGTTGGGGAACCATCGTGAAACCGACGGCCAACGTTACCCAATTCACGGTGTACAACGCGGACGTGTTTTCGTCGTCGGCAATGACGCACGAACGGACGTTGGAAACGGTCACGTCGCCATCGAAATTGATAACGGGAATTTGCACGGTGTTGCCGATGGATTCAAAGGCACGGTCGCGCAAATTAGGGTTGATAATGGAATTTGCGGCGTTGGTTTGCTCAATGAAGAAATCCAACGCGCCGTATTCCAACGGGCGGGCCATATTACGGTCAAATTCCGGGTTTTCGACACGCCAATTTTGCAAACGGGTTGCTACAAGTGACATAATTGTTTTGTGTTAAATTGTTAATGTTTGCCGGATTGACCCTTTACCCGGTGTTGTTACTGTTCTATTGGACGGGTAACGCTTTGATTGCGTCGCGGTTGTCTTTCCACGCTTGCGCCATCGCGTCCGAAAATTCCTTGGAACCGTTGATTTTCCCTTGCGCCATCAATTGTTTTGCAATGATTTCGTGGGCTTCGTTTTGGGTACGCGCACCGGAAATGTCAACCGTTCCGCCGTTGCCGCCTTGGCCGCCGGTATGGCCGCCCGTGGACCCGGCCCCGGTTTGATTGCGCCCGGTTTCCAAAACGCCCATCGTGGTTAATTCCTTAACGACC
>Ga0326514_10002408_pt1 | contig 11911 bp, 9 predicted proteins | sample 3_2548_0518_D_FD_203653 | JGI IMG/M metagenome (GOLD analysis project Ga0326514, IMG submission 203653) | Bovine rumen microbial communities from UC Davis, California, United States - 3_2548_0518 | ecosystem: Host-associated > Mammals > Digestive system > Stomach > Rumen | place: USA: California... | reverse complement strand
TCTCGGTCCAGGCACCCCTTTAACCAAACCTAAACTTCTTAAAGATTGCATCTGGTTACGGATTGTTCCAGGATTTCTTCCCATAACTTCTGCAATGTCCTCACCCTTAATTGATTTACCGTTTGAGGATTGATATAAGTTAATCAAGGTTTGTAAAATTTCTTTTTGAACAGATGTTAACATGTTTTAACCCCATCAAATTAATATATTAAAATTATTTATGTTAAGTATACTTTATAAATGTTAACGATTTGTCATGATGTTTTTATTCTGTGCATTGAAGAATGTTTAGAAAAAAAATTGAATAGAAAGAAATGATTATTCAATTAATTGTTTTAAATCATTTCTAATGATAGATTTTGCGTCAAATCCTTTGATTGCATCAACCATTTCCGGGAATTTTGCCTTAGGAATCAAAACATTGATTTGTGAAAAATCAGAACCCGGAGTGATTGTAGGTTCATCAGCACAAAGTTGATTATCTATAAGATAATCAGACACTTCATCAATCTTTGTGTTAGCAATATTGAATTTTACATCAAAATATCTTTTGGCAGTGATTGCACCGAGCAATTGCTCATAAATCATTTTTGCCTTGTCAAGCTTTTCACCGGTGCAGCTAACACCTGCATAAAGACCTGCGGATGAATGAAGAATGGTTTCCAATTCTTTCAATCCGGCTTTTTTAAGACTGCTGCCAGTTTGTGTATTATCGACTATCAGGTCTGCACCTTTTGCTATGTAAACTTCGGTTGCACCATCGGAGTTGATGACTTGAACCATTTCATTGTCACCATCAGTGAGGCCTCTAACCTGTACAAAAGGCACCGCATCCCCATATATTTCTTGATATACCTCATTTTCCATAATATGTTTTCGGGTGAGGTTAGGATATTCGGTGAAGCATAATATTGGAGTTTTCCTATCCCGATTATCATCAAAAAATTCTGATAAGGAATTGTATGGAGAATCATTTGGCACAGCCACAATCAAACGTGTTTTACCATAGTCAAGATCTCCAATTTTCACAGTATTGTTTTTTCTCAATACAGATTCTTCCTTTACCCAATCCTCACCAACAATTGCTATGTCAACCATTCCCCGGTTTAACTCCACGGGTGTGGATTGCGGGCGAGTCAGGAATGCTATGATTTCATCATCATTTTCAATGGTGATTTCATATGATTCATCGCCAGGTTCATAACCTTTAACTTCATAACCAGCATCAACGAACAGCTGGTGAGTATTTCCTCTTTTAACGTTATTTAAACTTCCTTTTGGAAGTCCCAAGATTATTTTGTCTTTCATGTTAATACCTAATTGAAGTTTTTAGTTAATAGTATATATTAATTGTGATATGCTTCACAGCTTTCACGATTCATGGAATGTTTGTGAACATGCATATGCTTGATTCCATTTTCAGTTTTGATTTCGTCCAATATCTTTACACCATCATGTGAATGGGAGTGTTCCCCGTCATTGTGGAAGTGATAGTGATTATGTTCCACATTTTCGGAGTCTACTTTTTTGATTGAGTCGTCAAAGTGCCTGTCATACAATAATGCTGCATTCAGTACAACAAGACATGACCCTGCATTGTGAACAATTGCTCCGGTCACCGGATTTAACAATCCCAATACAGAACAAACAATTGCAACCGCATTGATTGCCATTGAAATTGCAATATTTGCCTTGATTGTAAACAATGTTGAGTTTGATAATTTTTTAAGATATGGAATTTTGCCTATGTCATCTCCTAAAAGTGCAATGTCTGCCGCTTCAATAGCCACATCGCTTCCAACTGATCCCATAGCAACACTTACATCAGCAGTCTTAAGCGCAGGCGCATCATTTACACCATCACCAATCATGCAGACTTTCTTATCTTCATTTTTAAGCCTTTCGATCCATTCTAGTTTTTCTTCTGGAAGCAAATTTCCATAAACTTTGCCTATTCCAACCTGTGAGGCAAAGTAATTAGCAGTTTCTGCATTATCTCCTGTAAGCAATATGGTTTCAGTTCCCAAATCATGCAAGTTTTCTATCATGCCTTTGGAATCTTCACGTATCACATCAGATAATCCGATCAATCCGGCAACCCTGCCATTTAATGCAACGATGATTGAAGCTTTACCTTCGTTTTTCAATTGGTCGAGATAATCGCCAACATCAACATCAATATTGTTTTCATTAATAAATTTGGAGTTTCCTGCATATACTTGACCATAAGAGTTTTTACATGCAACACCTTTACCAGGATACATCTTGAACTCTTTTGGTTCTTCAATATCAATTTGAGCTTCATTTGCATTATTTACAATAGCTTTTGCCAGTGGATGTTCACTTAATTTCTCACAGGATGCAGTTAATTTAAGCAAATCATCTTCTGTCAAATCATCGTTTAAAGAGATAATATCAGAAACTTCTAAATTACCGTAAGTCAATGTACCGGTTTTGTCGAATACCAATGTATTTAGGCCACCCAGAGTTTCCAGCGCTTCACCTGATTTAATCAGTACACCATATTTTGTTGCCTGACCAATTGCGGCCATAATTGCAGTTGGTGTTGCAAGTATCAATGCACATGGGCAGAACACTACTAAAACTGTCACACCCCTTTCAATATTTCCTGTTGCAAGCCATGCGGCAATTGCAATTACCAATGCAATCGGAACCAGCCATGTTGCCCACTTATCTGCAATCCTTTGTGTTGGAGCCTGCTTTTCATCAGCTGCCTTTACAAGGTCAATTAATTTTTGAAGTGAGGAATTTTCACCCAAGCTGGTTGCCCTGATGTCTATTGCACCGTACATGTTCATGGTTCCGCAGAACACATCATCTCCTTCCGCCTTATCAATTGGAAGTGATTCTCCAGTCATGATTGACTGGTCAAGTGATGATGTACCCCTTATTATTTCACCGTCAACAGGTACACTTTCACCTGGAAGTATTCTTAATGTATCGCCAATTTTTATCTCATCAACCGGCACGATTTCTTCAACTCCATCAACGATTCTTCTTCCGGTTTGTGGAGTCAAGTTAATTAAATTTCTCAATCCTTTTTTGGCCCTTTCAACAGTCCAGTCTTCTAAAAGAGCACCTAAAGCCATAATCCAAGCAACCTCTCCTGCTGCGAATATTTCACCGATGAAAAGTGATGCCACCATAGCTATTGCAATCAGCAATGCTGAAGAAATCCATTTTTCACGGATTAGTCTTGTAAGTGCCAAAAGAAGCATTGGTATACCACTTATTATCACGGTTCCCCATGCGGGATCCATATAAGTTGGCACTTTTATGCCAAAAATCATGAAAATAATTGCAATCAACAGAAATATACCTGAAATAATTGTCATTTTTAATCCAAATAAGAAATCTGTTATTTCATCTATCACATTTAACACCTTCTGAGTATTACTTTTTTTGAATTTATTTAAATACTCAGTATTACTAAAAAATTTTTCAATGGGTTTGCCCAAAATCCAAAGCCAACTGAAAAAATTAATGACAGTAATTACTCACAGCCAAAAAGTATTACTTTTTTTGAATTCATTTAAATACTAAGTATTACTGATTATTATTTTTGACTTCAACCAATATAAATGTTATTACTTTTTTCAAGTTCATTTATATACTAGGTATTACTAAAAAATATTTTAAAAAGAAGTTAAAAAAGTCAGTTAATAAAAAAAAGAGTTAAAAATAAGGACAATTAACAATATAATGGTTATTCATCCTCTTTTTGTTTGAAATGCATGCATTGTTTGACATCAAGCAAAAGGCCATCATGCATCTCACATTCAATTTTATATAAATTTCTAAAAATCAAATATTCACACTCATCACAAATCATATTATCACCATCAAGGTTTCATGGCCAGGTCCATAATGCTGAACTGTTCACCATCCTTTCTCGGTGCCGGCGCACCCATTCCAAAAGCTGATTTGGCAAATTCCTTATTCATTCTTTTTGAAACTTCATCAAAAATCATTTTATATGCTGTGCATTGCGGATCAACTGCCTTCGGAGTGTGGTGAGCAACGATTGCATTATAAGGACATCCTCCTTCACAATATTTAACGTGCCTGCATTTATTACAGTTTTCTCCAACAAATTCTCTAAATTCCATGAGTTTTGACCAGGCATCGGATTCTTTTAAATCATCAAAACTAGGGTTGGTTGACACATTGCCCAATACATATTCAGGCATTCCGACAAAACGGTAGCACGGATAAATTGACCCCTCGAAACCAACGGCCAATGTTGTTCCGATACAGTCGGCAAATGTGCAAAGTGTTCCCCTTCTTCTAAGTGAGGACCTGCAGATATGGTCCAAATCCATTACTGTGAACTTATCCAAATCATAAAGGTACTTATCCAACCAGTCCACAAGCAGTTTTCCATGCTCCTCCTGGTCAAGCGCCCAAGGGTCTGCATTGTCCCCTCTAAGTGAAGGCAGTGCTGCATGGATTTTGAGATTCATCTTTTCATTCTTGAAAAATTCATACAACTCATCGGAGTAATCCTTTGAATAATCGGTTACTGTTAAAACAAAGTTAATAAATAGTCCTTTGCTTTTGGCAAGTTCATAATTTGCCATTGTCCTATCAAAGTAACCTTCACCTCTCTGATAGTCATTAATCTCCTTTGGTCCGTCAATACTTGTACTTACAACAACATTATACTTTATGAATAAATCAATCAGATCTTCTGTTAAAAGCCAGATGTTGCTTTGAAGTGAAAAGCCTTCAAAATTTGGCAGTTTTGATAGTTTTTCCAAAGCATATTCATAAAAGTCATAACCTGCAAGCAACGGTTCACCTCCATGGAATGTGAAATGAACCTTATCATCCCTAAAATCACCTAACCAATCAATAATCTGGTCGATGATTTTTAAATCCATCATTTCGTTTTTATGCTCTGATCCCCAACAGTATTTGCATCTTGACGGACAGTTAAGTGTAGGGATAATCATTATGTGAAATGTCATTTTAACCGTGTATTTTATTTAATTCATTCAATAATTGTTTTTTCTCATCAGGATCCATATTTTCATTTACAAAAAAGATATAACCACATTCCTCACATTTTACAGTGTCCATTTCTGCATGAGCCCTGTGATTATCCAACATTTTCCTGTGAGCTATCTTATCTTTTGAACCACATTTTGGACATGGTGCTATTAATTCTTCAAGTTTCATTTTTTCACCTTGGTTAATATATTGTATTTTTGAAGTATTTAATAGTATAGATTGACCGAAAAGTATAAATAAGATGTTTCAATGACTATAATTTTCCAAAGTGGCTTCAACAAGCCTTAAATACTAGTTAAGACAATAAATGATAATAAAAAAATATTTGAAGTGATTGACATGCCCTATGACTATTATGAATTCTTGAAAAAGCAGCGCGAAAGCGATGAATACATGGAAACAGAAGAATTGGTTAGGCAGAATCTATGGAACGAGACAATTAATTTCAAACTTGCCAACAGCTGGATAAAAACAGAAGACCTAATATTAGTCAAGCTATACCAAAATCTAAGATACTCCTAACGATTCAGCAGATTTACCACATGCCTATAAATAGGAACTCCGACATGCTGAACCAATGACAAAACATATTTGGAGCCTGGAAATTCAAATTCCTTTTTAACTTTTTTTAATTCTTTAACAATATCCAATTTTTGAGGACATTTTCTCAAACACTTGCCGCAGCCATCACATTTACCCGCATTGCCGGAGCTTCCCATGATTCCCCCAACATACTGGTAATAATCCATCAAGGCAGGATTGATAAAGCCCTTGTGATTGAACAAGTATTTTTCATTGTATATCTTCATACATTCGGGAATATTGACTCCCTGCGGACAGGGCATGCAGTAACCGCATGTGGAACAGTTAATCTTCAATGAATTTCTCATCACCCTTTTTACAAGCTCGACAGTTTCCATCTCTTCAAAACTCATTGACAGAGGAGTTGTTTTATCAGCCACTTCAAGATTCTCCTTTAACTGTTCAAATGAATTCATGCCTGATAGAACACATGTGATGTTTCGGTTATTCAAAACCCATTGAAACGCCCATTGGGCATTGCTTTTATCAGGAGCAGCATTTTTAAATATATCTTCAACCTCATCAGGCATTTTTCCTGCAAGAATTCCTCCCTTTAACGGTTCCATCACAAAAATGCCCATTCCCTTTGAAGCAGCATATTCAATTCCCTCAACACTGGCCTGAACATTTTCATCAAAGTAGTTGTATTGAACCATTACAACATCCCAGTCATATCCATCAATTAAAATGGGAAATTCCTCTTTGGGACCGTGATATGAAAATCCAATGTGCTTAATTTTACCCTCATTTTTAGCCTTGCTGATGAATTTTATCAAATCACGCTTAAGCAACCTGTTCATTGCCTTTAAATCAACGGCATGAATCAAATAATAATCAATCGAATCCCTTTGAAGACGGTTGAGCTGTTCGTTTAGGAACTTCTCCATATCCTCGTATTTTCTAACATTGATTGCAGGCAATTTTGTGCATAGCTTAACCTTATCCCTATACTCGCCCTGAAGGATTTCGCCTAAAAATGATTCGCTGTCTCCATAAAGATAAGCGGTATCAATAAAGTTAACCCCATTGTCAATTGCATGATAAATCAGTTCAGTTGCCTTGTCACGGTCGATTTTACCATTTTTCAATGGCAATCTCATTGCTCCAAAACCTAATGAGGATATTTCATCCCCTGTTTTTGGAATTAGTCTGTATTGCATATTATCGTCTTGTTATTGTAATTAGTTTATTTTTAATGATTTTTAATAAGACTCCAACACCATGAGTAACGGAACCTTTGTTTGATGAGTTTTCAACATCATACTTCATGGTAATTGGAAATTCCAAAATTCTCACGTTGTTTTCGGCAGCATCAATTATCATTCACTTTCGAATCCAAAGCCCGGACCCCCGAATTTGCAACAGCAGTTTACATGTCTCACACGTACGGTTTCGGTTCCGAACATGGTTGCTGAATTCATGCACATGAGCTCTCCTACCCATTTTAAGATTGCATAGTCATTCATCTGCTTCTAAGTTCACTGCAGAGGTTGGTTTCGATAAATCCCCTTCCCAGGTAACTAGAATTCTTTGGGTTTCCATCCTAGGCCTCTCTAATCATTTCCTTCATATATTCAATCAAATCATCTTTAGATTCGGGATCATCCATTGCAAACTCGATAGATGTCTTTAACCATTCAAACCTGTTTCCGATATCATATGTTTTTCCTTCAAAGGTTACCCCATAGATTGCATCCAATTTCTGAAGTGCATCGGTCAGCTGGATTTCTCCACCTACACCAGGCACGGTTTCATCAATCTTATCGAAAATGTCAGGTGTTAAGACATAACGGCCCATGATGGCCAGGTTGGATGGTGCCTGGTGAGCCAACGGTTTTTCAACAAGCTTTTCAATGTTATATACATCTTTTTCCACTTCATTTCCTTTGATAATACCATATCTTTCAACTTTTTCTTTTGGCACAGCCTCAAGGGAAATTGCTGATGCATTGTATTTTTCGTAAACATCAACCAACTGTTTTGTGCATGGGGTCGGACCTTTAGTGATTGAATCTCCTAAAAGCACGGCAAAAGGCTCTCCACCCACATGTTTTTTGGCACAGTAAATCGCATCACCAAGACCTTTCTGTTCCTTTTGTCTTACATAACAGATATCTGCCAGATCAGTTATTGCTCGGACTTGCTTTAAGCGGTCATCTTTTCCTGCACTTTGCAGGGTCTGTTCAAGTTCAAAAGACTTGTCAAAATGGTCTTCAATAGACCTCTTATTCCTACCGGTCACAATTAAAATATCATCAATTCCAGAAGCCACCGCTTCCTCAATAACATATTGAATTGTTGGCTTGTCATATACAGGCAACATCTCTTTTGGTTGCGCTTTAGTGGCAGGTAAAAATCTTGTTCCAAAACCTGCCGCCGGAATTACAGCTTTCATATTTTATCACCATTTAAAGTTTATATTAATATAATTTTTAACCAAAATATTATAAATAAGTTGTCAATGAAAAAAAAGAAGTGGATTATAGTTATTTTTTAACTATAATCTTATTGGCATTTGTTAAGCCATTGCAGGAGGTTTTAATTGTATATTTGCCCACTTTAAGATTTTTAGGCACCTTGAATGCGACCATTCCCATGCCATTGGTTTTTAATTTGTAAAGTTTTCCTTTGAATTTAATTTTGACAATCTGTTTTTTATGAGGAGTTCCTTTTGAGTTTAAAACCTTGACCTTGAATTTGGCTGATTTTTTAGCCTTTTTGTATAGGTTTTTTGTGAGTAATGTTGTCTTGACAGTAATCTTGTTTTTTACTATGGTATCGCCATATTGTGAAAATATGGTGTATTTGCCCGGTTTTTGCTTAACCGCCAATATCGCATAACCTTCACCGTCAGTTATCGCAGAATATTCATGATTTGCGATGGTGAATGTGACATCCTGAAATCTTACAGGATTGCTGTGTTTATCGAGAACCTGAATCCGGAATTTATCCTTGGATTTATAGTAAATTTTTAAATCTTTTGAAATGATTTTTGGAGTGGATGTTGGTATTGAGTGGACGAGAATGAATGAATCATCGATTGCTAAATTTTCAAAGGAAACATTGATATTTTTGGAAACATACCAAGTCTTTACATTCTCATATTTTGAGAACTGATCAGGATTGGATGCATTATCTCCCCAATAGTTAAAATTCGCATTTAAATCATCACAATGACCTCTTACAGCAGCTCTGCCATCTGAGGAAAGCAAAATTGAATCTTTAATTGTTCCATTTGCTCCAGCCCAATAAATTCCTTTATCAAATATTCCATCATTCAGGAATTTGGAAGATGATATTAAACCATTATCCCCTATCCATTCAACTGCAGAACCTACCCATGCTCCATTATCGAGAAATGTGGAATCAGTGATTTTACCATTGTTTCCTCTCCAGCAGATAGCTCCTCCCCCATCGGGATATCCGACATGATTATCCTTAAAAATACAGTTTGCCACATACCCATTGTCTCCTCTCCAAGTAATGGCACCACCTTCATTTATGCGGGCACCCATTGGTCTTTGACGTATTATATGAGTAATCATTCCGTCTTCACTAACATAGGTTTCTTCCTTGTCGAATGGATCATCTTCAATGCCGCTTCCGGTGTTGTTTGTAAAGTTACAGTTCTCAACCTTTCCATCATTTCCGCTCCAGTATATTGCGCCTCCGCCAACGTCCAAAGTGAAATAATTGCCCAATGCATTACCATTTACAAAGTTAATGTTTCTTAAAATTACATTATTTGCAGTTATGTTGAATATTCTGGAAGAATGATTGGTATCAATGGTGTGACCTGCTCCGTCAATGGTCATCGGCTTTGAAATGACTATTCCATGGATATCCTCGCCAGCATACTTATAGTCCTCATCCAATGTCAGGGTATGATTTTCAGGAGTGTCATTAATCTTTTGGGACAGATCTGAAAATGTGTTAATCTGAGTTTCATTTATCACATCAGTTAAATTATTGTCAATTAAATCTGTTGCATTTACAGAGGAAATTAAGAATAATCCTATAATAAACACTAATAATAAAGTTAGTTTTTTCATAAAAAATAATTTGTAACATTTGTAATAAATAATTAACTTAAAAAAGATAGTTTTATATAAATGGTGCGGGGGACGGGACTTGAACCCGCGAAGGGACTGACCCACTAGGCCCTCAACCTAGCGCCTTTGACCGCTCGACCACCCCCGCATAAAAACAAAAGTAGTTATTAATGAATATATTTTTCAATGTATATATAGTTAACTGTTTTTAGCATAATTTTATAGTAACTTCCATGACCTTTTCATTTTTTAAGTCATCTATCAAATTTTCATCAAGATCCCTTGCAGCCTTATCAGCATTAATCATCAGTGTGCGTGAGCAGGTAAAATCGCTGGTTCTGCATACAATGTCAGTTGGATGAGTCAGTGTCAAATCCTCATGGCCAAAACCATTAATCTCATCGTGACCGTTTTCCGTATCCAAGATTATCCTGATTTTTGTGTTGGAATTGGCAATCTTGTCCTTGAACTCCTCAGGAAAGTTCAGCATTGATTTATCGGCAGAGGTTCCCACAATGCAGTCTGCAGCCAGGCCAATTTCAACATCCTTTGTAATTTCAAATGTAGATTTGTGTTGGGAGGTCACATTCCTATGGCCCTTTGTTTTGAGTTTGAAAATCATGAATAAATTTTAGTTTATAAAGCATAATAAAAGTTTTGAAAAAAACAATTATTTTGTCACTTTAATTATTTTCATAATTTTATTTTTACCCCATTTGACTTTAATTTTATGCTTACCTATTTTTAACTTTAAATTAATTTTTATTGACGCAACACCTTTTTTATTTGTTTTAGATTTATATGTTTTACCTTTAAATTTAAAAATAATCTTTTTACCCTTCAATGCTTTACCTTTAGAATTTACTAATTTAGCTTTGAATTTAAAAATTTTACCTTTTTTAACAATAATATTGTTAGCAGATAAAACAGGCTTAATAATAACCTTATTAGTAACAGTAAATCCATTGTAAGAAGTTGTAATGGTATATGTTTTTGGTTCCATATTAACTTTTAAATTGATATAACCTAATTTGTCTGTTTGGACATTGTAAGTTTTGCCATTGATTTTTACAACAGCACCCACACCTTCACCAACAGGATTGCCATTACCGTCAAACAATCTAGCAGTGAATTTCTTATTAGCACCGTAATAAAAAGTCAAATCTTTATTTTCCATAATGTACTGGAATATATAAATTGTATTAAATGCTTTTTCACCAGATACAGGATTAAAAGCAGTTATGGTATATTTTCCGGGTTTAATGTTAATATTAATCCTTGCAACACCATTTGGAGCGGTGACAAACTGGTAGTCTTTGCCGGAAATTGTAAATGTTACTGGAGTATTTGCTAGTGCTTTGCCATTGCAGTCTGTAAAAATTGCAAAATATTGACCTCCAGTCCCATAGACCTTTGTTAAATCAAAAGACCTTATGGTAGATAAAACTTCAATATTTACTGTCTCTTCTGCACCATAATATTTGTCTGTTTGATTAAACTTAATTACAGCCGTGTAAACTCCAATAGGATAATCAATATCCAATCTCGCAACACCTTCACTATCAGTAATTAAATCAAATGTATTATTATTGATTAACACTTGAATGGATGCATCTGAAATACTTTTTCCATTCAAATCAGATAAAATAATGTTAAATTGCTCATTACTTCCAACATACTTTGTGAAGTTGCCTACAATCAAATTGACATTAAAATGTGAATCGATTACATTAAAACTTCCATTGGATGAACTTCCAGAATATTTTTCATTTCCTTTAAAAACTGCTGAGAAGGTATATTTTCCAATTGGAAGTTTACCGATTACTAAAGAACCTATACCTCTTCTAATATTCACATCATATTGTTTAGAATCCAATGTCAAAGTAACTTTATCAGTTATTCCAATTCCACGGTCATTAAATAAACGGATGTTTGCAACAACCCTTTCATTGTTTGTTGCATCATCAATAGTCACACCTAAAACTGACCTGTACTGAGTTACATTTAGAATAAATGTAGCATTTGACGGATTATAATTTTTATCACCAAAATACTGTGCAAAAACAGTATACTGACCATATTCCAATGGTGAAATATACCAGTTACTTTTTGAGTTTGATATCGTTTTATTTCTTGGTGAATAATAATCCTTCATTGAAAAACTTATTACTCCTGTTGCATTTTGACTCAAATCTGCATAAATTCTAATATTTTGGTCGAGATAAACTTCTTTTGCATATAAG
>Ga0326514_10002406_pt1 | contig 11912 bp, 21 predicted proteins | sample 3_2548_0518_D_FD_203653 | JGI IMG/M metagenome (GOLD analysis project Ga0326514, IMG submission 203653) | Bovine rumen microbial communities from UC Davis, California, United States - 3_2548_0518 | ecosystem: Host-associated > Mammals > Digestive system > Stomach > Rumen | place: USA... | reverse complement strand
CTTCCCGCCTTTCTGGATAATCGTCATCCGTAACGTTCCTTTTCTCCCACAAATGGCAGTACCCATCTTTCGGCAATGCATAATGTTCTTCTATTGGGCATCTTGTTTTCCCGTCTGCATACCATCCACCATTATTTGCTGTCCTGCCACAATTAACACAAGTGCGCTCTGGCTGTGCGGATGGCAGTTCCTTTATCCCATTGCAGATAGCTTTGTTTACCGCAAGCAGAAGTTTGTCTTTCTCGCTTATCGGCTCTTCCGAATCATCTTCTGCGACATCGAAAAAACCATAGATGATTTTATGTATCATGTCGATTACTGACTGCTTGCTAATTACGTCATCCATCTTTTCTCCTCTTCACCTCTCATGTTGAGGAATCTATTATTTATTTTTGCCCTTTGTTACTTCAATCAATTCTGACAGTAACCCTCTAAGCACAACTCCCAAATAAATAGCTGCCCAATAAATGTAATAATTTTGATTTGCGGTTGGCTCTTTAATCAACATAACCAGTCCCACAACTATCAATATTATCTCAAAAACACCTTCCATTATAATTTTCATATCTATCCTCTAAATTAAAAAATTCTAATAAAGCAAGCGGCTGCAGGCCTATAAACCACATTAGACCCGCCTCTCCGCGGGCTTATGCGGCTCCCGCAGCATTCCATAATCATAAAGATTATCAATACACTTAGAAATGCCTCTAATAAACTTTCTAATATCGTTATTAACATCAATCTGTCTCATCTTTGAGGCGCGGTATTCAGCTAGATGTCTTCCATAGGTCTCGTCCCATTCGTCCTCAGGCGCGCACCGCGCGATCCCCTTATAAATTCTAATCTCATCATACTCATCATAATCTTCATCGCCAAGACCATACTTTTCCAGCCGATTTCTTACATCATTTTCTGTTGTAATAATACAAACTACGATTCTCTTCTCTTCGTTAACCTTAAACTCTGTCTTAATCATGCGGTTTCGCAGGTATGTGACCGCCACATACCGCCGCTCCTTTCTTAAAATATGCTAAAATATGTATTAAATTCATACGGGTAAAAATCTTGTTTTTTACCTTCTTCTGTTGTTACATAAAAAAGATTATCAAATCTATCAAATTTATAATTATAATAATTATTTTTTATAAAACTGCCGCCCGCAAAAGACATATTGTAATTAGCTTTTGCTTTTCTTATTGAAAAAATATCTACTAATGATTTTAAAAACATTATATTTTTCATTGGTTCTATTGCGGGGGATGATCTAATCATATTCTTAAACCTCCATAATCTATAATTTCTTTTCCTTGCTGAATTGCATAATTCCTAGTAATAAAAGTCCCACCGCCGCTAACTCCATCCCATACACATAATACCGCGTCTGCACAATCTACCATAAATTTATCTCTAATATAGTAGCTTTCTTTGGAATAATGCGGGGATACAAAAATCACTTGATTATTTTCCATTATCCATTCTTCTATTGGATGATAAGATTTTCTGGGAAATGGATAGCAACAAATAATAGGAATACTCAATCTTTTCGCGGCGGTCGCCACAATCTGATCAGCACCTTGAGCCATTCCGTCATATATCGCAGATGGGTGGAGGCGAATAAGCTGCGTTTCCGCCCATTCTTTTATTAGCTTCTCTTGTCCTTTTAATCTTTCTGGGCGATGCCCTGTTACAGCTAAAATCATTTTTCTTCTTTCCCCTTTTTGTATCCATCAAGAAAACCTTCCTGATAGTAATCTTTCTTTTGATTAATTTTACTTGACGCCGCCATCAATAAACTAACAAAGCCCCCAATAGTGCTTCCTAAAATAAAAATTATAATATAATTAATTATTACCATATTTCCTTTTTCCTTTTATTCTTTATATATATATTATACTTTATTTTTTTTTAAAAATCAAATTTTATCCTCTTAAACGAAATTGACAAACAAAAATTTTTTTAGTATAATATAAGTATGAAACTAAATAGAAAGGAAAGTTTAATGAAAGAAAAAAATAATATAACTGAAGGCGGCGGGGAATAGCAATTAAGATTAGATTATACAATAACTGATCCCCAAGAGCGAAATAAGATTGTCCATAAGATTATTGAAAAAACGCCGCCAGAAAAATTAAATCCATACTATTTAGAAGAATTAACTAAATATCTTGTTCAAGATTTTTCTACTAAAAAAGATAAAACAATATTAACAGACAATAGAATGGTCACTATCAATAAAAGAGAAACATCTTTTGAAGGACTTGTCTCAAAGTTATAGGCAGGAGAAGATGGAATTTATAATTTTATTGCTGATAATGATAAAAATATTCTTTTTGTTCCAAAAATAGAAATTACTGAAAAAGATATTGAAACCATTCCAGGCTTAAAAGAACTTAGAGAAGAAATAAAAAAAATTTAGATATAGCAAAAGAAAGCAGTTGGTAAACAAAAATTTTTATTAACTAAACAATTAATATAGATGCGACAAGACCAATATGTTTTAAAAAGTTTGTTTAATCCTCCAATTACTATAACAAAAATGACTAAAGGATTAAATCAAATTTTATTAGATGAAAATATTGTTATCAATTCAAATACATTATAGCCATAGAGTGATTGTTTAATATCTTTTTTTAATCCTGAACATATTTGCGCTATTTTGTGTAATTATTCTAAATTAAAAGAATAGTGTTGGGGACATTTTGAAAATGATATGTATTATTTAATGGAAGATTTTGATACTCTTGCGGACCACGCTCTTAAAGATAAATATCCTATTTTATATGATATTATGATTTATAAAATAGATGGTATCTTAAATAAACAAATCTTAAAAAAAATAAAAAATAAATATAATATTACCTATTCTATTGAATATCTCTCTGTTCTTTGGAGAAAAAAAATCCCTAAAATTATATCTCAACAAGCAAAAGAAGATTGGATAACTTGGTATTATTCTTCTAGAAAAAAAGGAAAATGGAAAAAATGTTCTAAATGCCATCAAATAAAATTAGCTCATCCGTATTTTTTTGCAAGAAACAATACTTCAAAAGATGGCTGGTATAGTATTTGCAAATGTTGCAGAAATAAAAAATAACATTTGGTTATTTTTGTTTAAATTTATTAAAAAAATTTTTATATAAAATAATAAATAAAAAGAAGGAGCGGGCAGAGATGGAGTTAAAAGGACAAACTGAAGATATAAATGGAAAATGTAAATGCTAGAGATGCGGGAAGCGGCTTGGGCAAATAAATTTCTATACTTATAAAGATGGCAGCAAAACTAAATTATGTAAGCCTTGTTTAACCGCCCACATAGATAATTTTGACCCTTCTACTTTTGAATGGATTCTTGAAGATATAGATGTTCCTTATGTGCCAACTTAGTGGAATGTTTTAAGAGACAGAGCTTTTGCAAAAGATCCATATAAAATGAATGGCATGTCAGTTATTGGAAAATATCTTGCAAAAATGAAACTTAAACAATGGAATAAATATGGTTATGCCGATACTAAAAAAATTCAAGAAGAAATTGAGGCAGAAGAAGAAAAAAAGAAAAAAGCCTAGCAAGAAGAAAAAGAAAAATATGAGGCTGAATTAAAGGTAAAATTAAGTGAAGGCAAGATTTCTTTAGCATAGTATCAAACTTTAATGAGTACCGAAACCCAAAATCAAGACTTATCTTATGGCGGTAATGTAATTACAGGATAGCAATTTAAATATGGTCAAAATATGGGATTTGGGCAAATAAAAAATCCTTTCCAAGAGCAAAATTTTATTCCAGAGGAAGAATTAATTGACCCTGGCGCGGATTTGGATAAAAAAGATAAAATATATCTTGCTATGAAATGGGGAAGATTATACAGACCTAGTCAATGGGTAGCGCTTGAACAATTATATAATGAATTTACTAATTCTTTTGATATTCAAGGGGCCGCTCGCATTGATACTTTAAAGATGATTTGTAAAACATCTCTTAAAATGAATTAGGCTATTGATTGCGGAGATATTTAGTCATATCAAAAATTATCTCGTGTTTATGATACCATGATGAAGTCTGCAAAATTTACAGAGGCACAAAATAAAGATAAATAGGGCAATGCTATTGATTCAGCTTCCGCCATTGTAGATTTTGTTTAGGCGCATAGCGGGTAGATTCCCAGATATCATTGTGATGAACCGCAAGATATTGTTGATCAAATTATTGTTGATTTAAAAGCATATAATAAAAGTTTAATTTATGAAGATAAATCTTTAGCACAAGAAATTGAAAAATATCTTCAAGATAAGCGCATTTCTGATGAAATGAAAAAAGATAAAAAAGATGCAAAAGCTAAAGGGCTGGAAGAAGTTGAATTAGAAGATAATGATTTTACAGATTATAAAAATTCTTTAAATTAGATGAAAAATCATGATAATACTCTTGACGATGAATTAATTGAAAAAGAATATCAAAGCAGGAGGGTTAATTTAAAATGACTTTAAAAGAATTATTACAATTATCTTCTGACAGAGAATATAAAAAGCAAGGTATTTCTGAATAGCGGCTGTTATCAGATTTAGAAGGATTGCGAAATTTAATTGCATATTTTAGATAGTATCCTGATATTTTTGTAGATTTTATTAAAGGAAAAGAAAGTACATTTAATTTTTTATTTTATCAAAGAATATTTTTAAGAATTGTTATGCGGCATAGATATGTATATGCAACATTCCCCCGTGCCTATTCTAAATCATTTTTATCAATGATGGCACTAATGATAAGATGTATCTTATATCCCAACTCACATTTATTTGTAACCACTGGTGGTAAATAGCAAGCGGCCTCAATTACAATAGCAAAGATCTAGGAGATATGTAAACTTATACCTGGCCTAAATAATGAAATAAACTGGGATCGCGGTGTGTCAACTAAATCAAAAGATAATGTAAAGTATGTCTTTAAAAATGGTTCTACTATTGATATCTTGGCGGCAAGACAATCATCTAGAGGTCAACGTCGTACTGGTGGATTAATGGAGGAATGTGTATTAATTGATGGTGATATTTTAAATGAAGTTATTATTCCTACAACAAATGTCGATAGAAGACTTTCTGATGGGACTAGACATAAAGAAGAAAATGTTAATAAATCACAGATTTATATTACTACTGCTGGATGGAAGAATTCGTTCGCATATCATAAGCTAATATAGGTTTTGATTAATTCTATTATTAATCCTGATGAATATATGATCATGGGTGGAACATATGAAACTCCAGTTATCTCAGGATTATTGGATGAAGATTTTGTCGATCAATTAAGATTACAAGGCACTTTTAATGACGAATCTTTTAATAGATAGTATAGAAGTATTTGGTCTGGTGATGTAGAAAATGCATTTTTCTCTTCTGAAAAATTTGATAAATATAGAGTTCTATTACAACCAGAGTATGAATATAGCGGGCGATCATCAAAAAGTGCATATTATGTTTTTGGTATTGATGTTGGGCGTGTAGGGTGCACAACAGAGATTTGTGTTTTTAAGGTTACTCCGCAAATTCAAGGCGCCGCACACAAGACTCTTGTTAATATTTATACTTATGACGCAGAACATTTTGAGACACAATGTATTCATATAAAACGTTTATATTATAAATATAAGCCTAGAAGAATTGCGGTGGACGCGAATGGATTGGGCGTTGGATTAGTTGATTATTTAATAAAAGCCCAAGATACAGATGATGGTTAGTATTTACCTCCTTTTGGGGTTTATAATACAGATTAGTATCCAGAGTATAAAAAATTTATTACTCCAGAAACAGAAAAAGATGTATTATTTTTAATAAAGGCTAATGCTCCAATCAATACTTAGGCGTATAGTTATGCTCAAACTCAAATGTTTAGTGGAAAAATTAGATTTTTAATTGATTAGAGTTTGGCAAAAACTAAATTAATGTCTACAAAGCAAGGACAGAATATGAATATGGATGAAAGAAATGAATATTTAAGACCATTTATTTTAACATCTATTCTTAAATAGCAAATGTTAAATTTAGTTTAGTAGAATTAGGGAGTAAATATTATTCTTAAACAAAGCAATAGAAGCATTAAAAAAGATAAATTTTCTGCTTTTATTTATGGTCTTTATTATATTCGCTATGAAGAAGAATTGAATAAAAAAAGAAAAAAACGTAATATATCTGATTTCTTATTTTTTACACAAAATTAAGGTCAAAGTTTATTATTTTTATAAATAGAATTTTATATAATAATAGTGAAGGAGAAAAAATATGCGAGCATCTAGAGGGGAAATAAAAATAGAAGAAATTCTACGTGAATCTGGATTAGAGTTCGCAGAAGAATACTCTTTTCCAGATTTAATAAGTAATTCTGGTCGCCCATTAAGATTTGATTTTGCGGTCTTTGATGATTAGCATAATATTGATTTTCTTATTGAATTTCAAGGAATTCAACATTATGAAGCTAAAGATAAATTTGGCGGATATAGTGGATTAAGAAAACAACAATATAATGATATGAAAAAAAGATAGTATTGTAAAAATCATAATATTACTTTAGTTATTATTCCATATTGGGATGAGATGAGAATAAATTATGATTATATTTTAAAGGCGGCGGGATATTAAAAAGAAGGAGAGGTTATCTAAAGTTGATTAATCGAATGGCTTAGATTAAGAAAAAAGGCTTTAATATGATTGGAACTGAAGATTACCAAATTCCAAATTAGGCTACTGGCTATGTTCCTGTTGATTTCTCTAAAATAAAGATAGGAATAAAACCAGTATCTGATGCAATTTTTAAAATGGGCGATTTTCGTAAAGTTAATCCATTGTTAGCAGACAAGGAACAGGTATTAAGGGCTATTCATCGGTATGATCTTGATAAAATGAGAGATATTTCTAATTATTTTTATAAAATTAGTGGTATTTATCAAAGGTTGTGTCGATATATGGCATATATGTATAGATATGATTGGCTTGTTACCCCATATTACACCGATTTAATAAAACCAGATAAATTACTTGATAGTTTTAATAAGGTTTTAATGTATTTAGATAAATTTGAAGCTAAAAAATTTTTCGGTGAAGTTGCTTTAAAAGTAATTAGAAATGGCTGTTATTATGGATATTTAATTGCGCGGGACGGGACCGTTGTCGTACAAGAGCTTCCACCGCGATATTGCCGATCTCGTTTTATGGTGAATGGACAACCAGCAGTTGAATTTAATATGAAATATTTTAATGATATGTTCACTAATGTAGAATAGCGGGCAAAAATGTTAAAAGTATTTCCGCCAGAATTTGAAAAGGGATATAAATTATATAAACAAGGTAAATTAAAACCAGAATTTCCTGGTGATGAATCAGGATGGTATTTACTTGAAATTGGTTCTGTAATAAAATTCAATTTAAATGGAGAGGATTTTCCTCCTTTTATCGCGGTTATTCCTGCTATTATTGATCTTGATGCGGCACAAGATTTAGATCGTCGAAAAATGCAACAGCAGCTGTTGAAAATTATTATTCAAAAAATGCCCATTGATAAAAATGGTGATTTAGTTTTTGATGTTGATGAGGCTCAACAACTACATAATAATGCTGTTCAGATGTTATCTAAGGCCATTGGGATTGATGTATTAACGACTTTTGCTGATGTAGAAGTTGCGGATATGGCAGATAATAAAACATCAACAACCACAGATGATTTGGAAAAGGTAGAACGAACAGTTTATAATGAAGCCGGTGTTTCACAAATGCAATTTAATACAGATGGAAACATTGCTCTTGAAAAATCTATTTTAAATGACTAGGCTTCAATGTGGAATTTAATTCAACAATTTGAAACATTTTTAAATATTTTATTAACGCCTTATAATAAAAGTCCTAAAAAAGTAATTTATAGAGCGCAGATATTACCTACAACAATTTATAATTATAAAGATCTTGCAAAGCAATATAAAGAGCATACTCAATTAGGATATTCTAAAATGTTACCTCAAATCGCACTTGGTCAGGCCCAAAGTGCAGTATTAGCAACAGCTTATTTTGAGAATGATATTCTTGATTTAGTTAATGTATTCATTCCTCCGCTGATGTCTAGTACCATGAATGCGGAAGTGCTGAATAAAGGAAAAAATACGGGCTCTGGAGAAAATTAGGGCGCGGGCAGGCCTGAAAAGAACGATGATGAAAAGTCAACAAAGACAATTCAAAATCGTGAAAGTATGAATTAAAATTTTTAAAAAATTTTTGGACAAAAGTTATTAAAAGATTTATTCGATTTTTCATATTATATATGAAAGATTAAAAGGAGATTTTTATTATGCATCAATCGGTTGCGACTATTGATTCTCCTGAGTTCTTAAATCTTCAACCTCTTGATATTAATCCCTTAATGTCAAAATGTGAAATTAAGGTTCTTTATGTAGGAGCCAATAGAAACCACACTTTTATTACAGAAGAGGTCGCGGCTGAAATTGGTAAAACTCTTCGTGGCGCTCCTATTGTTGGTTATTACAGAGATACTAAAGAAGATTTTACAGACCACGGAGAAAAAATTATTATTGATGATGAAGGAATTAAGTTTGAATGTCAAACTGTTCCTTATGGTTTTGTAGCTCCAGATGCCAAAGTTTGGTTTCAGAATTTTGAAGACCATGATGGTATGGGTAATACAGTTGTTCATAAATATCTTATGACTACTGGTTATCTTTGGACAGATCAATTCCCAGAATCCAGCTTACCTGTGGAAGAGGGACGCCCGCAATCAATGGAGTTTCAAAAAGAATCTGTACAAGGCCATTGGGAAACTAATTATGACAATGGAATGGATTTCTTTATTATAAATGATGCAATTATTCAAAAAATTTGCATATTAGGAGACGATGTTGAGCCTTGCTTCGAAGGCGCTTCTGTAACGGCTCCAGATGTAAGTACAAAATTTACATTAGACGATAATTTTAGGCACACACTTTATAGTATGATGCAAGATTTAAAGAATGCCTTAAACGGAGGAGGACAACAAGTGGAGAATCTTGAAAATACTGCAGCTGTTGAACAAGAGCAAGTAGAACCCGCTACTGAGTTTGCTCAAGAGGCGGAAAATGTTGTAGAGACAGCTTCAGAAGTCAATGATAATGTAGAAGATGCTTCCGCTCCTGCTGATTACGTCAATAAGAAAGATGAAGATGAAGATGAAAAATCTTCTGAAGAAGAAACTGAAAAGTCAGATTCTGAAAGTTCTTCTGATGCTGATGAAGATGATGAAGATGAAAATAAAAAAGGTGCTAAAAAGTATGAGTTACTTGAAGAAGAGCTTAATACATTAAAAGAAAATTATAGCACTCTTCAGAATCAATATTAGGAACTTGTAAATTTCAAAAGAGAAATTGACAATCAGAAAAAGGATGCCCTTATTGCTGAATTTTATATGCTTTCTGACGAAGATAAGGCAGATGTTATTAGCAATAAAGAGAAGTATACTTTAGATGAAATTAAAGCAAAACTTGCAGTTATTTGTTTTGATAAAAAGATCAACTTTACTTTAAATGAAGAAGTTGATAATAATAAAGAAGAAGAAATTGTTACTTATTCTTTAAATGATAATAATGAAAATAACAGCCTACCAGAATGGGTGAAAGCTGTTAAAGAGCAAGAGAAACTTGGTTAATTTTTAATTTATTAGGAGGATGCTAAGAAATGGCAGATATTAAGAGAAAAGGTTATGGACAAGTTGAGCCTAATCACCTTTCTGGTATTGTCACTGGTCAAATTTATGCTCAGTTACCTGCTATTACTACAACAGGAAGTGGAGCATCAGCTAAAAAGGCCCCCATGGAGCAACTTGAACAGGGCCAATTTGCAAAATATGATTATGCGGCTGGTGAAGTAAATTTTGCTGGTGAAGGCGAATTTATGCTTGTTTATAATGAAGAAAAGCTCTATGATGAAAGAAAACAATCTCATAAAGATTTTGTATATAAAGCAGCAGATTTTACAGATGGAAAAATGTTTCCTCGTTTAATTAGAACTTATATTGGGGATATTTTTACAACTAATATGATTGGTGCTGCTAATACCACTGGCAGCGAAGCTGAAGTTACTATTGGTACAGATGCAACTTTAGTGGTAGGAGCCTATGTTGCTCCAAACGCTTTTGGTATTTTAACAATTAGCGCTAGTAAGCCTGAAAGTGGTATGGCATGGAAAATTGTTAAAGTTTATACAATGCCAGATGGTCAACCTGGTGTTAAAATTCAGAGAATCCAGTGATAAGGAGGAAAAAGATAATGGCATTAACAAGAGATCAGCTTATTGAATTAGCTAGAGCCAATGCTAAGGCTTCATTAAATCCTTCTGTCGCTTATTCTTTCGGCGGAGAGAAGCTTTCAGCGGAAGCTCTGAATAAAACATTTATTAAGGAGTTAAATGAACTTGGTTCTACTCCTCAGGATTTTAGAGAAAATAAGAATCTTATTTATACACTTATGGAAGTCGGTCTTACCGAAGTGCTTCCTCAAAAGGTTCTTCAGGCTTATGGTCAATTTGCAGACGTTCGTACATTTGCACAGGGTACAAAGCCAGTTTATAAGGTAAGAATTAGTGAGGCTTCTAAGAAACGTGCAAAGCAGTTCGTTACTAGAGTTGGTTTAGCTGGTAGATATGAAGTCTTCAAGCTAGACGGATATTCACTCGAAGTTCCGACAGCTGCATATGGTGGGGCTGCTCGTATTGAGTGGGAAGAGCTTCTTGATGGTCGTATGACTATGAATGATTATTACAGCCTTGTTCTTGAAGGAATGGATGAAGCTGTTTATCGTGAAATTGCAAAGGCTCTTGAAGCATTAATTAATAATGTTCCTGCTCTTCAGAAATCTGTACAGACCACATTTAGTGAGACTGAAATGGATAAGTTACTTCAGATTGCAGATAGTTATGGTGGAAAGAGCACAATTTATTGTACTTTTGAATTTGCTGCAACAATGCTTCCAGCCTCTTCTAATAATTGGTCTGAAGCAATGAAAGATGAAATTTGGAATAATGGTTACTTTGCTACTTACAAAGGACACCGCGTAATTGTTCTTCCTCAATCTTTTGAAGATAATATTGGAATGACAGCTACTTATGCAGATAAGGTAATTGATCCTTCTCTTGCTTATATTATTCCTACTGGCGCGGAGAAGCCCGTAAAAGTTGCTTTTGAGGGTGCTGCTCAGGTTAAATCTTTCGATAACCGCGATTGGTCTACAGAAATTCAGACTTATCAGAAACTTGGTGTAGCAACCTATATGGTAAATCCTGGTATTTGTATTTATCAGAATACTACTCTTAAGAAATTTATCGGTACAAAACCGTGATAATGCATAAAGGGGAGGATGAATGAACTTCTCCTCCCCTATTTTTTAAGATAATAAATGGAGATAAAAGGAGTTTTTAATATGATTGATAAAAATAAAATGGTAAAAGTCATTAATAAATTTAGTGGCACAGTTGGATATGACGTTCCAGAAATGGGCGTACATAGAAATTTTTATCCAAAAGAAAGTAAAGATATTAGTTTTGAAGAATTAGAAAGATTATCTTTTATTCCTGGCGGAGATGTAATTTTAAGAAATTATCTTGAGATTGTTGATGAAGATGTTATTATGGAACTGTTTAATGAAAAGCCAGAACCAGAATATCATTATTCTGAAAGTGATGTTAGGTAGTTATTAACAACTGGTACATTGGATCAGTTTTTAGATTGTTTGGATTTTGCACCAGATGTTATTAAAGATATGATTAAAGATCTTGCAGTTGAATTGCCACTTAATGATATGGCTAAAAGAAAAGCTATTCAAGATAAAATGGGATTTGATGTAACAAAAGCAATTGAAATTAAAAATACTAAATATGATGGTGAGAGCGAGGAA
>Ga0326514_10002405_pt1 | contig 11918 bp, 5 predicted proteins | sample 3_2548_0518_D_FD_203653 | JGI IMG/M metagenome (GOLD analysis project Ga0326514, IMG submission 203653) | Bovine rumen microbial communities from UC Davis, California, United States - 3_2548_0518 | ecosystem: Host-associated > Mammals > Digestive system > Stomach > Rumen | place: USA: California... | reverse complement strand
TTACCTTGTCATTCTGTAGATAAGTAATATAAATTTCATCTATATCAGAAACGGATAGCGGTAAAATAAAACTATGATACGGTGTAGTTCCTCTCGTTATCATTCCACTATTCCTCCTTTAAAATTTATTTTCCTTAAATTAAGTAGAAATTAGTAGAGTGGGCTATGTATTTATGGGGAATAAAAAAGACCTCAATTGAGGTCTTTAAATTTATACACCAATAACAGCCCTTAATATAAATTCATTATTGTGAAGTCCATCATCGGTTGATGCATTATTCGTATAACCAACAAGTCTATCATCATAAACATATATATATTTTTTTGCAACACTAGATGATTTAATAGTATTAGTTAATAAACATTCCATACCAGTATTCCCGCCAGTAAAGCCTTGTTGGACAAACCATTTTGGAACAAAATTAAAATTCCAGTCATAATTATGTACTTCTCCTGTAGTTGGATTATAACTAGACCATACCAATACTATACCAGTCATTTGCTCAGTTATTTTTTGATTCAAATACATCGTATGGCTTCCTATCATATAATAGGCACGTCCTTTACTAGACCACAATACATTATTAGAATTTAAAGGGATACGTCCATTATTTGCATAAATCATTCCAGTATTAGAATCTTTATTAATCATCCAACCAGGAGTTGGGGCTCCAGACCATACCCCATGATTGACTCCTTGGGTTCCAATTCCAACGAATAAATGATAATCTTTATCATCTCTAGAGATTCTTATACCAGAATCAATACCAGCTGTATTATTAATAAATAATCCATATCTCTCTGGAGTATTTATATTTAATGTATTGCTTATTTCCGTTGCACCACTAATTTTTAATAAGTTATTTATATTAGTTGCACCAATCACTTTTAATGTATTATTTATGGTTGTAGGACCATTTACCTCAAATCCTTTTAATCTATTAGCAATACCAAAAAGTGAAATTCCTTGACCATCTTCACTAATATGAACTGGGAATCCACCTAAATTAACTTCACCTAGCTGTATATCAACTATCATTGAGTGAGGAGCTAATGTTTCTTTTGTAAAATATTCATTACCATCGAAATCTTCTTGGGAAATTGTAACCTCTATATACTCTTCATTTACTTTTTTATAATATGTTTGTTCAGAGTCATATGTCCCTCTAGCTATAAGGTAATAAACGCTATCACTTTCACTTATTATTCTAGTAATTTTGATTTTCGCATTTAAATCGACCGGAATACCTTTTTGATTAGTTTTCTCATCATCTAAAAATTTCCCTTCTAAAAAGAATTCAGAATTATCTTCAGAAGGAGTATAAGTTACTTCTTTTACCAAATTAATTGGGTCTCTTTCTTTTATCTCTCCATCAATTACTTCATATGGAATGGCCTCTATATAAAATTTCACTGAACTAATAAATCTTTCGAAACCATCATAATATGGTGTCCAAGTAAAGTTAAAATCAACTTCTGTATGAGAAGGATTTTTTCGTATACATTGAGAAGTAATAATTGATACTTCTTTTTGTGAAGCAATAACATTTCTATCAACAATTTCTATCTCATTTGTATAAGTATTATTTTTATATTCTCTGTAATAATTCCCCTTATTTAATTCAGTTTGAGTTGGAGCCTCAACTATACTATAAGTACTACCGCTTTTTGTATAATAAGCAACGCTTTCTTCAAGGACTCCTGTAGCTTTATAATATGGGTCAATATCTTTAAATAAAATTCTAACTTTTGAAAATTTAGTAATTTCATCTTGTTCAAATTCTCTATAATAACTTTTTTGAACATTTGTCGCTGGAAGTGCATTAGAGTTACTAGTCATATCTGACCAATGTTCGATATCTTCTTCCCAAGTTTCTCCATCTCGTGTTAACCAGCTTACTTCAAAAGTAGTATCTCTATTTACTAACCCATTATTTCCTGGACCTTTCGCCGGAATAGCTGTGAATTGAAGATAAAATGGTCTCCCGCCATCTGATGGTTTACGATCCTTATCTAATCGTCCAAATCTTAATTCTCCTACAGTTGGACCAGAGTATGTTTGAATCCAAACTGCTTCAAAAGTCACTACATATTTAGGTTGCAAAAGAGCCAACTCTTCTTTAATTGGTTTATATTTCGCTCCTAATCCATAGTCTTTTTCATTAAAACGGAAATAAGCTATATAATATTTATTTGATACCAAAGTAAAACCAGCTCCACTATCAATAGTATATTCTGGTTCCGCTGTAAAATCATAATATTGAGATTCAGGAATTGGTCCTCGTATTACCTCTTCTTCTGCTGGAACTGCATCACTATAAACAATTTTATACCAATTATCCTCCCAAACAGCATATAAAGTTGTATTTGCATTAGTTGGAAAACTCGCTCCAGCTTTGTAAATAACATCTCCAGAAGGAGAAGTAGCCCATCCTTTAAAAATATAATATTTTCGAGTAGGAATCGTTGAGGTTAATGTTAAATTAACTCCATATGTTTTGGTTTGATTTGACGGCTTATTACTTGCTGATTGTTTTGGTTTCCCTTCTATTGCTTTATCATTTAAATCATAAGTTACAGTATAGGCATTTGGAATCCAATGTGCATAAAAAGTTACTGAAGCATTACCATCATAACTAGTTTTCTTTGAGCCCCCACTCGCCGCAGTATACCAACCAGCAAACGCATGTCCATCTTTTGTTGGTAATTTTGATGTATTTAAAGTTATTGGTATATTATAGTATTTTGTTTGAGCAGTCGGGCCACCGGAACCACCATTTGATGCATATGAAACAGTATATGATTGTAAAGCCGGTATTGTATAGGTGTAAGATACTGATACACCACTTCCCCCTGCAGAACCTATTCCATTAACAGTTTTACCTTTCGCGGTAGAATATAATGTTCTTGTTTGGGCTGAGGTGGAGCGACTAACATCAAAATATCCGTCTTTTCTACAAACAGTCTTCCATGCGCTACCTGGATCACTTGACAAATAGCCTTCACAAGAATCAGATTTCGCACCAGAAGCTATAGCGGTTACACCCCATTGATAACTAGAATACATTTCTACCCCAATTGAATACCAACATCTAGTATAAGTTGCATAATTTACTTGATCGTATCCAAGCCATGCTCTATAATAACCATAACTTCTAAATTTATAACTTGATGAATATTTCCAAGTCCATGCCATTTGTTTTACTCCTGTTCATTATTATCTATAGTTCTAATTGCTATACCATTATTAAAAGAAAAAATTTCTAATTCACCAAAAATTAGACTATCAAATATTTTAACTTTTGAAATATCAACCTCTGCTTTATCATCAGATTGAACCGAAAGAACCTCTTTTTCATTCGATCGAAGTGATAAATTAGCATCTTGTAAAGTTAAATTAATATTATCTGTATCTTTAACTATATACCAGTTTTCTCCCTTTGGACTTCGCTTATCATCTTCTACAATTTCAACCTTACGATAATTAGAAGTTTTTTCATAAAGCTCTTCTTTACTTGGGTCTTTATTTAATAAAGAATCAGAACCTGCAGGAATTATTTGAAAATCTGGAGCAGAGCTTCCTTCATGATAAACAGGTTTAAAATAATCTTTGTTTTCTTTAGCAACGGTATCTAATGTTAAACTATAAAATGTTACATATTCATAATAGTCGATTCCTTTTTTTACTTCGATGTCATCTGATAAAACGTATACTACTTTGTTGGATTCCAATGTAAGATAAGAACTATTTATTTTTTCATACCAAATTTCGCTTTCATATAAGCCATTATCATAATCTTCTCCATGAGAATAAGTACGTGGATCTATTGATGGAATCTCATGGTTCGTCAAGGGAAAATATTCTACTGGAGTGAATTTATTTTTTCCTTTTGTTTTTGCATAATATGGTTTTACATGTGGAACTGTTAAATAATTAGCATCTATATATATTTCAATGTTATTATAATAATCTGTAGAAATATTGTCATATATTTTTTTAAAAAAGTCTTGATTTGGTTCTATATCTATATAAAAGCCTCCAGGCACTTCTAATTTTTCCTCAGCCCCAGATTCTTTAATAATAGTAATAGCTTCTTCTTTTGTTCCAGATTCAGTATCAAAAATAGCCGTTACTTCTGAAGCAATTAAGGTAAAGGTAAAATTTAAAGTGCTTCTGACAACATATGGATCCTTACTATCGTTTCCGCTTCTACCATATGTAATTATTCCTATAGCTTCTAATTCGGTTAATTCTGATACATCTTCTCTATATTCACTGTTCCAAGAATTAATTTTTAAACCAGATTCAATATATTCAGATATGTGTTCTTTAATATCAGATGCTATCTGATAAGACGATTCTATTATTTCTTCACTAAAAATGTTTTCTTTATCTTTATACGGCGTTGCAGCATTTTGATTCATCTCTATTAGGGATTCATCTCTTGTCTTTTTATATAAACTATTAGGAGTTTCCCCATTTGTATCTACAATAACATACTTTTCTCCGTCGAAAATATAATAAATTTTTCCTGCTACTTTTCTAGAATCTAAAGTTTTCGTAAACTCATATTTTGAATTTACAATTAATGTTCCAGATAATCCGCCCTCTTCTACAGTAGCTCCTATATTTGCACTAATTGCTCCTAAATCATTTACCTTAATTTGTGCAGCCGTTAAAGTTCCAGTAATTGACGCGGCCGGAACGTCAAGACTTCCATACCTATTTACCAATAAAGAACCAAAGCTGGCGCTACCATCAGAATTAATATACCACATTGGTCCTATATTTTCATACCATCCTTGACCAGCGGGATTTAGTGCTCTAGTCTTTTCAGTACTTTCTATTTCAACATATCCATCTTCATACCAATTTTTATCTTTAGGAACTACTTCTTCATACCATTCATTATCTTTTGGGTTTGCATCAGGGTCAGCATTAATTATCCTTTTGTAACGATAGTTTTTAGCACTTTCTTCTGTTTCTACTTCTATTCTTTGATAATAACTTTTACCATCTATAGCTATTTCATCTTTAGACTCCTGATATAATTCATCACCTTTAACTTGTTCATATTCCTTTTCAACGAAATCAATAAGTCTAAAATAATCTTTATAACCATCTACAGAAAGATCAGCTGTTTTAACTTTGGTTTTTTCATAGTAAGTAGTTTCTTCAGAAAATTCAGTATTTTCTGTTGGAACATACTGTAATTTTCCTCCAGCAATGGTAAAAACTTTTTTATTAGATTCATTTATATAGTTCCCTATATAAATACCATCTACATTAGTATCCCATTTTTCTCTTTCATTTGAACGAATAGCAGTACTATCAATCTCCCATCCACCAATAATACCTTCAGAAGTACTTAAATATCCACCTTTAGTTACGCCAAATTTATTACCTAATATTAATCTCCAATCTGACCTTGATTCATTATTAATAACTAATTCACTATCTAAATCTCTAGTTGATAAATGAACATAATCATCACTGCTTTGCTCACCTAAAATTAATGAGCCGTTAGTTATATCTAACCCTGTTGGACTTAACGTCGCTGCAATAGTTTCATCAGGCTTATATAAAACTAAGGAATCAGCATTAAGCTCCAATCCCTTTTTGCCTTGTATATAATTATCTAAAGAATCTTTTGCAGGACGATAAAAAGTTAATGCACCAGTAGTTAAAGTCGTCATATCAATAGTATTATAACGTAATGCTAATTTATTATGACGAAGTAAAGTATTATAACCATATGTCTGAGGATCGGTTTCATCAAAAGGTATATCTTCAATACCACTCGCAGCGTATGTACCAGCAACATATTCACCACGAGTTACCCCATTTCTCCAAATTCTATTTAATCGACTTGCAAGTGCTTCTCTCTCTACTTCTTCTATACTAATTCGATTATTAATTTGATTAACTGCTTTATCTAAATATGGAGTTCCATAACTATCTGGTAGCCCTTCTTTTTTTGTAACTTGCCTAATCCAAATTTGATAACCAGGTTCCCACTTTGGATAAATTTTATCCCATGTGGTATCATCGGGAATATCTTCATCTTCTGTTATGGTATCCACAACTTTTGCATATTCTAAATATACGTCAGTTATATCAGTTAAATCGGAAACCGTAATTGTTCCATAACTAACCTGTGCCATCCTCCTTTCTCTCCTTTGCTAGCCTTGTAGTGTACCACAAATATAAATATTAATTCTTGCAGTTAAACCACTATATTCCATTGGTGTTATTAAATAAAAACCACCTGCATTGTAAGTGGTTAATGGAGTATAATTACCAACTATCCAACCATTACCTCTTTGTACATATCCAGTATAATATACATAAGGAGTATCACTAAAACCTTTTCCTTCAATACTCGGCAATGGGGTGCTACTTGTTAATTCTGAATAGTACACTTCTCCCCACTCTTTTGATGTAGATACGTTAGAATACGTTAATTTTGTCCAGCATTCACAAGTACCATCAGACCAAATTTTATAATTCCATACCGTATTGTCATTAGCCGTCTCAGTTCCAGTACTAACAACAACTAATGTAGATTTTAATGCCGTGGAATTTTGTATTGATGATATAGAAGTTAATATTTTAGTTAACATTTTTTTTAAATTAATCATTAGTTATTACCTCACTATCCCATCCCAGATTTACAATTGCTGCATATAATTGTCCATCAACTGAAGTTGATTCAGCTTGAGTATTTAATGCCATTAATTCTACATTAGATATAAAATTCTTAAGAACTGTTTCTTGAATTTTTTTTGTAGGTCCATCCTCTTTATCAATAATAAAAAATGCGCCATCTAAATCGCTAAGATTCCCACTGGTTAATTCTATTATTCTTCCCATTCCAATACCTCCAATATATATTTCTCCACTAATTATAGTATAACATAAATCCATTTTAGTGTCAAATTCCAAATATAAGTAACAAAAAATACTTAAATCTCTACTAAATAAAAAAGATGGGATAAACCCACCTTTCTTACTTCTCGCATATAACTTTAAGTAAGCTATTTACTTCATAAAATTCACTTACTTTATACCCTTCAAACGAATATACCTCTCCTTCAATCTCTACATTAAATTTTTCTTCAAAACTTTTTTCAACTTCATCTGTAAATCTATCAAGTGAACTTTCAAAAAGTAAATCTACAACTCGTACGCATTTGCGCCCGCGCCATCAACGTAGAGATTAAATTCAACTAAGTTATATGTGTTTTCAAAAGACCTAATTTGCATTTCTATTTCCTCCTATGAATATAATAACAGAAATACGACTGTATTTGTGTTTCCACGGGAGATTCCCAAATTCATAGGATTACCGCAAATTTATCTTTCTTAATTATATTATATGAGAATTTGTTATAAAAGTCAAATTTTAAAATTAATCTAAAGTAACTTTACAATCTATTACAATTTTACTATCAATCAAATCTGCATCTATATATATGAATTGATTATTTTTTTTGTCTGAAGTATCTTGATATGGAACCATAGTAGAAATAGGGCTATTATTTCTGTCTCTAAAACTCCACTCGTAATTACATTGTCTTGCTTCTCCACTAACATTATTTATTGCCGTCCAATCAGAACTACCATTCCCCGTTTTTTTATATAACGTTGCAGTTCTTAAAGAATGATTACTATTAGTTGTAAGCAGAACAAAATAGTCGCCCAATACTGAACTAGTAGGCCAAGAAGTTCCAGATTGTATGCCCTGTGGTACTGTATCAATTTCTGAATCACCACGAATTACTCTTGCATAAACACACCCCACTCCTTGTCTATTCTTAATTTGAGTGCCAACTGTAGAATGAAGCGATACTTGTAATGGATCTGATTTATCAATAAATGATATATATTGTACATAATCCGTATCATTATAATGAGCCACAACTTTAAATGATGCATATCCATCAACTGCGCCAGCTTCAATTTTAATCATATCTGAGGTAGTATCAGTACTACCATTTGCTCCATTGGTCCAAGTCCACACTCCAGTACTAATATTTTTCGTGCCATGTCCAGTTACTACATTAGGCGTATTTGTGGTATTAACTAACTTATATGTTGAATCTTTATATTGATACCAAGTATATGTTTCTCCAGTAGCCTCTGAAGCTCCATCATATAACATCCCTTTAGCATATAAAGTTCCATCATTATTTATAAAAATAGTTCCATCTTCTGCATTTACCTGTAAAATAACAGCATTAATACCATTAATTCCATCAATTGGTGCAGAGCTGCGAGTCCATGTATATAATTTAGTTACAGAAACTGTTGTGTCTGTTTCTTGCCCTTGTCCATTAAAATCTTTTGCACTAACTGTAAAAGTTAAACTAATTTGTCCATTTTCTACTAATGTTGCTGTGCTAGGAATTTTATACTTAACATGGCCAGCAATAGAAGTATCCGCAGAGATTATACTTTGCAATCCAGTATCTGAAGTTGGGATTGCACTTGCACTTACTGTTGTTGTTTTAACAACAGTACCTTGATAACCCTCAAAAGGAATATCGATAATAAATTTAGTTGAATCTGTACCCGTCCCATTAGGAATAGGATGATTATCTGAATCACAAGGAATGACATCAGCTTCATTACCAAGTATTACATTTACTGCACCATAACCATTCGCACCATTATCACCAGTATCGCCTTTGTTTCCATCACATACAACAACTACTGTTTGTACATCAAGCTGATCCGTATTGGCACCGGCGGCATACAAAACAGCTTTAACTCTGTTTGCTGCGTTCCATGGGCTATTATTAAAATTAATAGTTCTAGTTGAAGCATCGGTTGTTGTTTCAGCACTAATTGATGCACTATCATCTATATAAAATTGAATTCTTCCACTATATGGTTTTTTTGGATTATTACCTATTTGCTGATAGGCATTAAAAGTAATAGATGAAGGATTCGGGTTTGCATGAGTCGTTCCCGTTCCAACAGTTGGATCTGCATTTATAACTAATGTGTTGCTTTCTAATGAATAAATAGTAGGAGAAGTTCCATCAATACCAGCTTTCGTTTTAGAAATAGAAAACGTTTTAACAATATTAGCTTCTCCAGTTTTTGAACAAGTAAAGGTAACTGAAGCAGGGTCAATACCAGATAAAACTGTACTAGATAACGAAGTAGAAGTAAAATCTACTTCATTATCATTTACAGCCGTATCTAAACTACTTAATTCTACAGGAGAGTATGTTTTATCAATGTGCCAACCCGAAGTAACGTTAGAACTACCATTATAAATAGTTAATTTTGAAGTTGCGCCAACATATGATAAAACTTTATTATCACTGCCAATTGGAAGTGTTTGATTTTCATTAGATAATACCGCCGCAACCGTAGTTTGCCCCCTCGCGCCATCTTTTAATTTTGTGATAGTAATTAAATCATAAATAGATACGTCATTAGTTACTAATTTAATTGTTACACTATCATTAGTAAATACATTATCAGAAGGATTTACTACTAAAGTTGATGTCGCTGTGCTATTTGGATATGTAACATATCCATTAATATCTGCGCTTTCAGAAGATGGATTATAATATTTCCAACCACTAATTGATACTCCAGTAACAGTACCTGTTAATGTAATGGTTTTCCCACTTGGAGTTAATGCTCCTGAGGTATCATATTTAAAAATATTCTCACCATTAATTTTTGCGGTTTTCGCTACAGTGCCTTGTCGAGTTAGAGAAAAATCAATTTCTCCAACAGCTTCTAACGACACTCCATCTACGGTATAGTGTGCTGTAATCACATAAGAAATGATTCCACTTGTACTATTGCTTAATACGTTATTATTAACCTTTAAAACACCTGTATTTCCATCAACTGTAATAACAGTTTCATTAGTTCCTAATGAGGTTAAATTTCCTGCTCCGTCTCTTCTTTGCCAAGTATAAGTTGCTGACGTACTTACATTTTTACTTGCATAATAAGCTACCGGTGTAATCCTTAATGAAGTATCTGGATTAGAACCACTCCAATCAGGTGTATAGGTATTAGAGTCAGGATTATATATTTGTGTTCTTGGACTATTAGCCGTAGGATACACACTAAATTCACCTATATCTGTTATATCAACAATTGTTATTGAACCATAACTTGTTGCTGCCATTCTCCTTTTTCCTCCTAAAATTCAACTGTACAAATAAATATTGCTTTTGAATCAATATCTGTATTATCAATTGTAATTGTTCTTCCTCCAGCCAATCTTTTCCAGCTGCTATCTATTGTACCATCACTATTCTTTTTTTGCCAAGTAAATTTAGTTACTTGATTTGTTATATCTTCATTACCTTTATAAACAGTGCAGGTTAAAGTTGAATTAATATTATTTCTTAAGAACATGTTTCCCGCACTTGAATCAATCTCAACCTTAATCGGTATTTGTTCATCTATATGTTCATCCCAAGTGGTTTCTTCTCCCGTTTGATCGTTAACTTCATAAACTATTTGATTAGCTTTAATTTTTAATTGTTTATCTCCATTTTGATCAGTATAAAAAGCAAGATATTGTGTATTGTCACCAATATACATATTATTAGTAAAAATACCTTGTGTACCAGCCATATGTTGATAAACGTTATTATTAACCAATCCTCCCATATTTACTGGTAACGTACCAAGAATACCTTTATAATCATAAGTAACTTTTACTGATTGGTCAGGATGAATTTTTGATTCAAATAATGAAATCGCGCGCTCTGGTAAACCAACATAATTATCAGAACTATTAATTCCAATACCATAATTATGAATACCGCTTTCATATTGCGTATCATTATCATAATAACCAAAACTTATTAGCGCGCCGCCTTCAAGAATTGACACATCGTTTTCTAAGTCAATTTTTTGAATAGAAAAGAATACTGAATTCTCTTCACTAGCATAAATTCTAGTAACACCTTGATCATCACTCATTATTAAGAATGTTTCACCAGTGTTAGGCAGACTACTATTAAAAATGGCTAGATTACCAATATAAACAACTTGTTTTTCTTCAAAATATGGGCCTTCATCATCAGCTTGTGGAATTAATTCCAAAACCTGACTTAACTCGGCTTTCTTTAAATATTTTTGAAATGCATAACTAATATAATATTGTAAATTTACTTCTAATTGGAAATCTTCAAATTCATAATAATACCACTTGTTATGTTTAGTAATTTCAATCAAATTAGAAATATCTTTACTATTCTCAATTCCAAAATTATTTGGAATATCTTCTTCATCTTCAGCTATAACATCATGCTGAACATTTTCTCCCGACATTTCATCATAATAATAATAGTCTGAATCATTAATAATATCAATAGAAGAAAAATCTTTTCCAGCACCCAATAAAAGAATATAACCTTCTTGACCTGGATCATTTCCTATTTTATATACATGTGTTAAAACACCATCATTTTTCGCGCTAGAGGAATTTCCAGTACAATTACTAGCCTTAACCCATTCATACTGTTTAAACTGAGAAGGTTTCTCAACGGTTAAAATCACGTCATCCCCTTCAACTCGCGCAGTTTTAATTGAAGAGCTTGGTCTAAATAAGAATGCTCCACCTACAGCCTCAATTTCACTATATTCAAATACAGCTGTCTTAATAGCACCACGTACAGATACATTATTAAATATTGCATCTCCAGTACCATTAATCATCCAACCAGCAGAACTGTTTTTAATATAATCTGATGATGCTATAATTGGATCAATTCCTTCAGAGTTAATGGTAATATATTTATCATTGGTACTCCCAACTAAAATATTACCTCTAAAATTACCGGATTCGGCATTGACATGACCAGTAAATTCGCCATCTGTAGCATAAATTGTGCCTCTAATAACGGCATCATTTGCATACATTATTCCC
>Ga0326514_10002404_pt1 | contig 11919 bp, 19 predicted proteins | sample 3_2548_0518_D_FD_203653 | JGI IMG/M metagenome (GOLD analysis project Ga0326514, IMG submission 203653) | Bovine rumen microbial communities from UC Davis, California, United States - 3_2548_0518 | ecosystem: Host-associated > Mammals > Digestive system > Stomach > Rumen | place: USA... | reverse complement strand
ACGCTTATCCAGAGGCACAAAGACAACAAATACATTAGAACAGAGAGGGAATCGCTATGAAGAGAATAATTTCTATAATTCTCGCCTGTTTGTTGGTAGTTGTATCTGCCTGTGTGTGTGTTTCCGCCGCAGGCGATTTTCAAGCATTTGATGTGAATATGGATGGCAGAGTTGATATTTCAGACGTAACGACCATCCAGTGTCATCTTGCAGAATTCGACAAACCAACGAAACGGTCAATTTGCCTTGACAATATATCCTCATACGTTCCAAAGGAACTTGAGTTTATCCCACTCCTGATTAGCGAGGAAGTCACCGAGGGAGATGGATATATCATCATTGACTCGTCTATGCTCACCGAGGAAATCTTGGCACACAGGACAGAGCAAGATGTGCTCATAATAGAGCGCATCATAGGCGTTGTAACAAATGACGAAGGCGACGGCAGGGTCTTAAACACCAATGGGGGTTTTAGATATATAAACTACAGGTATATTTACGAGCCTACAAAAACCGGAACCGTAGTATTAACCTACTACATATACAATCCGAACAACAACCGCATCAATGACAAGGCTAATCGCTACGACTTCGTCATTGATAGGTCGTTTGAGTGAGGTAATCACATGTCAGTTAAAGAGTTAATCGAGAAATTGTCTAAGCACGACCCCGATGCAAAGGTTATCGGATACGATAACATATTCCATAAGGACTTTGCAATTCACTATGTAACCAGCGACAAAGTGGTTGATATCGGCACTAACGATGGGTTTCAGAAAACATATGGTCTCCAACGTTTCTTTGTAAATGGGATTTCTGTATGCGATAGAGAGCCGTTGGGTCAGAACTTTGTCGTGTTATGGTAATAAAACCGAGACTTGTCAAACTTCAGGCATATTGTGAGGTGGTACGATGTCAACAATAGCTATTAAAATCAACAATTGTAGCGAATGTCCCAAATGTCGCAAAGCTAGGACAGCAGGCGCAGGATATGCATTAGACTATATCTGCACAGAGGCTAATAAAAAGATTGCGGGATACGTTGAATACGCAAGTGAAATCCCTACTGATGTGCCTGAATGGTGCCCGTTACTTGTTAATAATGGAAGTAAACTTCAATCAGATGAAGAAGTATCTACTAAGTTACTGCTGATTTTTAATTTTGAAACAGGTGAAGATACCGCCAAGTATTACGATGTGGCTACTATTATTGAGACTGCTACACATGGTTCGATATATCATATATTTGCCGACATTCAAGATGGCTTGTTTAGCTATTTGGATAGTATTGATACCGAGGATTTAACGTATGAAGAAATCATTACCGATGTGCTTAATCACTCAAGATATGAGTGGAGTTTCACGAGTGGGAATAGCATCCCGACTGTCGGCGCGTATCGGATATTGTATGCATAGGAGTACGATATGGTAAAGCCTGTTTTGATGCCAAAACCAAAGCATCCTTGTGAATGCCCTTACAGAGTGTTTAGCGATGAAATTGCGTTTGACAATCACTTGAAGATTGAAGACACTACGTTAGAGCAACTTCATGGTGAGGTTTTATGCAGTTTGACCTTTCAAGATATAACAGCGTTTAAGTTTCCAAATCTGTTGTTCGGGATAAAGAAACATAGTTGTCAGCTTACGGAGAACAGTCCATGTACAAGAACCATAGACTTTACTTATACGATGCTCAATCAGTTGGGTAGTTATATAAATGATAATGAAGATATATCATAAAACCTAACAACACCCGAGGTTTTTCGCTTCGGGTGTTGTTATATGGGGCTGTTTGGATTCGACAGTCATATAAGTGAATTAGCTACACAGGTATGCTTCCACCTACGGAGCAGTCTAAAATAAACGACAATACTGTTGTAACTTTTCATCCCGTTCTTGCAGCTCTTACCTCTAAGGTAGCTGCTTGAGTATAATTAACGGGTATCTCGATTAAGCCTGCTGTTTGGCTCAATGTCGAGATTGACAATAAAACAGCACTTTGGTTTCTTGCATCCATAAATGCAAGTGGTGGTCTTTACATTCCCTGTCGTGAACGCACGACATTAATGATTGCGGTTGGTAAACCGAGGGCATTACGGAGTTTCCTATTGTGTAAGAAAGGCTGATTTGTGAGTATGGTTGGACACGGGTTCGATTCCCGTCAGCTCCACCATAATTAGTTTTAATTAAAAACTGAAAGGAGGAGCTATGAAGAGATTTATTGCTTTAGTGGTTGCAGCTATGTTGATTGTAGCACTTTTCGCCGGGTGTTACGACAGAGGTGTAAAAGCAGACGGAAAGCTTGATAAGAGATTCACTTGCGTTATGAACGACGGTTATCACGAAATATGGAAGGATAACAACACCGGCGTCTTGTACTGGTGTCTCTATCCGAGCTCATATAAAAGCGGGCTAACTGTCCTGCTCGACAAGGACGGCAAGCCTCTTCTGGACGGAGAGGTTGCTAGATGAAAGTCAAAGAATTGATTATCAACCCACACGGTAGAGTTGCTGTAGAAAACATTACGTGGGCAAACCGTAGAACGATGACTGACGGCGAATATAAGTTGTATGTCCATATGTTCAGCGGTAATCTTCAATACGGATTCAGAGCAGAGGTTGAGTTCGACGGTAACATTTACTCGTTTAACTATCCGAACAATGTAAGAAACGGCGAGACCATTATGGTTGCTACCGTAACCCTGAAAAACGGTGTATTTACCATCAAAGAACATCTGCCCTCGTCCACATCGTCAAAAGAAGTGTGGGGCGTCAAGACAAACGATTTCATCCCTGTTTCGGTCATTTGCTACAGCCCGAACTTCTGGGACGAGCAGAAGGGTAACGGGAACCAGCATTTGTTCTTTATGCTTAAGGACTGTGTGAATCCCGAAACTCCCAACGGTTTCTACAATGAGTTCCTAAAGCCTGAGCTTATCGAGCATAAGAGAGTATTCGAAGCTCTTGACTCACGAATGAAGGTTGAAGATACACCCGACCAGCTTTCTGGTGTCGGCTTCAGTTTGACGCAGCGCAACGATATCGTTGTTCGTGTCAAAGGCAACACCGAGCGTGTCGTTAAAATCAAATTCTAAGGAGAGATTAACTAATGGATGAGAGAAATATCTTTGAGTATGCGGCAAAAAACAAACTGAGATTCCCGTTCAGAGGAAGTATCACAACAGAAGACCTGTACGACCTGTCTCCGGCAAATCTGGACAGTATCTACAAGACATTATCCAGAGAGGCAAAAAAGAACGAGGAAGAGTCACTGCTCGCCGATAAGACCGCTGATGATGTACAGCTCGGCGTTAAGATTGAAATCGTAAAGCATATCGTTGCCGAGAAACTCGCCGCAATTGACAGGGCGAAGAAAGCCGCAGCAACAAAGTTGCAGGCTGAGAAGATTCGTGCAATCATTGCAAAAAAGCAGGATGCCGCATTGGAAGAGATGTCCCCGGACGAACTCCAGAAAATGCTGGATGAGCTTGGCGCATAACAACAACATACAATTAGGAGCGTGCCTAGGTGCGCTCCTTTCTTATACCCTGTTCACGATAGACCCTTCGAAAAGACGAGGGGATAAGGCGTACTCCCACATGAGGGGGAGCTGGTTCAACTCCAGCAAACAGGTATGGTTTGAGAGGTTATCCAATTTAATCACAAAACCAATTGAGTTGCATTTGTATAGGCTGATTACCGAAAATTGCTGGCACCTCGGAATAGACGGGGAGAATTCTAAAAACTGCGGATTTCAAATCTGCTTTTTATAAATGGAGGTAGTATTTATGTTTGCAAAACATATTATTGCTGTAAGAATTTATTTTGCTGATGGATTGTGTACTCCTTATGCAGATTTGAAATTTTCAGACGGAGTTATGGAAACAATAGAATGGGTAAATGTTAAACAACGAAAAGAATTTTTGCAATACACTAACGGATATACTCTTTTCTATGATGAAAGACCAAAAAAGAAATTTAATGAGTGGTAAAAGTGGTAGGAGGGAGAGCGAATGATAAAGGTCGTCAATACGCATACGGGGAAAATATACGTTGATACCGACAAAAAACTGGAGTTTTTGACAGTTGGCGATTATGGTAAGGAAAACAATATCAAAGCCAATTTTCTTGGACTAACTAAAGAAATCAACGGTGTAGCAAATACTGAGGTTGATTTGTCAGATAAGTGGGTTGCTACTATCAGTACACAAAAAGGTTGTCCTATGAGTTGCCAATTTTGTGACTGCCCGAAGTATGGTTTTTATGGTAACGCCACCGTTGATGATATGTGTTATGAGATTGAACAAATCTTGAAGGGCGAAACCGTAAAAAATACAAAAAGATTCAATGTTCATTTTGCGAGAATGGGTGAGCCAACATTCAATGAGAATGTTTTGAGGTTCGCCTTACTTTATCTTAGACCGCTTGTTGACAAGTATATTAAAGCAGACACCATCCATCCCGTTGTTTCGACTATGCTTCCAAAGAACAATAAAAAGCTATTCGATTTCATTTCTGCATGGTGTTATATCAAAAACGATGTATACGGCGGCGAGGCTGGACTCCAGTTTAGTATTAACAGCACAGACGAGGAACAGCGAAAAACACAATTCGGAGATAAAAGTCTTACGCTTGCTCAAATTTCGGATTTTGCTCGCACACTCCCTATGCCAAAAGGCAGAAAATACACGTTGAATTTTGCAGTTACTGCACAAACAATTCTTGATGCAAAAGAGCTTTCGAGATTGTTTGATAAGGATAAGTTTATTGTAAAGATTACTCCAATCCACGAGACTAATTCTGCAATCAAGAATGGTTTTGATGTTACCACCTCTTACACCGACTATAACGTTTACAGGAAGTTTGAACAACCCTTGCTTGATGAGGGCTGGGATGTAATCGTATTTGTTCCGAGCAAAGAGGAAGATAGCGACAGAATTACTTGCGGAAATGCTTTAATCGCAAACGAATAAAACCAACAAAAAACGAGAGGAAGTAAATCATGAGTCCAGTAAAAACAAAGTACGACAGCTCGAAGTTCTCAATCGTCCCTTCGAGGTACGGTGTGACCGTGTATTACGACGGGGAATTCTTCGAGTCAGCCGATAGCTACAACGAGGCTGAGGAAGATATCCGCGACTTCCTCGAAGCCAATGAAGATTGAGAGGAGGAATTAGCCAATGAAACGTTTGTCAAAAACCGATATAGCGAGGCGCGTCAGGAAAAGAATGGTGGATGCGGCATCTGACCATCGTTGGATGTTTACCCCGAGGGTAGAGGTAATTGAATCGGTTTACGAAACCTTGTTCGAGGTGCTCGCTGATGCCATGGTGGACGGCGAAGAGGTCTTCGTTCGAGGTTTTGGAATATTTGAGTCCAAAGAACAGAAGGCTCGTGTCGCAAGAGATATCAACAACAACTTGCCTATGAGGATTCCCGCAAGACGAGTTCCTGCATTTAAAGCAAGTAAGACGCTGGTTCGTCGCTACAAAGAAAAGGAGAAAGGCAATGGCTGCTAATATCATTATAGAACCAGAAAATATCTGGGATTATTTCGAGGAGAATTTAGACAGCCTCGAAACTATTATGCATACGGTCGCAGAAAACAAGGAGTATGGCACAGAAATCTGTTTAACAAACGACGGTGGACTTCCCTGCTTCGTGGTGACTGCCGACGATGTCGAGGTTGAAACAGCAACGTGTTGGGAAAAGACAAACTGTATCTTCGAAGCTAAAAGGCTGTACGACTGGTATCTTACAGACAAAGCGGTGCAGGCGATTGCCGACGCTCTTGATACTAAGGAAGCTCGGAAGTTTTCAGATGTTTATGATGATGAGGGGTTCTACGATGAGTATGACTACAGTACCGAAGATGAAAGCCTTTTGATGTTAGAGGAAGAAATCGACGACCGTGAATCTGACCTGCGTTGGGCTATCGGTAACTTCTTGGAAACCGTTCTCTCGGATTCTAATGTCAACGGCGACGAATTTATAGAAATGGAGGAAGATTGCCTCGAACACTTCCTCGAATACATCCACTTAAAACACGGGCTGGATATCTATCGTCCGATGTGGATTAAGTACGAAGACGGGTCGGAGGAATTTGAGGAGTTCCCGTATGAACACCTCGCCTTCGACGACGAAGATAACCCTATTTACGCCCGATGATTCGGGTATGTTCCTCGATAGCGCAACCTCCTCGTGGTGAGGGACGGGTAATGCCAATAGCGACTTTGTATTAAAGGAGAATGTACACATGGCAAAAGTCAAAACCATCAACAGAGCAATCATCGTTAATAGTGAGGTAAAGTATGAAGACCTCAAGCTCGTTGCCAAGTATCGTCCCGAGGCGCTGGTTCTCAAGGGCGGCGAGGATGGTAAGGAACCTGTCTTCAGCCTGTTTGTTCGCAACGGCGGTCAGGGCTGCATTGACGAGAACGGCGCTATCTTTGGCGAAGCTACTCGTGATGATGCAAAGCTGGCAACTATCACTATGATGTTCACTGGTGATGCCGACGCTGACATCAAGGAGTACATCGTTGATGAGCTCGGCGGTGCGCTGATGAAGCTCAACAAGTTGGAAGCAGGACTCCCTGCGGTTATTGATGCTATTAAGGCGGAGCGCGAGGCAGTTCGCGGCGCTATCGAAGTAGCACAGTAATTCGTAGAGGGGGTTTAACACCCCCTCATTTACTTCAAACACACAATCTCAACAATACATATCATTTTGAAAGGAAGTATAGCAATGAAAGTTGTAAATGTTATCACTGGTACCAACGTGACAAAGAATCAGCCCGTTCAGGTTCCCTCCGACACTACGCTGAGAGCGGTGCTCGAAGCGGCTCAGATTGAGTATCAGAGAGGTGGCATCACCATCGACGGCGTAAGTCTCCAGCCGGGGGATATTGACAAGACCTTCGATGATTTCAACGTAGCTGCCACCACATGGCTTCTTCAGGTGAAGAAAGCGGATTGACTGATTATTAAATCGACGAGTCCCATTAGAGAGTAATTTCTAATGCAAAGCTACTGAACTGCTGGAAACCCCTAAAGCTTACAGAGCTACAGCATAGTGATGAAATAGGCACAGGTGCGAACGCGACGAAAGTAGAAAGAATCTGTAAGATTGCGCATGGTTAAATCCTAAACGTTTACTAATGGGCAATCAGCAACTAAGCCTCGAACAGAGGAAAGCTCAACGACTATCCCTTACGGGAGTAGGCAGCAAGCGCAGCCGAAGTGGTAGCCTCCGCTTTGCGGATGATGATATAGTCTGTACTCCAAGGAAACTTGGAGAGCTAAGTGCAATACGTTTAGCGAACGTATTAAACATAATAGAACGCATAATAAGCGGTCACAATTACGGGGAGCCAAGTCTGGCTCCCCAACGTTTTTAACTTGTAGTAACAAAGTCTGTTTGAAAAAATTACCCCGCATAAACCCGCATTCTTACTAGCTTTTTTGAGCAAATGATGAAATCCTACACATGGATGATATATAACATCCAACATTATTTCTAAAGGAGTGACAAGAATGCAAAAGCAACCAAAAGACTTAACTGGTCAAAAGTTTGGACTTCTCACTGTTATAGGAGAAGGAAGCGGCAGACTCAATAAACGGGGCTATAAGGACAGAACATGGATTTGCCAATGTGAGTGCGGAAATGTTGTCGAAAAACCCGCCGTAAATTTTGCCTATGGTAAAAATCAAAGCTGTGGGTGCCTCAAACACAAAATGGTAGTTGAACACTATTACGAACTTCATAAGAAAAACCAGATTGACATAACCGGCGAACGATTTGGAAGACTAACAGCCGTCGAAATGGTCGAAAAGTCACCGAAACAAGGTTGCATGTGGTTATGTAGATGCGACTGCGGAAACGAGGTAATCCATCCGGTAAAATTACTCCGTAGCGGACGCGTGCAGAGCTGCGGATGTTTAAGGGACGAGAAGATAGCAAAGGTAAATGCGAAACACAATAAATCACATAGCAGGCTCTATAACGTATGGAACGGTATGAGACAGAGATGTAACGACCCAAACCATAAGAGTTATAAGAATTACGGCGGTCGTGGCATTAAGGTGTGTGATGAATGGGATAATTTTGAAGCGTTCGAAAAGTGGGCGCTAGAATCTGGATATAACCCAGAGGCAGAATATGGTGAGTGTACCCTCGATAGAATTGATGTCAACGGCGATTACGAACCAAACAACTGTAGATGGGTTGACATACAAACACAAGCCGCAAACAAAAGAAATAGTGTAGCACGCGAATAAGCGTGCTTATACGGTAGCGTGAGTAACAGAATAAATCTGTCGCTTAACGGTTTCTGCGGGTTCGAGTCCCGCCGCTGCCACCAAACCATTGAAAGAAAGGAGATGGCGAAACTTGTTCAAAAATGCAATCAGGCAAACACCATTCACAGTCACAGAAGCTAACGATTATTTTAGCCATATTGACGGAGAAAGTTTTCAGTACGATACCTCATTCGTCTCTACGATGAGAGCATTACTAGCCGATAAAGTGCCCGAAGGAGAATCGGTACGGCTTTACTTTCATACGCTTTCCTACTCCAAAAGAGAGGTAGCGAGAAAAAGCCCCGGAGACTTCGTATCTGGTATGTTGAACGCCGACAGCTTCGAAAACGGAAGTGTCACGGTAATAAGTTTTACTCATTACCAAGAGGATAATATCGCAGCGCTTGAGGCAGTTAAGGTATCGTTCACGAGCGTGTTCCCAGCATGGTCTCGCCTCGAAAAGATTACAGAGTTTTTCAGGAAGCAATTCTACATTCTGTGCTACGTAGAACCCGAAAGTAAAAAAGTTATTTTGTTTGTCGATAATCTCGACCTCAAAAAATTACATTACATTCAGTGCTCAATCGCAGCTTTCATGCCGTGGTACTTCACAGGCAAAATTACTGAAGATGAAATGAATCTGTTTAAGTCTTTAAGAGAGAAGACTTCGCAGAATTATGAAAACATCCTCGCTCAAATGGCTGAGAAGTACGATTTCCGCACATCAAAAATCAAAAGGCTGCTCGCCGGTTTTGAAACCAGATTCGAGGAGAAAGAGTGCGAAAAGATGCGCAGTCAAATCAACTCCTGCGACAGCAACATCGCCAGTTTGCAAGTACAAATTGGAGATTGGCTCAAGCGAAGAAGAGATTACGAAATCACACTTCTTGGTTTGGAAACAAAAATTGCTTCCAACAACAACGAATCTGAACTCATGGACTACTTCCTCTGTAACAAAAATATCACCCTTGAATCTGTCAGCAACGATTATATCATCTTCGTAACGAGAACTTATCTCGAATACTTCGACGACGATATGGCGGAAGGTATTATCGCAAAACCCGAAAGCTATGTTTACAAACCGGGCGGAAGAGCGTGCAATAACATCATCCCGGCAGAAGACATCAAAATGTTGATGACTGCCATCTTCGTCGAGCGGAAATTGAGAGTAAAATTTTGCGCTGCATACAAGTTCAAATTTGGTCAATGGGTTGAGGGGATCTCGTCATACAACTACGGCAGCGAGTGCAGAGAGTATATGCCCAACACACACATCGACAACCATCGCTGTCTCGGAAACTACGAAGGGTACATTACTAAACTTATTACGCAGAACAATTACACCGGCGCAATCGCACAATGTATGGCGTCGTGTGCAAGCTTGAACTTTGGTGATAGTACGGTTATGAAAGGATTCATGAAAAATATCTACGGTATTGCAGACCGCACAGTCAACAATCGCTGCATTGAAACTCCGGATGGCGTAGTAAGAACACCCAAAGAGGCTATTGCGTGGCTTAAAGAACAGGAGGAACAGGTAAGTGAGCAGGATAATTAAGCTTAACGATACGTGCAAAGAAGAAATCCTCAAGGATTTTGGAAACATGCTGAGTAAAGCTAAAGCCGAAGACGGCAAGATTAGCTATACGAAAATTCTTAACTATGTAAACCGCAAGGCGAAACTTCGTTTCACAGAGTTGGCTTGGACAAAAATGCAGGCTCTGATTAGAGATTTCTCAACAGAGGTTGGCTGGCACGGCGTAGCAAAGAGAAGCGAAGACCCTAACAAAGACGAGTATATCATTGAGGATATTCTCGTATATCCGCAGGTCGTCGATGGAACAAACGTCAACACCGACCAGCAAGCATATAATCAATGGTTGTTTAGTGACGAGCTTGACCCGGTATTTAACCACATCAGATTCCACGGGCATTCCCATGTAAATATGAGCACAACCCCGTCTTCGGTTGATACAAGTCACTGGGGCGGCATTCTCGAAACTCTCCTTGACGATATGTTCTACATATTCGCTATTTGGAATAAGCGCAACGAAAAGACAATCAAGATTTATGACTTGAAGAAAAACATTCTGTTCGAGACGAGCGACATTACTGTGGAAATTATCGCCGACGACACGACAGAAAAGTTTATGGAGAAAGCGAAGAGCATGGTGGTTGAGCGTCCGCCAGTGGCAACATCATACAAGAGCAGTGCTTATCAGAAAGGCACTTCTAAGCCCCCTGCGTCGCCTGTGGTGCCCGTTAAATCAGCAGCAGATAAGAAGTCGGGCAAGGACAAAAAACGCAAGGGAAAGCGCGTAGTGACCAACAAACAGATGTCTATTTATAACGATGGACTTGGAGGATGGTAAGGAGGTGACTCCATGACAAGACAGGAGTTTATTGACGATGTAACTTGTTGGGGAGAATTAATCGACTTTTGCAATGACGAAGGTTGCGATTATCTTGACAATATTTATGACGAAGACGCCAGAGATGATTATATTAACGAATATCAGCTTGAAGACTGGGCGCGTAATAACACATGGCGTAACCTCTATTCCTTGCTTGAAGACCTCGCCGTTGATTACGATTATTATCGAATCGACGAATATGGTGACTGGGTAGGGTTAGACGATTATGACCTTGATGATTACAAAGATGATGTCTTGCGTTGGGCTGATGACAGAGGGATTTTTGACGAAGAAGATGAGGAAGAAGACCCTGCCGACTACGGGATTGAGGACGAGGAAGTAGATGACGAGGAAGTCGAAGAACCCATATCAATGTTCGAGCTGCTCTCCGACTGTCAGGATACATACCAAAAGATATCAGAAGAAGAGGCGGACGAAGGGCTCGACAGTCTGCTCATGCCGGCATAACAGAAAGGAGATAAATGATGTCAGATGTAATTGATTTATCCAAGGTTTATGAATTCTTCCAGCCCGAAAAAATTGGCGCGAAGGTTCATATTATCGGTTGCGGTTCCGTTGGCTCATCAATCGCAGAGCTTCTTGCGAGGTGTGGCGTCACGGACTTTGTGTTATGGGACTTTGATAAGGTCGAAGCACACAACGTAGCCAATCAGATGTTCACGCAGAAAGATATCGGCAAGCTCAAAGTTGAAGCTTTGAGGGATATCCTCGTAGGCATCAATCCTGAGATTGCAGACACAATCAAGCTTCAGCCCGACGGATGGCAGGGAAAACTCCTCTCTGGTTATGTGTTCCTTGCGGTTGACAGCATCGAAATCCGCAGGAATTTTGTCGAGAAACACATGGACACACCATTTATAAAAGCCGTGTTTGACTTCCGTACATTGCTCGAATCTGCACAGCATTATGCCGCTGACTGGAGCGACTACGATATGAAGCAGGCTCTTCTGAACTCGATGCAGTTCAGCCACGAGGAGGCTGCCGAGGAAACTCCCGTATCGGCTTGCGGTGTTACGCTCGGAGTTGTCACCACCGTTCGTACAATCAGCGAGATTGGTGTGAACAACTTTATCAATTTCGTAAAAGGAAACGGAATTAAAAAGACCGTCTTATATGACGGCTTTCACTTTTGCCTAGACGCTTTTTAGTCTGCGTCGCAAAATAACAAACTAAAACTGTAATGCAA
>Ga0326514_10002403_pt1 | contig 11920 bp, 16 predicted proteins | sample 3_2548_0518_D_FD_203653 | JGI IMG/M metagenome (GOLD analysis project Ga0326514, IMG submission 203653) | Bovine rumen microbial communities from UC Davis, California, United States - 3_2548_0518 | ecosystem: Host-associated > Mammals > Digestive system > Stomach > Rumen | place: USA... | reverse complement strand
ATTGAAATTCGCTGATTCATGTTTCCGATTTCCATCAGACAATACCCTCCCTCTGTTCAAATAAAATCGCTCTGAGCTGTAGTGTCAGCTTGTGAAAGTCCGCAGTATTGCGGTTTTCGTAGAGATAGGACACCGTGAACAGCATTGCCGTTCTGGTGGTGTCCTCGTTCTCCTCGAATTTTTCTTCTGTCATTCTGCCAACGTCCATACAGAGTTTTTTGGCAGTCAGCAGCAAATCAGAAATCAGCCTGTCGTCCTCGTCAAAATCCACACGGAGATAGTTCTTAGCCTCTTTCAGCGTAATCATGAGGATTTCTTGATGCTCAGAACCTTGACGGCTTCCGGAAGAATCAGTTTTCCGTCAACTCTCTGAGATGCCAAAAAGCCGATTTGTCCATTCATAGCGAACAGTTCATTCAGACGCTTCATGCTTCTGCCCTGTCTGTCAGCAATCCAATAGTACGACATATCTCCGAAAGCAATGGGTTTCTGGTTTGCGGCTAAACTTGGAGCATACACGGAAGTCACATACGGACGGTTCAGAATTGTATCCGGCTGACCGACAGTCACGCTGGGCTGCCAAATGTACTGACCTGTACTGTCTTTGAGTTTTCGAAGAATTTTAATTGTCTGTTCATTCATAATCCAGACTGCCTTTTTGCGGTAGGGAGATTTCAACGAGTAAAACAGTTCAATCACATCATCAAAAGTGATATTTGCACTTGCCGTTGCACCGATTTCCGCACCGCCTGTTGCGTTGAAAATGCCTGTCGGTTTCCCTTTGCCGTCACCAATGAGAAATGCTTCTTCCTCTTTTGTGCCGATTCTGCGTGCAAATTCCTTAGAAATGTATGCAGGCAAATCGAAAACAGAATCGTTGAGGAGTTCTTCCGAAATTTTGATAGCCGTGCCGACTTTGTAGGCAGACAGCGAAATCTGACCGAACGCATCATCGGAAAGGGAATAAGATTCTTCCTCTTCGAGCCATGCCGCTTCGCCTTTTTGCGTAATTACGGGGATTTTGCGGTCACCGTTTGAGGTCTGAATGCGTGTTGCAAGCGGACGGAATACATTTTCTTCTTCAAGGGCAGAAATCAGCTTTTTTTCAAACTCGTCCGGAACAAGAAATCCGCCCTCAGAATCCGTGCCGACCTGTAAATCGTTACGCACATCAATCCAGTTTCTGTTGCGGATATTGTTCCAGAAAGCGGCTTTATATTCATCTGTCGCAGTAGAGGGCTTTTCAGATACAGTCACATGAGTGCCGGGAGTTGTGACCACGGGTTTGGTCGTTGCGGCATTCATTTTCTGACTGATTTTTTCGAGACGTTCCAAACGGTCGATTTCAGCAGTGAGGTCAAGAATCTGCTTTTCCATAGCATCATAAGTCTTGCTGTCTTCTTCGGAAAGAACACCGCTGTCATTACGCTTGGAATCGAGAAAAGTTCTTGCATCGTCCCAGAGTTTCGCTCTTTTTTCCATAAGTTCCTGAATGGTCATGATAAATTCCTCCTATCAGTGTTTCAAAAGTTTCAGCCTTTTTTCAAGCTGGTCAATTGGTGCGCCCTTTTGAGGCTTGTACAGTGCGGACAGTTTCTGCATCAGGCTGTCCATTGTTTTTGCCGAAGAATAGGACATGGCGGTCAGATTCTGTTCTTTCTTTTCCGGCTCGTCCTCTTTCTCATTGGGTGTATCTTCTTCCGGAGTGTCCTGTTCGGGTTCTTCTTCCGGTTCAGATTCAGGCTTTTTCTGCGGTTCATTCTTAGCAAACAGAATCCCGTCCACAAAGCCGAGATTCAGGGCTTTTTTGGCATTCAGCCATGTTTCCTCGTCCATCATGTGAGCGATTTTTGCACGGCTCAGACCAGATTTTTCTTCATATGCGTTGATGATTCCCTCTTTGATTTCATCAAGAAGGTCAATCGCCTTTTCCATGTCAGCCCTGTTGCCCATTGCAATTGTGGCGGGATTATGCACCATCAGATAGCCGGTCGGGGAGATGAGTGTTTCATCACCAGCCATTGCTACCACAGAAGCGGCACTCGCAGCAATACCGTCAATTTTAACTGTAACCTTGCCCTTGTGATTGCGAAGCATCGTATAAATCTGACTCGCTGCGAGACAATCTCCGCCCGGACTGTTCAGCCACACAGTCAGATTTCCGCTGATTTTAGCCAATTCATCACGGAAGAGTGCAGGGGTGATTTCATCACCGAACCAGCTTTCTTCAGAGATAGGACCGTTAAAAATCAGCTCTGTTTCGTTGGTTTCTTCGTTTTTTACCCAGTTCCAGAATTTGTTCATTCTGAATCAGCCTCCTTTTCGTAATTCACACCGATGTAATCAAGGACTTTTCCCAAGCCTAAGCCGTTTTTATCAGGCTGCCAGATGCCGTCCACTTCTGCACCGCCGTGAATGCAATAATCATAAATTTTTGGATGTGTTTCTGCTAATTTCTGAAATCTGTTAGGCTGTTTTTCGAGGTGACAGCCGAACATACAGAACATACAGCCCGTCCGCTGTGCACCTGTGGTGTAGTATTTTCCGTTTTCGTCCTGCAAAATTTCGCCATATACGGACGCATACGGCACTTTGTATTTCACCAGATATTCGAGAACGTCCTGTTCCGTCCAGAAAGACATGGGCTGAGAGCGTGGACGTTTGGAATCAAACGCATTACAGCCGTGAATCAGCCAGTGTTCCTTTCGTAAACGGCTTTCACAAGCCATTGTTGCCACAATCGGCACTCTGCCCGTTTCCTTTTCGTACTGTTTCAGCGGATTTTTCTTCATGACCGTGCAACATTCAGAAGAACACCGGAACGGAGCATCTAACAGAAACTTCCATTTTTCGCAGTTGAACTGACTTTTGTTGCCGTTCTTATCGACTGCCAGCCCACACAGTTTCAGATAATCGCCGTGTGTTGATTCTCTGCCCTCTTCGATGGCTTTTCTGGCATACTGGACACGCCTGCTGACTTCCTTTGAAACGACAGGATAGCCGTATTTTTCGATGACCTGCCGAAAATTCATTTTCGGACGGAGGATAGTAACATTGCCGAAATTTCGTACAAAATCCCTGATTTCAGGATATTCCAAACCGGTATCCACAAATACGGACGGAATATCCGCTGTCAAAGGATAATTTTCAGTAATGTGCTTCAAAACTGACGAATCCTTGCCACCACTAAACGAAATATATGTGCTTCCGAAATGTGACTTCCAACCTCGGAGTCTGTCCTGTGTCAGAGAGATTTTCATTTCAAGCGGAAGTGCCTGCATTTCGTACAAATCACTGATTTGATGTTTCATTTTCATCACCTCCATTCTTGTCGGAGTATGCAATACCAGCATTTTCCAATTTTGTAAACGAACCATTGCAAAGATACAAATTACCACCCAATTCATCAGGAATAATATTCATATCTTCCAGTTCACGAATGTCGTTTGCCGACATCCAGCCGTTCTGCCGAGCCGTTGCATAGCCCTGCATACGGCTTGCGTAATCGCCACGGAGCAGACCGTCAACATTGAATTTGACGAAATACTGCCCTTTTTCAGACTCTGAAAGAAGTGCTTTCTGCATCCCCTGTTCCCAGCGGACGAGCCACGGGTCAAGCGTGTATTTCACGAAATCAAGTGACAGGTGTTCTACGTTGCTGAACGTGGCGTGTTCCAAATCGCCAATCATATGGAGAGGCACTCTGTATAAACGGGCGATTTCTTCAATCTGAAACTTTCTTGTTTCCAAGAATTGAGCTTCATTGTTGGGAATTGAAATTGGTGTAAATTTCATGTTTTCTTCGAGAACGGCGATTTTGTGAGCGTTTCCAGAACCGTAAGCTCTGTGCCATGCGTTTCTTACACGTTCAGGGTCTTTGATAACTCCGGGATGTTCCAGCACACCGGACGGGCTTGCACCGTTTGCGAAAAACGATGCACCGTACTCATCACAGGCGACAGCCAAGCCGATAGCGTTTTTTGCCATAGCGATAGGCGAATAACCCACAAGTCCGTCAAAGCCAAGCCCCGGAATATGCAGAACCTGTTCCGCAGGAAGAATAATTTCTCCCTGTTCCTTGATGTTGGGATTTGCTTCATCGTATCGACTGTATTTATAAATCAATCGATTTTTTTCGTCACGGTCAACACGGATTTTATCAGGCATCAGCGGATACAGTCCGAGGACTTCACCTCTGCCGTTCCTAATAATCTGTGCAAATGCATTCCCATAAATCAGCAGATGTGACATCAGTGTTTCACGGAATACAAAACTTGTCATTTCTGGATTCGGCTGGTCATGAAGCAAAAAATAAAGCGGATGCTCCGGCACTCGCTCTTTTCCCTTATCGGTATATTTATACAGATGTAATGGAAGTTGTGCAATTGCTTCTGAAAGCACACGCACACACGCATACACGGCAATCTGCTGTAGTGCCGTGCGGTCGTTGACTCGCTTTCCAGCGTGAGTCCGTCCGAAAAAATATGTGTAGGACGGACTATCATAACTGTTCTTTGGTTTGTCACGGGATTTGAATAATCCTGAAAAAAGTCCCATCAAAATCACCCCTATTATAAATGTATATATGAGAACAGCTCCCCCTTGCGGAAGAGCTGGAATTGTTGTTTTTTTCCTTGTGCCGGAATGGAATATTCAGTCAATAAATCCGTCAGCCACAAGTTCGTCATATGTGTTTTCAAGAATGGTTTCCAGTTCTTTCCATGAATCACAAACCCAGCGTGGAAATCCAATCGGTTCATTTCTGCCGTCTCCGTGGCTGGTAAGCATAAGACTTTCGTCCGTGACTACGAGGCATTTTTCATACTCGAAAATATATGCCGAACCTCTGAAATAATGCCAGCAGGCTTTTGCTTTCTCAGAAAAATTGTCCGGCAGTGCAAGTCCAACCGCCGTGCATTGATTTTCCGGGTCATTCTTGTCAACAGGCTTCAAGCCGTGAAGAATGTGGGTGTGTTCGTTCAAAAATTTCATAATGATTTCCTCCATTTGGTTTGTATTCGGCGGGCTTTCTGCCCTTCCGTTGTGTAGTATATTACCATAAAAGACTACATTTATCAAGTGTCAAAAGCACAGAAATATCGGGGAAAATCAATCTTTTTTATTGTGTACTATATATCATCGGAAGAAAGCTCGCTGAGCCATGAGGATATACAATTTTCGCAGTTTTTTTCTGCCATACGACAGCGGAACTGCGGAGAAACAGGCGAATCAATCAAATCCATAATGCAGTGACCGCATACCATTTTCAGCTTTTCATTCAGCGGAAAAATAAATTCTCCGACTGTTTCCATAAAAATTTCTTTCAGTTCTGAACGGCTGACTTTGAGAGTCACGTTGTAGCAATCTTTGGAAATAAGAATATCCTGCTGACCGTCACGAAAGCCCTTTTCATAGACTTTCTTCATGATGCTGTCACCCCATTCGATTTGATATTCAGATTCACATTTTCTGCAAATTTGCCTGTTTTCTGAGATTCTTTCACCACAGCAGACACAAGTATTTTCATTTTGCATTGGCTTTTTCCTCCATGAAATTGTACAGCGTTGCACCATCTGTAATAGTTGCGAGCGTCTGAAAATGATTCAAATCATTCAGAATCATCAGCGTGACATGAGCCGAAGAATCCAGTTTATTTGCGGCTTTTTTCAGGTCAGTGCAATAGTTTTCAAATAATTTTATCATTTGATTCCATTTTTTGATACCATGAAGAACCGCCCCTGCTGAAACACCGTCCTTCCAAATCTGAACTCTGTAATTATTTGACTCGGAATTGTGCGAAACAAGAGCATTTTCTGTAATCTGCTCTTTCACCAGCATTTCGAGAGCCTTGCCGATGATTTCCGGACTGAATTTTTTCATTTTCTCAACTCCTATAACAAAATTAAATCTCTCGTATCATACACGCTTTCATCGGACTGCGAACCGCACCGGATTGCACGGTCAAGAGCCATAATCGTAGCAACAGCACCGTCAATTTTCTCGGTGGATTTCTCCTTGTCGGGCTTGATGTTTCCGGCAGGGTCAGTTCTGACGAAAATATTGTCCATATTCCAGCGTAAAACAGGGTGTCCGTTATGGGCGAGTTTCTGTTCAAGAGTCAGTTTCATCAGCTCTTTACTCGGCGGACTGAGGTCCTTATAACCCTGACCGAACTGAACCATTGTAAAGCCCAGTCCTTCGAGGTTTTGAGACATCTGAACTGCACCCCAGCGGTCAAAGGCAATTTCTTTGATATTGAATTTATGTCCAAGATTATCAATGAAATTTTCAATAAATCCATAATGCACAACATTACCCTCTGTGACATTCAGAAAATGTCCCTTGCTCCAGAGGTCATAAGGCACATGATCCCTTCTGACACGCAGGTCAAGCGTTTCTTCCGGAAGCCAGAAATACGGCAGAATGTAATATCTGTCGTCCTCCGGAATTGGCGGAAAAACAAGCGAAAATGCCGTAATATCGGTCGTTGATGAAAGGTCAAGACCACCGTAGCAAATTCTGCCTTCCAGAAAACTTTCATCAAAATCGACCTTGCAGGCATCCCATTTGTGCATCGGCATCCAGCGGACATCCTGTTTCACCCACTGGTCGAGCCTGAGCTGACGGAATACATTTTCTTCGGCAGGATTCTGCTTTGCCGATTCACAGGCAGTTTCCACCTTATCAATTCCGATGGTTTCCCCAAGAGAGGGATTGGCTTTTTTCCAGACTTCGGGGTCAGTCCAGTCGTCATCTTCATCGACACCGTAAATCACCGGATAGAAAGTTTTATCAATTTTTCTGCCTTCCAGAATGTCTTTTGCCTTCTGGTGCTGTTCATAGCAGATGCTGTGAATATCCGTTCCGGCTGTTGTGATAAGAAAATACAAAGGCTGCATTCTGGCATCGCCTGAACCTTTTGTCATGACATCAAATAATTTCCGGTCAGGCTGAGAATGAAGCTCATCAAATACGACACCGTGAATATTGAAGCCGTGCTTGCTGTATGCCTCTGCGGAAAGCACCTGATAAAAAGAATTTGTAGGCAGATACACGATTCTTTTCTGGGAGGTCAGAATTTTTACTCGTTTGGAAAGTGCCGGACACATCCGCACCATATCAGCGGCAACATCAAAAACGATAGATGCCTGCTGTCGGTCGGAAGCACAGCCGTAAACTTCCGCCCTCTGCTCACCGTCCCCGCAGGTCAGAAGCAGGGCGACAGCGGCAGCAAGCTCGCTGTTGTGAGTAGGAATTAGAGCTTTTCCGGCGAGGTAGCAGTGGCTTGGACTGTCAACCTGAATACACTGCATTTTCACTTTTTCCGGCAGAGGCTCGATGCTTTTCAAAAAATGAAATTCCGGATTCTGACTTTTTGAAACTATCCAGCACTGCTGTATTTCCTGATTTGTTGTATATGGCTGATGGCATGAACGGATTTTTACCTGTTCTGTCATTTCAAAAATTTCTTTGCTGGTAATGATTTTTTCTTCATCATCCACTGAAATTTTCCACTGATGCCGTTCACCTGCAACGATAAAAGACCCGTCCGTAAAGGTCAGCCTGTACGCCTGTTCCGTGTCATCAACGGGACTTTTAGCAACTACATGACAAGGATTTCCTTTTTCATCAAAAACTATGTCACCCACCTGAATTTCTCCCATTGCAGTGAACCCGTCAGGAGTCGGAATCAGCGTATCAAGTGACAGTTGTTTTCCATTTTTTTTCGGGATTTCGATATATGCCGTGTTGAACTGCCTGTAACCATTATTTTTAATAATGCCAAACAAATCACGGATAATACGCTCCTGCCAGTCGAGTAGTTTAAACGGCTTCCCAGCCCATGTGCCTTTCGTGTGACTGAGACATTCGATAAAATTCACAGCATAGTCAGCCGCCTGTTTGTCATAATGCGAACCTTCCGCCATAAACTCAGTCGGCTTGTAATTTTTCAGTTTCATCAAATCTCTCACCTCCACGAAAAACAGCCCTCCGAAGAGGACTGTCCATAAATTATTTTAATGCTTAACTGTATTCTTTCAGTAGAATTGCAAGTGCCATTTCCGCTTCTTCTGTCTGCGGCGGAACATCAAGCCCTCTGTCGAAATTGTACACAATTTTGCCGTCCTGTCTGAGCGTTGCCTTGCTGATTCTGCCTTTTTCGATGCCGTATTCGCTCGGCTCGTCATAAACTTTAGCCCAGTAATGAACCACAGTGTAGCCACCCTGCTTTTTTGGGATTCCAATCGTACCCTCACGCCATAATTTATTATCCATCTTGATTTCCTCCATGTTTCTTGATTTCCGGTGCGGTTTTCCGTTCCGTTGTACACATTATAAATCACAATCAGTGAAATAGCAAGTGTGAATCATTCCAGACTTTTTAGCGGTATTTCGGGCAGTATTGTGTAAAATTTATCTTCTGAATCAAAGTCCTCTGATGATAATTGGCATCAGCCCATCAGGTGTGGGAATGAAGTGCTGAATATCCCAGAACAGCTTTTTGTAGCGTTCAATCTGCTCATCGGTGAGACCGCAGAAGTCCTCTTCCGTGAGTCCGCAGATGAAGAATGTCCCTCTGATGACTCCGTAGCCCTCAATGATTCGGTTCAGCGGAAGATTCAGGGCAATGCCGTCTTCATTGCAGACCACGCTGACCATTTCTTCATATGGATAAAGTGCCTGAATATAGCCACCGACAACACTCTGCAAATTTTTGAGCGTGTGTTCGATGTCTCTGACAGCCGGATGTTTTCCGGCTTCGCAAACTAAAATTTTCATGGTGATTTCTCCTTTTTCCTGCTTTCACTGAGCCGCCTTGTTTGCCGTTTGTGGGGCAGGATACCGAAAGGGGTAACTTGGCAAGGATACCCTTCCTGCCCGACGTGTGCGAACGTGGCGGCTTTTGTACGGTTATTCAGGGATATATTTATCGTGAATGATTCCCAGAATTTTGTCCTGCTCTTCTCTCGAAATGCCGAGGCTTTCGAGTGCCTGACGAGTTCCGCAGTCCGAACAAATCAGCGTGGAATTATCCGTTCTTGAAATCGCCGGAACACCTGTGTAGATTTTTCCGCAGACGGGGCAGGTGCGTTCAATGCGTTCATTTTTCATGCTTTGTTCACTCCTTTCAGACTTTTCTGGCAGGCTTCATAAATCAGCTTCATGTCAAAGCCAAAATCGTAGTAACCCTGTCTGCAAACCTGAATGTAATATCTGCTTGGCACTCCAAGAAGTCGCTCCTCATGCATGATGTAAACAAATGCTGTCTTTTCAGCCGTTCCTCTGCCGTCAAAAAATTCAATCGGCAAGCGAATTTCTTTCTTGTAGTAGAAAGCTGGATAGCCCTCGTACAAGTCAAGTTTCGATTCGTCATCAGCGGTGACTTTCCACACCCCAACAGGAACAATGCCGTTCCTTTTTGGTTCGATTGTGAGATAAGCTCCTGTTTTACTGCCTTTGAAAAGCAGTTCATAATCCCTGATGACTGCCGTTCCGACAGGCTTTGCTGTAGGGCAGCGGTGCTTCATCTGGGCGATGTTGAGGTTTGAGCCGTAGGCAAGGTAGTATTTTTTGTGATTCATTGCAGTCGCTCCTTTTTGGAAATTCGGTCGGCTTTGCCTTCCGTTGTGTAGTATGTTACCATACTCTGCGGAGAATTGCAAGCGGCTAAATGTACAAAACGTTTTTGGCGATATTTCTTGATTTGTTGTGTAATCTATCCCCATTCGCACAGCTTGCCGTGTAAGGCTTTCTGTGGGGGATGTCCGCCTTTGTGGGGCAGGTGGCGGAGCGTTTCCGTCCTGCCCGACGTGTGCGAACGTGGCGTCTTTGTGGGGCAATCCATCGGCAAGGCTTAAGCCCTGCCGAATCTGAATGCGTTGTCACCGTCCAGATTTTCAGTTAAAACCTGTCTTGCGGTGGCGAATTCTTCCCCAATGAAGCCCATTCTCATCAGCCATGTCCGCATTGCGAACTTCTTGTTTTCCTTCTGCTGTTCCTTGGGGCTTGCGGTTTTGAGGTCCTTTGCCATCTGGCTCATCGCAAGGCAGAGCTGAATGTAGCTTTTCAATTTTCCTGCGTGGATGCCGTTTTTCTTGCCGTTGGCAGGCTTGTCAAACTGGAACATTCTGAACTCGACCGTGCCTTTTGTGAAGGTGGCGTGGAGGTTCAGCATATGGTATCTGCTGTTGTTGTAGTGCTGGGTTCTGCCGTAGTCGCAGCCCTGCGAGCCGTACCAGATGTCCGCAAGTTGTGCCATCGTTGTGGGTTTTCTGCGGTTGAGCTGTTCGAGGAAATGCGGGTCAACTGTTCGGCAGTAGCGGTTCATTCTGCTTCTGTCCACCTTGATGGCTTCTGCAATCAGTGTCTCATGACTTGCCATGATGTTGGCAAGGTTTCTGAGGCTCTGTGGTGTGTGTCCCTGTGCGCCGATGTGAATGTGAACTCCGCAGCCGATGCTGTAATCACTCTTTGCGCCTGCCCTGCGGAGTCTTCTTGCAAGCTCCTGTAAAAGCTCGATGTCCTCGTAGTGCAGAATCGGTGTAACCAGTTCGCACTTTTCTGAATCTGGTCCTGCAATGCTGACATCCTTCTGGAATTTCCATTCTCTGCCTTCTGCATCCCAAGCTGACCAAGTATTGTAGCCATTTCTGAAGGCTGTGTTCTGGCTTCTGCCCGTTCCGAAGAAGTCAGCGGCAATTTTTGCGGCTTTTTCACGGCTGATGCCGTTCATTTCAATTTCAACTCCAATTGTCTGCTCTTTCATTCTTGCAATCTGTGCTTCTGTTTTTGTGTTCATGGTGGTATCCTCCTGAGTTTATGTTTTTGGGGTTTTCCCCTTTCGGTAGTAACATATTAACTCGGTTGCGAGGATAAATCAAGCCGCTAAATGTACAGAATATAGCGGAAAATACACCTTTTCTATCTGGTGTATCTGCACACATTGCAAAGAGAATCCGGCTCAGTCGAGCTGAACCGGAAAGGATTTTTATTCGATGATTTCAAAATCGTCAACATCTTCAATAATGGCTAAACTACGCCCATTCTGCCAAATCATGTGGATATTTCCGCAATCATCAATCAAAGCAACTTCCCCAATTGTTCCAGAGGGAATAGGCTGAGGGTCATTCATGTGAATCAGGCGAATTTTCATACCTTTTGGGTATTTTGCACGGAGTTTTTTCAGTTCTTCATCAGTCGGAAATCTCATCAGAACCCTCCTTTTTTGGCTTGCCGTGGCGAAAAGCTGAACTGCCTGTCAGGTTGCGGAGCAGAACTTTTCTGGCGGATTTGTACTCCGTTCCAATCATGCCCAGACGAAGAAGAAAGCACCTGAATGCGTACTTTTCGTTATCGCTGGTATCGGGCTTGTTGTTGACACGCTTCTGATTTTTTGCAAAATCGCATAAGGCTGATATGAATTTGCAGTAGGCATCACTGTCAGAATCATCACGCAGGCTGAACCACGGAAATTCGATATTTTCCTCTGTTTCTGTGATTTCGAGCGAGTCCGTTTCAAGAGCGTGTTTCAGCAAATGTTCCTTATTCGCAATAATGCGTTTCAGGTTTTCGAGTGCTGTTTCGTCAAAGAAACTTTTTGGCATAGAAACTGTCAGTAGCTCCGGAGATTCTTCCGCAGGGTAGCCTGCTTTCTCCAGTCCGCTGAGTACCATGTCTGTGAAATTTTCATCCATGCTGTCATCAAAGGAAAGAACGGCATCCTTGTCCAGACGGAATGCACCAATCTGGTAGGCAAATGTTGGAGCAGCAAGGTATTCTGCCGAAGTTCCGGTCAGGTCTGCGATAGTCTGTGCCATAGCTTTCCTCTGATTTTTATCAATCAGGTATTTGATTTCCATATTGTGACCTCCTGTTTTTTTGGTAGTCACATATTACATCATTTTTCACAGAATTTCAA
>Ga0326514_10002401_pt1 | contig 11923 bp, 10 predicted proteins | sample 3_2548_0518_D_FD_203653 | JGI IMG/M metagenome (GOLD analysis project Ga0326514, IMG submission 203653) | Bovine rumen microbial communities from UC Davis, California, United States - 3_2548_0518 | ecosystem: Host-associated > Mammals > Digestive system > Stomach > Rumen | place: USA... | reverse complement strand
CCTTTCTATTATGAGTCAATGAATTTTTTTCAACAATATCATTTACAGATGTTGAGTTAATATAAACACCATTGGTATTCTCATAAACATTGTTACTGTCAATCAAGGTATTTGATGATTTGTTAAATGTTGAAATACCATTTAACCCGTTATGATGTATTGTGTTGTTTGTGATATTGCAATTATCTATGTTTGATGTTTCAATTCCGGATAAAGCATTGTACGATATTTCATTGCTTTTGATTAAGCTTCTTTTAGTGTCATGAATCTGCACTCCATTTTTACCGGCTTTTGAAATATCATTGTTTAACAATGAAATTCTATCTGAATTTTTGATTAAAACACCGCTTTCCCCGTTAGTGACCTTGTTATTATCGATTTTAATATTTTTGGAATTATCAACAACTAAACCATAATCACTATGAGAAGCAATGAGGGTTATTCCCGACAAAATACTTCCTGCTGCTTTTGATGTAAAGTAAAATCCGAAAGTTTTAGTAATTCCTAAATCCTTAGCCTTATCAGTTATTTTATCAGATGTGTGAATCACACTATCATGCTTTGAAATAATATTTAATTTTTTATCCACTATCAATGAAATGTCATGATATTTGGAATCGACAAATTCAAATGTGTCCCCATCATCAGCATTGTCAAATTTGGACTGAATATCCTCGTTTGATAAGTCTGAAGTAATGGCATTATAAGAATCACCACTAGAAATAATGGTAATATTGGTGTCTTGATTATCCATAGCATTAACTGATGAAAGTAAGAATAAGAATATAAATAAGATAAAAAAAATATTTAATGCTTTTTTATTCATAACAAAAACTTCCTAATCACTATTTTGATAATCAACAATAAATTTTAGATAATTTTATGAAAAATTATAAAATTATCAATATGTATAATACTGATTAACGGTTTATATTTTGATGCAAAATATATATAAATATAACCATTTTAACCATTCTTTTTTAAAGATCAGTACGTTATATAATTAATTACATAAAATGAATTACCATAACAATGTTATATAAATAATTTAAGACATTTCAATTTAAATAATATAAAAATCAAACTATAATTCGTTACTTATCGATGAAAATTTTAATATTATTAAGTTAAGTAATTATTTACAATAATTAAAAAAGAGGATAAATATGCATAAAAAGAGTTTAATATTAACCATATTTATAGTATTGATTGTATTCTTAAGTGCAAGTGTTGTATCAGCTGAAACAGTTACTGAAGATGATGATACAATAAATGACATTCTAAAAATGGATGATGCAAATACTCTGACTGCAAAGGAAGTTACAATTGAGACTACAGATACAAATGAGATAATACAAAATAAGATCAATAGCCTTGAGGATGGAGATACTTTAAACTTCAAAAAAGGAGAATATAAAGACATTTGCATATATGTGAATAAAAGCGTTACAATAAATGGTAACGGTTCAACATTGCATGGTTTCGACAGACCATCAGAAAACACAACTCCAGATATAATTAGAAATACCACCAATAATGGAGGATATGCAATAACAAACTTCGCAACATTATACATTCTTGAAACAAAAGGATTGGTTTTAAAGGACATCACAATTGTTGCCGGTGAAAACAGCGGAACGGACAAAGGAGCAGACACAAGATACAGCAACTGCGTAATATACAATTACAAATCAAATCAAACTACAATTGCCAATACAACAATTGACGGATGTTCCTGGGGAATTTGGCTTCAAAATTGTAATGATGCAATAATTGAAAGCAATAAAGTCAAAAATCAATTGATTACAGGGATTTTCAGCTTCCAATCACCAAGAACCACTATAAGAAACAACACTGTAACAAATGCCAAAAACCATGGAATAGATGTAAGACACCAATTAGGACCAAATGCAAAAATCCTGAATAACACAGTAATCAAATCCAAAGAGGGAATTTACCTGTTACACTCAAAAGGACATGCCGTAACTGAAAATACAATTATAAATTGTACAATAAGTTCAATTACTTGTTGTGGTGCAAGCAACATACTAATAGAAAATAATAAACTTTACCATACAAGAATTGGTGTCCTTTTAGGAGGTGGTGCACCTGTCGGCGGAGTTTATACAGGATACAATAATGTAACCATAGGTGCAAACGAATGGAAAATCGACGAATTGCCATTCCCACCATCATTCCAATATTATGTTGCCGAAGCAAAAGCAGACTATGCAAGTATGGATTCAATGAAAGGAACTCACACAGACAGCAGTTTATCCACCATCACTTACACAGAATATAGTGAAATTGAAGTTCCAGGACCAATTGTTATCAATTATAATGATATTTTAAAACCTACCGGCAAAAATGTAACAATAAAAGCCGGAATGACAAATGATGAGATTCAAACAGCAATCAACTCATTAAATGATGGAGACACATTAATTTTTGAAAAAAATGCAGTATTTAACGATGTTTCAATTTATATCGAGAAAAATATAAAGATAATTGGAAATAATGCTACATTGATTAGTCACAATACCGTTGACCAAAATAATGTCCCTGAAAGAATAATCAATAAAACTTCCGAGGGAGGATATGGAATCGAATATGTCGCAGTCATTTATACAATTAACAATACCAATGCAGTAATAAGCGATTTGAATATTATCTGCAGGTATCCTGGATATGACATCACCAATATCAACGCAACAAGATATGCAACAGCAGGAATTTATGGTGAAAAAAGTACCAAACTCACAATAACCAATTGTACCATTGAAGGTGCATCTTGGGGAATATTTTTAGGTGGAAGAGATGGAAAAGGATGTCATAACTCCATTTTAACAAACAATAAAATTTCCAACCAGCATACCACAGGAATTCTTAATTTTGGAGGCAAACAATCAATAATTGCAAATAACAGTATTGCAAATGCATACAACCATGGTATTGATGTCAGATTCAACTCAGGATTTGGAGTCACAGTATTCAACAATACAGTATCCGGTTCCAAAGAGGGAATTTTCCTCCTGCATTCATATGGACACAAAGTCTATCAGAACACTGTCTTAAACTCAAAAATCAGTTCCATCACATGTTACGGATCAGGAAATGAATACATCTTTAATAATGTATTTAAAGGCAGCAGAATTGCAATCATTCTCGGTGGAGGATATTACAATGTCACAATCGGTGAAAATTCATTTACCCCAGACAAATTACCTTTCCCACCTACATTTGAACAGTTCCTTGTAAAATCTGAAAACAAATATTATGACAAGGCTGGAGTGAAAGTGCAAGGAACATATGGTGATTCAAAAGCGGTTAATTTGACTGCGAATGCTGTAAATGTTGGATACAACAAAGGCAGTTTAGAAATTACTTTAAAAGACAATTCTGGAAAAGCAATTGCCAATAAATCCGGAACTATTACTCTTAACGGAGAGGTTAAAGAGTTTACCACAAATGAAAACGGTATTGCAACAGTTGCCATTAAGTTAACTACCGGAAATTATGAAGCCAAAGTCCACACTTCAAGTGACTATTACAATAAAGCGGGAAATACAGTTACTGCAATTGATGTTACTGATGACAGAATTGACACTTCATTAACCTCATCCAACCCTACAGTCTATTTACAGGCTATCGCTAAAGGTTCATCATACCAAATAACCCTTAAGGATGCAAGCGGTAAAGCGATTGAAGGTGGAGAAATTGTTGTAAGCTTCAACGGTGTAAACTACAAAGCAACTACCAAAAGCAACGGTGTTGCAACAGTGACTTTAAAATCATCAAAAACAGGTTCCCTTAAGGCAACAATCACATTTGCAGGTGACGATACATACAAGGCTGCAGGCAAAACTGCAACCGTCAAGGTAAGCAAAGAAGCAACCAAAATCACCGCCAAAAAGAAAACCTTTAAAACTAAAGCTAAAAACAAAAAATACACTATTACATTAAAAACAAAATCCGGCAAAGCCATATCAAAAGCTAAAGTTACACTTAAAGTTAAGGGTAAAAAATACACCGCAAAAACCAATGCTAAAGGTAAAGCAACTTTCAACCTTAAGAAATTGACCAAAAAAGGAAAACACACTGCTACTGTCAGCTACAAAGCAACAAAATACTTTGCCAAAAGCAGCGCAAAAGTAAAAATAACAATTAAATAGAAGAGATTAAATCTCTTCTCAAATTCTTTTTTTAAAAAAATTAGTAATGTCTGCTTCTTCTCTCAATTGCAGCATAGATTATGAATAATCCTATGAATATTATAACAATTTGAGGGAACAATGCAGCAATCAGAGGAGGTATTACCCCAAGAGTTGCAAGAAGCCACAATATACCATAAATCACTATCAAAGCTCCAAGCACTATTGCTATCTTATATAACAGATCCTTCAGTTCAGGAGGTATGAAAATATTCATGATATCACTACAGCTCTTTGGTTCCGTCATCTGTTCCGACAATGACCTTGTCAACCATCTGTGAGAATATTCCGTTTTCAACAACACCTGGAATTGAGTTTAAATCAATTTCAAGATGCGCAGGTGATTCGATTTTGTCGAATTTAGCATCTATGACAAAGTTGCCGTTATCTGTAATTACCGGTCCGTCCTTTCTTTGGGCCATTCTTATCTCGCAGGTTGCACCCATATCCTCCAGGGTTTTGATAACCATCCTTGATGCATCCGGAAGCACTTCAACAGGTACCGGAAAAGTGCCCAATTCTTCCACAACCTTTGTCTCATCAACTATGACAATGAATTTATCGGCAGCATAATCAACGATTTTTTCCTTTGTGTGAGCTGCTCCACCGCCTTTGATTAGATTGAAATCTGAGTCCACTTCATCTGCCCCGTCAACTGACAGGTCAATGTCATACTCTTCAAGAGTTGTTATTGGAATGTTCCATTGTTTTGCTATTAATAATGATTGAAATGAAGTTGGAATTCCCATTACCTTAATTCCTTCATCACGAATTCTCATTCCCACCTTTTCAATGAAAAAGTGTGTAGTTGAACCTGTACCTAATCCTAAAACCATTCCATCCTCGACAAATTCTGCAGCTTTGTATCCTGCATTTTTCTTACTGGAACTGTTACCACTAGTATTCTTCATTTATATCACAAATCCTAAAGTGAGTTTATTAAGCTTTAAACCTTTTTTACATTTCTCTTCATGTTTACCATTATTTTCTAAAACAATGCATTTGTCTTCCTCAAACAAACCGTCAGGGAAGCACAAGTCATGAAAATCGCATTTTTCATCACAATCTGGAGCATTATATGTGAATGTTGATCCTTCAAAAATATTTTTTGATGGAGTAAGCAAATCTATTGGCGCCAATTCAACATCTACCGGTATTACTTTGCCCTGGGAATGCACAGGACAATTCTGTTCGTTTTCCTTAACTTCCTTTACTACATATTTTCGGTTGAGCTCCAAGTTTCCTATACAAGATGATTTGAATCTACAGTTTTCACAATCATCAGCAGGACCGAGAAATACGAATTCCTGACCTTCTTTTGCCAAATCCTTTCCTATCAATGTAATCATCCAATCACTCCTGTCTTTTGAGCCAATTCATATGCTGCTTCTTTTGAAATTCCGTTGTCTCCAAGTATTGTGTATCTTTCAGGCCTGATTTTATGAGCCATAACCAATGCTTCAATAATGTCTTCATCACTAATACCAATTTCCTTTGCAGTTGTTGGTGCCTGAACAGCTTCAAGAGCATTCTTTATCGCCATCCAGTCTCCTCCATGAAGATACATCATCAATATTGTACCTATACCACATTGCTCACCATGCAAAGCGGGCTTGTCAAGAATCTTATCCAGGGCATGTGAGAAAAGGTGTTCGGATCCGCTGGCCGGACGTGATGAGCCTGCAATGCTTATTGCCATTCCACCGCTGAAAAGTGATTTCATTACAATTCTGGCACTGGCTTCCAAACCAGGCTTGATATTGGCCACATTATCAGTAATAAGATGTGCAGACATTATGGACAGCGCAGCTGCGGATTCACTGATAGGTTCATGCTTTAGCCTATGAGCCAACTCCCAGTCCTTGATTGCAGTAAAATTGGCAATCAAATCGGCACATCCTGCAGCCAATAGTCTGAATGGAGACTGTGCAAGGATTTCAGTATCTGCAATAACTGCTATTGGAGACTGAGCCTTAGCGGATGTTGAGGTATTAGGATTTTTTATTGAGGCCAAAGGAGATACAATACCATCATGTGAAGCGGTTGTCGGCATGGATACGAAATATACACCCTGATTGTGGGAAGACAGTTTAGCCACATCAATAACTTTTCCTCCACCAATGCCCAAAACGGTGGTGTCGGGAGTGATCAATTCTTCAACTTCAGATATTGATTCATAAGTTGCTCTGTCAACTTTTGTAACATCAAATGAAATATCTGCTTTTTCAAGGCTTTCCATCACTGGCAGAGCACCTATATCATAGGTGTGCTTGCCTGTAACGATTAAAATTTGTTTGTCTAAACGTAAAGACTTACATATTTTTGCAGTATCGCTTATGATGCCGGGATCAATGTAAACTTCACGGGGCATTTGTATTTTCCGGTTGCTCATAATATCTCCTAAAATTAATTATACAATAGTATATATGTAAAAAATAATTATAAATAACTTTCTTTAAATAGATTTAATACTCATTAAAAACAAATAATTTAATATTATAAAAAATTATTTTAGGTGATAAGGTGGAAAATTTTGATGAATGGTTTCATGATATTTTAGAACAAGCCGACATAACTGATTCAAGATATCCTATTAAAGGAATGGCCGTTTGGAGACCATATGGTTTTCAAATCAGAAAACATACAATGAACATTATTAAGAAACTGTTGGATAAGGATCATGATGAAGTATTGTTCCCAATGCTTGTTCCTGAAAGCGAACTTGCAAAAGAAGGAATACATGTAAAGGGATTTGAAGATGAGGTTTACTGGGTAACCAAAGGTGGACAAAGAGATTTAAACGAACAGCTTGCATTAAGGCCAACCAGTGAAACCGCAATCTATCCAATGTATTCATTATGGATTAGAACACACATTGACCTTCCAATTAAAATGTATCAAATCGTCAACACTTTCAGATACGAGACAAAACACACCAGACCTCTAATACGTGTGCGTGAAATAACAACATTCAAGGAAGCTCATACCGCTCATGCAACAAAAGAGGAATCAGATGAACAGGTTCAGGACTTCATTGAAATGTATAAGGAATTCTTTGATGATTTAGGATTAGCATACCTGATTTCAAAAAGACCAGAATGGGACAAGTTTCCGGGTGCAGACTACACAATGGCCTTTGATGTCATAATGCCTAACGGCAAGACATTGCAAATTGGTACAATCCACAATTTGGGCCAAACATTCGCTAAAACATTTGACATTACCTTTGAAGACAAGGATGGCGAACACAAGCTCGTCTATCAGACCTGTGCAGGATTGTCCGATAGGGTAATCGCATCAGTCATTGGAATGCATGGGGACAACAAGGGATTGCGCCTGCCACCTAAAGTATCACCGAAACAGGTTACAATAATTCCAATTTTATTCAAGAAAGGTAAAGAGGAAGTGCTTGGCAAATGTGCTGAAATCAAGGAACAGCTTGAAGCCAAAGGTCTAAGGGTTGAGCTTGATGACAGGGACATCAGACCAGGCAAGAAATTCAATGACTGGGAGCTCAAGGGAACTCCAATCAAGCTGGAACTTGGACCACGTGATTTGGAAAACAACATCACAATTGCCATGCAAAGGGATATTGAAGAGAAAATCGAGTTGCCATTGGATGACACCTTGGCCGATAAAGTTATTGAATTGCTTGAAAAATCTTCCGAAAGCCTGTCTGCACAATCATGGAACTTCCAGGAGGAACATGTTAAATTTGCAACAACATTGGAGGAAATCCCCGAACTTGTGGAATCCGGAAATGTCGTTCGCTTCTACTGGTGCGGTGAAGAGGAAGTTGGACATGAAATTGAAGAAAAAACCGGCTTAGATGTTTTAGGCATTCAGGAAGAGGTATCTGAAGGCAAATGTATAGCTAGCGGAAAAGATGCAAAATACATTGCATTGATTGCTAAAACATACTAGTGATATTATGGATGATATTTACGCAATAATTCCAGTGACAAAGTTCAAAAATGCTAAAACCCGCCTATCTCCTTTCCTATCAGAAGAGGAAAGGGAAAAACTCCTGAAGGCAATGCTTCATGATGTTACAGATACCCTGAAAAAATATGTTGATAAAATTTTCGTCATCAGCCGTGATGAGGATGTTTTAAGCTATGCCGAAAGCCTTAATGTCAACACAATCCTTGAAAACGAGAATTCCAATTTAAACAAGGCTCTCACACAGGCAATGAAATTCTGCAAGGGAAAATCTAAAAAAATCATCATTGTACCTTCAGACATTCCCCTAATCGGCAAAACCAATATTCAAATGCTGATTGATGCTTCCAAAAATCTTGATTTTATTATAGTCCCTGCCAAAGGCGGAGGAACAAACATGATTATAATGAAACCTATGGCCATACGCACAAGATTTGAAGGATTCAGCTACAGGGAACATGTGCAGGCTGCCGAAAGGAAAAAGTTAAATCCTCAGGTCCATGATTCATTCTATATGGCATTGGATGTCAATACAACTGAAGATCTTGGAGAAATAATGATTCATGGAGACAAGACACATACCCGACGTTACTTGAAGGAATTGAAAGTGACCTTTGAGCCTTTCCGTGGGTCTGAAAGAATTAAAGTGACAAGGGAGAATTAACATGATTGTGATGAGCATTGCAGGCGTTGACCCTTCAGCCGGTGCGGGAGTTTTTGCTGATTTGAAAACATTTCAGGCAATCGGCGTTTATGGAACAGGCATTGTTACTGCTCTTACATCACAAAATCCCTATAAATTCTTTTCCACACAACCAGTTAGCGAAGAGTATGTTGCCGAAGAGATTGACAGCGTTTTAGACGCATATGATATCGAATACATTAAGACAGGAATGCTTTATTCACCTGAAATAATCAAACTGGTTTCTAAAAAGATTAAAGAATACGATTTAAAGGCAGTTGTTGATCCTGTCATGGTTGCCACATCCGGTGGAAATTTAACAAGAGAAGATTTGGCAGATGCCTTAAACAGGTATTTGTTGCCCAAATCCATATTGACCACACCCAATATTAGTGAAGCAGAAAAATTAACTGGTTTTAAAATCCGCACAAAGGAAGATGCCATCAAAGCTTCAGAAAGAATCAAATGTGACAGTTTAATTACAGGAGGTCATCTTGATGGAATCAACACCATCAATATTGACGGTGAAATTACAATCGTAAAACAAGAGCTGATTGATACCGACAATCTTCACGGTACCGGCTGCAATTTATCAGCGGCAATTGTCGCATATCTTGCAAAAAATAATGATTTGCTAACTTCCATTCAAAAAGCATTGGATTATGTGTATGAAGGAATAAAAAATGGAAATTACGGAACTTTAATAGCTAAAATATAATCTTTCTAATTTTTTCAAAAAAAATAGGTTTAGGAGAGAAAATTGCTTAATCTCCCATATCCAAATCTTTTACAATGGCTTCCTGAAGGGCAATGAACTCTTCAGATTCCCTTTTTCTTGGCCTTTCAATATCCACATCAACGATATTGGCGATTCTTCCAGGGTTTTTATCAAGAATTACAATCTTGTCTGCAAGATACACTGCCTCATCAACATCGTGGGTTACAAAGACTATTGTGTTTTCAAACCTTTTCCAAACCCCGATCAGCTGCTCTTGAAGCTTGTGTCTATTTTGCATATCCAATGCAGAAAAAGGTTCATCCATAAGCAGGATTGGTGAATGATTGAGTAAAGATCTGATAATTGCAACCCTCTGCTTCATACCACCTGAAAGCTCATGAGGATAGCTATCCTTAAAGTCAATTAAACCGACACTTGTAAGGTATCTTTCAGCAGCTGCAATATTTTCCTCTTTTGATCCTTTTTTGGTCATCTCCAACCCAAAAGTAACATTCTGCAGTACAGTCAACCATGGGAATAGGGAGTACTGTTGGAAAATTACTGCCCGGTCACCTGATGGCTTTTTAACGACTTCACCATTGGCGACAATCTCGCCGGAGGTAGGCTGGTCAAGACCTGCAATCAATCTGAGCAAGGTTGTTTTACCGCAACCGGAAGGCCCTAAAAGACATACCAGTTCACCGTCTTCAATTGTTAAATTAATATTTTCCAAAACAGATAATTGATCCGTTTTTTTACTCTTAAAGGATTTGTTAATATTTTTAATTTCAATTGACACTTTAACACCTACCAGAATATCCTGTCTTGAGCTTTGGTAAATATATAATCAAATATGATACCAATCAAACCAATGTCCAACATACCAACTACAGTTGTACCCGGATCAAATAAGCTGGTGGCTGTGAGAATCATATATCCTAAACCACTGCTTGAACCGACCATTTCAGCGGAGATTGTACACATCAAGGCAATTCCAATTCCCACTTTCAAACCGGATACCACATAAGGAACAGCTGAAGGTAATATCACCCTTTTTAAAACATTCCAGTCACTTGCTCCTAAAGTCTGAGCGGATTCTATTAAAACTTTATCTGTTCTTTTTACTCCATCAATTGTATAAACCAAAATTGGGAATACACAGCCCATAAATATGATGAATACTGCTGGAAACATACCTATACCAAACCATAAGATGGAAAATGGAATCCATGCAACTGGAGGTATCGGTCTTAAAACACTGATTACCAATGTTGCAATGTCTTCCAAGGTTTTGTACCATCCAAGCAGTATCCCCAATGGAATAGCCACAATAGATGCCAATATTAAACCTCCGAATACTTTATATAAGGTATCCAGTGTGTTTGTTAAAAGTTTTCCAGATAATATCAGACTCCAGGCTGATTGACATACTGTAATCGGACCGGGCAATATATACGGATTAACCATACCCAATCCTTCAGTAATCAAATACCAAACGATGATAATACATATTGGTAAAATTAATGGGATAAACTTATTTCTATAATTATCTAACATTAAATCACTTAACTTAAAATTTTTATACATTATTAGTTATTGATTTAATTATATAAAAACTTTAAAAAAAAATCAAGAAAAAAAGAAAAAAATTATGAAGCGTCAGCCACTTCAATGGCATCCACTTCAATATCATTTGTAAAATCTCGGTCCTTTAAGACAGATTTGGTACTCATTGCACCAAACAGCATTGTAGATAAATTATGTATCATTGAGGATGTTGAGGGCTGGATTACACCCATCACACCTAAAACCAAAAGGGAACCGTTTACCACAACAATATTTCGATAGTTGGAGTTTATCTTATCCAACATTCCGGTACTTAATTTTCTCAATGTGACAAGGTCATACAAGTCATCAGACAGCAATGATATGTCTGCAACTTCACGGGCAATGTCTGATGAATGTTTCATTGAAACTGATACATCCGCCTCAGCAAGTGCAGGTGAGTCGTTTATACCATCACCAACCATGATTACGGTTCTGCCTTTATCTTTTAGTTCTTTAACGATTCTTGATTTATCTTCAGGAAGTACTTGTGACCTGTATTCAGTGATTCCCAATGCTTTTGCACCTGCTTTAGCACCGCTTTCACTGTCTCCGGTAAGCATTATGACATTTTCAATTCCCAAGGATTTTAACTCTTCAATGACATATTTTGCCTCTTCACGTACCGGATCGTCAATGCATATCAATCCTTCAAGCTTTCCGTCGATTGCAAGGTAAACCACAGAGTGTTCGGCAACTTCTTTTTCGACCTTTTTCTCCTGGGTTTTAGTAACCTTCACTTTCTCATCATCGAATAGGAAGTGT
>Ga0326514_10002400_pt1 | contig 11923 bp, 13 predicted proteins | sample 3_2548_0518_D_FD_203653 | JGI IMG/M metagenome (GOLD analysis project Ga0326514, IMG submission 203653) | Bovine rumen microbial communities from UC Davis, California, United States - 3_2548_0518 | ecosystem: Host-associated > Mammals > Digestive system > Stomach > Rumen | place: USA... | reverse complement strand
CTATGTTGAAGGTTCTGACAAAGCAATAGTTAGTAATACAGACTTTAGTAATTCAATTGTTACTCTCATAAAATCCAATTATACAACGAAATATAAATGTTCATCAATAAAATATAATAATAGTGGAAAAGTTAATGAAGTAAGAATTATAAAAATATCATAATTAATTCTTGAAAACTTGAAAAGATTGTTATAAAATGTTATAATATAATCAGGAGTGCATATGAAAAAAATTATAATTATTCTTGTTATAACATTGGTTATTGTATCAACGATGTTTTATATTTATTATAATTATAAAGCAGATGTTAGACAAGCTAAAATAGAAAACATGAAATATGAACAATATAAAGATAAAGAAATTACAGGATTAGAATTAGCTACAGTTATTAATAAAGCAATTGATCAAAACGAAAAAAACAAAATAAATAAAAATAAAAAAGGAATATATATTGATAACAAACAAAATTCGATAAATATAGATATAAAATTTATAGATAATGATGAGGTTTATAATATGGAAACAATATATAAATCTAAAATAGAAAATTTTATTTCATATTATAGACTTATAAAATTTAAGTGTGTAAAAGTTGAATATCATGATTTAACTAAAAAAATAAAGCAAATGAAATTTGAACAAATTACACAATAGATAAAGTTATTAACGTTACTAAATTATTTTTAGTAGAAAATATAAAAACAAAAGTAAAAAAAGGAGGAATTTATTATGGAAAACGCATCAAAAGCATTAATTATAGCAGGGGCTATACTACTAGCAATTTTATTAATCTCATTAGGAATTTTTATTTTTACAGGAGCACAAGATACAGCAAAAAAAGCTGGAGGCTTGGAATCACAAGAGGCTGCAACATTCAATGCTTCAATATTAAAATATGAAGGAAAGAATAAAACTACATCAGACATTAGAAGTTTAAAAAATGAAATAATATCAGCCAATAAAAAATTAAAAGACATTGGAAAAACAGAAATTACAATTGGCACAGGTGCTGCTACAGCTTATAATACAAGTACTTTGGATGAAAGTAAGAGATATACAATTAAAGTAGACTTTGGTACTGACGGATATGTAAACAAAGTTATTATTACTCAACAATAATAATAACAAATTTACTAGGAGAGAATTATGGAAAATGCATCTAAAGCTTTACTTATAGCTGGAGCAATTTTATTAGCAATATTAGTTGTATCATTAATAATATATCTGGCTGTAAGTGGAGGGAATTTTTTAATATCGAATACAAACAATGATTCATCAGAGATAAAAGCATTTAATAGTAAATTTACAAAATATGAAGGAAACAGTGTTTCTGGAATAGATGTTAAGCAATTATTGAAAGATGTAAATGCTGTAAAGCAAAATACTGGAGATAATATTTCTTTGACTGGTAAAAGCGAAAGTAATAAAATAAAAAATAATGAAAATTATAAAGTTACATTAAGTTATTCTAATGAAACAGGAAAAGTAAATAGTATAGATATTCAGTAGTAGTATTTAGGAGGAGGTAAGCTATGGAAAATGCAGCAGATGCTTTAATAATGGCAGGCGCAGTATTTGTACTTGTAATAATTTTTACAGTCACTGCTTTTGCCTTCTCAAATGCTAGACAATCTTTGGATAATATTACAGCATTAACTGATAAAGAATCATTAGCTGTTCAAGGTGACGAAGATTATTATTATTTATCAACAGTAAATAATGATAATACTTCACGAAATGTAGGAATGGAAACTATAATTCCAGCAATACATAGGGCTTTTTATGAAAATTATAAAATACAATTTGATTTTAGTAACAAAGACCCTGAGTATCATTTATATACAGATAAAGATGGTAAACCAATAAACACTATAGATTTAGATTCAGATTTAAGTGCATTAAATGATAAACAAAGAGAAGATTTTATAAACGCTATATTATATCATACTGATTTAGATGTGAACTTTACAAATATCTTTGGAGATAAAATAAAAATTGATACTGACGAAGGATTAATAGCGTTTGCAGGTAATAGAACATTTGAAGAAAAATTAGGAGTGTACTATATTGAAGATGTTAATTCAAAAGAAGAAAATATTAAAGAATATGGACAAACATATCGGAAATATTATTTCAGAAATAAATAAGACGACTAAAAGAGTTATTACTTATACAATACACTAAAGATTCAATAATATATAAAATTTTAGTATAAAAGATTAAATTTATTAAGAGGTGATAAAATGGGAGAACATTTTACAGGAATTATTACAATAGGAATAGGAATAGTTATAGTTGTTACAATTGTGCTTCTTTCACAAGCAGGTGTATTGGATAATGCGACTCGTGAAATGATACAATCTGAATTAACAGAATGGGGAAATACTGTAGTAAAAGAAAAGGAAATAACATTAACAGGTGTTAACCAATTAAAGGAAAAAATTGCTGCAGCTGGAATAACAAGTGATGTTAATATGACATTAGAAGTAAAAGACGTAAATATTGGTAAAAAAGCATCACAAGTTGTAAAAGATAAAATTGGAGAAAATGCATCTTATGAAGTACATCAAACCCAGATAATGGATGTATTAGAAAAAGAAGGAAGATATCCTATACCATCAGGCTCAACATTTACTGTTGATATAGTTAGAACAAGTGAATCAAGCTCACAAGTATTATCTAATGGATTTTTTAGAACTAATGGTAAAGATTCTGGCTCAACAGAAGCATCTTTTACAAGTTTAGTACCATAACTTTAAATAATAAAATAAGATATTAAAATAACTTGTAATAAAAAATATTACAAGTTATTTATGTATAAATTTCAAAAGAGAAGGTAATTAATATGAAAATGATACATGTAATTGCTATTGTATTATTAATTATAGTTCCAATGGCATTAATATTAACAGCATATTCAAATAGCCAATTAAAAACTATCCAATATCAGGTTGCATATGATACAAAATTACGAAATTCTACTTATGATGCAATAAAAGCATTTCAATTAAATATGTCTAACAGTTCTACATCAAACTTAGCAAACTCAAAAATAAGAGATTTAGAGGCATCTGCAAATGTATTTTATACTTCTTTAAGTAATAATTTTACAGCTAATGGATATACAAAAGAAACAATAAAGAATTATGTTCCAGCATTAGTTTATACATTATATGATGGCTATTATATTTATTCACCATATGAAAATACATTAGATGGTATAGATTTAAATAATAACTCAGAATACTCACCTGGCGATTTAGTTTATGGTTTAAAACCTTATATTTACTATAGTTGCAGATATAAACCTAATAATACAGATAGTGATTTTGTAATAACATATTCATTAGATAGCTATATTACAATACAAGGCAAGCTTGATGGACAGCCAATTAATAAATCAGGATATTTATTAACTGGAGTAAATAAATCAGGAACTAAATATCAATATGGAAATATTGATATTGAAATAGAAAATGGAAACTTATTACAAGAGAACATATATATAGAAGATTATAAAGATAGCAAAGTAGAAGATAACAACACAACAGTAATTAATCATTATGAAGGAAAATGTATTAAAGCTCCACATATAAAATATCAAGGAACAAAATATTATTTACAAGTGAATAATGAGGAAGATGTAGGATATAAATACAAAGATTATGAATCAGGACATATATTTCATATGTTAAATGAGGAAAGACTTGATACAGATGCTCCAGAAGATGTAAATAATGACAGTATTATCAATAATCGACAAGCAATACAATATTATGAGGATGCATATGAGTTTAAAGAATTTATAAAAAATAATAATATATTAAATAGTCTAAAATCAAATGATGCAGTTAGAATTAACGGAGAAAAATATGATACAGATACAAGTCCATTTACACAGGGAATATCTATTTTTGGTGAATTAGATGGTTCAGAATCTAAATATATTGAAGATAAAGATTCTAATTTTTACCTTCATAGAACTGAAGTTATTAAAAATGCAATTGAATCAAATTTAATGGTTGCAATAGATAATTTTAATAAAGTATCTTCATCATCCACACAGTTTGCAATGCCAAGATTAACGGAATCAGATTGGGAAAATCTTACTAATGGTATTTCAATGATTTCATTCCTTCAAGGCTTAAGCATTGGAGGAAAAATATATAATAGTTATTCGATAGTATCTAATGACGTTAATGATGATTATGTTGGAGAAAATTCTATATATATAGTAATCAATGGTAATAGTGAAAAAGAAGAAGAAAGAGGTACATATTATTTACCTACAGATAATACCTTAAAAAATATAGATTTAACAAATGCAATAGGAGTTTTCAATACTAATTTTGAACAAAGAACAATTATTGATACCATAAAAGCAGGCGATGTCGAGAAAAAATACGAAGTGAATTATTTGCCTCGTGTAGAATATGCTGCATATACATCGGTTATTAATCCAGGAGATTCAGAAAATAGCAAAAAAACAGTGAGTGAATTAATGAAAGAATATGCTAATTCTACAGATATGAAAGAAAGAGAGATTGCAAGAAAGTATTATATGGCATTAGGTAGAGAAAGACAAGGAATGTATAGAATTTTATCAGATATATATTAAATGATTTTTATAAAAGAGGAGAAAAAATAATAAATGAAAAAATATAAATATATTAATATAGATTTGGCGTTTTGTTTTATCATTTTCTTGTCTATATTTTTTATAAGTATAAGATTTATAAATGGTTTTATTTCTTATGATACATATAAGATGTATGATTTAGGTTATAAAACTTATGCGAAAGAAGTTTTTTTGCAGATGGAAGGATTTTTTCTGGAATATATATTTCTTTTGCAAGTTTAATAAATATTTCTTTAATAGACTTATATAAGATATCATATATACTATGTATTCTAATAATTACCATAAATATATTATATTTTAAAAATACTATAATTAAATATTTTAAAGGGAAAAAATACAATAAATCTATAGTGTATATATTATCTTTTTTAACAATTTTTAATTTCTCATATGTTGATTATATGAGATTTATTGAAATGCCAATTTTGGCACTAAGTATATTATTTTATATAATTTCAGCAAAAGAAGCTGTTACTAATAAGAATTCAAAAAAAATCATGATAGAATAATAGATAAAAGTCAAATTAGAGGTATAATAAGAAATATATCATATTGTATTATACCGGTTGCTCTAAATTTTATATTTATTACAATATATGGTAGATATTTTCATTATACGGATAGAATAAATTTTGAAAATATAGGTATAATTAACAAAATAGAAGTATGTCTAGGAAGTGTAAGAAATCTGTTGATTAATACAAACTATATTATGCCTACATATTTTTATCTTATTACTCTAATATTATTAATATTAATAATTTATATTTATTTTATAAATTCAAAAATAAAAAAAATAGGAATGATTTTTTTTAGATGTATAATGATATTGTTTTTTTCAGTATTGACATGTATGCCAACTATTCTTTTATTTAATACATCTGATATAGCATCAAATAGTTTAGCTGTAAGGCTGTTTTGGCCATTTGGTGCTGCATTTGGTTTAATAATGCTTCAAGTGTACATGAATAAAGATTTATTTGAGATTAAAAATATAAAGTTAACACAAATAATAATTATATTTTCTATGATTTTTTTTCTTGTACAATATTATTCAATATATACATCTATGATGGAATTAGTGAAATGCAATGAAATTGATAGAAGTATATGTTCTAAAATTGAAAAAGATATATTGGAATATGAGGAATTGAGTAAAAACAATATAGATAAATTAGAAATTTTTTATAATATTTCAGGGTATGGTATATCAAAAAAAAATACAAGTAAAATATATAAAAGTTATATTTCTTTATGTCTTCCAATAAAAAAATATATACAATTCTACAGTGGAAAACAATATGAAATCAACTATATTACAGATTCAACAGAAAAATACAATGAAGATATAAAAACTAGATTTGAAGGAAATATAGCATATATATATTTAAATATATGAATACAAAAAACAAAAAAGTAAATACTAATAACAGCAAATAAGAAATTAAGGAGTAACTTTAGTTATGAAAAAGCTCTTAAAAATGCTAGTATTAGTATTTTTTTTATTGATAGTATTTATATATACAATAGTAATTGAAAATATTCCAAACAAAATAGTTGTGTTTCAAGGAGAAGATATTTCTATGCAATCTCTATTTGGTATAAGCATAAAACAGAAAAATTTAGAAACTATAGAAACTTCATCAAATACAAAGGATGAATTAAGTCAAAATGTAGGAAAAACAGATTTAAAAGTTAGTTTGTTTGATAATATTATGTTAAAAAATGTAGAGGTTAGTGTATTGCCTAAAACTAAAGTAATACCTGTTGGAAGTATTGCAGGTGTTAAGTTATATACAAATGGAGTTCTAGTTGTAGGTATGTCAGAAATAGAAGGAAAAGACAGTAAAAAATATAAACCCTATGAAAATTCTGGTATAAAGGAAGGAGATACAATAATAAAAATAGATGAACATGAAATTGATTCAAGTAAAGACTTAGTAGAAAAAATAAACATGTCAAAAGGAGAAGAAGTAAAAGTAAAATATATACATGATGAACAAACAAAGGAATGTAGCATGACTCCTATTCAAACTAGTAATAGTGAATACAAATTAGGATTATGGGTTAGAGATAGTGCGGCAGGAGTAGGAACAGTAACATTTTATGAACCGACAACTAAAACATTTGGAGCTTTAGGTCATGGAATAACAGATATAGATACAAATGAATTAATAAATATATCATCAGGTGAATTTATAACAACTAGGATATTAAATATTACAAAAGGAGAAAGTGGTTATCCTGGAAAAATTCAAGGCACAATAGAAAATCAGAAAAATATAGGAAATATAAGTAAAAATAGTAAATTTGGAATATATGGGAAAGTAGACAACTTGGCTAGTTTAATTATAGACACATCAAAGGAAATGGAAGTGGCTTTAAGAGATGAAATAAATTTAGGTAAAGCAACAATCCTTTGCAGTTTAGATAACGAGAAACCTAAAGAATATGAAATAGAAATTCAAAATATATATAAAGAAAATAATTATGATAACAAAAGTATGAAAATAAAAGTAATTGATGAAAGATTATTAGAAAGAACAGGAGGAATTATTCAAGGAATGTCAGGTTCTCCAATAATGCAAAATGGTAAATTTATTGGAGCAGTAACTCATGTATTAGTAAACTCTCCACAAGAAGGTTATGCAGTTTTCGGAGATATAATGTTAAAACAATCTAAAATAGTTGAATAAAAAATTGAACTTAGATTTTCTTACTAGTAACAATAGTTTGAAAATTTGAGTTCATTTTTTTGAAAAATATTTAACTAATTATACAATAATAACTATATAGATATTGAATATTTATAAATATGGTAGTATAATCATTTTACTATCAAAATTTCACGGGTGTAAATAGAAAATGTTTTAAAAAATTAATCAAAAAAGGAGGCTGATTGACATGGAAAATGAAATGTTAAAACAAATCTTAAACACAGTGAATCAAATGTCAGAAAAATTAGAAGAAACTAATATAAAAGTAAATGAGACATCAAAAAAATTAGACGAAACAATAATTAAGGTAGATGAGACATCAAAGAAATTAGACGAAACAATAATTAAGGTAGATGAGACATCAAAGAAATTAGATGAAACAATAATTAAGGTAGATGAAACATCAAAGAAATTAGATGAAACAAATACTAAACTAGATGATACTATAAAAAAGGTAGAAGATACTAATATTAAATTAGATAAACATATTGAACAAAATAAAAAAGAACATGAGGAATTAAGAAAGGAAACTCGTGAATTAATAGAAAAGCAAAGGAAAGAAATTTCAAAAGAAATGCATGAGTTAATATCTCAGCAAACAAAGGAAATCTCACAAGAAATCCAAGAATTAGCAAAAAGTATTAGTAGAAGTATTCAAAAAAGAGATAATAAATATGAAAAAGAATTTAAACCTTTAAGAAGAATTGTCGAAGTTTTAAAGCAAGAATAGGATGGTTAGAAATTGCAATAAGTTTAAAAGCTTAAAATATACATATCTATTACTGCATATTTTAAGCTTATCATAATCAATTTTTTTAATCAACCAACATTGGTCCAATTTGTGTTACTGTTCCAGCACCAAGAGTAATTACAATATCATCTTTTTGAACATTATCTTTTACGTATTTTACACAATCATTGAAATCAGGTATATATTTAGATTCTTTGCCAATAGAATTAATTCTATTTACTAAATCTTTAGAAGTTATTCCATAAGTATTTTTTTCTCTAGCAGCATAAATATCCAAAACAATTATATTATCAAAATTAATTAAAGCATTTGCAAAGTCATCTAGTAGATTTTTAGTTCTACTATATGTATGTGGTTGGAAAATGACCCAAGACTTATTATATTCTTTATTTTTTAATGCATTTATAGTAGCTATTATTTCAGTTGGGTGATGGCCATAATCGTCATAAACACTAGCTTTATTATCTATTTTTCCCTTATATTCAAATCTTCTATGAGCACCTGTGAATTTTGATAGTGCTGATTTTATATCTATAAAATTAATTCCATACATAAAAGATAAACTAATTGCTGCTAATGCATTTGAAACATTATGAATTCCTGGAACAGATAATTCAATAGTACCTAAATTTTTGTTGCTATTAAATATATCAAATTTTGCGAAACCATCTTTATTGAAAGTGATGTTATCGGCGTAAAAGTATACATTTTTATTATCTATTCCATATGTAATAACTTTACAATTAGTATAGTTTGCCAATTCTAGACAATTTGTATCATCACCATTTAATACTAATAAACCATCATCTGGAAGCAATTTAACATATTTAATAAAAGCTTTTTTTATATTTTCAAAATTTTTAAAATAATCTAAATGATCATTATCAATATTTAAAATAATTTCTGCTTTAGGGCTAAATTTTAAAAAGCTTTCTACATATTCACATGCTTCTATTACAAAGTGTTCACTATTACCAACTTTATAATTTCCATTTATTTGTTTTAAATAAGCACCAACTTGAATGCTAGGATCTTTTAAAGCTTCTAAAAAACAAAGAGAAACCATAGAAGTAGTTGTTGTTTTTCCATGTGTCCCAGAAATACAAATAGTGTCTTTATAGCAACGAGTTAATTCGCCTAAAAAATCAGCTCTTTCCATCGTAGGAATATTTAATCTTTTTGCTTCTATCATTTCTGGGTTATCTTCTTTTATTGCTGCAGAATAAACAATAATATCTGAATTTCTAACACTGTCTATATTGTTTCCTATAGTGACAGATATGCCTAATTCTTTTAGTTTTAAAGTATTTTCAGACTCAGCACAATCAGAACCAGAAACTAAAAATCCCCAGTTTTTTAAGATGGCTGCGATACCACTCATACTAACTCCACCAATACCAATCATATGTACTTTTTTATATTTTTTTATATTATCTATATTTGGCATTTTAATTCAACTCCTCAATAATAGAACAATTATATAATTTTATCCTTAAAAATTCAATACTTTATACAAAAAATCTAGTGTAATATATTCAAAAAAAATAAAATCGTTACATTGTTAAAAATAAAAAATATTTTTTGTAAAAAAAAGAAGGAAAAAAATATTTTATGAAGAATAAAATAATTGTACATAAGATTAAACGAATATGTACAAAATATTTTTAAAACTTAAGGAAGGCGGTGCACGCAAAATGCAAATCACAGATGTACGTTTAAGAAAAGTAAATTCAGAGAACAGAATGAAAGCTGTTGCTTCTGTAACATTCGATAACGAATTCGCAGTACATGATATTAAAGTTATCGAAAGCCAAAATGGATTATTTATAGCTATGCCTAGCAGAAAAACTCCAAACGGAGAATTCAAAGATATAGCTCATCCAATCAATGCTGAAACTAGAGAGAAAATTCAAAAAGCTATTTTAGAAGCTTATGAAGCTCCAGAAACAGAAGAATCAGCAGAATAATAAAAATAAAGAAACACTCTTTTAAGAGTGTTTTTTTGTAGCTTACAATTTTGTATACAGTCCTTTTTACAGTATTTTAATAAAAAATACTATTTAATAACAATTTTTTTTATCTTTTTGCTATTGGATTTACAAAAAGTCTTGAAAAAAAAGCAAAAAAAAGGTAAAATATATATTAGAGAAATATTGGAAAGTTGGTAAAAAAATGTATTTAATAGTAGGATTAGGAAATCCAGAGGAGGAATACAGTAGCACAAGACACAATATGGGATTTGATACTGTTAATAAATTAGCAAAACAATATGATATAGAAATAAATAAAAAAAAGTTTAAAGGATTATATGGAACTGGTATTATTGAAGGAGAAAAAGTTGTTATACTTAAGCCTCAAACATATATGAATTTAAGTGGTGAAAGTATAAAAGAAGCAATAGATTTCTATAAAATAGAAAGTGAAAACATAATTATAATTTACGATGATATTGATATTAAACCAGGAATTATAAAGGTAAGAAAAACTGGTGGACCTGGAACACATAATGGAATGAAATCAGTAATTCAAAATATACAAATGAAGAAATTTCCAAGAGTAAGAGTAGGAATTGGGATGCCTGAATGTAAAAATGATTTGATAAATTATGTTATTGGTAAAATTCCAGAAGAAGAAAAAGAGATATTGGGTAAATCAACTACAGCAGCTAAAGAAGCTGTTATTGAAATAATAAAAAATGGAATAGATATGGCTATGAATAAATTTAATTGATGCTTAAACAAGAAAATTATGTTTCAATTGATTTAGATATTGCAATATGAAAGGAATGAAAAATTAAAATGACACAACTTTTAATACAAGAAAATAATGAAAATAAACAAATTGCTTTAATAGAAGACGGAAAGTTGATTGAATATTATGAAGAAGACAATGAAACTAATAGAAGAGAAGGAAATATCTACATAGGAATTGTTAAAGATATTATAAAAGGAATGCAATCTGCATTTGTAGATATAGGAACAGAAAGAAATAGTTTTATTCATTTAAAAGACGTATTACCAAAAATTGATGAAACAAAACAAAAAATTGATGAAAATATAGATATTGGAAATGTACTAAAGAAAAATCAAAAAATATTAGTACAAGTAAAAAAAGATAGCAATGAAAATAAAGGAGCAAGAGTATCTACTCATATTAATTTACCAAGTAAATATATTGTTCTTATGCCTAATACAGATATAATAACTGTTTCACAAAAAATAGAAGATAAAAAAGAACAAGAAAGATTAATAAAATTGGTAAGGGAAAACTTAGACAACAATAATGGAGCTATTATTAGAACTTCAGCACAAGGAAAAGATAAAGAATTAATACAAGATATAAAATATATTCAGGAAAAATGGAATAAAATAATTCAAACAAGCATTGATCCAAACAAAAACAAGCCAAAACTTTTATTTAAAAGTGAGGATATTGTCGAAAAAATATTAATAGATTTAGTTGATAAAAAAATAGAAGTAAAAAAAGGTAAAAACATATTTAAAGAATTTGATTTAGATAAACAAATAGAAAAATTAAATAATAGAAAAATATGGCTTAAATGTGGAGGTTTTATAACAATAGATAAAACTGAGGCTCTAACTGCAATAGACGTAAATACTGGGAAATATACTGGTAAAAAGGATTTAGAACAAACTGTATTTAAAGTCAACAAAGAAGCTACAATAGAGATTGCAAAACAATTAAAATTAAGAGATATTGGTGGAATAATTATAATAGATTACATTGATATGAATGATAAAAGGAATAAGGACAATATAGAAAAATTATTAAAGCAAGAACTAAAAAAAGAT
>Ga0326514_10002392_pt1 | contig 11940 bp, 16 predicted proteins | sample 3_2548_0518_D_FD_203653 | JGI IMG/M metagenome (GOLD analysis project Ga0326514, IMG submission 203653) | Bovine rumen microbial communities from UC Davis, California, United States - 3_2548_0518 | ecosystem: Host-associated > Mammals > Digestive system > Stomach > Rumen | place: USA... | reverse complement strand
ATTTGCGAGGCGCCGGAAATGCTGTCAAGCAGCGTTTCGATAAACCGTGCCTTCTCGCTGGTATTCACAAACGGGCGGACATCCGCATCCTGGGTGAGCGTGTTAATAGTGTTGTAGATGCCATCAATAACGGTCGTCGTCGCATCAATGTATTCCATCCTATCCAGCTCGGCAACGTTCACGGCGCAGTACTGACTGACGTGGATGTATTCTTCCGGAATGGAAAGTCCATAGGAGCGGAGAAGATCGCGGATGACACGGGTCAGGAAACGGCGAAGGCCGTTCTGCATCATCTTCACCGAACGCGCATAGCGGACATATTGACGCATTGCAAGGCCAGCGGGCTGGGAAGTCCTGCCTTCCGGGCTGAACAGGAACGAATAGGGGACACCCTTAATATCGGTGATCAAATTGCGAAGGCTGTTAATCTTGTCCGGGAGCGACGAATCGCCCAGATCCCCGGCGGCCAGCGCCACATTCATCGCGCCACGCTGGGACTGTTCCGGTATCACGCGCAGTTTCGATGCGGACGCGGCGAACATGCGAATGGCGTTCAAATCCATCATTCCGGCAACCGGCATCGTATCCTCATCATTATTGTTGATGAGATTTTCGTAATACGCGGTAAACGACTTAATCTGTTGAAGATCAAGGCCATCCGGCGCCTTCACGCTAATCATTGTATTACGCTGCATAGCGGCGGCAATGCCCGCCAAATAAAGCTGTTCCAGCAATTCGAGGGAGAACACCTTATCGTAGATGTCCGCACAGAAATGGCGGCCGACCGTGGAGGTCTGGGCGATGATGGAGTCCCTTCCTTGAATCAGGATCTGCTCCTTGGACAAGGAGAAACGCATACGGTCCGCCTGCATCTGCAAGCAGGCGATGTTGCTGCTGTCAAGGACGGAAATACGTGTTTTGCTTCCGGGGGTGAGGCAATAATAAAGAGGCTCGGCGCTCAACCCTTCAAGGCCCACCGTGAAGATGGAACCGGGCTGGTAACTGTCCTGAAGGCCGACAATATGATTTTCCTTATCCCTAAGATACTCAATCCAATACTGACCGTAGAAGATGGCATCGCATACAATTTTATTGAGGAAAGTGTCCAACGAAATGTTGAAGCGGAAATCATCCACAATTCGCTGTGCCTTCTTGGAGGACGGGTATTTGCCATCAATGGTCAAATCGAAGGACTTTTCGGTTTGGGGGTCGATCGCGAGAGCGTCGTAGGCATAGGCATTGACCATAGCCTCAACCAGGTACTGTTCCTTCAACGGCTCATATTTATTCAGGTCATTGCGGTAGTTGACGAAGTGCTCGTACAGCTGTGTCCACAGCCCCATCTGGGCTTGCGGGGCGTTCGAAATTTCTTTGAGTCTTTGGCGGTCCGCATCGGACGTGGCGATGGCATATTCCACACCGGTCATGCGGTTCGCAATGTCCCGCATTACGGTGTAGTCCACAAATGTCTGTCGAAACGCCTGCGCTGCCTTGGTGAATATATTCATATCCCTAAATATACTATTTTCCGGTAATTAAGCGCACCGGAATCTACGGAAGCCTTACGTGCTTCTGCACCTCGATCCAATACTTGAATCTGCCCCACGCAGGGGACTCCGGACAGATAAATCCGTCCGGCACCCATCCGCCGCCGTTCTGATAGGCCTCCACCGCAATAAACAAGGAGGACGCCTTCCCCAAAAGCAGCTTCTTCTCGTCCGTGTTTATGTAGGCGTCCGGCAAGTCCTGCCACCAATGCAGCAAATTCAAGGCGCCCTGCCAAAAATAGGCGGGGGACCGCATATTCGCCTTCAACCCTATCGCGGACACTATCTCGCAAATACGCGGCTTCAATTCCGCCTGCGCCTCCGCAATACGCGCCGCCTCGGACTTCTGAAAATAAAAATGAAGGAACGGACTAAACACCCCTTGTCCCTTGGTTACCGGGGCAATGAGGAAATGGGCGACGGGGACTTTCATGCGCTCGCCGTTCTGTAAAGGCGGATACCAGCATCCCTCCTTCTGCCGCTCCGTTATGGTCTGCAGCGCCGTGGTAATCATGTTCACGGCATCATCCGTCCCTTGGCACACAAGCGGGGAACGCGGCCTGCAATGATCCGCCCAGTCGCGGACAAACCGATTGGTCGCGATCTCGTCAATCAATGCCAGCCCTTCACGATGCGTCTTTGTAAAAACGCTCTGGGACTGGCGAATGATGTTGGGGAAGCGCCGCTCTATAACGGTCACCGGGTCGGCGGCAACCTCCTTTCGAAGGGAGAAAGCCATTAAACCACCTCTACCTTGGTAACGCGTTCCTTCACCTGCTTGCTAAACTTAAGCGTCGGGACAAGCCTTTCGGGAATGCGGACGGTTTCTTTTGTTTTAGGATTAAGGGCCGGGCGCCCTTTACGAGGCCTACACGCAAATGAGCCAAACCCGCGGATCTCAATGGTCCGGTTATCGGAAAGATATGCGATAATCCGTCCCATAAACGATTCGACAATGTCCTTTACGCGGGATTCGGGGACACCAGTGCGAGCGGCCACATCGACCACTAAATCTTTTTTCGTAATGTTTGTCATATTTTAATTATACGCAAAAAGCAAAAACTATCCGATGCTTATCATAGGAACGGTCGAAGGGTGAATGCCCTGAAGAGGGCAAACGGTGCAGGCATTCAAGGCGGGGGCTATTGCGTTGCCGACATTGATTACATCCCCGGTCACGGTCACCAGCCCGGAGCACTCCACCTTCGTCCCTATCATATCGTGGGTAATCTTGAAATTCCCATCGCCGGACTCTACGCGCAGCATAGTGCCATCCTTCTTGCCCGAAATGATATTCTTCCCGAAACGCAAATAGAACTCCGAGGTCACATCGGTCCCTTCCAGCTCCGACGCCAAGCCGAGAATATAATTCTCGACAAAGGAATTCACCGAAACTACCACCTTATCACCAACCTCATAGGAGAATGACATCGGCAACACCTGGCGGGCGGTCGTTTCAAATACGGTTTCATTCCCCTCGAAATCCGTGTAGACTATCTCGATTCCATAATTAGGGCCGTCCTCCGTGATGGTCCCAATATAATGGGCTGGACGGGGATCCAGGAATTTGTGCAATGCGCGTAAGCCAAGATCAAACTGCATAATGCCTCCTATTTGCGCAATAAACAGCGTATACGGCTATTTCACGGTTACAATGAGGGAAATGACTTGATCTTTGCAAAACGGCCGTATACGCCATTTATAAAATAAAAAAAGCGCCTGCCTAAATCAAGCAGGCGCAACTGTTATTTCTGAGTTTCCCAAGGGAACTCCACCCACGCGTCCGCATCCTTGCTCCCTTCCGGAATGAACATCCCGCAATAGTCCGGCCCCATCTTCGAGGCCTCCTTTGCAACTGCGGTAAATGTCGTGCAGGGATAATCCTTATACTGGAGAAGGGTATTCCCGGTATCGGAAATATCATCCACAATAAGGCAGCCGGGGCGGGGCGCCGTGAGATACTCAATGTCAAGCAGATGGGAGAAAAGGACAGCGATACAGCAGCCGCCACGGGGAATCCCGTACACGCCGTTCAGCATCTTGCCGTCGTTGCGCATCTTGGACGCGGCATGCGCAACGCCCAGCTCGACCTCTTCCCACGACAAATGGACAACTCTCGGTGTACTACTTTTCATAGGTGATAGGGTCCTCCACGCCATTTGCACGGAAGGCTTCGAGACGGTCCACGCAAGTTCCGCAAGTTCCGCAAGCCTTTTCTCCGCCCTTGTAGCAGCTCCACGTCAATTCGTAGGGCACCTTCAAACGAAGGCCTGCGGCAACAACTCCAGCCTTGTTCAAATGGATGAGCGGGCGCCACACATGGATCTTTCCATAGGTCCCGATGGAAATTGCCTGATCCATAGCGTCGGCAAATGCGGGGGAACAATCCGCGTACGCCTGCCCGGCGGCATCATCCGCATGTGCACCGTAAACGACAACGGCATCCTCGCCGGGGAACAAGGAATCGGCATAGGCGGTAGCGATGGACAAGAGGAGTCCGTTACGGAACGGAACATAGGTGCCCACGCGGCCTTCACCATTTTCTGCGATCTGTTCGGAGTAGGACTTGTCCGGGATTTCATTCTTGGAGTCCTTCATCAACGAACAGACATCGCCCGCATACTTCATCACACAAGAGATGTCTTCCTCGATGTGACGGACGCCGTAATGTTCGGCGACCTTCTTGGCACATTCCAGCTCCTTGTCATGGCGCTGTCCATAGTAAAGGGTGGCGGTCACCACATTTTCCTTCCCATACTTTTCAATGGCGAGGGCAACGCAGGTGGTGGAATCAACGCCGCCGGAGTTCAAAACGAGTGCTTTCATATTATATCCTCTGATAGGAATTAGGCGGCCCGGCGTTATTGGGAGCGCGAAATCTCTTAGGGGCCGCGATGTCCAAATATACGAAAAGAAGGGCGGCCCCCGGAAAGGATTTGAACCTTTGTGGACGGTTCCCGGAGCGGCTTTTCAACACTATAGCGCTTTTCAACGCGGCCTCCGGGCCTATCCCTACCCTAATCAGGGCGGCAGTTTTGGCCATCTCCTGCCACGCAAGGGCCACCGTGAAAATATACGTCCATTTAACACCGCATAAAAAGGGCGCCCCCGTGAAAAGGGCGCCCTTAGCCAGAAAAGAAACGCTAAGGCTTTGCGGCGGACGGAGGTGCATTACAGCCGCCACTTTCATCCGACTAGGGGCTCCTCACCCCATTACTCACGGAATGCCCGCACAGGGTCCGGATCCAATCGCGAATTGTCCGGAATGTCACCGCATCGCCTTGGATACTATACGGACGCCTAGAACGTGTCCCAAATAAGCTGGTTCAACTTGGCGACGGCACAGCTAATCATGTGCCCACGCTTGTAGCCATAGGCACGGATAAACTCCGGCACGCTTGTCACCGGCTTGATGTAGGTGAAGCTGTCCACCGAGTCGAAGTCAATGTAGCGGGCCAATTTCGAGGTGATACCGAGGCCGTGAATATGAACATCCCTTGCCCTTGCATACCAAACCAGCTCGCGCATCAAACGCGCCACGTCACGGCAATTCGTCAAACCGGAGCCAGCCACGCCACCAATTGCAAAGAATCCGCCGGGGCCGACCTTCTCGCAGTAGTCCGCAAACTTCTGGATGGGGTCAAAGATATGCCAAACCAGGGTAGGTTCCTCGCCGACGATATCGATGAGCTTTTTACGTAACCTGGCGTATTCCTCTTCGCCCACCACGGACTGGATATCCAATTCGAAGAAGTGGGTGAAGTACTTGCGGTACTTCTTGATAAAGGCGCCATACGCCTCCACATACTTGTCCAAATTGAATTCGCCTTTCAGCTTGCCCTTCTTATGGGCCATCATCATAGAGAAGGCGCCGGAGTCCAAAAGAATCTCCTGTCCAGGTTCGGGACCGGAATAAAGGTCCAACGCTTCCTGAACGCGCTCCGGAGATGCCTTGCTCAAATAATAGAAGGACACCAGGACATATTTGAATTTGTGTTTACGGAAGGCTTCTTTGGACACGGTCGCATGAAGCTTTCCGATATCTAAACCGGCATAATACTTCATTTCTACACCTTGTCCCATCCAATAATGTCAAAGTCCTCGGACCCTTCGGAACTGCCGGTGTCGGCGCCTTCGGGGTTATCAATCTCGCCAACGACCTCGGAGGCGAGGCCTGCTTCCTGGGGAAGCATGTTACGCTTCTTGAGGATCTTGGGGTCAAGCGGCTTGATGTTCTTGATGTCCGTGATGATGTTTTTCATCTCGGTAAGATACCGGGAATGGACACGGCCGCCCATAATTTCCTTGGCGACGGAGGCGAAGTCCAGCTTGCCGAGGGACTGGGTCACATTGTCGATGATGCGGAATTCATCTTCCGCTTCCTTATCCAGGTCGGAGATGATACAGGGAATTTCCTTCAAGCCCAGCTTCTGGGCGGCCATCAGGCGGCCGTGGCCGGTGATGACCACATGCTCCTTGTTCACGACAATCGGGATTTGGAAGCCGAAACATTCAATGGAGTTCGCGATGGAGTCCACATTGTCCGCGTGGGTCTTGTTGTTGTTCTTGTAGGGGTAAATGTCCTTTACCGGGAGATATACGATTTCGAGTTGTTTTTCCATAGTATCTAAATATACGGAAACAGGCGCCTAGAACAGGCGCCTGCCTCGCAGGAAAGAAAAGGCTTGCCGTGGTGGCTGCGAATGAATTTCACATTCTCAAAGGACTTTACCTGAGCCACCACGGTTTCCTCGCGGGAAAATGTGCCCCCTGCTAATAACTTGTTTCCCCCAGCCCTTACGGCCGCCAGGGAAGCACACACGGGAGGCGTCCCAATCGTGCTCGCCAGCTGTCCCAATCTCGAGCTTGGACTTGCTGGCGTCCTTTTAAATTTTTGAAGGTCCCCTAGCGCGGTGCGCGACGCTTCCCTCGCAAGGGCTGGGCGTCCGGGGCTCCTTCGTTTTGAGTCATGTCCAAGGTAGGATACGGACCTACAGAGCCGATTCGGTCCTCGGCCAACGGATGCCAAGTGTATGCTTTTCCACCACAAGGACTACACTCAAAAAGCTATCAGGGCAGGACTTACACCTGCATTGCCCGCGGAGTGCTATCTTTCCCTGCCGGGATGTTTACACCATACTGCCGCCGCCGGATTCCTAAGCACAAGCGGTATTAGCGCCTGCTCGTTTAGAAGACCTGAAATTTTTAATAGTGGACCACCCTGGATTCGAACCAGACCCGTGCGCTTGAGTCCCGGCAGTATCGACCTTTCTTTCGACTTGCCGGGAATTCATCCTCGTGTCACACAGAACCCATCTGTCTTTGAAGCCCGTACAGGGTTATTGCCCGCAACGCCACGACCCGGCGACTGGCGCTGTCTGCTATATTCTTGTCGCCATCGCGAAAATGCTGGCAATGCGGCAAGATGCTTGTCTATGCGGCATAGATACTTACTAACAATCGGGCCTCGGTGTAGCTGCAGCGCTGTACCCGGTTATTACCTTTCACCATACTGCTATTTTTGGGCAATATCGGAATGACTGGATTTGAACCAACAACTTCCTGCTCCCAAAGCAGGCGCTCTACCAGATTGAGCTACATTCCGTAAACTATACGCTTTTGACATAGCGCTACCTGCTTTACCAAGGCAGGACCTCCTAGAAAGAGGTGCCGATCTCTAAACCCTATTGACCGGTCCGAGGGAAACTACTTCGCTGCTTGTCAGGCAACTACGTAGGCGACATGGCTGGTGTGGGCAGTGCAGGCCCCATAGATAGCCAGCTGTATTTTTCCGATTTCCTTCAGCCCAATGCGGCCTCCAGCGCTTCACCTTGGCCCGCTTCGCTTATCACGGTCACCTTGGCAAAACCTCATCGGGAGGTGATTAAATATACCAAATGCCTTACGCCTTGGCAGGTGCTTCGGCAGCCTTTTCGGCAGGCTTCTTTTCAGCAGCCTTCTTTTCAGCGGCGTGTTCTTCCTTGCGCTGGGCACGGAGCTGGGTGAGCTCGGCAACCACGGCGGCGGTGTCCTTGCCGCCCTTCTTCAAGGCGGAGACGCGGTGGGCGAGACGGCGGATCTTCAACTGCAATTCTGTCATTTTGATAACCTCCAATAAAGGTGTTTGTGCTTGTGTTATGGGAATATATACGGACATAGGGACACCGTTCCACGGGTGCTGGTCCGATTTTCCCCGGTTTCCGGCGCTTTTTATATAAAAATGCAAAATTTTTCAAGAAAAACGGGTGTCTTTTTCAAAATAAGTATCTATATTATAGGCATGAGCCCGCAGGTAGCGGGACAGCAAGGAAAGGGCAATATGAAAAAACCACCGTATGTAGCGTGTCCGGATTACCGCGGGGCGCCGTATCCGCCTTTCGATGAAAAGGCTATCAATGAGTCGCATCTCCCGGACAATATGCGCTTTAAGGAATACAGCGCAACGGAACACCGCTTCGAAGCACTCACACAGGAGTCGTTTACGGCCGCAGATTTCAATGCCTACGTGAAGGAGATTCGCCGGGCATATAAGGCGGTGGGTATTACGGGTTCCATCACGATCGCTGTCAAGGACAGGGACCGCACCTGCCGTGGCTATCGCATTATTAAAATCAAAGAGGCATAATATGAACAAAAAGGAATTTCACGTTTTGATCGTCACCCGCCGCAAGGACGGTTCCACGGCGGTCTACAACCACGTCCACGAGGCGGAAAACCGCCGAGCTATCTTTGACTACTTCCTGAAAAGATTTGACCCGGAAGAAATCGAAACCCTTACTATTCTCGAGGAACGGGAGGAATAATATGGGCGCCAATGCAAAGAAAATCCTGATGGACCTCCAGTACAGGATCGACTCTACCCCGGAGTCCGACCCTGAGCGCGAGAACGCCATCCGCCTCCGCGATAAGCTTCTCGCAAAACACGGACTGACCCTGAAGGACATCACGGAAGTCCGCACGGAACGCCGCTTCGAAAAATTGAGCGACGACGAGCAACGAATGGTCTGTCAGTACTTTATGGTCCGGCTGGGCATCGGTATTGACGAGCACCCCTATGCGCTCAACTCCTACAAGCTCAAGCGCAGCAAAACCAAATACCGCAACCTCGTCCAAATCTTCCTCACGGACGACGAATACCGCCATCACTACGGACTGGTCCATTCCCTCGTTTCGATCTACCGCCGCAAGATGCGCGAGCTGAATGCCGAATTGAAAAAGGAAGCGAAGGCCAAGCACAAGGCGCTCGAATATGTCATCTATGAAAAGGCGGACATCCTGTTCCCCGAAGGATGGGATGGGAAGGCGCCCAAGGCGCCGGAATGGACGTTGCGCGATGCAATGGAAGCGGCCCGCTCGCTCGAAGACACAATTTTCCCCAAAATGCAACTGAGGCAGGATCCGCTCCGCCTCGAAAAGGAGGACTAATATGAGGTTCAAGACAATACTCCGCCACATGCAGGCAAACCACGCGAAGGAGATCCAGCCCCGCAAACGCGCCGTGGCAAAAGCTCTCGCCAAGTCAAAAATCAAAAAGGAGGACTAGTATGTCCAGAAGTCCTATAATTGAGGCAATGAAGGCCACCGACACCAAGATGCTCCGGGCGGCCAAGTACACTATAGAAAACGGCACATTATGCAAGGCCGGATTCTATGATGTCAATGGTGTCTCATGCGTCGAGGCGGTGGTGCATTTTCCGGGCGGAGGAGGTGCCACCCTTGGCGGCCTCACTTGCGGGCAATTCATCCCGGACTATAAAACAATCCGGGGTACCCGCTACGGAATGGAAGCGCTCCTGTGGTTAATGGCGGTTGCCGATGTAAAGCGCAGCGACGACCTTGGCGGCCAATATGTCCGCGTTGCCTTCGATGAAGCCGGAAAGGCCCAATACATAGGGCACATTGTCCGCGACATCTGGCTGAACTTCGAAACGCTGGCCAAAGGCCTCCACGACGAGGAACCCGCCAAAAAGGAGGACTAGTATGTGGGCGCAATACTCCCTCTACACACTCCCGCTCAAAAACGGGAGGCTGCGCAAACCCGAAGAACTTCCCAAGGAACGCAGCCTGCTTGACTGCCTGATTCACAAGGCGGCATCGGAAGCCACGGCGGGGAGGAAAGTTTACCTGCTTGCGATGGACATTTCGGAGGCGCCTTTGGTCCGCCGCATAGCGAGGCTTGACCCGGGCATATTTACAATTTCGCGTGCAATGCAGGGGAAGCTCGTTGCCTGCACCCCGCCGGTTCAACCCCGCCAGTTCAGCCCGGTGGCTTGGTTTAGGGCGGTTCCGGAAGAAGGCGCCGTGGTTGTCATTTATGGCGCCGATATGATTTTCAATTCCTATGCCGCCGCCGTCAAGTCGCTCAAAGAGGCGCAGGAGGTAAAGAACTGCGAAATCATCTTCGCTTGGCGCGACGAGGATATGCTAGCAGTGCCGCCACCGGTATTCTTCGAGGCGTGGGACGAATTGAATGTCCAGCACGAAAAGCCGATTCCGGCCCACACGCCTTTCAAGCTTACCAAGGAGGAGTGCTACAGCAATCCAAGATTGATGCAGGATCCGTTGCTTGTATACTGTCCGGCGAAGGAAATCGCATTCCGATTGGACCCGGATGATCCTCGGGACAAACGCCTGCTGGAAGCATTCGACCGTGAAAAGGGCCAGGGATAAGCGTATATTATTGATGTTCGTTCTTTCATTTTGTCATATGTCCTAAGGGCGCCTAACCACGGCGCCCTTTTCCGTGCGAATTGCCCCGGAACAATGGTATATTTGAAATATGCCGCACAGTTACAATGTCATTACGAAGCACGCCGATTTCAGGGAATACATCGCGCTGAAGCACCTGGTCCAAATCCAGGGATATGTCACGGACGTTTATTTGCCCATTGACGATGCCTACGACCCCAGGACCCGCACCGGTTCCATCTACAACAGCAAGGACCACGAATACAAGTATGCGGACACGCCGGACTTCAAGGCCAGGATCGCCTATACGGATCCGCAAACGGACATGTTTGACCGTGGCGACGTACAGGAAGTAAACTACACAAATATTGCCTATACGCTCAAGCGCGTACCTCCGGAGGATGTCGGCCCCGGACAATTCAAGCCCAGTCAATCCGATAAATACTGCCCCGGGAACATAGAGCAATTTTCAAAACTCTATGTCAACTACGGCGGGATGGACCTTTCATACTTCGTCCGCCAAATCACGGTCTTGCGCAACCCCAACGCAAAGAATGTGGACGACGAGGCCCTGATCCGGTTGGAGCTGGTCATTCACGTATGATAACCCTTTTATCCGTGTTCGCGGTCCTGCTGGCAGGCGCCATCCTATTTGACCCTAAAGATTGGGGCGAATAATGCGCTTTTAAGGCGATTATTTTGAAAGGCGCCCATTTACATGCGGCGCCATTTTTCTGCGCTTAAAACGCGCTTAAATGCGTGGATAGGGTAGGATTTGGACCTACGAACCCGGAAGGGAACTGATTTACAGTCAGCGTGCTTTAGCCTCTTGCATACCTATCCAAATAGCTGGAAAGGTAGGACTCGAACCTACAACCCTCCGCTTAACAGGCGGACGCTCTACCATTGAGCTACTATCCAATATTTCGTGGAACGTGCCGGGATCGAACCGGCAAACCTCCTGCTTGCAAGGCAGGCGCTCTTCCAATTGAGCTAACGCCCCATAGTAGTTCCGCGGGGACTTGAACCCCAGTTCTGCGGATGAAAACCGCATGTCCTAGTCCACTAGACGACGGAACCGTATCTTCAGGCAATCAAAAAACCCCCTCCGCTTGTGCGGAGGAGGTTCCCATTTCACCTTTAGAAAAGCACTGGAAATCAACACCGCACAGAACACGCAAAATACGCTTCGGCATTTGCCTCGGCTTCATAATAGAAATTATTTGCGAAGTTCTTCTTCATGTTGGATTTCCTTTACAACCATAATATACGTTCATAAAAGCACTTTGGCACGAGATAAAAAATCCGGCATTCCCGAAGGTCCGCCGGACTAGTCACGGTTCTTCACTCCTCCGGGTTTTATCCCGCGGCACTGACCGATGCCGCCCGCCCTTATTTCGTAGGCGGAACGCCAACGCTACGGTAAATAACCCCGGCACGTTGGAAGCCCATTCTTTGAAGTACAGGTGGGCAGCCCTGCATTACATGAAAAGGCTGGCGGCTCGTCTAGCAATGGTTATTGAAACGCTGTAGTGCACATCGGCGCTATCAATGCCATCACATCATAAACAAACCGCCTGCCCTGCCAACACATCTCCTCCGATACCCAAAGGCCGATAGCGGGAGCTACCACATTATCGTTCGATCAGGACTTACTGAAGTCGATTATCCGGACGCGAATCCGGCAGTCAGCATTCTAAACTTA
>Ga0326514_10002391_pt1 | contig 11943 bp, 24 predicted proteins | sample 3_2548_0518_D_FD_203653 | JGI IMG/M metagenome (GOLD analysis project Ga0326514, IMG submission 203653) | Bovine rumen microbial communities from UC Davis, California, United States - 3_2548_0518 | ecosystem: Host-associated > Mammals > Digestive system > Stomach > Rumen | place: USA... | reverse complement strand
TGTTACGAAAGGCCTCAGTCGCAAATTGATTACTAGATGATCCAAGCGATTTGGCGTCAAAAGTTGTGTAGTATCCATCGAAGAGTCGCTCGATGATTTTAATGATTGTGCCTTTTCCAGCGCCTGGGTCACCGTAGAAGACACAAAATTTCTGTATTTTCTTAGAGTCGCCGGATATGATCGAACCAATCGCCCATTCAATCTTCTCCCTTTCACTTGGCTCGTATAACTTACCAACAAGTGTGTCCCACGCATAGTAATCGCCTTCCTCAAGAGCGTAACTCAATCTCTTTGAAACGTAATCTTCCTTCTTGACATCAGTATTCAGAAATGTCAGATCCTCATCGAGCTCATGATAATTGTCTGGCAGGTTCTGAACGTAGCGCTTGAATTCCGACCACATCTTCGATTTGTTTGATCGAAGTGTTAGAACCGTTACTGGAATATCACCAAGTTTTACGCTACTCTTTAGTTTATCAGCATATTCATATAGTTCTTTATCAACAATTCGCCTTACATCATATTCGTCCGTTGACCACAAACCTTTTTCTTCATCCCAAACAGCACGAAACGATCTACCACGAATCATGAGATCTTTAGACTTTTCAACTATAAAATCGGGATATATATCAATATTTGTTATCTCTTTCTTATCACCTTTTCCACGAACTGTACTCCTTTCAACGATTTTATAAAAGTCCATAATATCGTTCCTCCTGCTTGGCTAATTCTTTTTATTTTTAAATCGATTTTTCCATCCTTTATCAATCGTAATGTATAGGTTCTTTTGTTTCTTCCATTTATTTTTTTCAAAAAGAGAGACAATAAATATATAAGCCATAACCGTTATGAAACCTAACAATACTACTATAGCTATTAATGCAACGAATAAAGTAATCCATTTTAAGACAATCATGATAAAGTACCCCTCTTAGATATTTTATTATAAAACGAATTTTGATCGTTAGTTTTCACGTTCACACAGCTTGATGTTCATTTAAATATGCGCTCATCTGATACCATATTTCAATTTTTCTTTGATCCTTGTTACTTTTTTCTAGTGGAAATAATCCACCGCAACCATTTCTTCTGTATTTTCTCTTAACAAATGAATCGATTATTTTTGTAACATAATGAAACCCGCCAAGCTCGACATACGAATCATCGTCAAATTTAATTAGACCAAGATTATCTATCATTTCCCAAAACCAATAAACCGTTTTATCACTGGTATCATTTGTATATGGGTCTGTAGTTTCAAAATCAATTCTTTTAGCCAATCCAACAAGCATTTCTAGAACAGTACAATCTCCTTCAACTTCTTCATACTTTGGATACCAAATATCTCGCATATAATCTTCACGCAGTTCTAAACCATCAAATGCTCTATTTTCGTCGTGAGGAACAAATGGAATAAAAATCTTACTGTGCAAGTCCTTCATCAATATCCAATAACTTCTGTCCCCTTGATCCACATGTATTTTTTCGCATAACCATTCAAAATAATCTTGGTTAATATCAAAGTCGCGATTGTGTATCATTCAGTCTACCTCCTTTCTTCTGTTTTTTTTGTAAAGTTGTAAAAATATAACGGAAGGTTCAGCTAAAAGCCAAGCCTTCCTCTTTCAATATATCAGCGGTTTTTATTGCGAAAAATTATAACATTTTGTTTCTATTCCCCGCCTCTCTAATCCTTATCCAATCTGAGCCATTCAATGCTTCTCCTTTTCTATTCTAATAAATTCCCTGCTTCGCTTATCCTTTTCTCGTCAATTCAGCACTTCACTTATCCTTTTCGCTTCTGCACCCTTTTAATCATTTCGTCACTCCTCTCTTCCATGTCAGCTCATTTCTCTTCGGGGCCCCTCTTCACTTTTCCTTTTCACAGCTTTTCGAATCCACTCTTCACTTTTCCTTCTCAGGTCAATTCAACACGTTTCTGTTCTAATCGTTTCCGTTTTGTTGCATTGCCATTAGTTTATGTTCGTCTCCTTGCTCTTCCATTTCTACTCTTCTCTCCTCAAGTCATACTTTTCCTTATCGATTCAAACCGCCTCGAAACCGCGCCCTTCTATTCCTTATCTCCTCTTCTCAATTCCGTGCTTTTCCGTTTCTTTTCGCCACATTTCTAGGCGTTTCCTTATCTGCTCATTTCTCTTTAACTCTCGTCGTTTCCCTTCCACTCCGTTGCTATTCAACTCGAATCCATGTCTCTCTCTCTTCCTTTTCTAATCTGTTCAACTCCCTCTCTACTCAGGTCGCTTTGGCGCTCCGCTATACTCATCGTTTCCTTATCGCGTTAGTTAGATTCGCTTCAATTCCTTTTCTGATCTGTTCAGCTCCTGTCCGATCCCCTCAGGTCTTTTCCTTATCTGCTCGAACTTCTCTTTTCTCCTCAATGCTTTTCCGTTTCGGAATATCACGCTCTATTAGCCATTCCAAATTCTTGGATTACCGTTTTTATCAACGAGTAGAGTTAATATACCATAAGTATGGCCACTGCAAGATTCCCAATACATTACTTTAGTTTCTTTGTCGACGAGTATACGACCGTAGTTTTCCCTACTAACCATCTTAAAGAGATTTGTATTAGACTGCTGTTTATCAATTTCCTCTTCACTTAACTTTCCATTGATACAAGCGGTAAGCATGATGCTGAACATGATAATTAATATCAGAAATATCTTTTTCATTCCTTCATCTCCTCAAACTTGCATTTTCTCTGATGTTCTCTGATTTCAGACGGAGTGTATTTGATAGCGAAGCCAAGATGGGAGCAACCACCTATAGAAGAAACATAATCGCTTATCTGGTCGGTCGTCTTACATTTCTTTGGTATTTCAATTTCCTGTGGAAGCGATTGGCTGATTCTTTTATCAGCGTTCCATCGAATGTTAAACGCTTTCATTCTCCAGCTCCTTCTTGATTCTTCCTAGAATCTCCTCTACAAGCTTACGTGTATCAGGATGAAGCTTCATATCCTTGTGCTTTTCATACCAGTCAAATATCTCGTCAAGCTTACCGCTTTTCCAACTAAACGACCACCAGTCCGCAATCATTTCAATAACGTAATGATACGGCATCTCAAGCACTTCTTCTGGCTCATCATCGTGTTGGAGAACCCAATATTGCCAATGATGCGGATTATGATGAATATGATGTAGCCAGGCATAATTAAAATCGTTTACTACTTTATAAGACTTATTTCCTCCATAGAAATACTTATCATATGCGTCGTATTCAGCGTCTCCGTATTTTGAGCTATCGTGAGAAAATGCTATCCATGGATATGGTCTGAGTTTTTCTTCAACATCCTTAAAGTGGTTTATCATCCAATCCAACGCTTTTGTAACGTTCGAAATATGATTTTCAAGATACTCATCATATTGTTGACTCATGTTTCGATCCTCCTTAATGAAATGGTGCGGGAGAAGGGGCTCGAACCCTCACGCCCATACGGACATCAGATTTTAAGTCTGAGGCGTCTGCCATTCCGCCACTCCCGCATAATAAAGCGAGACCCATTTCCGAGCCTCGCGTACAATGAAATAGTTTAACCGCCTACATAAGGCAAAGCCGATTCCCACATCCAGCCATCATAGTCTCCATAGTTATCGGCGATATTGCGTAGGAGCTTACCATCGATAATTACGATATCCTGCCAGAATCCTAAACCTTGCTCCCAGCCCATGATTCGAATATCAGCGCGGTACTTCTTCGACATTTCGATATATGGTTTAGGATCAATACTCCATGCTGCCGCAAATTTGTCAAATACTACGATATAGTCATTCTCTTTATTTTGAAGCTCATATATCACAGACGATTTGAAGTTAGTTCCAAATAGATTAATAAAATTCCGTCGCGTTTCCTTAATGTAACAGTATGACTTATTGGCGGTATCTTTATCATCATCAAAGGGTGTCGTCACATAGATCAGATAATCGCCTTTTAATTCCACGTTGCTTTGTTTTTCTTCAGTATAAGATTGCTTCGTTTCTTTGTTCCATCGTACCTTACAAAATATGAAATTCTCTTTAATAAGATTGATAATATCTTCCATCTTGCCTCGAAATCTTATATTGCCTTCGCACCAATTCGGCATATATTGTGTCCTCCCAATATCACATACTTCCAAGTCCAAGCACGTCTCTAGTGTAGCTCCCATCATGATCAATTGTTATATCATATACTTTATTAAGCTCGTCATCAAGTACATATAAGTCATCGTTGTTGGTTTCGTCGATAATGTCCATAGCTTCGGATCCAACGATCTCTTCTTCCTTCATAATGACTTCATGGTTCATATCAGTAAGTGTACCATCAAGTTGATAATAAATGAGATCTTCTCTGTCACGATAATTCAGCTCGTCCTTAAATTGGCGCTCAGATATAAGTTTGATTTTTTCGGAATGGTCTTCGTCGTCATCTACAAGATCGTCTTCCTCTTCTTCACCGATGTAATTCGGTTTGCCGTTCTCCTCGATGTCCTTTTCAGATTTTACTTCAACGGAACTGACGTAACGCCTTCTAAGAGAATTATACTCACTCATATCAGTTTCCTGTTCAAGTTTCTCAACTTTCTTCTCCTTCTCTTCGATCTTCTTTCCTCTGAGCTCTACATTTTCATCGATCAGCTTTTTATTCTGTTCTTCGAGATCATCGATGCGTTTCTTTAGATCGGAGGTGACGACTCTTCCGACAATCGCCCCTCCAATAATTCCACCGAATATAAAGCTAATAGCGCTATAAACTATTACGTTACTCATGTGTTGCCTCCTAATAGCCCATCAATTGATTGCCTATTTCCCATCGATGTAAAGCTTCTATCGCTCCGTCATATCCACCAAAATTGCGTTTTTCAAATACGATATCAGAATGATTATCATATTCGTAAATGTTATTCCAAATCTCATCCAGGCATATAACATTAAAATCCAGGAGCGGACATTTCTGGTGACTTGCTGGATCTAAGAACAACTTGTTAATCGGTAGCTGATATTTGCCATTACAATAATCCGGGAACACACCGAAGTCAACAAAGTCATCTCCAGATTCACCTTTGATCAAGCCACCTCTTACCCATCCCATATGCTGTCCCTCTTCAGTTGCGGGAAGACCAAGCTTGCGGTAAACATCATTCAGAGTCAGCCAGCCATAAAGCTTCAGCATGTCGTTGACCTCACATTGGATTCGCTTGATATGACCTGCGAGCGTCTGCTTGTTACCACAATAGAGAACATTCCTCCACAACCAACGGCCTTCTTCTGCGCTCCAAACTCCCTCGTTAAGCCATCTAGCGTAGCGGCTACCACCGGCAGCACATGTGTCGCTCGGCATAGTCTTCTTGACAATTTCACCGGTTTCAGCATTAATTGTCTCAACAGTTTTGATGCCATATGCATATTCCTGATCCTTTTCTTTACCAAGATCATTTATGACGTTCTGTCTATATCTGCGATAGGTTTCCAGCAGCGAAGCATACATGGCACTCAATTCAATGATCTGCTTTCGCATCATCTTTCGACCAGAAAGAATTAGAATAACAGATCCTCCAGTCATAACAGTTGTCTTCCAATAGGTCTTCAAAATATCACCAGCAAGCTTCTTGTTGGCTCTAGACAGCTGTGTCTTGGTGTCTTCGGGTTTCATAACAGGCCAGTCAGGATGCTCAGTCTTTTCCTTCTCAGGATCATAAGCCTTGAGTTTTTTTATCTCAGAAATATCACCAGAAATCTTGTCCTTGTTCTTCCAGGTGTCAACAACTGCGACAACAACAGAACCTCCAGCAAGAATTACCCCAGTAATAATGCAAATATCAGGCTTTATCGCCTTAGTTTTGAATGCCAGTTTGCCTATTGTTGTTGCTACTTTCTGAGGAATTCTGATTCTTGGAAAATTCATTATTCTTACCCTCCTTGATATTGATTGCATCATCGATAATCTGAACGGCATCTCTACATTTCTTTAAAAAAGCTCGTTCATTCTTTTTCCATTCTCTGGTAGTTGATTCAGATTTAATAAGTTCGTTACCTTCATTGATTCTAGTCACAAGAAGATTCCTTACAACTTTAATATCAATGTGTGTATCGGGTTCAAAATAGTTAGACATTTAAAAGGCCTCCTTAAAAAATAAAGAGGAGTCCGATATTCGAACCCCCCTGTTTTTCAGATTTAGATATGAATCAGTCCATCAATCTTTTCGATGGGCTTACCAGCCTTGAAGCCGGCTTCCTCAATTCGAGTACAGCATTCGTTATAGTGATCACAATGACCGGCCATAATCTTTCGCTTAAGTAGAAGATAACCCAGATAAATAGTACTCATGGCTCCGGTAAACAGCATAATCTTGGTATCACGATTGATGGACATCATAAATTTCCTCCTCATCGAAATATACGTGGTTTGGATTGTGAATTTCATAAGGATCGACATCTGGCTTATAAACCGTTAATATCTTTCCTTTGCGAGTCGTTTTGTATTTATAGTTATTTCTATGCTTAAGCATGATTGCTGCGCATCTTGTGTTTTCAGCCTTCTCAACGCTATAGCAATTAAATATCACTCCGTCGGTCTTATTTGAGTTAATCATTTCACGAATTGGAGTTGCTATTGGTCCTCCAACTTTCTTTCCGGTGTTCACTTGGCGTCCTCCTTGGCATTCTTCTTATCGTATGTCTTAAGAGCCTGAACAACCGCGTCGGTGATGTCATTCCTGAAGCTCCTAGAAGCCTCTTCTCGACCCTTATCGCGCTTAGCCTTGATGGCAGCCTGCTTCTTACGCTGAGCCTTCTTGGCTTCATTTTCTGCTTGCTTGGCAGCTTCCTGTTGATCCATCTGCTTGTGGATCTTACGAATGAGGTTATTGTACGCATTAGTACCACCAAGAACCTTCTTCAGAAGGCAAACAGTTATACCAACATCGATATCGAACTTGTCATTGGCGCTGCAAACTGCCTTAGTGAAAGAGCCATCCGCAAACTTCACAATTACCACACGATCATTATGAGTGATTATACGACTGATAGGCGGAAAACCAAATTTCTTTGTAGGCGTAGGCGTGCAGCACTGTGTATACATTTGATTCCTGGGATACCTGCCGGACCTACAAGTGTCATTAACTATATTCTTCAGCTGTTCACTAGTCATATTATTATCTCCTTTCTCATTATAGCCAGTTAAAGAAGGAATAATCCCTTCTACAAAATTTGTAGCAAATGTAGGATTGCCAATAATCCTATTCACAATAATCTGAAAAACTTCAGGATTTTCATATTTAAAACGGTATGTCTTACATCCTACATGCGGAATATATGCAGTATTAACAATATCTTCCATAATATCAATCAGAGTTACGTTATCAATATTAAAAATAGCTAAATTTATAGCTCTAGCTATATTCCCACAATGCTTTTCATTTAACCTTACAATGTCGCTTAAGTATAATTCGAAACTGTAATATAATCCTCTTACTTCGACATTAAACACTCATTCTCACCTCAATTCTTCAACTTTCGGAAGCTTAAGCATATAGCCTCCTCTTGTTTCAACTACAGACGAACCTATTAAACTTCTCCAACCATAATTGCTCTGTGCAAAATCCGTCGGCATATCTGATAACAAAAACAGATCCTTTACAGTTACTCTCCCATATTCGCTTACCATATCGAACAATCTAGTCATAACATCTTCCGCTTCAGATCTGGTCGGGAATGTTACGATTGGATCACGTGTCCTTTGCTTTGGAATGTACTCCTCGCGTTGCTTTCGATCGTTGTAATATTTGCTATAGGCAACTCCGCCATTAAACCTGCTTTCACCTCTGGAACGACTGATTCTAGGATCAGGTTTGTCTCCGAAAAGCAACATATGGACGATATCTTCCATGATGTTCTTAATTCCGGGAATTACCCAGTCGAATATCACCCGTTCCTTAATATCGTCTCCATTTGCAGCAAGAAAGCTATCCGTTAACCGCTGTTTAAGCGACGGTTTCTGCAGCTTTCCTTTTGCAATTGGCTTCGGATCTTCCTTTTTCTTCAGTTGAGGTTGTGGAGTTCTGTTTCTATATGAATTGCCTTGGTATTTTTGCTCCTGCTCCCGTTCCTCCACAAATATCACCTTCCCTGTCTAAGGTCGTCATCTATATCTCGCAAAGCTTCAATGTAATCCTCAGCTTCGTAATATCCTGATTTAAGTAATTCTCTTGCTACAACAACTCGGTTTTGAATAGAGAGCTGAAAAGCAATTTCCATCATGGCATCATTATTCATTCTTCTGTTCCTCCTTCTTTTCTTCATTATGTCGTTGATTAATAAGTTTCAGAAGATTCCATTTGCTATTTGCCATTTGCTCAAGAGTTTTCTTATATTCATCCGCTGTAGTGAGCCCCATCATATATTGTTCTTTTTCGAGAAATGACAAATGTAGTGTCAAAAGTTCAGTTTCAAGGTTGTCCAAATACAAAGTGCATTGCTTCAGACGATTTTCAATCAACTCATTATTCCCACCAAACAGTCCCATTAGCAATCCTCCTTATTCTCATCAATTGCATCCTTAATATCTTCCAGATTATCGATAAATGCTTCAATCGAATCACAGACGTAATCGGTAGCCTTATCACCAACCATCAAACCTACCAATCCCCCACCCATTTTTACTCCAAGCTTTGTTACCTTATTACTTTGAACATTTTCTGTGACAAAATTAGAAACCGCTCCCGTAAACAACTCAACAATAGCGGTTATACCGACCTGAATATAAGGCTTAAACTTCTGGAATCTTTCCTTCCGCTCTTGCTTAGTCATCGCTTCTGTTCCTCCAATATCTTTTTGATGATTTCGTCGCTCACGTTACCAAGAAAATAGTTATTTGTTGTGATTCTTGTTGAACTGGTATAAGGCTTTGGAATTTGTGCAATTGCTGAACTCACCTTGCTACTATTTTTGCCAAATATAAACATCCCAAGAGCCATAGCACCAAGAGTCAACAATCCAGGGATCAAATCGATACTTGTCTTTTTAATTTCTTTCTTTACTTGGTCAGAAGCAGATTTTGAGAAACTCTTTGCCGCTTTTTCGATAAAAGGGAACTTCATTTTGCACCTCCCATGAAGCTCAAAAAGAAAAAGAAGAGGCGAGTCGTTAAACTCACCTCTCATCCTTTCATTCTTCAGACGTTACTTCATCTGAAGGTTCGACCTCCGGTTCCATTTCCGGTTCTTCGTAATCGGGTTCCTCAGGTTCCGGCAGCATCGCAGGTTCCTCTGTTTGCTCAACAGGAGCAGCCTCCGAATGGGAACTGGCCAGATAGTCATACCCCATCTTGGCAGCCCAGCCGAGACCGGCACTGATGCCGCTGGAAATGTAGGGATGCTTCTTCACGAAGCCACCTACGGCCTTTCCAGTCTTCACAATGCCGCGTCCAACAGCTTTAGCACCGCGGATGAGGAAGAATTCCTTCTTCTCAGTCTCCTCCTTCTTCGGTTCCTCCTTAGAAGCCTCTTTCGATTCCTCAGGTACTTCCGCCTTGGTTTCCTCGATAACTTCGCCTTCCAAAACTTTGTTCTCTTCAGCCATTTTTAGTTACCTCCAAAATTATTGTAGTCTGACGACTTACTCGTCTATTATATCCTGTGTTTTGATCGCGAGATGATTGCGTACCAATGCAAACCATGTATTCTTACATTTTTCACATATATACATCTTCTCTCGTTTTTTACCAATAATCCAACGTTTCTTAAATTTCGTTTGCTTATCGAAATATGAAATGGTATTAATTCGAATACCTTTTTTAAATTTTCGTTGGCATATTGAGCATGTTATGAAATCATTCATAGATTAAGCCCTACCGAATTTTAATTGTCATGAACTTATCAACAAATACAGCAATACCGTATTCGATTAAAGCAAATCCCTCACGAATATATTTGATTACTCGATTAGAAGGAATATAGTTATAGCCATATTTGCGTTGTGCTTTTCGAATGTCTTTCCTAATTGCCTTCCTGCTTCTCTTTCTTGCAAAATAATACTTTGCCTGAAGCTTGTCGTAGTCTTTCTTAATTTCAGGCGCAATTATTGATTTTGCCATTTCATTACTCATACCTTCGTCGCCACGCTTTATAATTACAAGCGCGCCTTTACTAATCACTTTTACACCTCCTGCCATGACTCCATGGGATAGTTATAGATTTCTATCACAAGCATATCGTTTCCATCGTCATCTTTAACTAAATTGTTTTCAAACTGTAGAGGATTATCATCGATATCGAATAAAGGATAATATTCGTGATTCGGAACCCATCCCCATTGATGTCCAAAATGAGTTTGAGTAATTCCAAGTAGTTGATAAAAATCGTTCATACATATGTATTGACCATCGTTGAATCGCCTATTCATCTTTTCTTCAGCGCTTTTAACAGCTTCGATCGATGAATAAAACATTCTTCCAGAATAACCTTCTAAGCATTTGAGCATACCACGTCCGGTAGCTTCGATACTTGGCCTGTCGCTCACAACGACAGCTTTGGATTTAATTATTTCTTCTTTTGCTTGCTTCTGATCGGGAATTACTTCTTTAACTTTTTGCTCTAATTCATTCCGATTTGCAATCGCAAAACTTGCAGTTGCCGATAAAGCTGCTATTTCCTTACTGGAAATCTTATGACTTCCAACAATGGATGCTGCAGTTGCAACTCCGCTTACTACTGCTGGAATATAACATTTTGCCTTCTCTTTCTTATCCTCAACATCTTTTGCTTTATCATGGCACTTGATACTCATCCAACTGGTAATGGGGATACCAAGTACCCCCAACACAGTCAGTCCAAGGCGGATCATCGATTTGTTAATCTTCATCCTTGATACCCTCCTCTATATCAAGCGTCGCAATCGGAAACACATCCCAATTATTATTATCACCTATGAGTTTGATAATCTCATTTTGCTTCTTTTCAGTAAGATCATTCCAATAAAATTCAATCGTAATCATAAAACTGTTCCTCCTTAAGCCCTAAAATATCACTATTTATTAACCGACAGACTTCGTAAAATCGTTAGCTTGAATGATGGGTACAGAATCACCAGAACCAACATAAGTACTAGGAAGCATTCCGTTCCAATTCTGAGCCTGAGTATATTCAATGAGCTCATTTGTTAAACTTTCAGCAATCTTCTTATTAGCTTCAGATTCGGCATTCGCTTTTGCTTCAATGGAATAAGCTTCTGCATCGGCATTAATTTTCTTAACATTTGCTTCCGCTTCAGCTGCGATCTTACGACGTTCTGCTTCTTGCTGAGCCTCCATAGTAGCCTGCTCTTGCTGTGTCTTCGCACGCTGCTTTTCTTGTGTAGCAACCTGCTTGGCTTCTACAGCAGCTTCAAACGCATCCGTAAAGTCCAGATTTTCGATAGACACGTCAGTCACTTTGATTCCATACGGATCAATGTCTTCACGCATCAAATCTGCAATCTTTTTCCCAAGTTCTGAACGATGCTCAATAAGAGCTTCAGCAGTATACCCGCTAACAATAACTTTACTATTTTCTTGCACTTTAGGAGACAACAAAGTGTCCTTATAATTCATACCAATTCGCTTATACAAAACTCCAGCGCTTTCCTCAGACACATTGTAGTTAATGGTCACAGCCATAGTCACCTGCTGAATATCTGAGGAAAATGCTTCTACAACATATGAAGCCTTCTCTGTACGGACACTAATGGGATGGACATGCTCGAAATATCTTGTAATATGGAAACCAGGCTTAAGAGGAGTATCTTTCACATCTCCGAAATAATCTACAACGCCTACATTACCAGACTCCACTTTAGCGAAGAATCCCATCTCCGGAATAAGCAAATCTATTACTGTCATAGTAAGAAATACGGAAATAATAGCAGCGATAATAATCTTTTTCATAATTCGTTCCTCCCAAAATATCAC
>Ga0326514_10002390_pt1 | contig 11943 bp, 7 predicted proteins | sample 3_2548_0518_D_FD_203653 | JGI IMG/M metagenome (GOLD analysis project Ga0326514, IMG submission 203653) | Bovine rumen microbial communities from UC Davis, California, United States - 3_2548_0518 | ecosystem: Host-associated > Mammals > Digestive system > Stomach > Rumen | place: USA: California... | reverse complement strand
CTTCGGATGGTCGAGACCAGCCTTGCCGAAGGTGGCTCCGAACATCAGGTAAGGCAGTTTGTCTGAGTCCGTCAGATAATAGCGCGCCATGCCCTGAGCCATTGCCAGACGTGATAGGAGGCAGCCTCGGGCGATAAGGTCGGCAGCAGCCTTGGTGTCATCTGAACGCATACGCTCCACGATGGCGCTGAGCTCCGCAGATACAGGCGAGCCAAACTCTCCCGCCTTCGTCTTGATCTTTGTTATCTTCATGCGATTGTGATGTTTTCAAACAGCATGCAAAGATACGAAAAATTATTGGGATTTCCAAGACAATCAACAACTATTTTGTCTGTTTTAATAGGCTTTGAGGGGGCAGAAGAGTAGGGGAGAAGGGACGGATAGCCTGGGTAACAGGGACGGAAGTACTACTTTGCAACCTTGCGCGCCTACGCAAAATGCTTTACGCGCCTACGCAAAACACTTTGTGCGTATACGCAAAATAGGCAGCCGTTTTTCTCGAGTCATGAGTATCATAGCACTATCATAGTACTATCATAGTAGGATTCATAGCAGGGTTGACTTCTCGAAATTGTCTTGTAATCAGCAGGTTGCGAGAAATCATAGCAGGGATAGCATATTTAGATTAAATTTCCGTGTATATATACTCCTGTCCTCGCTTGGTCTTCAGCAGTTTGGCCTGCTGTCCCAGCGTCCACTGATTAAGCTGTTTCTTGGCAGAATAGTACGTCAGCCCCGTATGGATACTGAAGAGACGGACCGTGACATAACCATGATACCTCTCAAGACACTCGTGGAGTTTCGCCTCCAGCTTCTCTTGATCAGCCAGCACCTCCTGCGTATTCGTATTCTGGACACGACGGAAACCTTCGAGCCACTTCTCCACCGACTCATGCCAGAGCTTGCCCGAGTTGTATTCCACCCCGTCGAACCTCACGTCGCGGCCCTGCACATCGTCAGGATCCGTAATCTCTCGAATCACTCTCAGCCTTGGGGCAAAAGAGCCGATGGGCGTATCAATCCTATAGCCCTCCGACAGCCAGTATCCCGTAGCCTGGATAAAGGCATCGAAGGCCCTCGTCAGTTCAAAGGGCCTCAGCCCATAGTGTTTGGCACAATATTCGTCGAGTCCCCTCATCGAAATCTTCTGTCCGCTGCGAGGTCGTGGGTAATACAGAATCTTCCCGTCCTTCCCTTTGGCAGGTGTGGGAAACATCTCAAACGGCATCCCGTCTTTCTTTCTTGGCATATCGCGTTCCTTATTTTTTATAATTGCCTGCAAAAGTACGAAAAAAAGTTGTAGTAACGAAGCGCTTTTGGAAGAATTAACGCAGAAAGCGAGTAAATATAGTATTAGGCTACACCCTTCAACGGAAACTCTGTATGGTGGCCATCATCCAAAGCTTTATTTGTTTCATTTATATTTGTATTGAAGTTGCAAAGGTACAGACTTTTCAAGTTCCCTCCAAATCTTTTGCTGTTTTTTTGCAATTAAGAGATGTTTGGACAGCCAGACTTCATGGTTGGAACCGAAATTTTTGGCTGAATTGCGTTAATTCTCTAAAATCCGTTGCTCTTTACAAGTTTTTTTGTATCTTTGCAGCCGAGATAAAGTCAAACAAAGCATTGATTCTATGGATGTAAAAACCAATCCCAGGAAATGGCTGCGACCTGTGCTCATCGTCGCGCTGGCGGTTGCGGTAGCGCTGCTGGCGGTAGCATTGAACTACACGGTTCGGGCGGAGCGTAACGTGCGCTATGTCGGCATGATGAACCTGGTGGCGGAGAAACTGTCGAAGACTGTCAGGGGCGTGGAGATGAACGCGGAGAATGTGTTTGACGAGGTGGCGAAGAACATGGATTCGCCGCAGAACGTCATCGAGGCCCTGGGAAGCAAGACTAGCTTGAACCCCGACGTCATCGGCTATTTCGCGGCCTTCGTGCCCAACTACTTCCCGCAGAAGGGCCAGTGGTTCCAGCCTTACGTGCACCAGGACGACTCGGCAGAGTTCGTGTTGACGTTCGTGGGCTCGGCGCGCCACGACTATACCAAGTCGACGTGGTATGTGCAGGGCGTAAAGGAGAAGGAGAGCTTCTGGTCGGAACCGTATTATTATGAGGATGACCTGAATGTGACCAACGGTTACTATGTGACGTTTGCAACACCCATTTTCGACGCACAGGGCCGCTTGGCATGCGTCTGCGGAGCCGACATGACCCAGGAGTGGATGATTGACCAGTTGCGACAGATTGAGGATGAGGTGAAGAACGACGAACTGCTGAACGGCTATCGGTTGCCTGGGGAAGACGATTTCTACATTGTCATCCTGAATGATGATGGTACTAGCTTCGCCCACCCCGACGGTGACGTTGTCACCATGAGCGACGATGCGTTCGTCGCCAACCTGAAGAATCACCATCGCGGCATGGCCGATCTGGAGGTGAACGGCGTGCCGTCGCGTGTTTATTACACCCCACTGAGGCGCACCCACTGGTCGGTGGCCATTGTTGTAAAGAAATGAAGAAAAACGTATTCATCGTTCTGACTTTTGTCATGGCGACGCTGGCTGTAGCGGCGCAGACATCGGGTGCCGGCGGCAATGCGACGGGCGGCGACGACCGCATCGCACAGCTGGAGAAGGAGATGTACCGCTACTACAGTTCGAGCGCGATCGACAGCTTTATGCTCATCACCGACCAGCTGATAGAGGCGTGCCGCGAGGCCGGACCCCGACAGGAGCGGCTGTTCTACAAGGCGTGGTCGAACCAGGCCATTTACATTTTCAACAAGGAGAACCGCACGCGTGGTCTGGAGCAGGCCCGCCAGATTCACGACTACGCTTACCAGCACGATAGCAAGTTCGGACTCTACACGTCCACGTACGCCTTGGCCACCATGTCGTCGGCCCTGCGCCATTTCGCACAGGCCGAGCACGAGTTCAACGAGGCCATCAACTACCAGCACCGCTTCTTCCCCGACGAGAGCGCTGCTGCCCCTTACCTCGGGATGGCGAAAATCTACGTCAATCTGAAAGACCCAGAAAAGGTGCTCGACTGCGCCCGCAAGGCGCTGAATGAGCCTAACGTCATTGTGCAGCACAAACTGTCAGCATGGAGCTATATCTGTATTGCGTACAACGACGACCAGTACAGTCGCGATGACTTTAACCGCGCCTATGCCGAGCGCGAGAAACTGAAGCGCGACAATGGGCACGACGACAATTTCGGCCCCATTGTTAACTTCTACCACGCCATGAAGAACAGCCGCTATGCCGAGGCCCTTGACATCGCCACCAACATCCAGGGCGGCGTCGATCGCTTTGGATTAATAGCCGAAGCCTATGCCAGCCTCGGTGACTACCGGCAGGCCTATCTCTACAGGATGCGCCACATGGAATATCGCGACTCTATCAACACTGCCGATGTGCAGAAGATGTCCTACGAGTATGCCACACAGATTGACGTGACACGTGCTGAAAACGAGGCTAAAGACCTGCGCCTCTCCAACCTGGACCTACAGATACAGGCCGCCGTGGCCATCATCCTCATCACCATTGCCTTCTTCGCCTTCTACTACTTCCGCCGCCGCAAGCAGATGCAGGAGCTTCGCCACGCCTACAACCAACTGGCCGACACGACCACCGCTAAGGAGCGTATCGACAGCGAACTGCGTATCGCACGTGATATCCAGATGTCGATGGTGCCCCGCACCTTCCCCGCCTTCCCCGACCGCCGCGACATCGACCTCTACGCCACTATCGTGCCTGCCAAGGAGGTTGGTGGCGACCTCTACGACTTCTTCCTCCAGGGTGACCGCCTTTGTTTCTGCGTCGGTGACGTCAGCGGCAAGGGCATCCCCGCTTCGCTCACCATGGCCGTCGCTGTCAACCTGTTCCGTACCGTCGCCAAAGAGGGCTTCCCCCCTGAGGTCATCGCCACCAAGCTGAACGACACGATGTCTGCTAATAACGAGAATGCCGTCTTCGTCACCATGTTCATCGGCATCATCGACCTCAAGACCGGCCACCTCGACTACTGTAACTGCGGCCACAACCCACCTGTCTACGGCGAGCGACGCATGCACACCTCGCAGACCGTATTCAGCTTCCTCGACATCGAGTCCAACGTCCCCATCGGACTCTGGCCCGACTACACCTTCGTTGGAGGCCACCTCGGCGACATCCGCGGTAGCTCGCTTTTCGTCTACACCGATGGTGTCAACGAGGCCGAGAACCGTATGCAGGAACAGTTTGGTGAGAAACGCATGCTCCGCGTGCTCCGCGAGTCCACACAACCCTTCGGCGAGCGCACCCCCAAGACCCGCTCCCGTTTCCTCATAGACGAAATGAAATGTGCCCTCGACGCCTTCGCCGACGGCCCCGAGCAGAGTGACGACCTCACCATGCTCTGTGTCGGTATTAAATAGAGATGAGAACTAAGTATCAGGCATGATTCTCGCAGGGAATCCAGAGCCAGAAGGTGGAGCCGCGGTTTTCGCCGGCGCTGATGACACCGATGTCGCCTCCACAACTTTCAGCAATCAGTTTACAAATGGCTAGTCCCATGCCGGTGCCCTGTACAAACTCGTTGAGCTTGACGAAGCGGTCGAATATGATCTTCTGTTTGTCCTTAGGGATGCCGATGCCGGTGTCCTCGCAATAGAGGTACATGCCGTGCTTCTCGTAGCGGTAGCCTAGTCGGACGTGGCCTTGTTCGGTAAACTTCACGGCGTTAGTCACGAAGTTGGTGAGCACCTGCTGGATGCGCTCGAAGTCGAGCGTGGTGACGAAGGTGTCGTAGGGATTCTCCTTGATGAACTTCAGTTCCTTACTCTGCACACGTTGTTGGAGGGTCAGGCAGATGTCGTCGAAGGCAGTGGCGAAGTCGATGGTCTCGGGCTTGACGGTAAGTGTGCCGCCGCTGATAGACGAGGCCTCAATGATGTCGTTGATGAGTCGTTGCAGCATGTCGCTGGAGTTGCGGATGATGCGGACGTACTCGCCGCGCTCAGGATTGTCGTCCAGTGTGTCGAGGACACCAGTGAATCCGACGATGGCGTTCAGAGGCGTGCGCAACTCGTGGGTCATCGATGCCATGAAGCCGCTCTTCAGCCTGACGCTTTCTTCGGCTAGTGTGGTAACGGCCTGCAACTGTCGGCGGGCCTCCTCGAGTTTGGTGTTGTCGACGACGATACGCATTCTGCCATCATCGTCCTGCTCTAAGTGGCGGTTGCTATGTTTCAGGAGGAAGGCCAGGGTCTGCTTCTTGCGCTCGATATCGGTCTTGATGGCTTGCATCTCCTTGTTGTGCAGATGGCGGTCGCGGTCGCGGTTGCGGTCGTCGGTGATGTCGAGCGTGGTGATGAAGTAGTTGCAGATTTCGCCCTCGCTGTTGAACAATGGCAGGATGAAGAACTCGATGTATCGGTCGATGCCCATCTCAGGATATTCCATGTGCTGGCAGATGAGCATGTCGTTGCGGCTGTCGGGCGAGTAGATGTTGCGGAACAGCGGTACATCGAACATACAGACGGTCTCCCAGAATCGCTTGTTCTCTGGGTGCTCGTCGGTCATGCCACAGAGCTGCCGCATGTTGTCGTTGAGGTCGATGAGCCAGCCGCCCTTGTCGTAGAACGACATGGCGATGAACGGGATGTTCGACAGTTGCTCGTACTTCTTGACGAGTTCGCGCTCAGCCTTGTTCTCTTCGAGGTCGTGGGTGACGTCGTGGATGGCGTTGACGACGTAGGCAGGATGTCCCTCGTTGTCGAGTTCCAGGATGGCGTGGCCGTGGAAGCTGAGCCAGTGAGGGTCGCCGTCGGTCGCGCTGTTAAACAGTTTGTTCAGCACGAACTGGCGCTCACGGCCGTCGGTCAGGCGCTTCATCTTCTGAGTGAATTCCTGTCGTTGGCTGGGGTGGATGTGATTCGTGAATTCCTCTAGTGTCAGGCCTTCCTTGGGCAGTATCTCGCCGTAGTTGTTGGTCATCCGGTCATTTTTGATGTCATAGACCATGATAATGAAGTTACCCATGTGCAGGGCCTTGTACATCATGCCGTTCAACTCCGTCGACTTGCGGGCGGCGCTCCGCACATGGGCCTTCGCCAGCCGCGCAAAGAAGTAGCATAGAGCAGCCAACAGCAGCAAGGCGGCGACGATGTAATAGACCATCGGCGACGAGTGGTCGTGGACGCGCTCGGGATGGAACCAACGGTCCTGAATGGCAGCAATCTCGCCGCTCTGCTTCAGGCGCGAGTACTGGTCGTCTATCTGCTCTATCAATTGCCGGTCGCGGCCGATGATATGGATTTCGGAGATGGGGATGCCCACGTCGTTGAGCACGATGCCCTCGAGGTTGAGTTCCTTGATCTTCCACTTCAGCGGCTCCTCGCCCCATACATAGTATTTGTAGTCGCCGTTGAGCACGCCCATCAGCGCCACCTTGGGTGTCTGGAACTCCATGCGGCTGTTGCGCATCGTGTCGCCGTCCATGAAATAGAAGGCGGAGTAGTCGCCGGGCTTGAAGACGGCACCCTCGCGCTCCAGCTGACTGAGCGACACCATGCCGACGGAATCGGAGTGCGTGGCCACGCGGATGCGGTTGTAGTTGACGATATTATCCGAGAGGACGTAGGGGTCCTGACGGTAGCGGCGGGCATTGGCCAGGATGATGTCGGCATCGCCGCGCTCGAAGGTCTTCAGGGCGATGCTCCAGTCTTTCATCACAAACCGGCAGGGCAGGTTCAGCTCTTTCATCACGGCCTGCATCACATCGATATTGCTGCCCGACGGCTGCCCCTTGTCGTTTAGGAACTCGTAGGGGGCCTTGTCCCAGTCACAGACAATGACGACAGGCCGTTGCTTGGTATACGTGTCGGAGAGTTGCTGCGCCATTGACCTGATGGCGGTGGCACTGAGCAACAACATAATAATATATGTATATAGGCGTTTCATGGACTAAGCGGTTTTCTTGCGTTTAATAACTGAGGCATGACATGGAATCATGATGTAAATGGTGGTGCCCGATCCCTCTTCCGAACTGATCTCGAAGGTGCCTCCCATCTGGCTCACCAGCTCCTTGGTGATGGCCAGGCCCAGTCCCTTGGTGTTGTGGGCGCCGCCCTGCATCTCTTGGATGCGGGTAAGCTCGGCCTCGGGGATGCCTTCGCCCGTATCGTCGACCGAGATAATCAGTCGTCGGCCGATATAATCGTAGCGGGCCCTGACGGTGCCTCGCTTCGTATGTTGTGCGGCGTTGCACGTCACCTGTTCGATGACGTGACCGAGGTTTTCGGCATCGATGTCGACGGTCAGCTGTTCGTAAGGATTCTCCACGATGTAGTGGGTGTCGGCATTCATAAACTTCATCCAGCCTGTAGCACATTGCGACTCAAACAGCTCGGCGAAGTTCTGCGGCTGCCGGTTGATTTCGACCATTCGTGCCTCCAGGCGCGACAGGTAGAGAATGTTGTCGACGATGTGCAACAAGTAGTCGGCATTCTGCTGGATCACCTTGCATAGCTCCGGTTCGTTGGCTGTAGGATGGTCGTCGTTGATCTGAGCCACATGTTTGACCACGGCACTCATCGGATTGCGAATCTCCTGCACCATGTTCTTCACGAATCCGCTCTTTGTCTTCTCCACTTCCTGCACCTTTGCGGTCTGCAGTTCCATCTGACGTTCAATCCAGTCCATCTCGCTGATGTCGCGCAGCATACCGCAGTATTCCTTCACCTTACCGTCGTTGCCGTGGCAGGGCTCTAAGCGGAAATACAATATCAGGGGTCTTCCTTCCTTCGAGCGGAGGGTGGTTCTGATGTTATACTCTATCACCTTGTCTTCATAGCCGTCCATATTGCTCAATAGTCGCATGGCCTGTCGCTGCGACTGCTCGTCGACCAGTGTCATACAACGCGTCTGCGTCAGCGCATGCTGGATGGTGTCGGTGCCCCGGTAGATAGTCAGCGTGTGGGAGTCTGGTGAGTAGGTGACTTGGCGGATGTCGGTATCACTGATGGTGGCGTTGAGAATCTCGTCATATTGCCGCTGCTCGTCGTGCAATGCGTCAATCTTCTTCTGGACTTCCTTTTCCTGGTCTTTGCTACTCACCGACATGGTGATGTCGCGGCAGAAGGCGAAGACGCCCAGCATCTCGCCGGCATCGTCGTGGATGGTCATCAGACGGAACTCGGTGATCATGTCGTCGCTGACAGTCTGGGTGGCCTGGTATCCGTCCATGTCTTCCAAATCCTGTATGTCGATGTTGAACATCGAATGGATGTCAATGCCCTCTTCAATCGTTTCCTCGGCATTGCATCCGAAGATGTCGCAGGCCTTGGGGTTGATGTTGACGAGTCGGCCGTCCTTGTTGAAGAGGATGATGCCCAGAATCGGGGTGTAGAAGATCGACCAGTAGCGCAGCGTTCGCTCTTCGTCGAGCCGCTTTAGCTGCTGTTCCTCCGTCACGTCCTTCTTGGTGCCGATGATGACGGAGGGGTTGCCATTCTTGTCGCGGCTCAATACGGACAGCACAATGTGATAGTCGCGGTCGTTGGTGTCGCCGCCCATTCCCAGGCTTTGCTCGCCTGCCGGTATCGTTTCCAAGTCCTTGGCACGCAGGTTCAGCTCTATCTCTTTCTCTTCCTCTTCCTCATCGGTCTTCCTGGTCTCAGCGAGTTTTTCCAGGGCCGACTTCAGACTGACGAAATCCTCGCGGCTGTATCGCTGCGAGAATTCCTCTATCGAGTAGGTGTAGGCCACCTGTCCGTTATCGTTATGCCAGGAGAATTGGTTCGTCTTGATGTCGTAGGTCCAGATGTGTACCTGGCTGGTCTGCAGAATCAGCGCCAGCCGGTTGTTGCGCTTGATATTCTCGAGTCTTATCTTTCGGTCTTGGATACGGTAACTGATGACATAGACGACCATGAAGACGAGCAGCAGCAAGCCGCCGCCCAGCAGATACCACATCCCTGTCGGTTCGTCCATATTCTGCCGCTCGGGATAGAACCACTTGTCCTGCAAGGGCTGTATCTTGTCGTTGGTATAGAGTCTGGTATAAGCCTCGTCGAGCTTGTCGAGCAGCTGCTGGTTGTTCGACATGAACTTATACTCACCGTGAGGCATGTTCACCGGCGTCAGCTCAAGGTCGTCGATATGATAGCGGTTTATCAGCCATTTCAGCGAAAGGGTATTCCACACAATCTGACCCTCGCCCTTGGCGCTGACACGCTGGATAGCCTCGCCGATGTCCTTGTCGGGCAGCGCATTGGCGCCCCATCCGTAGTCTATCATCAGGTGGTGGCAGAGCGAGCTGTCGTTGACGATGACCTTCAAGCCGGGCTTGCCCAAGTCGCGAAATGCCTTGATCTCCACAGGTTTGTTCATGGGCGTCACCACACTCTGCGTAAATAGCGTCACGGCATTCTTGCTATACATGCCGAACTCGTCGTGGAATCCCTGTGCTAATCCCAGCATCAGGTCTGATTTCCCTTCCTTCAGGTCGTGGTAGGCTTCCGACGATGGTTTCAGCCTGATGACGTAGGGAATGTTCAGGTCCTTCATCATGAGCCGGATCAGGTCGATGTTGAAGCCGTCGGGGTCGCCGTTATCATTCAGAAACGAATAGGGCCACAGGTCCCACACGTCTTCATAAATCAGCGGACTGCTCTCTGAGAAGACCCGTGTGGTGTCCGATTGGGCGAATCCAACTGCCAATGAGAGGTGTACAGAGAGCAGCATCATCATTGCCCTCTTGTACCATGACAGTTTATAGCATGCGGTTTTGTGCATATCGTACATCTGTTAGTTAAAACACCTAATTGGTTGCAAATTTATAAAAAAATCCTGAGATTACAGGCCTATCGAGGTAAAAACTTATTGAATTGCCCCGAAAAAACCAGAAATCAGGGCTCATTTGCGCTTAATAACTCAGAAAACTTTTGGCTTTCTCCTTACTTATTCGTATCTTTGTGCCCGAAATAAGAAACTCAATCAACATCTTAAAACCATCATCATCATCATGCACAACATAGTTACAGAAGGCTATATGCCTTTTATGGGATACCACACCTACTACCGCATTGTGGGTGAGGCCAGTGAGAAAGCTCCTTTGCTGCTGCTCCACGGTGGGCCGGGCAGCACGCACAACTATTTCGAGGTGCTCGATCGTATCGCCAAAGGTGCAGTTCGACTTGCCGAGACCGTTCAAATTGGAAAAGGGAGGGAAAAGGAACGATGACACTCCACAGCATGAGGCTTCCGCAATCCAGGACTGCTGAACAAGCTGGATGTTGACGAAGTTGAACTGATACTACCTGTGCCTTCACCTAAGTCAAATAGTACTGGGGTGTCCGAAGGGGTGTCTAATAGGGTGCCTAATGGGGTGTCTGATACTGCGAAGGCTATATATTCTCATATTCAAGCAGATCCTAATATCAGCAGAAACGAGTTGGTTAACCTTACAGGAATTTCGCTCAAAAACGTTCAGAAGCATATAAATAGGCTCAAAGAGTTAGGGTTAATACGGCGAATCGGTTCAACAAGGTTAGGCTATTGGGAGATAATAGAGTGAAATGTAGGTTGTTTGAAGGGTTGTCTATAAGGTTATCTAAAGGGTTATCTGAGACTGCAGCTAACATTTCTATCTTAAATCATTTTGATAGAGATAGTGACAGAGATGATAGAGATGAAATAGTAGAGGACACCCATATAGCATATAACGAAGAATGAAAAAGGTAATATCTTTAATAACTTTGGCACTTCTGCAAATCAGAATATATAAAGATAGGCCTGTTATGTGGTCAGATGCCGAAGGCTGGGTTACTTTCTGTCCGACTCCGCAGTGAGGGAGTAATGAGGGAGTAATGAGGGAGTAAATTTGTTCACAGAACATTTGGATATGTGAAATATTATGTCTATCTTTGCATCCGACAACGAGCCACGAAACAGGCGGTGGCTCAGAGTCGGGTGCTCTTTCAGGCAATTTATAGCAGAACATTGAATTGAGCGCTCGGCTTTGCCGCTTGCTACCAATGGGACGCAAGAACAGTCTCCAAATCGTAACCCCAGAATTTCTCAATCCTCTGCATCGCCTTTATATAAAGAAATCCTGCAAATTCTTCCAGAGTTACGGAAAAACGAGCGCAATACAAAACAAATTCACCCCAAAGGTGAGTTTCAGGGAAAAGGAGATGAAAGTAGAATTTTAAAGGAAAATTTGGTGGTTTCGATGAAAGTGTGTATCTTTGCAGGCTGAAAATTATATATATAATAAATAAGGTATGATAAACATTACTTTTCCAGACGGATCTGTTCGTTCGTATGAGCAGGGCGTGACTGGCTATCAGATTGCAGAGAGCATCTCTCCGGCTCTCGCACGCAGCGTTGTCAGCTGTGGAGTAAACGGTGAGACAGTAGAGCTGAACCGTCCTATCAATGAGGATGCAACCATAGCGCTCTACAAGTTCGACGACGAGCAGGGTAAGCATACCTTCTGGCACACATCGGCCCACTTGCTGGCTGAGGCACTGCAGGAGTTGTATCCTGGCATCCAGTTTGGTTTCGGTCCTGCTGTCGAGAATGGTTTCTTCTATGATGTGCTGCTGAAGGACGGCGAGAGCATCAAGGAGAGCGACTTCCCCAAGATTGAGGCAAAGATGAAGGAACTGGCAGGCAAGAAGGAGCCTGTGGTTCGCAAAGAGGTGGCTAAGGCTGATGCCCTGAAACAGTTCGCAGAGTGGGGGCAGACCTACAAGTGTGAGCACATCGATCAGGACTTGGAAGATGGCACCATCACCACCTATACACAGGGTAACTTTACCGACCTCTGCCGTGGTCCGCACCTCGTGGATACAGGTGAGATCAAGGCTGTCAAGCTCACATCAGTAGCTGGTGCTTTCTGGCGTGGTGATGCCAGCCGTGAGCAGATGCAGCGTCTGTATGGTAT
>Ga0326514_10002389_pt1 | contig 11945 bp, 6 predicted proteins | sample 3_2548_0518_D_FD_203653 | JGI IMG/M metagenome (GOLD analysis project Ga0326514, IMG submission 203653) | Bovine rumen microbial communities from UC Davis, California, United States - 3_2548_0518 | ecosystem: Host-associated > Mammals > Digestive system > Stomach > Rumen | place: USA: California... | reverse complement strand
GCTCCCGCCGCAGAGGCAGCTCCGGCTGTTTAACCGCTTTCTTTCACCCGAGTTTTTTGTTTTCAACTGACAATTTTATTTCGACAGGATTTGACTGTTATGACTAAAGAAGAAATTATTGACGCTATTGCCAACATGTCTGTTAAGGACATCGTAGAGCTCGTTAAGGCAATGGAGGAGAAGTTTGGTGTTTCCGCTGCTGCTGCCGCTGCTGCTCCTGCAGCCGCTGCCGGCCCCGCAGAGGAGAAGACCGAGTTCACCGTTGTACTCAAGAGCTTCGGTGCCAAGAAGATCGACGTCATCAAGGCTGTTCGTGCTGCTACCGGCCTCGGCCTCAAGGAAGCCAAGACCCTCGTTGAGTCTGCTCCCTGCAACGTCAAGGAGAACATCGCCAAGGCTGATGCTGAGGCTCTCCAGAAGGCACTCGTTGACGCCGGCGCAGAAGTTGAGCTCAAGTAATTTCATCGGCGGTTTTTAACCGCCTGTATCCAGCAGGCTGGCGGCCCTTGGCGGCTGCTGGCCTTTTTGTGTTAAATGCAGCGGAATGACAGGACAGTCATTCCAGTGTGTTTCGAGGCTGTCCCGGTGATGTTTCTGCCGGACAGCACGCAGGCAGTTTTCAGCACCGTGCGGATCCGCCTCTGTCTGCGGCCTGTGAGACATCAGTTCGATAATCTGTTACCCGAGGGACCATGGTTTACTCTTTTACTGAAAAAAAACGAATTCGTAAGGACTTCGGAAAGCATGCCCAGGTTATGGAAATCCCCTACCTGCTTTCCATCCAGGTTGACTCATACAAACAGTTCCTGGAGTCAGATCCCAATGGTGAATACGGTCTGGAGGCAGCCTTCAGAAGCCTGTTCCCGGTAAAGTCAGAGAAGGGCAGCGCTCAGCTTCAGTACGTAAGCTACAAGATGGATGAGCCGAAGTTCACCGTCCGCGAGTGCCAGATCCGCGAGAAGACCTATGCGGCATCCCTTCATGCCAAGATGCGCCTTGCCATCTATGACAAGGATGACTCCTCCAAGCCCAAGGAAATCAAGGAAGAGGACGTCTATCTCGGCGATATTCCCCTGATGTCTGAAAACGGCACGTTCATATTCAACGGAACCGAGCGTGTAATCGTCTCACAGCTTCACAGAAGCCCCGGCGTGTTCTTTGACCAGGACAAGGCCAAGACCCACTCCACCGGAAAGAAGCTCTATACCGCGCGCATCATCCCCTACCGCGGCTCATGGCTCGACTTCGAGTTTGACGTAAAGGACCTCCTCTACGTGCGCATCGACAGGCGCCGCAAGCTCTTCGCTACTGTCCTTCTCCATGCCCTCGGCTACAGCAACGAGGAGATCCTCAAGCTGTTCTTCGAGCCTCAGAAGGTCAGGTTCACTGATGATCCGGATGTCGCGCAGCTCGAGGTCAGCGTTGATCACCTCCGCAACCTTAAGCTCGACTTCGATGTAACAGTCGACGGCGAGATCATTGTCGAGAAGAACCACCCTCTGACTCCTCGCTACGCGAAGAAGATCATGAAGGCCCTCGACAAGGCAGGAAAGGGCAGCTTCATTGACATCCCCCTGACTGCAGGTGACGCAGAGGGCGAGAAGGATGTCAAGAACGATGATGCCGGCAACCGCCTGCAGAACAAGCGCCTCTATGCCGATGTCCATGATCCCAAGACCGGCGAGCTGATTGAGGGCTGCACCGCCAACACCAAGCTCACCAGGGATATCATCAACAAGCTGCGTGAGCATGACATCAAAGAGGTCGACATCCTCTTCACCAACAGCATCGACTGCGGCGCGTACCTTGCCGACACTCTCGAGGAGGACAAGGCCCTCGACAGGCAGAGCGCACTTCAGGAAATCTACACCATGATGCGCCCGGGCGAGAGAACCAACGATGATATCCAGTACTATCAGAAGTTCTTCGAGTCCCTGTTCATGGATCCGGACCGCTACGACCTCTCCGCTGTCGGCCGCATGAAGTTCAACAGCCGCCTTGATCCGGGCCAGAACCTCGGCACCGCTGGCGTGCTTACCCGCGAGGATCTTGTCGGCGTTCTCCGCCAGTTCATCAAGATCAGAAACGGCCGCGACACCACCGATGATATCGATCACCTCGGCAACAGGCGCATCCGCTCTGTAGGCGAGATGGCTGAGAACTGCTTCAGGACCGGCCTTTCCCGCGTGGTCAAGGCAGTCCGCGACCGCCTTGCGCTCGGTGACTACGAGCAGCTTCAGCCCAAGGACCTGGTCAACCCCAAGCCCATTTCGGCAGCTGTCAAGGAGTTCTTCGGCTCCAGCCAGCTCTCCCAGTTCATGGATCAGAACAACCCGCTCTCCGAGGTTACCCACAAGCGCCGCATCTCGGCTCTCGGACCAGGCGGACTTACCCGTGAGCGCGCAGGCTTCGAGGTTCGAGACGTTCATCCGACCCACTACGGCAGGCTCTGCCCGATTGAGACCCCTGAAGGACCGAACATCGGCCTTATTAACTCGCTCGCAACCTATGCCCGCTGCAACGACTACGGCTTCCTCGAGACCCCGTACCGCGTTGTCAAGGACGGCGTTGTAACTGACAGCATCAAGTACCTTTCCGCGATTGACGAGAGCAACCCGGATAACTACATTGCCCAGGCAACCACTGAGATTGACGCGGACGGCCACATCGTCGGCAACAACATAGCCTGCCGCAACGTAGGCGAGGCGATCTACGCTCCTGCCGAGAAGATCAACTTCATGGATGTCAGCGCTCAGCAGACCGTGTCAGTCGCTGCTGCGCTTATTCCGTTCCTTGAGCACGACGACGGACACCGTGCGCTGATGGGCGCAAACATGCAGAGGCAGGCCGTTCCTACCGTCAGGGCTGACAAGCCGCTGGTCGGAACCGGAATGGAGCGTGCCGTTGCCGTTGACTCAGGCGTCTGCGTGCTCGCAAGAAGGGGCGGATACGTCTACTACGTTGACGCCTCCAGAATCGTCATCAAGGTCAACAAGGAAGAGCTTGCTGACGAGAACGAGCCCGGCATCGACATCTACAACCTCCGCAAGTATGCCCGCTCCAACCAGAACACCTGCATCAACCAGCGCCCCTGCGTTGATCTCAACGAGAAGGTCCGCGCCGGCGACGTGCTTGCAGACGGCTCCGCAACCGATATGGGCGAGCTTGCCCTCGGACAGAACCTCAGAGTCGCGTTCATGCCGTGGAACGGCTACAACTACGAGGACTCCATCCTGGTATCAGAGCAGGTTGTGCGCGATGACCGCCTGACCACCATCCACATTCAGGAGCATACCTGCATTGCCCGTGAGACCAAGCTGGGCCACGAGGAGATTACCGCGGATATCCCGAATGTCAGCGAGTCAGCTCTCTCCAAGCTCGACAAGTCCGGCATCGTCTATATCGGAGCCGAGGTCAGGGGCGGCGACATCCTGGTGGGCAAGGTCTCACCGAAGAATGAGTCAATGCTCTCCCCTGAGGAGAAGCTCCTCCGCGCCATCTTCGGCGAGAAGGTCTCAGACGTGAAGGACACCTCCTACCGCGTCCCCAACGGCACCAACGGAACTGTCGTTGACGTCCAGGTGTTCACCCGCGAGGGCCTCGAGAAGGACAAGAGAGCCCGCGAGATTGAGGAGGAGGAGCTTGCCGCAGTCAAGAAGGATCTCGAGGAGAAGTTCTCCATCCTTCAGGAGGTGTTCTTCGAGCGCGCCAAGGAAGTCCTCCTCTCCGCAGGCTATCCTGAGAACAAGCTTGCCGACATGGACCGCGGCGACTGGCTGAAGCAGAGCCTCAAGGACGAGAAGAAGCAGGTTGAGCTCGAGAGGATTGCCGAGCAGTACAAGAAGACCCGCAAGGAGTATGACGCCCAGTTCGAGCTTGAGAAGAAGAAGATCCAGGAGGGCAATGACATGCCTCCTGCATGCCTCAAGATCGTCAAGGTCTACCTTGCAGTCAAGCGCCGCATCCAGCCGGGCGACAAGCTCGCAGGACGCCACGGAAACAAGGGTGTTATCTCCAAGATCTGCCCGATCGAGGACATGCCTTACGACAAGGACGGACGTCCGGTCGACATGGTTCTTAACCCCCTCGGCGTTCCTTCGCGTATGAACATCGGCCAGATCCTCGAGATTCATCTCGGACTGGCCGCCAAGGGCATCGGCAACTGCATCAACAAAATGATTGAGGAGCAGCGCTCCATTGCCGAGGACCGTGAGTTCCTGCAGAAGGTTTACGATCTCGGCAACACCCGTCAGAAGGTCGACATCTCCGAGCTGTCGGATGATGAGGTGAAGACCCTGATGAACAACCTCCGCGACGGCCTTCCGGTTGCCACTCCGGTATTTGACGGCGCCGAGGAGTCTGCCATCAAGGAGATGCTCCGTCTTGCAGGCGAGCCTGAGTCCGGTCAGACCACCCTCTACGACGGAAGGACCGGCGTCGCGTTTGAGCACAAGGTAACGGTCGGAACCAAGTACATGATGAAGCTCAACCACCTGGTTGACGACAAGATGCATGCGCGTTCCACCGGCTCCTACAGTCTGGTTACCCAGCAGCCTCTCGGCGGAAAGGCCCAGATGGGCGGACAGCGCTTCGGAGAGATGGAAGTCTGGGCGCTCGAGGCTTACGGCGCGGCATACACACTTCAGGAGATGCTTACTGTCAAGTCCGATGATACGGAAGGACGCACCAAGATCTACCGCAACCTGGTAGGCGGCGACCATCCGTTCGGCGATGACCGCAGGCCTGAGAACTGCTACTGGATGAAGGCCGGCATACCTGAATCGTTCAACGTGCTCCTGAAGGAAATTAGGTCCCTCGGCATCAACATTGAACTCGAAGAACTCAACTGATTTTGGCGCGGGCCTGCTTCCCGGCGGGCCCATTAGCTCCCAAGGGAGAAAATAGTGGATAACAACAGCATTGTTTCTCAGGCTGCTCCTCTTCAGAAGAGCAAAGTTGACGATTTTGACATCATCAAGATCAGTCTGGCTTCACCGGATCTTATCCGTTCATGGTCTCATGGCGAGGTAAAGAAGCCCGAGACCATCAACTACCGTACTTACAAGCCCGAGCGCGACGGACTTTTCTGCGCGAAGATTTTCGGACCGGTAAAGGACTATGAGTGCCTCTGCGGTAAGTACAAGCGCATGAAGTTCAAGGGCACCATCTGCGAGAAGTGCGGAGTGGAGGTCACCACCTCCAAGGTGCGCCGTGAGCGCATGGGCCACATCGAGCTCGCCGCACCGGTTGCGCATATCTGGTTCCTCAAGTCCCTTCCGGGAAGAATCGGCCTCATGCTTGACATGAAGCTTGCCGATATTGAGCGCATCCTCTATTTCGAGGCATATGTCGTTACCGACACCGGCCTTGACGACAAGCCGCTCCACGTCCGCCAGATCCTCGAGGATGATGACGAGCAGGGAGCAGACGGCCAGTGCAAGGAAGGAACCTACCGCTGGGCCCAGGAGAAGTGGGGGGATGACTTCACCGCCAAGATGGGCGCCGAGGGCATCCTTGACCTCCTGCAGCAGATTGATCTCGAGCACGAGATTGCCGCCGTTACCGAGGAGATGGACAGCACCACCTCAGAGAGCAAGAAGGAGAAGCTGCAGAAGCGCCTTGCCCTCCTTGAGGACTTCTATCATTCAGGCAACAAGCCGGAGTGGATGATTCTTACCGTCCTCCCGGTTCTGCCGCCTGATCTCCGTCCTCTGGTTCCCCTTGACGGAGGACGCTTCGCGACCTCGGATCTCAATGATCTGTACCGCCGCGTCATCAACAGAAACAACCGCCTGCGCAGGCTCAATGAGCTCGCTGCTCCGGACATCATTGTCCGCAACGAGAAGCGCATGCTGCAGGAGGCTGTGGACGCGCTCCTGGACAACGGCCGCCGCGGCCGCGCCATCACCGGTGCCAACAAGAGGCCCCTGAAGTCCCTTGCCGACATGATCAAGGGCAAGCAGGGACGCTTCCGTCAGAACCTTCTCGGAAAGCGAGTTGACTACTCAGGACGCTCGGTAATCACCTGCGGACCTAACCTCAGGCTCTACCAGTGCGGCCTGCCGAAGAAGATGGCCCTTGAGCTCTTCAAGCCTTTTATCTACGGCAAGCTGGAGTCCATGGGCTACGCAACCACCATCAAGGCTGCAAAGAAGATGGTCGAGCGCGAGGAGTCTGCAGTATGGGATATCCTCGACAGCGTAATTCGTGAGCACCCGGTCCTCCTGAACCGCGCTCCTACGCTTCACCGTCTCGGCATCCAGGCATTCGAGCCTATCCTCATTGAAGGAAAGGCCATGAGGCTTCACCCGCTGGTCTGCCCCGGATTCAACGCCGACTTCGACGGAGACCAGATGGCAGTACACCTCCCGCTGACCTATGAGGCACAGCTCGAGGCAAGGTGTCTCATGATGTCGACGAACAACATTCTGTCGCCTGCATCAGGAGACCCTATCATCCTTCCTTCGCAGGACGTGGTGCTCGGTCTTTACTATATGACCCGCTACCGTGTCGGCGCCAAGGGCGAGGGAATGATCGTCACGAGCCCCAAGGAGGCAGAGGGACTTTACTACGCAGGACTTGCGTCACTCAATGCACGCATCAAGTGCCGCGTTACCGACTACAAGAAGCTGCCTGACGGGACATTTGAGGAGAACACCCGCTTCCGCGTAACCACCATCGGCCGCGCAGTGCTTTCGCTCATCCTGCCGAAGGGACTTTCCTATGATCTCATCGATCCTCCGTATGAGATGACCGACGCTGACCGCAAGGAGCTTGCCGAGAATCCGAAGAGCTGGTTTAAGTTCTGCTCGAACAAGGCGCTCGGAAAGAAGGCTGTATCCAAGCTCATCAATGTCTGCTACAAGACTCTCGGAGTAAAGGACACCGTCATCTTCGCCGATCAGATCATGTACACCGGCTTCCATTTCGCAGCGCTCTCCGGCTCGTCGGTCTGCGTTGACGACATGCTCATCCCTGAGGAGAAGAAGACCATCATTGCCAACGCCGAGAAGGAAATCGACGAGATTCAGAGCCAGTTCGCGAACGGTCTCGTTACCAACGGCGAGAAGTACAACAAGGTGGTCGATATCTGGCAGGGAGCTGCTGAAGAGGTCGGAAAGGCCATGATGAAGAACCTTTCCGTCGAGGAGGGCACCAATATCCTCGGCGAGAAGGAGAAGATGGCATCGTTCAACTCCATCTTCATGATGGCTGACTCCGGCGCCCGCGGATCTCAGGCACAGATCAGACAGCTCGCCGGAATGCGCGGACTTATGGCCAAGCCGGACGGCTCCATCATCGAGACCCCGATCAAGGCGAACTTCCGTGAGGGACTGAACGTTCTGCAGTACTTCATCTCCACCCACGGCGCGAGAAAGGGACTTGCCGATACCGCGCTCAAGACCGCGAACGCCGGCTACCTTACCCGCCGTCTCGTCGATGTTGCGCAGGATGTCGTCATTACTGAGGACGACTGCGGCACCACTGACGGAATCTGGGTATCACCCCTGGTCTCAGGAGGCGATGTCGTCGAGTCTCTCCGCGACAGGGTGCTCGGCCGCGTAACCGCAGAGGATGTAACTGATCCGGTCTCCAAGACCAATGAGGTCCTGATCCCGGCCAACACCCTTATCACTGATGCAGAGTGCGACATCCTCGAGCAGAACCAGATCGACCGCATCAAGGTCCGCTCGACCATCACCTGCAACGCGCGCTACGGCGTCTGCGCGCACTGCTACGGCAAGGACCTCGCAAGAGGCACCATGGTAAGCCGCGGCGAGGCTGTCGGCGTAATGGCAGCGCAGTCAATCGGTGAGCCTGGCACGCAGCTTACCCTCAGAACGTTCCACGTGGGCGGCGCCGCAGACCGTCAGGTCGCAGAGTCCTCCGCAAAGAGCAAGAACAACGGCTTCATCAGGTTCAGCGACACCATCAAGACCGTTACCAACACCGAGGGCAAGCAGGTCATCACCAGCCGTGCCTCCGAGGTAACCGTTACCGATGAGGTAGGGCACGTCAAGGAGACCCACAAGCTTCCTTACGGCTCCGTGCTCCAGGTAGAGAAGGACCAGCAGATCAAGATCGGCGACACCATCGCCGAGTGGGATCCGCACAACAACCCGGTCATCTCCGAGTTCTCCGGCACCGTTGAGTTCCAGGACATGAACGACGGAGTCAACGTTGACTTCAAGAAGGATGCCGCAACCGGCGTCCAGACCATTCAGGTCCGTGAGATCAGCCAGCAGGGCAAGGACGCGAAGCATCCTGTTGTCATCATCCGCAATGCTGACGGCGGCATCGTCCAGAGCTACTCGCTGAGCGACAACTCCGTAATCGAGCTGCAGGAGCACCAGGAGATCCACCCGGGCGACATCGTCTACCGTGTTCCTAAGAAGGTTGCCGGAAACAAGGATATTACCGGAGGTCTGCCGCGCGTTGCCGAGCTCTTTGAGGCCAAGCAGCCCAAGGATCCCTGCATCATGGCAGACATTGACGGTATCGTCTCCTTCGGCAAGGACACCAAGAGCAAGCGCCGCCTGGTCATCTATCCGTTCCTCCGCAATGAGGACGGAGAGATCGAGAGGGATGAGGCCGGCCGCCCGATCCCCGACAAGAGCGAGAGCAGCGGCAAGCATGAGTTCATGATCTCCAACCAGCGCAACATCAACGTGTTCGACGGCGAGACTGTAACCAAGGGCACTGTCCTCGTTGACGGTCCTGAGTCATCCCAGGACATCCTCCGCCTCCGCGGAATCGGCGACGTCGCTGACTACATCGTCAATGAGGTCCAGAGCGTCTACCGTCTGCAGGGCGTAAAGATCAACGACAAGCATATCGAGGTCATCGTCCGCCAGATGCTGAGGAAGTGCGAGATCACCGATCCGGGTGACTCGGGCTTCATGCCGAACGAGCAGGTTGACGTAGCGAGAGTCAAGGTCAAGAACCGTGAGCTCGAGGCAGAGGGCAAGACTCCTGCCAGCTACCAGCGCCTGCTGATGGGCATCACCAAGGCATCGCTCAACACCGAGTCCTTCATCTCCGCTGCCTCCTTCCAGGAGACCACCAGAGTTCTCACCGAGGCTGCGGTCGCAGGCAAGGTTGACGAGCTCCGCGGACTCAAGGAGAACGTAATTGTCGGACGCCTGATCCCTGCAGGAACCGGCTTCGCCTATCACGAGAAGCGCCGTGAGGAGCGCAGGCTTGCCCGTGAGGCCGCAGTCCGCCAGATGGAGGATGAGCGCAAGAAGCAGGACGAGCGCACCAGCGCGCTGGCAGCCGAGCTCAAGAACGTCGATGAGCAGGATGCTGCGGCAGGTGTTGACACGCCTGAAATCTGAGTCTGACTGAAAGCCGTTTTTGGCGTATGATATAGAGGCCTTCCCCCGTTTCGGGAGAAGGCCTTTTTTCATGTGCCTGTCAGGCAGAATCAGGAAAAAAGGGAAAGCCGCCTCAGGGCGGCGGGCAGATACAGGCCGGACCGGGTCCGGCATAAGCAAGGAAAATCAAATGACCAAGATCGTCAAGACAGACAAGGCTCCCGCAGCAATCGGACCGTACAGCCAGGGCGTAATCGCCGGCGGATTCCTTTACACCTCAGGCCAGATCGCAATTGATCCGGCTACCCAGAAGGTCGTCGAGGGTGATATCAAGGTTCAGGCCCGCAGGGTCATGGAGAATCTCTGCGCCATCCTCAAGGAGGCCGGCTATGAGACCAAGGATGTGGTAAAGACCGTATGCTTCCTGAAGAACATGTCCGACTTTGCTGCCTTCAACGGCATCTACGGCGAGTATTTCAAGGCTGACGCTCCCGCGCGCTCCTGCGTCGCAGTCGCATCTCTTCCCAAGGATGTTCTGGTTGAGGTAGAGGTCATTGCCTACAAGGGTTAATCCTTCGGGCTGGGTAACGGTGATTGTTGACGCGCCTCCCTTCTCGGAGAGGGCAGGAGAGGCGCTTGATATTGCTGCTGCCATGACAGCCGCGGGGACAGGGATCCGCGCGGCTTTTTTTATTGGAGGCGCCGTGCTGACCGGCGCGTCATTCCTCTCGCCTCCGGGAGGCGGGCCTGATCTTCAGAGGGCGTGGACTGAGCTTTCAGGAAAAGCCGGCTTTCCGCTCCTTCTCTGCCCGACTGCGGCTGAGCAGTACGGGATAACCGGTGATCACGGGCTGCAGGACGGCTGGCAGCTCTCGTCCCTCTCCGTACCAGGAGAGTCACTCTCCCTTGGCGTCAGGACCGTAATCCTGTGATCAGACGGCCTCGTCGTCCTCCTCGCCCGTCCTGATCCTGATTACCCTCTCAACAGGGCTGACGAAGATTTTGCCGTCACCGATCTTGCCGGTATGGGCAGCCTTGGTGATTGCCTCGATGCAGGTGTCGACATCGCTGTCCCTGACGACGACCTCAAGCTTTTCCTTGGGGAGGAAATCAACCACATACTCCGCTCCGCGGTAGAGCTCGGTGTGTCCCTTCTGCCTGCCGAAGCCCTTGACCTCGGCCACGGTCATGCCGCTGATCCCCTTCTCATTGAGGGCCTCGCGGACCTCGTCAAGCTTGAACGGCTTGATGATCGCAGTGATTTTCTTCATATGTCTGCTCCTTTTCTTAATAGAATAGACCTGTACGCGCGAATAATACAACAGTCGGCTTTTCGGGGAGGAGGCCGGCCGATTTTGCCAGATGCCGCAGGGAACCCATGGCACGCCGTTTGCTTTAACTGAATCAAAACAACGGGAGGGCCGCGGGAGCGGATTAGGCTATGACAAAGTGTCTGAAGAAACTCAGTCAGTTTACAGTGCTCAACTGGATTATGCTTTGGTTTTTCCTGATGAACGGCGGGATTCTGCTCCTTCCTGCGGAGAAGTTCAGCCCGGCAGTCGAGCTTTGGCTGTCGTCCCATTCCGTCTACTGGTGGGCAGGGCTCATCATATCCGTATCCTACTTCCTGAGCCAGGCTGTAATCGTGCTCTTCAACCTTGCTGTTGATTTCCTCTCAAGGCATGTAAGCAGCGTCAAGATGACCGACATGATCAAGTGCCTCGACTTCACCGAGAGGGCTGTGCTCCGTGAGTTTGTCATCCAGAGAAGGAGCGTTATAAACCTGCCTGTTACAGAACCGTCTGTCAGGAACCTGATGAACGCCGGAATTCTGACATATGCGTACGGCACTCCGTCGCAGGCTGACGAGTCGGTAATCAAGGGCATGATGATCTCCCTCGAGGCCCGTCCCTACATCACTTACCGCGTCCTGGGTCTCTCGAGGAGCCACATGAGCGAGGAGGATGTTGCCCAGATCATGAGCGAGAGGCCGAGATTTGCGGCAAGGCAGATTGACAGGAGAATCTGATCCAAAAGCTCAGACACGCATGATCCCCGGCACTGCGACCGGGGATTTTTTTTTGCCGGCCAGTGCCCTTCAGCCGTTCAGATATCTGAAGCCGGCGCGCTTTTCGCTGCCGCAGAAATTCCGTTCTGCAGTCCATATCCCTTGACATCAGAATGCTGTTGTACTATGATTTATTGCCCCTTTTATTAGGGGCGGTTTATTATTTTGACAGCAAGCAAGGAAGGAGCATTACTGTAGAATGTCCACCATCAACCAGCTTGTGCGCAAGCCTCGTGCCAAGAAGAGCAGCAAGAGTGCCGTTCCGGCCCTCCAGCAGTGCCCTCAGAAGCGCGGCGTGTGCACCCGTGTTTACACTACGACCCCGAAGAAGCCTAACTCTGCAATGAGAAAGGTATGCCGTGTGCGTCTTACCAACGGCTTCGAAGTCACCTCCTATATCGGCGGTGAGGGTCATAACCTCCAGGAGCACTCAGTTGTTCTTATCCGCGGAGGCCGTGTAAAGGATCTCCCTGGTGTTCGTTACCACATCATCCGTGGCTGCCTCGACTGCGCTGGCGTAAAGGATCGCAAGCAGGGTCGTTCCAAGTACGGTGTTAAAC
>Ga0326514_10002388_pt1 | contig 11946 bp, 9 predicted proteins | sample 3_2548_0518_D_FD_203653 | JGI IMG/M metagenome (GOLD analysis project Ga0326514, IMG submission 203653) | Bovine rumen microbial communities from UC Davis, California, United States - 3_2548_0518 | ecosystem: Host-associated > Mammals > Digestive system > Stomach > Rumen | place: USA: California... | reverse complement strand
ACATCGAAGCTATTCGACCAAAACACACCGCCGAAACCCGCTCGCTTTGAGGCTCTTACCGAATAATTCAAAAACTCGTGAAAAAAATGTCAAAAATCACTTGGATTAGAACATAGAAAGCAGGACTCCGTCGAATCTTCGACTTCAAAGCACAAAAGTAGGAAAACTCTTTGAATGTGGACGTATCCTTATGAAAAATTGTCGTTTTTCTATTATGGGAGGTAAAGTCCTGAAATCGCAGATTCGACGAAGTCAAAGGACGACCCTAATTCATCGGAGGTTTCAACCTCCGCCACAATAAAGCAAGATAAAGCCCTGAAAGGGCGAACCTAACACATCGGATGGTTTTAACCTCCGCAAAAGAAAACGCTGTAAACCAATCATCTACCCGACAGCAAACGACAGCAAACGACTACTGTCGACTACAAACGTTTAATCAACGGCTTTGTTTTGACAAACTTCGTTACTTTGCAGCGTGATTGGTGCTTGGGCATGTCGAAAAATAAAATCGAAGCAAAGTCATCAAGGAAAGTCAAAGTTTACTATTTTTGTACCATAATATTAATTAAAAACCCTAACAGAAATGACAACAGAAAAAACACAAGAGGAAGCCGCAAAACTGAGGCAGGAGAAACTGAAGGCTTTGGAAGCCACATTGGGAAACATCGAGAAGAGTTTCGGCAAGGGTAGCATTATGCGCCTTGGTGCGGAGGCGGAGAAGATGGAAAGCATCTCCACCGGCTCCATCGGACTTGACTACGCCCTCGGCGTGGGAGGTCTGCCGAAAGGAAGAATCATCGAAATTTACGGTCCCGAAAGTTCGGGCAAGACCACTTTGGCCCTGCATGTCGTGGCCGAGGCACAGAAGAAGGGTGGCATTGCCGCCTTCATCGACGCGGAACACGCTTTCGACCGCTTCTATGCCGCCAAATTGGGCGTCGACATTGAAAACTTGCTCATTTCGCAGCCCGACTACGGCGAGCAGGCCTTGGAAATTGCCGAAAACCTCATCCGCTCCGGTGCGATTGATGTCATCGTTGTCGACTCCGTGGCCGCTCTTACGCCTAAGAGTGAAATTGAAGGCGAAATGGGCGACAGCAAAATGGGCCTGCAAGCCCGCTTGATGAGCCAAGCCATGCGTAAACTGACTGCAACCATTAATAAGACGGGCTGCATCTGCATCTTTATCAACCAATTGCGCGAGAAGATTGGCGTGATGTTCGGCAATCCCGAAACCACCACGGGCGGCAATGCCTTGAAATTCTACAGCTCCGTGCGCATCGACATCCGCAAGGTCAGCCAAATCAAGGACGGCGAGAATGTGTTGGGCAGCCGCGTGAAGGTGAAGGTCGTGAAGAACAAGGTGGCTCCGCCGTTCCGCAAGGCTGAGTTTGATATTCTCTATGGCGAGGGCATTTCACGCAGTGGCGAAATCGTCGACCTTGGCGTGGAGATGGGCATCATCAAAAAGAGCGGCTCGTGGTTCAGTTATGGTGAATCGAAATTGGCTCAAGGCCGCGACTCGGTGAAGAAACTCATCGAGGACAACCCCGAACTGGCCGATGAACTGACTGCCAAGATTTTCGAGGCGTTGGAAAAGAGTGAGGAGTAACAATGGCCTATGGCTGATTGCACATGGCCTTTGGCAGCATTATGAAAGTTGAACTTCAACTTCTATGGGATGCTGCCATAGGCCATAGTCATTGGTCATAAGCCCAAAACAAATAACCATGAAGAAAAACCTACTATTCTTCGGCCTGTTGCTCGCCCTTTTCGCCTGCAACAACACGCCGAAAGCCAACCAAGAAACGACTCCAAAAGAGCCTGATGCTCCAGTAACGGTCGCGAAAGCCATCGAATTGATTTCCGATTCCATCGCTTTTGACAGCACTAATGCGAGGCTGTACATGAATCGCGCCAAGGCTTATTTCGCCACTGAGCAAATCGGGCAGGCTATGGTCGACATCAACAAGTCGCTGCAATTGGAGCCTAACAATGTGGAAACCTACCTGTTGTTGGCTGATGTCTATTACGCTTTGGGCGACCAAGAAAACATCGCCTCGACCCTCAACCGCGCCGTCGAAATCAATTCACTCGACCCGCGTCCATTGGTCAAGTTGGCCGAACTGAACCTCTTGCAGCAGAATTTCAACCTCGCCATCGGTTATGTCGACAAGTCGCTGCAACTTTCATCCTACAATCCGAAGGCGTATTTCGTGAAGGGAATGTGCTATATGGCTGCCAAGCAAGACACGGCTAATGCGCTGAAAAACTTTCAGTTGGCCTCTGAGCAGGACGGCAGTTTCTATGACCCCGTGGAACAAATCAGCCGCATTTATGCCGTGCAGCAACCGCCTTACGCGATGGACTATCTCCGCAAGGCGCAGCAGCAGTTTCCTGACATCCCGACGGCTCGCTACGAGTTGGCACTTTACCTGCAAAGCCACGGCAAACCCGAGGAGGCCTTGTTGCATTACGACACTTTGTTGATGCTGCGTCCCGACAATTACATCGTTTTGTTCAACAAGGGCTATGTCAACTATGTGTACCTCGAAAACAACGATGCCGCGTTGGACTATTTCAATCAGGCTTTGACCTTGAATCCCAACTATTTGGATGCCAAATACAACATGGGCCGCGTGTTGGAGCAGATGGGCGACTATTCGCAAGCCACCGAGATTTACAAAGAGGTGCTGAAGACCCAACCTGACTACAAGTTGGCCATTGATGCCCTCAATCGCGTGCAAAACCAAGAAACAGGATTATGATTCAAGTTTATTGCATCAATACCAAGACAACCAAGGAGTTCAAGGAAGGCATGACCTTGCTTGAGATGCTGCCCGAGTTTGATTTTGACAAGCCGTATCCCATCATTTCCGCCAAGGTGAACAATGTTTCGCAGGGGCTGAAATTCCGTGTTTACAACAGTCGCGATGTGGAGTTTATCGACCTCACGCATCACACGGCGCGTTTGGTGTATCTTCGCTCGTTGGGCTTCTTGCTCTACAAGGCCGCCCTCGATTTGTTTCCGGGCTGCAAGTTGAACATGGATCACCCGATTTCCAAAGGGATTTTCTGTCGAATCCGCAAGAGCGACGGGCAGTTGCTCAACGCCAACGATATTGCAGCCTTGAGGGTGAGGATGCGGGCCATTGTTGCCGACGACATCCAGTTTCATCGCCACGAGGCTCGCATTGAGGACGCCATTCGGATGTTCAGCGAAATGGGTCAGGAAGATAAGGTCAAGCTGTTGGAAACCAGCGGGAAAGCCTACACTGATTACTACACTTTGGGCGATGTTGCGGATTACTACTATGGTCGTTTGGTACCCTCCACGGGCTATTTGAGCATTTGGGACATCGATGCCTATCGCGATGGTATCTTGATGCGCGTTCCCGACCGCGACCACCCTGACCGTTTGGCCGAAACCGAAGACCAGCCCAAGACTTTCGAGGTGTTTTCGGAGAGTTTGAGGTGGAATGAAATCATGGGATTGAATACGGTCGGCGACGTGAACCATGCCTGCCAAAATGGGATGGCGAGGGAGTTGGTGCAGGTGGCGGAGGCTTTGCAGGAGAAGAAAATCGTGCAGATTGCCGAGGAGATTGACCTCCGCTATCACAGTGAAAATCCCGTGCGTTTGGTGCTGATTACCGGCCCAAGCAGCAGCGGCAAGACCACTTTTTGCAGCCGCGTGAGCATCCAACTGAAAGCTTGTGGACTGAAGCCTATCTCATTCTCGACGGACGACTATTTCGTCAATCGTGTCGACACTCCGAAACTGCCTGATGGCACCTACGACTTTGACAATTTCGATACCGTCGACCATGCCGCCCTTGAGCGCGATTTGATTGCCTTATTGCAAGGCGATGAAATCGAAGTGCCTGAGTATAATTTCGTTACGGGTATGCGCGAGTACAATGGAAAGCGTTTGCAGTTGAAGGAAGGCTCGGTTTTGTTGCTCGAAGGCATCCATGCCCTGAACCCCATGTTGACGAAACAAATTCCTGAATCGAGCAAGTTCCGCATCTTCATCTCCACCTTGACCAGCACAGCTTTGGACGACCACAACATCATCCCGACCGACGACAACCGCCTGCTGCGCCGCATCGTGCGCGACTATAATAAAGGTGCGTTCACAGCGCGGCAGACCATCAGCCAATGGGCCAGTGTGCGTGCCGCTGAGGAGAAGTGGATTTACCCCTATCAGGAAAACGCCGACGTGATGTTCAATTCGGCTTATCTGCTTGAGTTTGCGGTGATGCGCAACCATGCCGAGAGCATTTTGGCCACGGTGCCGAACAACAGCCCCGAATACACTGAGGCGCACCGTCTGCTGCGTTTCCTGCATTATTTCACGCCCGTTTCCGACAAGGAGATTCCGGCCACCTCCATGCTGCGTCAATTCATCGGCGGCAGCAGTTTTATGTAAAATCTAAGGTCCCTGAGCAAGTCGAAGGGCCGACAACTAACAGACGGTGCTTCGACAGGCTCAGCAACCTTGCTCGACTAAATATTTCAACAATCAACAATATGGAAACATTTAATGCAAAACAAGTAAAAGAACAAGTCGTCCAATGGATTCGCGACTGGTTTGAAGAGAATGGCAAAGGCTGCAATGCCGTCATCGGCATTTCGGGCGGCAAGGACAGCAGCGTCGTAGCCGGACTTTGTGCCGAAGCCCTTGGCAAGGAGCGTGTCATTGGCGTGACCATGCCAAACGGCGTTCAACCCGACATCGACGACAGCATGAAACTCATCAACCACCTTGGTATTCGCCATTGCTGCGTCAACATCGGCGACACCTATAATGCCTTGATTTCCGCTGTAAAGGAGCAACTGGGCACTTTGGATGCCGAAGTCAGCCGCCAAACCACCATCAACCTGCCGCCGCGACTGAGAATGAGCACTTTATACGCTATTTCACAGTCGATGAATGGGCGCGTGGCCAACACCTGCAACCTCTCTGAGGATTGGGTGGGTTACTCGACCCGCTACGGCGATGCCGCAGGTGATTTCTCGCCTTTGGGCGGACTTACCGTTCAGGAAGTCAAGGCGATAGGGAAGGAGTTGGGCTTGCCCATTGAATTGGTTGAAAAGACTCCTTCTGACGGCCTCACCAACAAGAGCGACGAGGACAACCTCGGTTTCACCTACGCCGTTTTGGACAAATACATCCGCACTGGCATTTGCGACGATCCCGACACCAAAGCCCGCATCGACCACAAGCATGTGACGAACTTGTTCAAGTTACAGCCGATTCCGCATTTTGAGATGAAGTGAAAAGGCTTTGGAACAACAATTAATCCGTTGCCCTAAAATCCCACACTCACTCCAGCCATAAAGTTGAAGCCCGGCTGCTGCAAGTAGGCGCGGCTGTGGTAGTAATAATTGGTGGTTTCCGAACTGTAGTCGTCCACCCAGTCGCCGACCCACGCGCTGAGGCGGTAGCTGCGATTGGTCAGGTTGTTGAGGGCGAGGCTGAACCTCACGAAACCGCCGTTTTTCAGTGTTATGTCATAACTGGCACGGGCGTTCAGCAGGAAATAGGGGTCGAGGGCATAAACTTCGCGCGATGTGTTGTCGCAGTATTGCTTGCCCACATACTTGCCGATGATTTGCAACTTGGCACCGTCGAAAGGTCTGAAGGTGGCGATGGCGGCTCCCACGATGTTGGGTGAGAACGAAAGGTTGGTGTTGGCGGTTTTGGTGACCATCACGCTGTCGCCGTCGTTGAAGTCGGTGAAGGTGTAGTTCAAAATCTTATTTTGGCTCAAAGTAATGTTTCCATCAAGGCTGAACCACTTGGTGAAGCGATAGCCTGCAACAAGTTCGATACCAGCTCGATACGATTTGTCCACATTCTCCATCAGCGCGTAGCCAGTCGAACTCAAATCGCCTGAAGGGGTGAGTTGGTCTTTGTAAAGCATGGCGTAGAGGTTGGCGTGCATGGTGAAGTCCATCTTTTCCAAGCCGTAGCCCAATTCAAAGTCGAGCATCGTTTCGGGCTTCACGGTTTTGCTGTTCTCAATGGCGTCCTTGATGTCGGAGCGCGTAGGTTCGCGGTTCACCATTCCGGCCACGAAATAGAGGCGGTTTTGGCTGTTAATTTGGAAGTTGGCACCAAGTTTCGGGTTGAAAAACAGGTAGTTCTGATGGTAAGGGATGCTGTCGAAAGTGTCGTCCATTCCCGTGAGGTTGTAGTCGATATAGCGCACTTGCAGGTTGCCATAGAGGTTGAAGCGGCTCGAAAAGTCGTAGTTGAGTTTCAAGAACGCGGTATTGTCGTGCTTTTGGCCACGGTTGCGATACCATTCGTAAGGCGTTTTCTCGCTGATTTCCAAGGCGTTTTCACCGTCAAGGCTCAACTCGTCTTGCGCCCAAATGAGGTTGCCGAAATGCCATCCGTCATAATATAAGTAGGTGTCGCCGAGGGTGGCGGAGAACTTGTCGGTTTGGTAATTAACTGACAACAAGCCCGTATAGCCGTTGTTGTCCATTTTCTTGCGATGGATGAAGTCGCTTTTCGACGTGCCAGAAAGACTGATGAGGCCGTAGTAAGAACCGGGCTTTTTGTTGTCTTTGTATTGCTCATAATAGCCGTCGCCGTGGGTGTAGTCGAAGGCGGCGTTCAGCGTCCAGCGGTTGGAGGGACGGAACGAATAATAGAGTTGGTAATGGCGTTGGTTGTAGTTATCGGTCTCATTATCATAGTAATGCACATTGCCGAACTCGTCGTAATAGGCTCCCGTGCCGTTATAGGTCGGGTCTTGGTCGAGGTCTTCGGCGGAGGCACCGTCCCAAGTGATGCCGGTTTTTTGGTGGCCCAAAATGAACACGGCCTTCAGCAAGGAGCGTTTGCCATACCAGCCGCCGTTGAGGAAGAGGCTCTGTTGGTCGGCCTTGCCGTTGCGGACGAAACCGTCACTATTGAGTCCGTTGTAGGCCATATCGAAAGCAAAGCCGTTTTTGGTGCGACCCGTTCCGACAGTCACACCGTATTGCTTTGTGTTGAACGAACCGTAAGACAAATCCGCCTGACCGTATGCCTTGGGCGCGACGGTGAAGGTTTGCAGGTTCATTGCTCCGCCGACGGAAGCTGTTCCGCCGCTGCTGGCACCAATGCCGCGCTGAATTTGGATGTTCTGCGCCATGCCGCCGAGGTTCGGGATGTTGTACCAAAACACCGACTGGCTCTCAGGGTCGTTGAGGGTGATTCCATTGATATTCACATTGATACGGGTTGCGTCCACGCCACGGATGCGGAACGAGGTGGCACCTACCATACCGTTTTCGCCGCTGACGACCACCGAAGGCTCCAATTCAATTTGGTAGGGCAAAGAAGGTAAGATCCTGATTTCCTCCAACTGTTGGCGTCCCATCTCCGATGTGGTGAGTGGGGTTTTGCCATCGGCGCGAGAGGCATTGATAACCACTTCGTTAAGTTGCAAAGTGTCAGGTATTTGGCCATTGATACTGACTTGATGTTGTGCAAAAAGGCTCGACGCAAACAATGTTGCGAGAGCGAAAAAAAGATGTTGTTTTTTGAGCATAACTCGTTGATTTAATGATTAATACTAAACTTTAAATCAATAGAGGAATGTTGAGGAACTCGATTCCCTGTGTCGGCATTATCCGTATCAGGTGCAAAGGGTTTGATCTCAGCCTGTCTTTCAATCTGCGCGAGCAGATAAGGCACCCCTATTGGTAATTCGGCGGCAAAGATACGGCTTTTTTCTTTTGTTTCTTTGGAATATGAACTTTTTCCATCAAAACTTCAGCCTCAGAGAAACTTCCGAAATGATATCGTGTTTCTTGTATTTGTCTGAAGGCACTCGGCTGCGATACTCGTAGGTGAATCCAAGGTCGAGAAACAGTTTTTTTGAGAGTTGAGTCTGGAGTGTCGTCGAACTGTTGATGATGAAATCGTCGAAATCGAGAACGGAAGGCTGATAATAAGTGAGGTTCAATAACGTCAGGTTCTCAGTAAGCCTTTGCTTGATTTTGGGGCGGAGTGAAATGCGGAAGTTGTTGTTTGGCAGGATGGTGGCATCGGTGAAGTCGGTCCAATCGTAAACAAAGGCAGCACTTATGGAATAGTCACAAAATGAGGGCTTTACGTAAATCCTGTACTTCAAACCGATAAGTCCACTCATCTTGATGTCGTATCCCTTATACTTGTTTGTCAGCATCTCCAATGCCAAAAACGGGGAGAACCTGTCGTGTTGTCTGTAATCGAATTTTATTCCCCCGTTGACCTCAAAGTTCGTTTCTTTCCATTGTTGCCCGATGTCGTCCCTGTCGATGAGCGAACTGTAGAGAATCTTGTAATGGAAGTCGAGTGCAATAAGGCTGTCGTTTCGGTTGATGGAAGCGTTGTTGTTGAGGTTGAAGGAGTTGACGTTACCCGAATGAAGCGCAGTTCCAAGGCCAAAGTCGAAGCTCCATTTGTTTTGCCCGAACAATTGTGTGGCGGTGAAAAACAGCAAAATGAATAAGAAAGGGCGATGTGTTTTCATTACTTGTAAAGAATTAAAAACCGACAAAATAGCAGATGAAACCGATGACAGAAGCCACCAAAGCATTGACAATCTTAGCCTTGGCAAAACTCCGCTTGCTTTCGGCCAGCAAAGGCAGGGAAGCATGGCCGTCTTGGGAAATGCTGTTAGCCAAAAGCACCGAAAACGGCACCACACCCGTTGCAAACAAAGTGACAAACAGCAGATGTGGCCCCGACTCGGGAATGATGCCGATGAGGACGGCCAAAAGTATCATCCAAGGGATGTTGTTGCTGATAAGTGCTTCAATGTCAAAGTAGTGAAGCCCGACTTGGATGATGAGCAATGCGCCGAAAGTCCAAAGGAAGATGCTCAGGAAATGCTTGCGGATGATGTGCTCCCAAAGATGCTCCTTGATGACATGCTCTCCCGCCGTGGCGATGAACCATACCACAATCAGGCTCACGACGGCAAAAATCATGTTCATCCACGATTCGTTGAAGATATTGAGTTGATTATGAGCGGCTTCCTCGTGTTCATGTTCCAACATGCCAAAAGCCAAAGCGATGATGAATAAGATAACGCCCAAAAGCAAGGCGATTCTTTCCGCGCTGGCGTGTTTCATGTTGCGGAACGAGGATTTCTCAACGGTTTCGCTTTCTTCTTCGTGGATTTGGTAGCCTTCTTCGCAGCCTTCGGGATGGTGATGGATGTGGGGCTTCGTGAACCTGTCCACCAAAAGTCCGGCAATGACGGCGACGACAAACAAGATTGTCATCAGCAGCAGGGCTTGCTTGGGAATCATGGCGAGCATGATGAAGGTCTCATCGCCCGAAGTGGCTATCATCATGGCGATTAATGCACCGAAACTCAACAATTTGTGCGAAAACATCGACACGGCGGCGAAACCGCCCATGCAACCAGGAACAAGACCCAAACCCGCACCCAAAACGACCTGACCCAAACGGTTCTGCCGCAGCCGCGTGAACCATTTCCCGTGCGAATGGATGTTGACATACTCAATCATCAGCATCATAATCATCACCAAACCAGTGATTAAGACGCTGTTTCTCAGCACATCCAAAAACAAATGCGAAAATTCGTGCATGGTTTGAAAAATGAGCGGCAAAGATAAAAAATCTTATCTTTGCGGCAAAATCTGACGCAATGAAAAAAGAAGACTGTTTTTACTTGGGCCGCGTGGCCAAGACCCACGGCCTGAAAGGGGAGGTGACCATCAAATTAGAAGCTGACGACCCTTCGGCTTACCTTGAAATGAAGCATTTCTTCCTCGAAATCAACAAGGTACTGACACCGTTCTTTGTGGAGAAAATCACTCCGAATGGCGATAAGTTCTTTGTGGCCGTTCAAGATGTGAAGACTATCGAGCAGGCGCAAAACTTGGTCGGGAAACCGGTGTATCTGCCTTTGGAAATGTTGCCCAAACTGAGCGGAAAGCAGTTTTATTTCCATGAAATTGTGGGCTTTACGGTGGTTGATAACGAAAAAGGCGAACTTGGTCCCATCAGTGAAGTTTTGGAATATCCCACGCAGGCCATTTTGCAAGTGATGAAAGGCAAAAAGGAAATCTTGATTCCGATTCTCGACCAAGTCATCCAAAAGGTGGACAGGGCGAAGAAAACGCTTTTCATAACCGCACCTGAAGGACTGATAGACATGTACTTGCAATGACAGACGCCCGCCCTTTCCACTTCAAGCATTTCAGCCTCTACCATCACCGCTCGACGATGAAAGTGGGCACTGATGCCATTTTGCTCGGTCGCTGGACGGAGGTCAAGCCGACAGATGTGGTGTTGGACATCGGTACAGGCTGTGGGCTTTTGCCTTTGATGCTTTCGCAAAAAGGTGTAAGCCAAGTGGATGCGGTGGATATTGACGCGGCTTCCATTGAGGAGGCAACGATTAATTTCGAGGCTTCGCAGTGGCGCGACCAATTGCAGGCTTATTGCGTCGATATTGTTGATTTTCAGCCGAATAAAAAATACGACCTCGTCGTTTCCAACCCGCCGTTTTTCAACCGTTTCTCCAAGTGCGACTCGGTGCGGAAAAGCCGGGCGAGGCACAACGACGCGGGCTTGTCGTATGCCACGATTTGCCAAGTGGTTCGGCGAGTGCTAAAGCCTGATGGCCGTTTGTCGGTAGTGTTGCCTTATGATATGTCGGTGGCGTTTTTGAAAACAGCGGAAAACCATGGGATTTTCCTGCACAAAAGAATGACCATCATCCCAATTGAGGGGAAAGAACCCAATCGCGTCAATTTGGAATTGGGTTTTGCACAAAATGTTGGGATTCAGGAAGAAACATTTGTTATTCGTGACACCAACAACCAATTCACCCCGCAATATCGCGAGTTTCTGAAGGATTATTATTTGGGGTTGTAAATCTGTCGCCCTTCGGCAGGGGTTTACACCTGCCTATGTTCTGTCGCCCCTTCGGGGCTGGTTGGTATTCGGTGTTTTTTCGGCAGGGGTTTACACCGCCTGCCTATATTCTGTCGCCCCTTCGGGGCTGGTTGGTATTCGGTGTTTTTTCGGCAGGGGTTTACACCGCCTGCCTATGTTCTGTCGCCCCTTCGGGGCTGGTTGGTATTCGGTGTTTTTTCGGCAGGGGTTTACACCGCCTGCCTACATTCTGTCGCCCCTTCGGGGCTGGGCTTATTGCTTCTTCGTGGCGTTTTTGTTGGAGGTGCTTCTCCGCTCGTTGAAGATATATACCACTCTCAGTGTCAGGGTGTTGTTGTATTGGAGTTGCAAAGGCTGCACTCTCAGGTCGTCCACTTTCAGGTGGGTTTCTTCACGGTCTTTGTAGAAAAGCCTTGTGCGGATGGGCAGCAGCGAATATTGGTAGCGAAACTCGGCATGTATGCCTTCCCAAATTCGTATGCGTGCATCGACACAGATGCTGAAATCGCGGCCACGGTAGTTCTCAGAGTTTTTGATGACGCTGGGAATCAAGGTTTCGAGGTCTGCATCTTGGGAATAGCCCGCTTCGTAGACGTGATTAATCAGTTCATCGATGGTTTTGTCTTTACCAATGTTAGGTAATGACGCACTTTCTTCGCGCCAGTGCAGTTGGCCGTCGCCAATGCCGATGGCGGTTGGGTTGCCGTTTATGGATTCCTTCAGTCCGACTACGCGCCCGTATGAAACACCTAAGCCAATGCTGTATCGGTTTTTGTCCGTAAAGTACACCATGACAGGGACTTCCGCATAATTCAGTCGCAGGTTGTAGCGGCCAGTGTAAAGCCCGAGGTGAGGGTTGATGGAATCGCCCTTGTATGCCCCTTTTTGGTTGAACAGCACTTCCAATCCCACATCCATCCAATTTGTGATGGGTATCAAGGCACCTGCGCCGGCATGGACACCAAATTTGCGGTAGTGATAACATTCGTCGCCGTCCACCTGAGTTGCGTTGCCGCCTACAAACA
>Ga0326514_10002386_pt1 | contig 11950 bp, 14 predicted proteins | sample 3_2548_0518_D_FD_203653 | JGI IMG/M metagenome (GOLD analysis project Ga0326514, IMG submission 203653) | Bovine rumen microbial communities from UC Davis, California, United States - 3_2548_0518 | ecosystem: Host-associated > Mammals > Digestive system > Stomach > Rumen | place: USA... | reverse complement strand
GGCAGGGGCGGCAAATGGCTTTCTATCGTGTTCCACATTAAGAAAAATAAGGATTATAGCCCGATACAGCTCACGCTTGATGACTTTATCGACCAACAACCACAGCCCGAAGAAAGCTCAGATCAGCTTGACTTTTATTCTATGATTGACAACAATGCCGAAGTTCCGAAAGATTCGCTGGGAGAGCTTTTAGCCGATACTGCATTTAATAATGAGTTTACGAAAGAGCAAGTCCGAGTTTTGCAGGATTTAGTCTTGAAAAACTGCGGAAAGGGTGCATTAGAGATTGATATGTGTGATTATGCCTTGAAAATGTACCACCTATTAAACGAAAAAGCAGCAAGCGGAACGAAAATAAATTCTCGGTATAATTATTTGCGGAAAATGTTTGAAAATGATGAAATATCATATTAAAATTAAGGGTTTGGGAATAGCCCAAAAATTACGACAGCGGCAAGGTGGGCGTCCACTTGCAATGGTTCCAAGGTAACAAAAAACACAAAATAGGGGGGTGTAATTATGGGTAAAGACGAAAACAATTATAGTGAATACTTTGACGAGTGCGGCAGGGAGTTGGACACGGGAACGCCACAACAATTAGGGACATACGACATTGAAGTAATGAACGGTGAGGGGTACTATGATAGTGACGGGTATTTTGTACGTTTCCGAGATGTAGACTAAAGGGGGCGTGATTATGGCTATTTTACTGATAATTTTTTGGGTTTGGTTCATAGCAAAATGCATTAAGGCTGCGATTGATGACGGGATCACCCGTGACAGAGTGAGCAAGACAGGCTCGGGAATATACCGCAGCCCAAACGGGGGTTTAAGACACACAAGCAGCGGGAAAAAACTGAACGACCAAGAAATTTTAAAATATTATATGGATAAGATACCAAAATAATAAAATAAATAACAGGCATCCGCAGAACGGCATCCGCAAAGCGGGTGCTTTTTTTATGTGTTGATTTTGAAATCACGCTGCGGAAAAAAATAGAGAATGTATAGATTGAGGGCATAAAGCAGCACTCAAAAATTTATTTATCACAGGAGGATATGAAATGAAAATTGAAAAAAGAAAAAACTATTTTCAAACCTTAACCTTAAACGGGATTGACACATTGAGCGGGTATATTCCGCAGCAAGTGACCCAAGCAGAAATTAAAAACGGCGTGGGAGTAAATCTCAATCAATGCAACTTTCAGACGAAAGCAAGTAGAACATTTTTACTCATCAATCCAAATAAGAGAGCGGGAGAAAGCGAAAAGCTGATAACAAACTATTCCGAATTTGTCGAAAAAATGAGTTATATTTTAAACTCGATCGGCTCGGACTTGTCGGAATTTGATGTTGTCCGCTGCGATTTTTGCTTTAACAGCACGGAAAAAGGCAGTTTCCGAGAATTTCAAAAGCTGCACAAGCTAATTATCTCTTGTTTGGCATTATGCTATTCAGTTAAAAATTGCTATGTTTCCAATGACCTTTGGGACGGCTCGGGGCTGTCGGTAGCAATTAAAGCAGATACTTTTGAAGCCGAAAACTACGATAAGGCAAGGCAGACCGAGGAAACAGAGCCGTATTCCAACCGCCTTGAACTTCGGGGAAAGCGTTTACAGGGAGAAACGGCACAAGCCACTATTGAACACGCTTTTTTAAGTCTGTGGTTTGATAGGCTTGACAATGCCCGAAAGTGCTTTGACAAAGTGCAGGAAAAGGCGAATACACATCTTGAACAGCTTTATAAAACGGATAGAGCCAAGCCGCCAAAAGAACAGGCATATTTGAGTTTGACAGCGTTTTTGTTGCAGTATCGTGACAGCATTTACACAAAAAAACAGCTTATCGACCTATTGAGCCGATTTGACGAGGTACAGAACCCCGCAAAGAGGGCGGCAAGATTTAAGGAACAACACAAGATTGAGTTTTTCTCACAGAAAGACCTTGATTTTGTTGTGCAAACCTTGAAAGATAAAGCAGCGGCATATTTTAAAAGCTGATACATTTTACCCCTCACAGGGGGGTATTTTGTAATTTGTGCGATATGCCCGAAACGCTGAAAAACAGCGGGCTGGGCGGCGGTTTTGAAAAAGCCTAACCCCATAATATGTACGGCGTGACCCGTGGGAACACCGAAACAAAAAAAGTAGTGAGCCCCGTTTGTGAAGCAGTACGAAGCGAGAACACACGGACGGGGCGAACGGTGGAACGAGAAACAGCAGCAAGCGGGCGGGCGATACACAAGCCCGAGCCGCCTTGCGGTTGAAAGATAAAAAAATAATAATTAAGGAGCGATACATAATGCCAAGAAAAGAAGAAAACGCAGATTTTAAGAAAATGCAGATTTTACAAGACCCTAACACTTTTATTTGTTGGGCTGACGATCTCGAGGGGTATTCCGTCACAGAGCAGATGAGCAAAATTGCGGAAGAATATACTCGCCTAACGTGGAAAACAATTCAAAACAGCACCTACGAAAATATATTGAAGAGGTGCTATAATTTGAGTTATTTATTCCAAAACGTGCGATATTGGGGGGTTTGTGTATGTGATGATTGGCTGCAAGATAAAAATAATTTTTACAAGTGGTATGCCGAGAATTATTATTCTGTAAAGGGGCAGCCTTCGGAACTTGACAAAGATTTATTATCGGGAGAATTATATTCGGCTGAAACGTGCGTATTTTTACCGAAGCCGTTAAACAATGCCCTTGCATTACAAACGCAGCACATCAGACTTGACGAGAACACACTCAAATTTGTATGGAAAACACAAGTATTTGACAGCGAAAGAGAGGCTTTTTCTGCTTATCTATCGGCAAAAGAAAAGCATATTGACGAGGTTTACACCAAATATAAGGCATTTTTGCCCGACTATGTAAAGCAAGCGATCGAGAACTATTCCGTCACAGTTGAGCAGTTACAAGAACAAACCGCCTTGACGAAATACCGCCAAGAACTGCGGAAAACCATTACCGAGGAAATGACCGAGGGCGAAAAGTGGGGAATTATTTTTAAAGGAATTACTTTACCAGATGCCGCCCGTTGAGGAATAAAATTAATATTTTAATATTTTCACATACAAATACATAGCTATATAATCGAACAGTTAGCATAAACTAACTTCACTCCGTTATCGGCGGCGGTACAGGTGAAATGCACCAAAATTCAGCATTTTATCATTATTTGCAAATACGCAAACCGCCGCCAAATAAATTTAAGAAAATACACCAAATTTCAGTGTTTTATTCGAAAATTAGCTCGGGGAAAAAGTGTCAAAATAACCTTTTTACAAAAAGTTTTTTAAAAAAGTGTCAAAATATATTGACAAATAGTTTATTTGATAGTATAATGCAAGTATCAAAATAACTATAGTTTAATTGACTATTTGAAAGGGGTTATCAATGTGTGTAATGTATACGGCTATATGCGAATTTCAACAAAGGAAGATAAGGAACTGCAAAAATTTACCCGACAAGAAACAGCCCTTGAAAGATATGCAGCTGAAAACGATATAAAATACTGTCTGGTATTCAAGGAAGATAAGAGCGGAAAGAACTTTTCAGATCGTGAACAATGGCAGAAACTTGAAAGCATTGTTCAGTCTGGAGATACCATTATTTTTAAAGATATTTGCCGTTTTACAAGAGAAGCTGAAAACGGATATAATAAGTATATGGAGCTAATGAACAAAGGGGTTGAGCTTGTATTTTTGGATAATCAAACGGTTAGCACACCATACATTAAACAACTTTTGAACATAGCCAAAAATCAAAACTTAATAGCAAAGACAAGCCTTGAAAGCACCGTCAAATTGCTTTTGTTGGTTGAGCTTGACAGAGCAGAACAAGAACGCAAAATCACTGTACAGCGTATCAAAGACGGCATAAAGGCAAGCGAAAAGCAGAGCGGCAGACCACAAGGCAAGCTCGACAAGCTGACAGACGAATTAAAGGCAGATATAAAAAGATTTTTGACGGACAGAAACATTAAACAATCGTATTTGATGAAAAAACACGACATATCAAGAAACACATTAAAGAAATATATCGAGGTCGTGAAAGCAGATACAAGCCCCGCACAATAAGCGGGGTTTTTGCTTGATATTACAAGCAGATTGACGGCTTAACCGATTTATCAATAGATTTATGCCTTGAAAGCAAAGACGGCTAAAAAGGGCAAAATTTTGCAAAATACGGCATATCTATTTTTTATCGTTTATTCATTGATATTACAAGCATATCGAGGGCATATCGGTTTAGGGGTATAAATGTTAGGGCAGACGGCGAAAACTTGTTTAAGCATTGTTTAATCAACGAAAAACGGCATAAAAAACAAGGCTCGGACTGGGCGGCGGGTGTAGGGGTGTATTTACATTATCCAACGGCAGAGCCGATGCCGAAAGTGGTTTATCTGATTTACTCACAAAACACAAAACTTCCCCTTGACCGTTTCAGATCGAGGGGATTTTTAAATGCACATATAACTATATTCATTAACTATACTGATATATCTTTAATCAGTCTATCATTCATTTTTTTGCCCCTTGATTGATAGATTGATTTATATATATGTTTTAATATATGTTTTAATATATGTTTTCGGTTGCTCCAAAACCGCTTATTTACGGCGTTTCCAAATTTAATTACGGACATTCATTTCCGCAATTACGGACATTCATTTCCGCAATTACGGACATTCATTTCCGCAATTACGGACATTCGTTTCCGCAATTACGGACATTCGTTTCCGCAATTACGGACATCATTCTTGACAAGTCCATAATTGTATGTTATTTTGTTATTGAGGTGATATATATGTCAGAATTGTTTACTACCGCAATAGTAGAGAAAAGGAACATTCTAAACGAGTTAAGAAATAACAATATGACTTTGCAGGAACTGCGTTTTTTTAGTATATATTTGTCAAAAATCAATTCTCGGGATATATCGACAAGGGCGGTGCGATTTCCTTTAAATGATTTTGTCCGTATAATGGATATTGGTTCAGATGTAAATATAAACCATTTTAGATACACAATTCGTCATATATTGCAGCATATAGTTGAAGTCCCAAACGAAAGCGGCTCGGGGTATACTGCTTTTCAATTATTCAAACAAGCCGAAATAGAAAAAGATAAAAACGGCGATTGGTATGTAGAAATTGATACCCACGACAAAGCACTCCCGCTTATGTTTGAGTTTAAAGAACGATATTTCAAGTATCAGCTGTGGAACGTCCTGCGGCTTAAAAGTGCAAATCAACTGCGTATGTATGAAATACTGAAGCAATATGAGGGTTTGAGAAAACGTGAAATAAATATAGCGGAACTGCGAGAGATGCTCGGAATAAAGAAAAATGAATATACTGATCGGACAGGGTGGTCTGATTTTAAAAGACGTGTCCTCGATAGCTGCCAAAAAGCATTAAGAGAAACAACAGATATATGCTATACTTATGAACGGGGAAAAGTTGGCAGGGGCGGCAAATGGCTTTCTATCGTGTTCCACATTAAGAAAAATAAGGATTATAGCCCGATACAGCTCACGCTTGATGACTTTATCGACCAACAACCACAGCCCGAAGAAAGCTCAGATCAGCTTGACTTTTATTCTATGATTGACAACAATGCCGAAGTTCCGAAAGATTCGCTGGGAGAGCTTTTAGCCGATACTGCATTTAATAATGAGTTTACGAAAGAGCAAGTCCGAGTTTTGCAGGATTTAGTCTTGAAAAACTGCGGAAAGGGTGCATTAGAGATTGATATGTGTGATTATGCCTTGAAAATGTACCACAGATTAAACGAAAAAGCAGCAAGCGGAACGCAAATAATTTCTCGGTATAATTATTTGCGGAAAATGTTTGAAAATGATGAAATTTAAAATATAATAACCCGCCTGTTTTGGCGGGTTATATCATACAAAATCAATTTTTAGTTGTTTTCCCATTGCATTTGCAAGTTTCTTTAGAGTCTTAACCGAGGGATTGGCGTTTCCGTTTTCCATACGGCTTATATCTCCTTGTGTGATGCCTGCTTTTTCGGAGAGTTCCTTTTGTGTAAGCCCTAATTCTTCCCGGGCATCAATAAGTGCTTGAATAATGGCGCACTCTGGAGCAAGCATTTCATATTCTTTTTTGAAATTAGGATTTTTCAGCTGCGTATCAAGATACTTTTCAAAATCATCTTTCATACAAAATCACTCCTTATTGTCTTTATTTTCTTTTTCTTTTTTCTTCTTTTCCTGCAAAAAATAATCTTGACGATACTTTTTAGCAAGGTTAATTTCATTTTTGGGCGTTTTTGGCGTTTTCTTGACAAAGCCGTTTGTCAGTATGATTTTCTGTCCGATAACGAAGAAATACATTATTCTTGTAATATTGCTGCCTACTTTAGCACGAATTTCAAATATGCCGTCATCTATAGGTTTTGAATAAGGTTCTCGGAGCAAGTTGCCGTTATTCTTTAATAATTGTATCATCATCAACATTTTTGCTTTCATTTTATCGTCCAAGCTGTCTAAAAACTCTCTTACAGGATTAACGCCCTCGACTGTCTTGTAGAAAATAATTTCAAATTCTTGCATTGTCTACTCCATAAAATATATGTTATATCACATATTATTATACACGATTATTTTTATTTTGTCAATTAGTATAATTAGGGGTTTGGGGTATTTCCCAAGTAAAAATAATGGGGCAAGCCGTTTGACGTCCTATTTGTAATTTGTAGAAACAAGTTATAAAAATAGGCGGGTGGACGTCCGCTTGCTATGGTTCCAAACTTTGTAATTAGTGATATATTCCTTTAGCTGCGGGAAAATTTTTTCAAAAAGTTATGTAAAATATTATAGAGCTGTGTTATAATGAAATTAGGAACGAAAGCACGGAACACATTAACAGAAAAGGAGGTATAACAATGATAATATTTGTCATAATTGGCTGGATATGGTTTATAGGTATGCTTATTAAAGCAGCCATTGATGATGACATCACACGGCAGAGAGTAAGCAAGACAGGCTCGGGAGTGTACCGCAGCCCAAATGGGGGTTTAAGACACACAAGCACAGGTAAAAAGTTAAACGACCAAGAAATTTTAAAATATTATATGGACAAAGTAACGAAACAATAAATCAATAAAAAGCATCCGCAGAACGGCATCCGCAAGGCGGGTGCTTTTTTTATGTTTTGATTTTGAAAACGAGCTGCGGAATAAAACGGAGAATGTAAAGATATACAAAGTATAGACAGACGGAAAAAACAGCACTCTATCAAAAATGTAAGCTGAAAAATCGGCAGCATACTTTGTTTATATAAGGAAACATACAATACCAAGACAACAAAAGGGGGTGACGATATGGGTAAACGCAAGCAAATGTGCTTTCGACTTCCCGCAGACTTGATGCAAAAAGCAAGAGCCGCTGCGGAATCAAAGTATCAAACTTTGACGGACTTCATTGTTCAAGCTGTCCTTGATGCTTTAAAAACGAAAAACAAATAATCTAAACCAAAGGGGGATAAAATCTTGTTAGTTACAAAGAGAAACAGCTATGCAGAAACTTTCGACCTTTGCGGGATAGACACCTTATCGGGCTATATCCCGAGGGAACTCTCGACCGCAGAACTTCAAAATTCCGCAAACTTCAACAAATTTTATTTTGACAAGAAGAAACAGCAAACCTATGTTTTAATCAACCCAAATAAAAATACCGCATCAGCGGAGCGGCTCATAACCAGTTATTCAGATTTTATAGAAAAGCTTGCTACAATAATGCAGGGGATAGGGGCAAGCCTTGACGAGCTGCGTATTGTCCGAGCAGATTTCTGCATAAACTCAACAGATATTTTTAGTTATGGAGCTTTTGGCAAGCTGCATAAAGCATTGATACTTTGCCTTGCGGAGTGCTATGCCGTAAAAAACTGTTACAATACTTTCGACCTTTGGACGGGTGCAAGCATATCGGTGGCAATAAAGGCAGATGCTTTCGAGGTGGAAAATTATGACAAACGGCATCAGAGCGAGGGGCAGGACGAAAGTGCAAACCGCCTTGAATTGAGGGCGAAAAGGATTGACGGGGGCGACATACAAGAACAATTTATGCTGCGGTGGCATAACCGACTTGACCGAGCGAAAGATTGTTTTGTTCAGATGCAGGAGCATATAAACAGCGAGCTTTCAAAAATCTATATTGAGGACTTAAAAAAGCCCCAAAAAGATAAGGATTTTATAAGCTTGACCGCTTTTTTGTTGCGGTACAAAAATGATATTTTTACCCGCAAGCAGCTGATTGACCTGTTGACGAAAATAGGCATAAACAACGCAGAACACAGAGCCGACAAGTTTAAAGAATGTCACCGAATCGAATACTTTTCGCAAAAAGATCTTGACTTTGTTGTACGCTGCATAAAGGAAAAAATTTCAAAGTATTTCAATAAATAAACTTTTTACCCCTTTGAGGGGGTAAATTGTCAATTTTGTAAAAGTGGCTTAACGCTTGAAAATAAGCACGTTTGGAACACTTTTTTAAAAATTCAAAACCCATAATATGGACGGTGTGCATCTTGGGATATTGATGCAGCAGAACACACACCACACCGCAAGAGCAGTGAGGGGCGACAGCCGACAGGCGAAGCCCTGAACGGTGGGAAAACGAATATAGAACAGGAGGGCTATTATGCCAAAGAAAAAGGAAAATGCTGGATATAGGATAGCAAAATTATTACACGACCCAAGAACTATAATTTGTTGGAGCAAAAGCATTGACGGGTACACGACCGCAGAACAGCGGGCAAAAATAGCGGATGAATATATAAGAACGCACTACAAAACCAATATGAATACGGTGTACGAGTTGATGCTTTTTAGGTGTTATAACATCAAACGATTAGTAAAAAACCCTATGAATTGGGGGACAATAGTGTCGGATATTTGGCTTTATGATAGACTTAATTTTTATGGTTGGTACAAGGAAAATTATTACAGCGTTAAAGGCGAAAACACCGAGCTTGACAAAGATTTACTCGGGAACGGGGAAATTTATTCCGCTGACACTTGCGTTTTTCTCCCTAAAAAGCTAAATCGAGCATTGGCAAACACATTAAGTATTAAGCACAACAGCGAGGACAACACATACTACTTTGATGATCGGAAATACCCAAGTGAAGATGCCGCCCTTAATGCTTATATAGCCGAAAAAATAGACCATATCGAGGGAATTTATAAAGAATACAAGGCTTTTCTCCCTGAATATGTAAAAAAGGCACTTGAAAATTATTCTTTGAGTGTTCCGCAGCTTAAAGAGCAGCAGCAGCTTAAAGAGTACAGAAGAAAGCTAAGAAAACAAATAAACGACACAATGACAGACAGCGAGAAATTATGTATTATTCTGCAAGGCGTGAGCCTGCCAAATAAATAAAATTAATATTTTAATATTTTCACATACAAATACATAGCTATATAATCGAACAGTTAGCACAAACTAACTTCACTCCTCTTTCGGCGGCGGTATAGATAAAACACACCAAAATTCAATGTTTTATCATTATTTGCAAATATGCAAACCGCCGCCAAATAAATCAGAGAAAATGCACCAAATACAAGTATTTTATTCGATAATTAGCTCGGGAAAAAAGTGTCAAAATAACCTTTTTACAAAAAGTTTTTTAAAAAAGTGTCAAAATATATTGACAAATAGTTTATTTGATGGTATAATACAAGTATCAAAATAACTATAGTTTAATTGACTATTTGAAAGGGGCTATCAATATGTGTAATGTATATGGCTATATGAGGATTTCAACGGCAGAGGACAGGGAAAAACAAAAGTTTACAAGGCAACAGGCAGCACTCGACCGTTACGCAAAGGAAAACGATCTGCAATACTGCTTGATATTCAAAGAGGACAAGAGCGGCAAGAACTTCACCGACCGAGAAGAATGGCAAAAGCTCGAAAGCATAGTTAAAAAGGGCGATACAATCATATTTAAAGATATTTGCCGCTTTTCAAGAGAGGCTGAAAACGGATATAACAAGTATATGGAATTATTAAATAAGGGTGTAGAGCTTGTATTTTTGGATAATCAAACAGTTAGCACTTCATACATCAAACAATTATTGAATGTAGCCAAAAATCAAAACTTGATAGCAAAAACAAGCCTTGAAAGCACCGTCAAATTGCTTTTATTAGTTGAGCTGGACAGGGCAGAACAAGAACGCAAAATCACTGTACAACGTATCAAAGACGGCATACAGGCAAGCAAAAAGCAGAGCGGCAGACCACAAGGCAAGCTCGACAAGCTGACGGACGAATTAAAGGCAGATATACAAAGATTTTTGACGGATAGAGCCGTTAAACAGTCGGATTTGATGAAAAAACACAGCATATCCCGAAACACCTTAAAGAAATACATTGAGATCGTGAAAGCAGATACAAGCCCCGCACAATAAGCGGGGTTTTTGCTTGATATTACAAGCAGATTGACGGCTTAACCGATTTATCAATAGATTTATGCCTTGAAAACAAAGACGGCTAAAAAGGGCAAATTTTTGCAAAATACGGCATATCTATTTTTTATCGTTTATTCATTGATATTTATAGGCATATCGAGGGCATAACGGTTTAGGGGTATAAATATATGGGTAAAGCGTGAAAACTTGTTTAAGCATTGTTTATTCAATGAGAAACGGCATAAAAAGCAAGGCTCGGACTGGGCGGCGGGTGTAGGGGGTGTTAAACATTATCCGCAGGCAGAGCCGCTGCCGAAAGCGGCATATCTGATTTACTCACACACCACGAAAAAAACTTGACAGACCCACAAATCGAGGGGATTTTTTATTTGAAAATTTATATATTTAGGGCATATATATCTGTCAATCTGTCAGTCAGATTTTCCCCTTGATTGATTGATAGATTGATTTATATATATGTTTTAATATATGTTTTAATATATGTTTTCGGTTGCTCCAAAACCGCTTATTTACGGCGTTTCCAAATTTAATTATGTACATTCATTTCCGTAATTATGTACATTCATTTCCGTAATTATGTACATTCATTTCCGTAATTATGTACATTCATTTCCGTAATTATGTACATTCATTTCCGTAATTATGTACATTCATATTGACGGGTACATAATAAAGTGTTATACTGCTATTGAGGTGATATATATGTCGAAATTGTTTACTACCGCAATAGTAGAGAAAAGGAACATTCTAAACGAGTTAAGAAATAACAATATGACTTTGCAGGAACTGCGTTTTTTTAGCATATATCTGTCAAAAATCAATTCTCGGGATATATCGACAAGAGCGGTGCGATTTCCTTTAAATGATTTTGTCCGTATAATGGAGATTGGTTCAGATGCAAATATAAACCATTTTAAATACACAATTCGTCATATATTGCAGCATATAGTGGAAGTGCCAAACGAAAGCGGCTCGGGGTATACTGCTTTTCAATTATTCAAACAAGCCGAAATAGAAAAAGATAAAAACGGCGATTGGTATGTAGAAATTGATGCCCACGACAAAGCACTCCCGCTTATGTTTGAGTTTAAAGAACGATATTTCAAGTATCAGCTGTGGAACGTCCTGCGGCTTAAAAGTGCAAATCAATTGCGTATGTATGAGATTCTCAAGCAATATGAGGGTTTGGGAAAACGTGAAATAAATATAGCGGAACTGCGGGAGCTGCTCGGAATAAAGAAAAATGAATATACGGATTCCACAGGTTGGGGCAATTTTAAAAGACGTGTCCTCGATAGCTGCCAAAAAGCATTAAGAGAAACAACAGATATATGCTACACTTATGAACGGGGAAAAGTCGGCAGGGGCGGCAAATGGCTTTCTATCGTGTTCCACATTAAGAAAAATAAGGATTATAGCCCGATACAGCTCACGCTTGATGACTTTATCGACCAACAACCACAGCCCGAAGAAAGCTCAGATCAGC
>Ga0326514_10002385_pt1 | contig 11952 bp, 8 predicted proteins | sample 3_2548_0518_D_FD_203653 | JGI IMG/M metagenome (GOLD analysis project Ga0326514, IMG submission 203653) | Bovine rumen microbial communities from UC Davis, California, United States - 3_2548_0518 | ecosystem: Host-associated > Mammals > Digestive system > Stomach > Rumen | place: USA: California... | reverse complement strand
AATTATCCATGAATTTTGCGGGAAAGTGCCGAAAAAGATATAAAAAAACATAAATTCAGGACAGACGCTTGCGTATGTGAAAAAAAACGCGTATCTTTGTCACCCATAAATCAGTAACATAATGAGAAAAAATACTTGCGGGCCGGCCCGCATGATATGTGTGCTCCTTCTGGCCTTGACCTGCGTGTTGCAGGCCACCGCTCAAACACACCCCTCCCGTACCAACAAAGAACCACACCTCGACGCACAACAATACATGGACATTCTGGGTCAGGCCATCACCCTGCTCCAGGAACGTTATGTGGACAGCATCAACTGGTCGAAGGCCCTCTCGGCTGGCCTCAACGCCGCCCTCTACGAACTGGACCCCTACACAGAGTTCTACAGCGAGGACGACCAGAACGACTGGAAAACGATGACCACGGGCGAATACGGCGGCGTGGGCGCCCTCATCCAGCAGCACGGCGACACGGTGGTGGTGGCCGACCCCTATGTGGGCAAACCGGCCTACAAGGCGGGACTGCGTGCGGGCGATGCCATCCTGAAGATCGGCGAGGAGCCGATGTTGAAGAAAACGACCTCGCAGGTGAGCGACAAACTGCGCGGCGAGGCGGGCACCACCTTCCGGCTGACCTACCAGCGTCCCTTTGAGGACACAGTGCGGACCGTGGAAATCAAACGACAGAAAATCACCCTCGATGCCGTCCCCTACTACGGCTGGCTGACCGACTCGATCGGCATCATCCAGCTGGAACAGTTCACAGACAAGGCCTCGCTGGGAGTACAGAGTGCCCTGATTGACCTGCGTGCCGACAAGGCCCACACCCTGGCGGGCCTGGTGCTGGACCTGCGCAGCAACCCGGGCGGCCTGGTGGAAGAAGCTGTCAAGATTGTGTCGATGTTTGTGCCCAAGGGCAGTACCGTGGTGGAAACGAAGGCGAAACTGGCCCAATGGAACAGCACGTTCCGTACCAATACCCATCCCATCGAGCCCGACCTTCCGATAGTGGTTCTCGTGGACCGCGGTTCGGCCTCGGCCTCGGAGATTGTGAGCGGAGCCCTGCAGGACCTGGACCGCGCCGTCATCCTGGGCGAACGGACCTTCGGCAAGGGACTGGTGCAGAGTTCGGCCTCCCTCCCCTACAACACGCTCATCAAGTTCACCTCGGCCAAATACTACATCCCCTCGGGCCGCTGCATTCAGGCCATTGACTACAGCCACCGGAACGAAGACGGTTCGGTGGGCCGCATCCCTGACAGCCTGACCCACGTGTTCCACACAGCGAACGGACGCGAGGTGCGCGACGGCGGCGGCATCAAGCCCGACATGGAAGAGAAGCCCATGGTGATGTCGCACCTGCTGTGGTTCGCGATGCAGAAGAGCGCCATCTTCGACTATGCCACGCGCTACCGTCACTTCCACGACAGTATTCCGCCGGTGAAGGAGTTCAGCCTGACGGACGAAGACTACGCGGAGTTCAGCCAGTCGATGATGCGATGGGAAAAAGACTCGCTGCTCAAGGCCTACGACATCCGGCTGGCCCACGACCTGGACAGCCTGCGCCAGGAAATGAGCGGAGCCCTGGAATGCGAAATCGCCCTGCGATACTACAACACTCCGGGCCGAACGGCCAAATACCTGGAAAGCGACCTGTGGGTCGAAAAGGCGAAGGAAACGTTACGCAACAGAAAGAAATACAAATCGATACTAAAGACCCACTAAATCCCCCTTAAAAGGGGGACTTCCCAAACGACACAGATTATTGAACAGAATACAGAATTTAAACATTAAAACCACCTATAAAATGCAGAAAAAATTCATTCTCAGCGCCCTGATTGCGCTCACGGCCGCAAGCACCTTTGCCGCCGACAAGGACTCCACCGAAGGATTCCGTTTCACCACCGTTGACAGCGTGGCCATCACACCCGTCAAGAACCAGAAGAACGCCGGCACGTGCTGGAGCTACTCGGCCCTCGGTTTCCTGGAATCGGAGCTGATTCGCAAGACGGGCAAGGTGTACGACTTCTCGGAGATGTTTATCGTCTATAACACCTATATGGACCGTGCCGACAAGGCCGTGCGCATGCACGGCGACGTGAGCTTCTCGCAGGGAGGGTCGTTCTACGATGTCACCTACGGAATGGAGCACTTCGGACTGGTACCCGACGCAGAGATGCCCGCGGGCAAGATGTACGGCGACACACTCTCGAACCACAGCGAACTCTCGTCGCTGACCGACCCGCTGGTGAAGGCCGTTGCCAATAGCGACCGCAAACTGCAGTTCTCGCCCGACGGCACACCCCTGTGGAAGAAGGCGCTGGCCGGCATCTATGACGTCTATCTGGGCGTACGTCCCACGGATTTCACCTATGAGGGCAAGAAATACACACCCCAGTCGTTCTACAAATCGACCGGCCTGAATGCCAAGGACTATGTCTCGCTGACTTCGTTCACGCATCACCCCTACTCTGTGGGCGACCACAAGGGCGAAGGCTTCATCATCGAGGTCCAGGACAACTGGCGCTGGGCCTCTTCCATCAACGTGGAACTGGACGATTTCGTACAGATTATCGAAGATGCCGTGAAGAACGGCTACACGGTAGCGTGGGGCTCGGACGTGAGCGAGGACGGCTTCACCCGCGACGGTCTGGCCGTCTATCCCGACATGACCGACAAGGCCTATGAGGAACTGGGTTCCGACCAGGCCAAGTGGCTCCAACTCACAAAGAAAGAGAAGCGGGAGAAACTGACCGAGAAACCACTTCCCCAGAAAAAGGTGACCCCCGAGGAACGTCAGCGCGGATACGACAACTTCGAGACGACCGACGATCACGGTATGGTTATCTTCGGCATCGCCAAGGACCAGGAGGGCACTCCCTACTTCATGGTGAAGAACTCGTGGGGCAAAGCAGGCAAATACAACGGCATCTGGTACGCCACCTACGAATTCGTGCGCGCCAAGACCCTCAACTATGTAGTGAACCGCGAAGCCATCAGCAAGAAGCTCCGCGAGAAATACGGCATTTAAAAGTTTAGAGTTTAGAGTTGAAAGTTTAGTGTCCATATGAATTTCTCTGAAACGGTCAAATCCCTGTCGTCTCTCAACGACAGTTCGTTCTATCACTACGGTGTCGAATCCATCCCCTTCCCCTCGGTCATGGAGCTGAAGGAAATCGTTGAGATATGCCGCAGTCTCCTCTTTCCGGGTTATTTCGGCAAGAGCATCATCGACAAGGACGCCCTCCTCTATCATGTAGGCGCCAATGTTGACCGGCTGTACGAAAAAGTGGCCAAACAGATACTGGCCGGTCTGGCCTTCACGTCGGAGGACTGCGGCTGCTCGGAATGCCGGCAGAAGCTGAACGAAGCGGCCCATGAGAAGTCGGCCGCCTTTATCGAGAGTCTGCCGCAACTGCGCGAACTCCTCGAGACGGACGTCGTGGCCCATTACCGCAACGACCCTGCTGCACACAATGCGGGCGAGGTGATACTCTGCTACCCCGGTCTCCGCGCCATCTGCAGCCACCGTCTGGCCCACCGTTTCTATGAACTGGACGTACCTCTCATTCCCCGCATCATCTCGGAGATGGCGCACGGCGAAACGTGTATAGACATCCACCCGGCCGCCCAGATCGGCCACTCGTTCACGATAGACCACGGCACGGGCGTGGTGATCGGCGCCACCGCCATCCTCGGACACAATGTGACGCTCTATCAGGGCGTCACGCTGGGCGCCCGCAACTTCCCGCAGGAAGAAGACGGCTCGCTGGTGAAGGGCATCGCACGTCATCCCATCCTGGGAAACGGCGTGGTGGTGTATGCCAACGCCACGATTCTGGGACGTGTACGCATCGGCGACGATGCCGTAATCGGCGGTAACCTCTGGATTACGCACGACGTGGAGGCCGGCGCCAAAATGTTTTTCAAAAAGAAAGTGCTGGCCGAAGTTGACGGCGCACTGTTTATCTGATTTATATGGAAAAATTCAAAATCATCGCCAAAACCCTGACGGGTCTGGAAGAATTGCTTGCCGCCGAAGTGGAACGCCTGGGCGGCATCAATATCGGCATCGGTACCCGCATGGTGACCTATGTGGGCGACAAGGAACTGCTGTACAAAAGCTGTCTGTGGCTCCGCACAGCGCTGCGTGTGCTTAAACCCATAGAGACCTTCCAGGCCTCTGATCCGGACGAACTGTATGCCCGGGTGAAGGCCATCGACTGGTCGAAATACGTGGCCGAAGGACAGACCATCGCCATCGACGCCACCATCTTCAGCGATGCCTTCCGTCACTCGAAATATGCGGTTTACCGCACGAAAGACGCCATCTGCGACTGGTTCACGGAGCAGGGCTTGAAACGGCCCTCGGTGGCCGTTACGGCAGCCGACGTCCAACTCAACATCCACATCTCGGAGACGGAGTGCACGATGTCGATGGATGCCTCGGGCGACCCCCTCTACAAACGCGGCTACCGCACGGAAGGCGGTGAAGCGCCCATCAACGAAGTGCTGGCTGCAGGCATCCTGCTGAAGGCAGGTTGGGACGGAAGCCGCGACCTCATCGACCCGATGTGCGGTTCGGGCACCTTCCTGATCGAGGCTGCCCTGATAGCCACCAATACACCGGCGGGCATTTACCGCACCCGTTTCGGCTTCGAGACGTGGACGGTGGGCGAACTCGCCTACGACAAGGAGATGTGGCAGGACCTCTACGAGGACGACAGCCTGGAGAAAGAATTCACGCACCGAATCTACGGCAACGACATCTCGAAGGTGGCCATCGAACAGGCCACGGAGAACGTGAAGAAAGCCGGTCTCGGCAAGTACATCACCCTGGAGGTGAAAGACTTCGAGACCGTGGAGCAGGCACCCGCCGAGGGCTGCCTGATGGTATGCAACCCTCCCTACGGCCGCAGACTGTTCACGGATATCCCGAATTTCTACCGCATGATCGGTTCGGTACTGAAGAAAGCCTACCAGGGCTGCGAAGCCTGGATTATCTCGCTGGACGGCAAGTCGAAAGTGAAAGACCCCCGTTCGGGCGAATACATCGAAGCCGAGCCCTTCGACTTTATCGGCCTGAAGCCCTCGATCAAGGACAGCCTCAACAACGGCGGCATCGTATGCCAGCTGCGCAAATACGAAATCTTTGCGGGCCGCTTCGACGATTTCCGTGCTGAAGGCAAAACGCTGGACAAGGAGAAGGCGGAAGACCGTACCGAAGGCAAGTACTCGCACCTGCGTAAAGACCGCAAATCCGCCCGGCCGGCAGGCAAGGGCACAAACCGCAGCGAAGGCAGGGACCGCAAACCCTTCGACAAGGACAGCAAGCCGCGCGAGCGCAAACCCTTCGACAAGGAGCGCAAAGCGTCCGACAGGAAACCCTACGAACGCAAGACCGGCGGCCCCATCAGCAAATATGACAAAGACGGCAACCTGAAGGACGAGAAGACACTCATGATGGAGCGTCTGGAACGCCGCGGTCATCAGCCACGCAAGTTCGACCCCAACCGTCCGATGTTCGGCGACAGGTTCGACGCCTCTCAGCATGTGCTCGACCTGACACAACCCAAGGATGCCCCCAAAGGAGAGACCCCTGATGAATAAACTGACCGCAGCCCTTGTGCTGTTACTTTCCGCTATGACCCTCCACGCCCAGCCGAAACTCAGTCTGCCGCAACTCATTCCCGGCAACGACGACTATCTCCGCGTCGGAAACCTGAAGAATGCCCGGTGGAACGAGGACGGTAAATTCGTGTGGGACGAGACCGACGACAAAAAGGCGCCCGAAGCGAAGGGCAATGCCTCGGCCGACGGGCTCTGGACGGCAGTGAACGAAGGGGCACGCCTCTATGTGGAAGGGCCTGAAGCCGTCCGCCTGGAAGTGTCGGACACCGAAGACCCCGACATCGTGTGGGGTCAGTCGGTGCACCGTAACGAATTCGGCATCTCGGGCGGCCTGTTCTGGTCGCCGGAGGGCCACCGCCTCGCCTTCTACCGCATGGACCAGACGATGGTGGGCGGTTATCCGCTGGTGCAGACCGACGCACGCGAAGCGGAGGTGAAATGGGTGAAATACCCGATGGCCGGCATGAAGAGCCACGAAGTGACCCTGGGCGTATATGATCCCGACACACGCAAGACGGTCTGGCTTCGTACCGCCGATCAGGATCCCGACCCGGAACACTATCTGACGTGTGTGACCTGGCGTCCGGACGGCACACAGATCATCATCGCCGAGCTCAACCGCCTGCAGAATCATCTGAAGGTGAACGTCTATGATGCCGCAACGGGCGGGTTTGTGAAAACCCTGTTCGAAGAGCGGAACGACCGTTACGTGGAACCTGAGGCTCCCCTGTTCTTCCTTGACAACGACCGTTTTGTGTGGCAAAGCGAACGCGACGGATGGAATCATCTGTACCTATATAATATAAATAAGGAGAACGAACAGCCCGTGCAGCTCACCAGCGGCGAATGGATGGTCACCGACCTGCTGGCCAAATCGGCAAAGGCCGACAGACTGTATTTCACCGCCACGCGGGACGGCTATGTGGAGAACAACCTGTACGAAGTCGGGATAAACAGCGGCAAGATCCGCCGCCTGACGACCGAGTCCGGCTGGCACAACGTGAAGATGAGCCCCGACGGCAAAAAGTTCTATGATGCGTGGTCGAACCACGAGACTCCCCGTGTCTGCCAGCTGGTGAATGTGCACAGTCTGAAGAAAGAGGTGCTGCTGACGGCCCCGAATCCCTACGAGGGATACAAGGTGCCGCAAATCAAGAGCGGAGTATGCAAAGCCGCCGACGGCACCACCGAACTGCGCTGGAGGATGGTGCTTCCCACCGATTTCGACGCCGCGCAGAAGTACCCGGCCGTAGTCTATCTCTACAACGGCCCGCACGCCCAAATGGTGGTTGACCGCTGGCTGTGGGACGTACGCGGCTGGGATATCCACATGGCCAATCTGGGCTACGTGGTGTTCACCATCGACGGAAGGGGGTCGGAACATCGCGGCCTTGCCTTCGAACAGGCCATCTGGCATCACCTGGGCGAAACAGAGGGTCAGGATCAGATGGAAGGCGTCAAATACCTCCTCGCGCAACCTTATGTGGATGCAGATCGCATCGGTATCCACGGCTGGAGTTACGGAGGCTTCATGACGACCTGGATGATGCTCCATTACCCCGAGACGTTCAAGGTGGGTGTCGCCGGAGGTCCTGTTCTGGACTGGAGCCGTTACGAAGTGATGTACGGCGAACGCTATATGGGCACCCCCGAGAACAATCCCGAGGGGTATGCCGCCAACACACTCGTCAACCAGGCCGGCAACCTGAAGGGCCGCCTGCTCATCATTCACGACGATCAGGACGACACCGTCGTACCGCAGATGTCGGTACAGTTCCTCAAGAACGCCGTCGACAACGGCACTCACCCCGATTTCATGCTCTATCCGAACCACCCCCACAATGTGAGAGGCAAGGACCGGGTACACCTGCACGAAACAATAACACGATATTTCGAAGACTTCCTAAAACAATGAAAATCTTACTGCTCGGCAATGGCGGCCGCGAATGCGCCATCGCTTGGAAACTGGCACAAAGCCCCAAGTGTACAAAATTGTATATCGCCCCCGGCAATGCCGGTACCTCGGCCTACGGCGAAAACGTAAGCATCAAGGTCGATGAGTTCGACAAAATCGGACAGTTCGCACTCCACAACAGCATCGAACTGGTGGTTGTGGGTCCCGAGAATCCCCTCGTGGGCGGTATTGTGGATTATTTCGAACAGGATCCGGCACTCTCGAAAATCGCCGTATTCGGTCCGACAAAAGCAGGCGCCCGTCTGGAAGGTTCGAAAGACTTTGCCAAAGGGTTCATGCAGCGGCACGGCATCCCGACGGCCCGCTACAGGAGTTTCACAAAAGAAACCCTGGATGAAGCCTATCAGTTTCTGGAGACTCTGGAAGCCCCGTACGTGCTGAAAGCCGACGGCCTGGCTGCCGGCAAGGGCGTGCTCATCGTACCCACTCTGGAAGAAGCCAAGCGGGAACTGTCCGAGATGCTGGGCGGTATGTTCGGCGACGCCTCTGCTACCGTCGTTATCGAAGAATTCCTGTCGGGCATCGAATGTTCGGTGTTCGTGATGACCGATGGCAAGAACTACAAAATCCTGCCCGTAGGCAAGGACTATAAACGCATCGGCGAGGGCGACACAGGCCCCAACACGGGCGGTATGGGCAACTGTTCGCCTGTCCCGTTTGCCGACGCCGAGTTCATGATTAAAGTCGAAGAGCGCATCGTGAAACCCACCATTCAGGGCCTCCGCGAAGAAAACATCCGCTACTGCGGTTTCATCTTCCTGGGCCTGATCAGCGTAGGCGGCGAACCGATGGTTATCGAATATAATGTACGCATGGGCGACCCCGAGACCGAGGTTGTGATGCCCCGCATCAAGAGCGACCTGGTGGAACTCATCCTGGCAGCGACCCGGGGCAGCCTCAATACGGCCGAACTGGAAATCGACCCCCGCACGGCAGTCACCGTGATGCTCGTCTCGGGCGGCTATCCGGGCCACTATGAAAAAGGCAAAGTCATCAGCGGTCTGGACAAAGTGAAGGACACCATCGTGTTCCACGCCGGAACAGCCCTCAACGAAAAGGGAGAAACGGTAACGGCAGGCGGCCGTGTGCTCGCACTGACTTCGTACGGCGAAAACCGTGCCGAAGCGCTGGCCCGATCAATGAAAGCCGCTGAAGAAATCCAATGGGAGGGCAAATACTATCGCCACGACATCGGATTGGATCTCAATAAATACGACCAATAATGTGTCCGCTCACCCAGAATCCCGACACCAGGGTTTTTCTGCTTCTTTTCAACACGGCCGTTGTCGTCGCCCTTGCGTGGGTGGGCAACGTTGCGTGGTGGATACCCGTTGTCAACTGGGCGGTGTCGGCACTTTTTGCCTACGGCATTCAGGACATAATCCAACGCTACAAGATGGGCGAAACGCGTCGCGGACTCATCTTCTACATCGCGTGGATTATCCTCTGCACAACGGCGAATTTTGCCTCGCTCTATATGCCCGGAGACACGGCTCCCTGGAAAATCATGCTGCCGATGGCAGGACTGATGGTCATTCTGCACCTGCTTCTCTCATCGTGGCAGATGCACAATGCCCCGGTCAACTATCTGGCCATCGGCTTCATCGTCAGCCTGCTGTCGTTGATTCATGCTCCGGCGCTGTTGTGGCTCCTGCTGACCGGCCTTGGTTCTATATTCATGCGCAGCAATTCGACGCGTAATTTCTGGAGCACACTGACTGGGGTTGTGTTCGGCATCTGGGTGTCGTATTTCTGGGTATATTTCATCCTGGGAGAAACGAAGGCCGACAACATCCTCAACAGCCTCCTGAACATCATTCCGGTCACGCTGACCGTTCCGGAGTTCAGCCTCGAGGTCTGGATTGTCATCGGCATCACGACTATCCTGCTGCTGGCCTATTCGGTCACGAGCTATCTGCTCAACGTGGGAGATTCGCTGCGGGTCACAAGCGTTATCCGCCTCATCTCGATGATGGCCTTTATGTTTGTGCTGTTCACGGCGCTCAATGTATCCCACATCGCGCTCTACTTCAGCCTGATTACCCTGCTGCTTACCCTCCTGAATGCGCTTCATCTCTCGAATGTTCAGTCGGACATCCACGAGTGGTGGACTATCTTCATACTGGTCGCAATGATGCTCCTTGACATCATTCCGATTCTCATTCCCCTGATACTGTAACCCCGGACTCTATTTTTAACACAATCATCCATGCGTATATTCGACCTGGCTGTCTTTTTCGTACTGACCCTCGGTATAGTCTTTTTGGGCTGGCATACCGGTCGTCGCACCACCAGTGCCGCCGACTATACTCATGCCTCGGGACGCGTTCCGGGCGTTGTTGTGGGACTCTCCATTTTTGCCTCCTACTGTTCGTCAATCTCCTATCTGGGTTACGTCTCGGCATCGTATGCGGGCAACTGGAACCAGTTTGTCTTCACGCTCACGATTCCGATTGCGGGCTTTTTTGCGGCTCGTTATTTCGTGCCGTTCTACCGCCGGCAGAACTCCATCAGCGCCTACAGTTACCTGCAGTTCCGTTTCGGACGCTGGGCGAGAGTCTATGCCTCGCTGTGCTATCTGTTCACACAGATTTGCCGCATGGCAACTATCCTTTACCTGCTGGTGCTTCCGCTGAAGATTGTGTTTGATGCAGATCTTTCGCTCATCATCATCCTGACGGGTATCGCGACGCTGGGCTTCACCCATCGCGGCGGTATGCGCACGGTTATCTGGATTGAGGCCCTTCAGGGACTGATCCTGATTGCGGGAGCCTTCATCTGCCTGTTTGTGATCAGCAACAGCCTGCCCGGCGGTTTCTCGCAGGTGATTCAAACGGGATGGGAAACGGGCAAATTCTCGCTGGGTTCGTTCGGGTTCTCACCCGCTGAATCGACCTTCTGGGTCTGCCTGCTGTACGGCATCTTCACCAACCTCAACAACTTCGGCGTGGACCAGGGTTACACACAGCGCTACCACGCGGCACCCAACCTCCACGAAGCACGCGTGAGTGCCATCTTCGGTTCGTTCCTGCCGCTGCCCGTCAACCTGCTGCTGTTCCTGATTGGCACCGCTATCTATACTTATTACTACTGTTTCCCGTTTGCAATGCCCGAACAACTGGGCGACGACAGCATCTTCCCCCACTTCCTCTACAGTCACATGCCGACGGGACTGTTCGGCCTCATGCTGACCTGTATTTTCTGTGCGGGCATGAGCACCATCGCCACCTCAATCACCTCGTCAGCGACGCTTGTGATGGAGGATTTCCTGCTGCCGCGCAAGCGCCGCAAACATCAGGACCTGCAATTCAAGCAGGATTTCGACCACATCAATTCAGCCAATCTCGAGGAACACAATGCCATCCTGCGCCACAACGAAATGGTGGCCAGGGTTATCGACAGGGATAAAATACGTATGCTGCGCGGTTCGTCGGTGGTCATCACGGTACTGGGTGTTCTCATGGCACTGGCATTCCAGCTGTTCGAATCACGCGCCCTGGACGCATGGTGGCGGCTTGCGTCGCTCTTCTCGGGCGGCGTGCTGGGTCTCTTCCTGCTGGGAATGAGCACCCGCGCCCAACGGCCACAGGCCATCATTGCCACCGTCGCCGGCGTACTGACGCTCGTATTCATTGCCTTCCAAACGCCCCTTCTGGGTTGGCTGGGGCTCTCACCCATCTTCCACAACAACCTGGCCATCGTACTCTCGACAACGGTTATTCTGCTCGCAGGCTGGCTGCTCTCTCTGCGGCTTGGTCCATCAAAGCATAAAGGTCGGTAACGTTTTCGGCTCGAAGCATAGCGATGCGCGTCTCGCGGAAATTGGGAATTCCCTTAAACACGGGCGTGGCAGCCAAATGACGGCGAATATGGAGAATTCCTCTGTATTCGCCGATTCTGTCCACACTGAGTTTCACCTGTTGCTTGAGGGCGGCGAGACATTCGGCCACCGTCATCGGAGGCAGAGGCTGCCCTGTGGTGAGCAGATGCTGTATCTCGCGGAAAATCCAGGGACGTCCGAACGTGGCACGACCCACCATGATGGCATCGACACCGTAACGGTTGAACATGTCGCGGGCAACCTCGGCCGACGTGACGTCGCCGTTGCCGATGATGGGAATCCGGATGCGGGGATCGTTTTTCACCTCGCCGATGAGGGTCCAGTCGGCCTCACCGTTGTACATCTGAGAACGCGTTCTGCCATGAATGGCAAGAGCCGCGATGCCACAGTCCTGCAATTGGAGGGCGAGATCGTGGATAATCCGGTGTTCGTGGTCCCATCCAAGGCGTGTTTTCACCGTCACGGGAATCTTCACCGCCTTCACCACCTCGCGCGTTATCTCCAGCA
>Ga0326514_10002383_pt1 | contig 11958 bp, 20 predicted proteins | sample 3_2548_0518_D_FD_203653 | JGI IMG/M metagenome (GOLD analysis project Ga0326514, IMG submission 203653) | Bovine rumen microbial communities from UC Davis, California, United States - 3_2548_0518 | ecosystem: Host-associated > Mammals > Digestive system > Stomach > Rumen | place: USA... | reverse complement strand
CATCAGCGATCTTACCCTCATGGGCTGTGAGTGGTGGATGAGCGATGACATCACACTGCAAAGTGTGTGCGAGCATGGCGGCATCATCGTTGTGGTGGATGCTAACTACGAGCATTGGGAGGAAGACGAAGAAGAACCGACCGGCGAAGTCTTCACTAACCATTTCTTTCGCTTCAAGGATTTCACCGTGCATGAGGCCGTGGAAGATGGCCGTGACATCAGCGATGAGATAGACTGGGAGCGCATCGAGGACGAACTATGGGAATCGGCAAACGTGAGATTGGTGTCATGAGCAACGACAAGATAAAGAAACTGACAGCCATGCGTGATGACACCCTGCGTATGGTGTGCAAGGAACTCAAGGTATCACCGGCGGCCGTCATTGGTAAGAGCCGCAATCCGCACATCGCAATGGCACGGCACATCGTCATGTGGGCTTTGCAGTGGCAGGGCTTGACCCAGCATGAAGTAGGATGGCTCATGGCAAGGCATCACACGTCGGCAGCCTATGCGATGGCGAAAATCCGTGACCTCATGTCGCTCGACTTGCCCTATCAGAAACAATATAGACAATTAATCGAAAAAATTATAAACTTATGAAAATTAGAAACATTTCCTACAACAACTGTTCGTGCGCCTACTACGCACATCATGAATGGACGATTGAGACCACAAGCAAGGATGAGAAAGAAGTGCTTGACTATTGTCGCCAGTATATGGCCAAGAAAGCGCGCTCTCACGAAGAGTATCTGTACGCCAAAGAAAAGGCCGACAGGAAGAAGATGGAGGCCATGATGGTAATCGATGGTGACGGCTACTATTCGCTCGAACTACTCAACGACGGCAAACCCACCGATAAGTGGGGATTCTACCAGTGGAAATACATCACTCACGCAGAAAACATCTATTGACCTATGACAAGAGAACAACAAATTGAGAAAGCATCTATCGGTCGTTATCCAGAATGGGGAGAGCAACAACATGCACTTGAACTTGCATTTCAAGCAGGTGCAATGTGGGCAGATAGTCACATGAATTGGATAAGCGTTGATGATGAGTTGCCGCCGAAGAAAAGCAAATATGATGGCCTAAGTAACAATGTCCTTGCAACCGATGGTAAAGAAATCTACGAAAGCGTTTACAATCACGACTTTGGGGAGTGGTTTACTCATGATTTGTGGGCAATAAATAACATCACCCACTGGATGCCGAAGCCAGTGCCGCCTGAACATATTGCTGACGTCAGCAAAATGATAAGTAGTTCGGAATTACCACAAAAACCAAAAGCAGAATGATTATGGACTACAAAGAAAAATACAATGCGGCTCTTGTAAGAGCAAGACAGTTTATCGAGCATCCTCTGCAAGAGGATAGTGAGAACATTGCTGAATACATCTTCCCCGAACTCACGATGAGCGAGGACGAGAGGATAAGGAAGGCACTAATTGAAATGATACATGATACTACTGGCGATGAATGCGAAGATTGTTATCATGTTTCAAAAGAAAGTGTTCTTGCTTGGCTTGAAAAGCAAGGTAAGAAACTTGACCCCGACAAGGTGATTGAGTGGTTAGAATGCAAGGCGTTCCAAGGTTGGGCAGAAGAGATAAATATCAAACAAATTGTTAACAAATTCAAAAAAGATTTTAGCTTATGACACGAGAAGAGAAAAAAGAAGAGCTAATTGGCTTGTTCAGCACCGGTGCAATCTACCTCGGTGACCTCATTGACGAGTGCTTTGACTTTGCAGATGAGCATCCAGTTTCCGATTTGGAAAACACTGATGGCGCAAGCCTTGACGCACTTTTTGACGGCGACCCTGTAAAAGAGATTGACGACATAATTGATAACCTACAACAAAGATAAATCAAATTGACATGATACAAGAACATACCAAAATTAAGACCAAGCGAATTGATTGGGAACAACGGCGATATGAGATCGCCAAGGCGATGCTCCCGGCACTGCAACGCTCATTCACCGGCTCAATAGACTGGCAATGCCAGCAAGCCGTGATTTTCGCGGATAGGCTTATTAACGAGCTTAAAAAGCAGAATTAGGTTTGCAAAAGTTCGCGATTTTTGCTATCTTTGCATTATGGGCAAAAAGGTGATAACAAGCGATGAGACAGTGAATAAAGACATTGCGCTGAGGGTGAGAATTACCCCATACATAGACAACGAACTCTCTGTATTGGCTGATCAATGGAATTGCACCCGAAGCGACCTTGTGAGAGTGGTGCTGCTCAACTTTATCGAGGAGGGCCATGAGAAGCAGGGGGGATAAGTTCCGAAGGTCTTCATGTTATACGCAGGCGGCCGCGCCTAATGCGGAGGTCGCCTGCTTGATCGTCAAGCACTATCACGAGCTAGATCACTTGATCAGAGATGACATCACCGCTGAAGTCTTCCAGGACACCTATTGCCGCATGACAGCGAGATACAAATCGGGCGATTTTGTCGCAGAATTTAAAAGAATTTTTTACAACACGCTTCGCGAATACATCAAGCGAGCTAAAGCCTATGAGGCGCAAATAGATAGTTATGCCGACAATCAACAGGGCACATAAGAAGCCACACAAGCGGACATCATGGAAGATGACCGAAGCTCGGAAGCAGCGCACGAAAATATATGCCACGAAAGAGTGGCGTGCGCTTCGCCTGGCTTATCTATTTGACCATCCTGTCTGTGAGCTGTGCGACGCGCGCGGCATTGTCACACTGGCGTGCCATGTGCATCATGCTGACAGCTTTACCAACTACGAAGGGCTGATGGCCCGCTTCAGAGCGTTTGACTACACTAATCTCGTAGCCTTGTGCGAGGAGTGCCACGGCTGGCTCCATCGCCATGGGACTACAAAGGGAATTAACTTAGAACAAGAAGCTAAAAAACTAGATCAGATATATGGACCGAATATTAGAATCCAGGATATACAACGCGAGAGAGAAGGCAGTGAAGGACTACATGGCGCAGGCAATCTCTTTCCTAGAGATGAGCGGTAAGCTCAGACCAGTAGATTACGCCGCCATGGGCTTGCTTGCCTATCACCTTGACACCCTTATAGCGGCTAGCCGTGAGCTGACCGAAAAGGGAGTGTTACTAACCTCAAGTAAAGGCAATGTCCGCAAGAACCCCGCCGTCGATGTTGCCAATGGCGCGACACGTCAGGCGATGGAGATCATGCAGAACTATGGGCTAACCGCTCTTGCTCGCAAGCGCCTTGAGCGCGGAGAAGTGAAGGAGGAGGAGCTATCGCCGCTCGATCAATATTTCAAAGACCTTGCCAATTAGCCCAACATATATAGCTTATGCCCATGCTGTGGCCGAAGGTAGGCAGATAGCAGGCGACTTGATGGTGACCGCTTGCCGCCGGTTCTTGGCCGATCTAACAGATCCGCGATTCGACTTCCGGCCGGAAGTGGTCGCTAAAGCCGAAAGGTTCATCTCTCTGCTTAGGCACTTCACCGGCAAAAGCGACGGCAAGCCTTTCATTCTTGAGCCGTGGCAGTCATTCGTTGTCGCGAATATTGTCGGGTTCTATTGGGCCGGCACTGATAATAGGCGATTTTCGACAAGCTATATTGAAGTAGCGCGAAAGAACGGCAAGTCGTCACTCGCGGCAGCGCTCTGCCTCTACTTTCTCGTGGCCGATGGTGAGGGAGGCGCAGAGGTGTTGCTATGTGCTAATAGCAAAGACCAAGCGAAGATATGCTTTGACATGTGTCGCAATTATGCCGCAACAATTGACCCGAAAGGCGGGGTTTTGCGGTCCTTTCGAGCCGATATATTTTTTGACAAGACGCGGTCGCGGCTCCGAGTGCTTGCAGCAGACGACTCTAAACTCGACGGTTTTAACTGTTCGTTTGGCCTGATTGACGAATATCATGCTGCAAAGAACTCACGCGTGCGTGATGTCATCAAGAGCTCTATGGGTATGCGTCAGAACCCCCATCTCTGCACCATCACCACGGCAGGCTTCGACAAGACGCTGCCTTGCTACCAGCTGCGAAGTGTATCAGTGGAAGTGCTTAAGGGCCTCAAACAAGATGATGAGCTATTCGTGAGTATCTTCAGCTTAGACGAGGGGGATGACTGGGCGGATGAAGAAGTATGGGTGAAGGCTAATCCTAACCTTGACATCACAGTAACGCGGAAGTATCTTCGCGGTCAAGTGCAGCAGGCAAAGAACAACCCGAGCGAGGAGACAAGCACGGTCACGAAGAACCTCAACAGATGGGTAGACACGGCTGACGTATGGATTCCCGAGCACTATATCATAGATGCTACGCAGAAGGTAGAGCTCGAGGGCTTTGGTGAAGATGCGCTATGCTATGTTGGTGTTGACCTCGCAAGTACAAGCGACTTGACGGCCGTTGCCAAGATGGTTGTTAGCGATGGGATGTATCACTTCAAGATTGATTACTATCTCCCCGAGAGCGCCCTCATTGAAAGAGCAGAGCGAGAGACATATCGCTATTGGCAGCGAATGGGTTTACTTCATGTAACGCCCGGAAATGTCACAGACTATGACTATATCACCAACGAACTAATGGCCCTGGGGAACGCTCTAAGTATTGCTGAAATAGGTTACGACAAGTGGAATGCCGTGCAATGGGCTATAGACGCTACCGAGAAAGGCTTGCCGCTCAAGGAATATAGTCAGGCAATAGGCAACTTCAATAAGCCCACAAGGGAACTTGAGAGGCTAATTTTAAGCGGTCGAGTGATACTTGATGATAACGAAATAACTCGCTTCTGCTTCAGGAATGTGCAGCTCAAGTATGACCACAACGGCAACTGCAAGCCCAACAAAGGGCTTGAGAAAAAGAAGATAGACGGCGTGATTGCAGCTATACAAGCACTTGGTGTATATCTGGAAACACCGCATTATGCTAACGAAATATACACAACATGAGCATCTTTAAACGAAACAAGCCACAAGTGGCAAAGAAGGAACAACAGGCTGAGGAGCGCGGCTTTTGCGGCATTGCGCTGAACTACAGCCACGCGGGCGCAAAGATATCCGACCCGCTCACCCTCTCGACAGTATACCGCTGTGTCGAGGTCATCAGCGACTCAGTGGCACAGCTTCCCATCGAGCCGTTCGGCATCGACGAAAAGGGATACAAGCGTAAACTCACTAGGCATCCTTCCTATTATCTGCTGTCGCGCGAGCCTAACAAGCTGATGACGCGCTACACCTTCATCAAGCAGCTGGTGACCTCCATGCTGCTGTATGGCAACGGTTACGCCTATATCAAGCGCGACGGTGCCGGTAACGCGAGGTCGCTGGTGTTCTTGCCTGCCAGTTATGTGACAGTAGTCGAGCACGGCCTCATTGACGAGTCACCCATCAGCTACACCGTGGCGGGCATTGCCGGTGAAGTACCTCCCGAGGACATGATTCACATCCTTAACTACAGCTACGACGGCATCCACGGTGTCAGCACGCTGGCCTATGCCACCAATTCAATCAACCTGGCCAATGCCAGCGAGTCGCACGCGCGCGGGTTCTTCAGTGGCGGCGCTAATGTGGGCGGCATCCTTACAGTGCAGGGGCCGCTCAATCAAAAACAGGCAGACGACATCAAGTCGAAGTGGAACACCTCATTCGGTCCTGTGGGCACTCCTAACGGCGTTGCAGTGCTCCCAGGGAACATGGAATTCAAGTCCATAACCGTCAACCCAAGCGACGCACAACTGCTCGAGACGCGCCAATACAGCGTGATAGACATCTGCCGCTTCTTCGGTGTTTCTCCGGTGAAGTGCTTCGACCTTACGAAGTCGAGTTACAGCACCGTAGAGGCCACGCAGCTGGCCTTCCTCACCGACACGCTGTCGCCTATCCTCGAGAAGATAGAGCTCGAGTTCGAGCGCAAACTTTTCCGTGCTGATGAAAAAGGCAAGATAGATGTGAAGTTCGATGTGAGCGGCGTGCTCCGCATTGACATGAGCAGCCGCTCGACCTACTTCCGCGAGATGTTCAATGTGGGCGCCCTATCACCCAACGAGGTGCGCAAAGAGCTCAACCTCGAGCCCATTGAAGGCGGTGATGACCACTTCCTTCAAGTCAACATGCAACCACTTGCTAAAGCTGAACAAACTACTGAGTAATTCTTTTACATGATTTTATAATTTATAGTTAATAGTCAGAATGCCTCGCTGTGAAGCGGGGCATTTGTGTTACACTAAAATTATACACTAATAGACACCAATCTTTTTGGATATGAAAGAAAGACGATTTTGCGACAAGTGTATTACTCGCGCCATGGGCGACGACAGCCGCCGCGTGGAAGGTTACGCACTTGTTTTCAACAGCGAGAGCCGCGACCTTGGTGGCATCATCGAGGTGATAGACTCTCACGCGCTGGACGGTGTGTTACCTAACAGCGACGTTATGTGTTGGCTGAACCATGACAGCTCGCGCGGAGCCCTTGCCCGCCGCCGCGGAGAAAATGTGCCCCAGTCGGCCGTCGGGAACAGCCTGGAACTGGAAATAGACGACATCGGTCTGCGCTATGCTTTCGATGCACCCGACACCGCGCTCGGCAATGAACTCATCGAGGGGCTGAAGCGCGGCGATATCAACCAGTCGTCCTTTGCCTTCACCGTGAAGGAGGACACCTGGGAACGCCTCGACGATGGCATGGTGCTCCGCACGATCAACAAGATAGAGCGGCTCTATGATGTTTCTCCAGTTTACGACCCAGCCTACTATGGCACTTCCGTAGAGCTCGACCGTCGAGGCTACGACGAACTCCTGGAACGCGAGGAGAAGGACCGCGAGGAGAAAGAGGCCAAGCTGAAGGCCGAAATCGCAGATTATTACACCGAATTACGCAGTTTTCTATGAAATCATTAGTAACACTTAACGCCGAACTCGACGACCTGAAGGCAAAAGCCAATGCCATCCTCGACATTGGAGAGGCTGAAAGCCGCAAGCTGACCGACGACGAGAAGGCAAATTTTGACGCTGTTCTTGCTGACATCAAAGCCAAGAAACAGGAAATCAAAGACTCAGAGACAGAACAAAACAATTTAAACATTAAAACAACCCCTAAAAAAATGGAAAAAAAGAATTTTTCTTTACTGAGAGCTATCCGCTCCATCGTGAACAACGAGCCCATGGCTGAGACCGAGGCCGCTGTTATCAATGCCGGTAAAGAGCAGATGCGTAACGCTGGCATCTCGCAGACTGGCAACATCGTGATCCCCACCGGCGAATGCCGTGCAGCCGTATCTGTGACGACTACGAGCGGTGCAACCGTGCCTGTAGATGTAGCCCCAATCCTCGACGAGCTCCGCGCGGAGTCTACACTCGAGAAAGCCGGTGCAACCTACTACACTGGCCTCGTGGGTGACCTCAAGGTTCCCATGATGACCGCCGCACAAGTGGCATGGGCAGCAGAGACCGGCACTGCAAGTGATGCCGCTGCCGCCGTTTCGGCAGTGACACTGCAACCCAAGAGGCTCACCGCCTACATGGACATCAGCAAGCAGCTGCTCATCCAGGATGCTGGCAGCAATGCCGAGGCTAACCTTCAGGCTAACCTCATCCGCGCGATCAATGAAAAGTTCGAGGCAACCGTGCTGGGTACCGCCGCTGGTTCGACCACTCAGCCCGCTGGTATGTTCTACGACAAGACTCCCACCTCTACTACCACATGGGCAGCCGTCGCTGACCTCGAGGCTTCTGTTGAGCGCGCCAAAGGCCGCGTGACCGCCGTCATCTGCTCACCTGAGGCTAAGGCCAAGTTCCGCGCCATGACATACAATAAGACCACGCAACTGGTTTACCAGGATGGCTTCTTGGAGGATATCCCCTGCCACAGCACTGCCAATGTTGGTACTAACACCTACATCGCCGGTGACTGGCGCTATCTCGCTATCGGCCAGTGGGGCGGCATCGACCTGACCGTTGACCCCTTCACTCAGGCTGGTAACGGCATGATCCGCCTCGTGATCAATGTGTTCATGGACGCAGCTGTTCCTACAGCCGCCGCTGGTGTGTTCGCTTACGGTACTGTAGCATCGTAACTAAAAACTTGACTCATGGCCCGCTATCTGACACTCGCTAGCACAAAAAAGCATCTTATCGTGGACGATTCATTCACGGATGATGACACCTACATCACCAGCCTCATGAATGTGGCCGAGGCCGTGGTGGAGCGAGATATAGATCAGCCTCTCGTAACGCTTGAAGATGGGGCCGGAAATTTACCGGCACCCATCACGCAGGCGATGCTGCTGGTCGTGGGCAATTTGTATGCGAACCGTGAGCCTGTGGCAATCGGTGCCAGCGCGGTGAATGTGCCCTACACTTTTGAATATTTGAAGGGATTATATAAAAATCATCCAGTCGGGTAAGATATGGGAATGCGTGCCGGTTTATTGCGAGAAGTCATCAGCATCACCGCTCCAGTGGTGACGCGAAATGACTACGGCGATGAGGTGACCACCTACGAGCCATTCGCCACCACCAGGGCAAGGGTGGTGTTCCGGTCCGGTTCTCGCGGTGACATCAACCATGAGGTACAGAATCCCTACACAGTCGAGTTCCTCGTCCGCACTCACCTGGATATTAACCCGAAGATGCTCATCAGCTGGAGAGGTAACAGCTACAGAATCATCACGATCAATTACGAGCAACAAAAACAACAGCAGACGATAGTCGGGGAGGTGGTTAATGAGTGAGATGCTGACATGCGACACGAGCGTCATCCTGGGGAAGTTCGCCCAGCTAGGCGTGAATCAGATGGTGAGGGTGCACAAAGCAGCCTTCGCCAATGAGAATAAGGTTCTTGTCAAGGAGGCGCGCCTTCAGTTGTCGGGTGTGACAGCACGCTCTAAGACCGGTTACTCAGCCCGCCGCAAAGGCTGGACCAAGGAGAGCACGCTCGAGCGCGGCATTCGCAGCAAGGTAGACGCTAACGGCGAGCGCGGTATGGTGCACATCATGGGCGACTTCCGCCTGAAGTGGTTCGAGATGGGCACCGAAGACCGCTATCGCAAAGGCGATGCCTACACAGGCAGGATGAGAGCGACGCGTTTCTTCGCTCATTCGGTGAGTACCGCTCAGCGTGCGATGGAAGATGCTTTTTCAAAGACCGTGGCGCGAGCCGTAATCAGTAGAACGAAATGACAACGATACAAATAGGCAAAGTAATCAACGCGTTGCTGAACGCCGACAGTGGCCTCAGCGAGATGATCGGGAACCGCGTGTTCCCAATCGTGAGCAAGGAGGGCACCCAGTACCCCTTCGTGGTGTACCGGCGCAACAGCGTCACGCCCACCTACTGCAAGGACGGCCTCGCGTCGGAGACTGCATCGGTGGATATTGTGATAGCATCGAACACCTACACGAACAGCATCGAAGTGGCCGACCGCGTGCGTGCTGCCATCGACAAGAGGGCGTGCGTGTTTCAGGACACGACCGCCAGCAACATCGAGATGACCACCGCCGAGGAAGACTTCGTCGATGATACTTATATTCAAACCCTAAATTTCAACTTCACAATTTAAAATACAGACAAAATGGAAACTATCATTAAAGGCGGCGTGCTGATGTTGTTTATCGACGATAAGTCGGTTCCCCTTGCAACATCGCACACTCTGACAATCAACGCCAACACTACCGATTCCAGCAACAAAGATGTTGGTGGCGGCATGTGGGCATCTTCGGAAGTTACTCAGTACACCTGGGAGGCTTCAACGGACAACCTGTACAGCACCAACGGCGTGTCTACACTCTACGCCAAGATGATTGCCGGCACACCTGTCGACGCAGTCTTTGGCGTAAAGACCGAAGCAGCTGATGCCGACCTCCCCACAGGCGGCTCGTGGACTCAACCATCGACCAACTGCTTCAGCGGCAAGGTCATCATCACTTCGCTCGAAGTGACCGCGCAAAACGGTGAAAATGCGACCTTCACCGCCACCTTCACAGGCTACGGTGAACTTGAGTGGACAGGCTCGAACTAATCAGTAATCAATCAGGGGGCCGCGCGCCCCCTTTTTAAACTCAATAACCCATGAAAGAAATAAAGATAAACGGCGAGACTTTCACTCCTAAGTATAACCTTCGCGCCATGTTCCTCTACGAGAAGATGAGCGGCCACAGCGGCTTTGAAACATCGACCACGGAGGACAACTTCATGTTGCTTTACAGCATGCTCAAAGGCAGCAAGCGCGACACCACGCTCACCTACGACGACTTCATCGACGCATGCGATGCCAACCCCGAACTGGTGAATGAACTCAGCGAGTGCATCATCAGTCAGGCTAAGGCGAATGAGTCGATGATGGAGCAGGTGGAAGGCAAGAAGGCGAAAGCAAAAAAAAAGTAAAGGCCGCCGACATCATTGCCATGCTCGTCCTGAAATGCGGAATTGACCCCCGCTATGTGATGGACGAGATGCCTTTATATGAGGCAGACATCTATCTCAGCCGTGCCTACTATGTGGGCCAGGAACTCCGAGAAGATGTGCGCATGGTGACCTGGGCGACTGCTCAGGTGAACAGCAAGAAAAAACTGCGCCCAACTGACATCTATAAATTCTCATGGGAAGCAGTGAAGAACGACGAACCCGCCGAAACGCCCGACTTTGACCGCATCAAGGCAATGAGCGACGCGGCACTTAAATGGAAGAAAAACGACGATGGCAAACGACCTAAGATTCATATCGACCCTCGATCACTCCCAGTTTGATAAGGGAGTGGCCGACAGCACGGCCGAAATACGAAAGATAGCAGAGGAGACTAACCAGGCATCCAAGGGCATCAAGGGCATGTTCGACAGCCCCGAGATGAAGGAGGCCCGCGCCAACTTTGCCGGTGTAGAAGCATCGGTTCACAAGTTCGTGCAGGCAATGTCGCGCGAGCTGCCGATGAAGAAGGAGCTCCGCACAACCCAGGTGGCAGCCTCGGAACTCGAGCGCACATGGCGAAGCCTCAGCGAGGAGCAGAAGAACAGCGCAGCTGGCAAGGCATTGCGTGCCAACATCGACGAGCTCATCAAGCGGGGCGGTGCTCTGCGTGATGTGATGGGCGATGTGAACTCTGCAATGAAGTTTGAGGCATCGGACACGGCGCAGATAGATGCAGTCATCGGTGGCGTGCAGGCACTCACGGCAGTGGCACAGGCGGCTGCCGGTGCTCTCACCCTCATGGGATTGAGTCAGGAGGATGCCGCCAAGGTGCAGAAGGACCTCATCGCCATCATGAGCGTGGTGAACGCACTGCAAGTCATCCAAAACGCACTGCAGAAAGAGAGTGCGCTGATGATGGGCATCGCCGCCGCAAAGGCATCCCTGCTGAACAAAGCATTGCTATCTAACCCACTCTTCAAGATCGTTGCCATCGGTGGGGCCGTGATAGGCTTCATCTCTAAACTTATAAGCGCGAGCAATAAGGCATCGGAAGCCGCCAAGGAACACGCCAAAGCAGAGTCCGCCAGGCGCAAAGAAATCACCGACATGGGCAAGGCGGTAGCCGACTCTGTGGGCAAGCAGGTGGGCCAGTTCCGCATGCTCACACTCGAGTGGAGGTCGCTTAGCACGGTCGCTGAAAAGACAAAATGGATTAACGACAACCAAAAGGCCTTCGACGCACTCGGACTGTCAATCGGTAGCGTCAAGGCTGCTGAGGATGTGTTCGTGAACAACACCGACAACTTCGTCAAGGCAATGATCCTGCGCGGCAAGGCGATGGCATTGCAGCAGAAGATTGAAGAAGAGGCCGTCGGTTGGTTGCAGAAGCGCGAGGCGGCTCGTGCGATGTTCACAAGCACGCCTAACTACAAGGCCGGCGATATCATCAAGGATGTGCGTGGCCTTCGTGAAGGCATCGACTACAAGAACGAAGGCTATTCGTACACCAAGCGAGGCAGCGGCCTCGACTGGGCCAACACGCAAGAAGTCAAGGTCGACAAATATGTGCTGACCGCTGTTGGTGCCAACA
>Ga0326514_10002381_pt1 | contig 11972 bp, 11 predicted proteins | sample 3_2548_0518_D_FD_203653 | JGI IMG/M metagenome (GOLD analysis project Ga0326514, IMG submission 203653) | Bovine rumen microbial communities from UC Davis, California, United States - 3_2548_0518 | ecosystem: Host-associated > Mammals > Digestive system > Stomach > Rumen | place: USA... | reverse complement strand
ATGGAAAGCTTTTTACAAGCTTCATCGGTAAAAGTATTTGTATGTGAAGATCGAAACAGGAAAGCCGGCATGATGGTTCTGCAGTTTTCAGAAGCCGCCGCGGAGATCATCGGAATTGCCGTGTCTGAAAAGCTCAGACGTCGGGGGATCGGAAAACAGCTGATCTTAAGCGCGATGGAGTTGGAAGGAATAGGAAGAATCGAAGCGCAGACGGACGATGATTCAATTGGTTTCTACCGCAGATGCGGCTTTTCTGAGGAGAAAAGCATCATTGATTATCCCGATGGGTCAGTCGTTCGTTATAACTGCATTCTGAACAAATAGACAAATCTTGCTAATGTTTGTCAAGGGTTATCAAGGGTAAAATTTTCTAAAGACCGCTGCCCTTGACAAACAGCATTCAAATGCAGGCTCAGAGGCAGCGAGGGCGAAGGAGGGAATAGCAAAGCAAGCCCAGAGCCCTCGCAAACAAAAGGATAGCATTTGAATACTTCGGTTTGTCAAGAGTACGCTGCGCCGGCTGTGTATGAACGAGACGGAACTATTGCTCAGGCTCCGAAGAGAATAGCCAGGGGACGGGTTGCGGAGAGAGCAAAAGTATGCGATAATGGTACGGGATTATCTATACAGCTCCATGGCACGGGCATAGAAAATCCTGAGGAACTTGTTGACACCAGCCATCTTGGCCACGTTATGAGGCTTGCCTTCCTGCTCTTTTTTGAGCATGAAAAGGTAGACTGGGTCGTCTTGAGGTTTTGTCAGTTTAAGGGCCTGCATGACCTCAAAACAAGCTTTTCTGAGGGCAGGGCTGCCACGTTTGGAGATGTGGCGGTTCCTGCTCTCAAACTGTCCAGACTGGTAAGGTGGAGCATCGTTTCCGGCATAGGAATTGAGCGCCTTGGCACTGTGGAAACGGCGAACATCGCCGATTTCAGCCAGGATAATAGGGCCGAGTCTGTTGCCCACGCCGTGCATAGCGCGGAGGACTTTGTACTCTGGAATAGTTTCAGCAATGTTTTGCATTTGCAGGATGATTGCGTCAGCTGCGTTTTGCGCGGCGGCAAGCAAATCAACGCACTGAGCCTGGACAGACCAGATGTAAGGATCGTCGCCGCGGGTTGTAATGCTGTTTAGGGCGAGTTCGTAAATGGCGAGGGCCTTTGTGGCAGCATAGCGGTCAGAGGTCTTTTTGACGAGGGTCGCATAGGCAGACAGGAAGCGCGTCTTGCCGATACGATGCACTTCGTCGAAGGAATTAAAGCGCTTAATGAAAAGCAGGAGCGTACATTTTTCAGGCATTCTGCTTTTCAGCGAGAGCAGACCGGTAATGCCAGGCATCGTCTGGTCGAGATGATCCAGCAGTTGGGTTTTGAGGCGAGAGACATCGGCGATACGCTGACCGTACTGGCGCGACAGGAATCGCAGGTCCTCATATTTCTGGTCCATAGCGCTGTAGGGCGTAAGCTTGTAGGCCTTTTCCAGCGCATAGGTGGCAATCCTGACGGCATCCTTTCTGTCGGTCTTGGCTTTGTGGATTTCAACATCGCCGTACTTCTTCATCTGATAAGGATTGATGAGGCAGACGGGAAAGCCTTCGGCCTGAAGCTTTTTGAGGACGGGATAATGATAGTGACCGGTGTACTCCATGAGAATGGTGACGGGGCCTTCGAGTGTCCTTAGTCGCTCGACAAAACTGTTCATCTCCGGTAGCGTATGCGCCATGTTGAACGGACGGACAAGCTGCGTGCCATCCGCATTGAGAATGGCGACCGTGCTCTTGGATTTCGACACATCGATTCCAACGGCAATCATGGGGATTCCTCCTGTAAGAGATATTGTGATTGGGTCCAGCGCTTCACGATCCGCTCATAATAGCTCGTTAAACGGGAGCGATCCCTCGTCCCAACTTGCTTAATCGAACGCAGGATGATGAAGGCTGGCTGACACATTTATCTACGGGTGCATCAACCCACTTCCAGATTACGTCAGCCAATCTCCTTCATCATAAGGGATAAGCGAAGGCTTTGAAACCCTCGCCTATATATTACTATTCCAGTTTGTTGGGGCATCAATCACCCCAACCCTTCACATCCAAATAGACAGCCAGGAGATGAATCAACATGCTGCTTGTGATCGAAGGAATGGCCATGTGCCTGATCATGCTGCTGACCTGTGTGGTTGGCATCGCCAAGGACGGCCCGGTGGGGCTTGTCACTTTCTATGAAAAAGAGGTGCAGGACAGAGTTGTCGCTCTCGGTCTGACCACCAAAGACAAGATCAGGAAGAGTGCGATCATCTCAGGTATTGTGGTCTTCCTGCCCATGCTGATCTTTATCCCTGCCATGGTCTATGGCCTGAACGGTGCCCGGGGATTCACCCAGGGATTCCTGCAGATGCTGGCTATTGGCATGATCTACGGCCTGTTTGACCGGCTCTTTATCGACTGGTATTGGGTCGGACAAACCAGGGCCTGGGACATCCCCGGAACAGAGGATCTGAAACCGTATATCTACGGTAAGACGCTGATTCAGAAATGGGTGGGAACGCTGGTGGTGCATCCGCTGTTCTATGCGCTGATCGCATGGATTATGAGCCTGATTCTGAAGTAAACAGCATGTGACGTTTTCAAAAAACCACTGGAGACGGCAACATGGTCATCAAAGAAAATGAAGTCAAGGTCATCATGACACAACAATTCGGGATTTGTGGGGATACAAAGATGAAGAAATATGCGATGCCGATCATTATGCTGGTCGTATTTGAAACGATTGCAATCACCTTATGGCTGACAAAGGGCAATCTGTTCTATCTGTTCAATTTCAGCTACATTGGCCTGTCCATCTCGCTGGGCGTCTTCCTGTTTATCAGACAATACAAGCATGCCAGGCGCATTGTTCAACTGCTTGTCGGTCTGTACATGCTTATTTATCTCGGATTGATCTGTAACGAAAACATGCAGATCGAAGGATTCTGGTATTATCTGTTCACAGGAGTATTTGAGGCGGCCACTATCCATTATGCTGTGGCCAAGATATTCGGACCGCTGATTTTCGGACGCGGATGGTGCGGATATGCCTGTTGGACGGCAATGGTGCTGGATTTTCTGCCCTTTAAAGCACCAAAGCAGCCGCGGAGGCAATTGGGGTGGATCAGGTATATCACCTTTGCTGCCTCTCTCATATTTGTTGCAGTATTGTTCCTTGCGCATGTGGGGAACATTGAGAGGATCATGTTCTGGGCATTTATCCTTGGCAACATTCTGTATTATGCGACAGGGATCATCCTTGCATTTGCCTTCCAGGACAACCGGGCTTTCTGCAAATACATCTGTCCGATTACAGTTTTTCTGAAACCGATGAGCTATTTTTCTCTGATTCGTTTGAAATGCGACAAGGAGAAATGCATCTCTTGTGGGAAATGCAAACGAGTTTGTCCGATGAATGTGGATGTGACTGACAATTCAAGGAAACGTGAAAACGGAACGGAATGTATCTTATGCATGGAGTGCGTTAGGAACTGTCCGAAAGGCGCTTTATGAGCAATTCCAGTTTAGAGAGGCGCCCGATATGAACGATCGAATGGAGACGAAGTATTACATTGTTGCCCGCATCGACGGGGACTATGCCTGGCTAAACCGCACGGACGCGGAGGAGGAACCGCTGTTCATCGCCCGGGCGCTGCTGCCGGAAGAGATCGACGAGGGGACGAAGCTGAAGTATGAGATGCTTCAGTATGAGATCATATGAAGATCTACATTGACGCGGACGCCTGCCCGGTGACGAGGATTGTTGAGCGCGTCGCCAGGGAACACGACATTCCCGTGGTGCTGCTTTGCGACACCAACCACGTTCTGAGCTCGGATTACAGCACGATCAAGGTGATCGGTGCTGGCGCGGACGCGGTTGACATCGCGCTGATCAACCTGTGCCAGCGGGGAGACATCGTGGTCACGCAGGATTACGGCGTGGCTGCCATCGCCCTTGGAAAGGGCGCGAAAGCCATCCATCAGAGCGGACGCTGGTACACGGACGAGAATATCGATGGTCTGCTCATGGAGCGCCACATGGCGAAGGTTGCCCGGAGGGGTGCGAAGCACCACCTGAGGGGCCCGGCGAAGCGGACGGTTGAGGACGACAGGTGCTTTGAGGAGAGCTTCCAGAGGCTGATTGAAAGTAGCCTTTCTGATAGACGATGAACAAAGAATATGGGACACGATATGAATACAGCATTGCTCGTCATCGATATGCAAAATGACTACCTGTGCAAAAACCGGATGAAGCGCTTCGCGTATGACACCCAAGGGCTGGTCGGCCGTGTGAACCGCATTATCCATCAATATAACGCGGAAGGCCATGACGTCATCTACATTCGCCACATCATCCAGAATTTGCCCACAAACCGCCTGTTGTTTGGCTATTCCATCGCAGGGACGGAAGGGGCAGAACTGTATAAAGGTCTTGATATCGTATCGGATTACATATTCGACAAGCTGGTGGGCGACGCGCTTTCCAACAGAAAGCTGAGGCAGCTCATTGAGCGTGAGGGCTACGATAAGCTTCATCTGTGTGGGCTCGATGAATGCGGCTGCGTCGCGGCGACGGCGCTCGGAGCAGTGAAACGGGGATATAAGGTTGAAATCCTGCGGGAAGGTACCGCCACCGTGTTCGACGAGAGAAAGGCTGCCAGGACTCGGGAGAAGCTCAGGCAGTACGCTGTGAAATTGATTTAAACGGCTTCCCGAGGACATTATTCAAGACAGATTCGCGGAGGACCATATTTCGACATTGGATACTTATTTCAAGGGCGTGCGGTATCCCTTGTTGCGCGAGAACAGGTTTTCTGAACAGGCAATGCAGATGGAGAAATGGACGTGAGAACGGATATGCGGAGTACAAGTAAATTTATCTCACTTATTCTCAGGCATAAGCCGGAGGTAATAGGCATCACGCTGGATGAACACAGCTGGGCGGATATCCACGCATTGATCGACGGCATTAACGCCACGGGAAGGCATCACCTTACGCAAGAGACGCTGGAGGAGATTGTCCGCACGGACGAAAAGCAGCGCTACGCATTCAACGAGAAACACACGCGCATCCGGGCCAACCAGGGGCATTCAATCTCAGTCGACGTGGAACTGGAACAGAGGACACCGCCGCCCATACTGTATCATGGCACCGGAGAGAAATACGCGGATGCCATCGAGCGGGAAGGGTTGATACCAAAGAGCCGCCTGTATGTGCATCTGTCTGCTGATTCTCAGACGGCTCGGAAGGTTGGCAGCCGACACGGAAAGCCGGTTATCTATCAGGTGGATTGTCAAAGGATGGCTGCAGACGGGTATGTATTCTACCTTTCCGCAAATCATGTGTGGCTGACGAAGCGTGTTCCGGCGCAATACCTGTCGAAGTGCGAAGGACAGCCGAATCAGAAGGACATGACTGATGCTGGGATAGTGAGAAAATGAAAACGATCTACAGGAGCGAGGAAGGAAAGAGCAGGATACTTGCTTTGTACGACAGGCTGTTGTCCAGACTATCCGTCCCCTGGTGCGATGTCTATGTCTAAACCTCCTTTGGAAAGACGCACGTCGTTGAGACAGGAAACCTGTAAGGCGAACCTCTGCTGGTATTTCACGACGGCAACGCGACGACTGCCTACAACCTGCTGGCGTGTGGCTTTCTGCTTGAGGATTTCCATATCTATGGGGTCGATATCATTGGACATCCTGGCAAGAGCGCCGAAACCAGTCTGTCGGCAAAGGGCTATGCCTACGGCAGATGGGCCGGTGAAGTCATAGCGGATTTGGGGTACGACCGCATGAGCCTGTTCGGAGGATCGTTTGGAGGAGGCATTGTCGCAAAAGCGATGTGCGAAGTGCCGGACAGGGTGAAGAAGGCGCCCCTGTACATCCCGTCAGGAATCAGAAACGCGCCCGCGATTCGAAGCGCGAGCATGGCGGAGCAAAGGTCGAGTCGGAGACTGTGAATACGACCGCACAGCAGGCGAAAGCTCCGACTTGCGAGGATACAGGCACGATGACCTATACGGCGACGTTTGAAAATACAGCGTTTGCTGTGGATCCTAAAGATGATCTTTGCCCTGCTCCCCGGACGCGACGGTGTCGCCGGTAGCGATCCCACAAGCGACAATCTTCCTCGTACTCTTTTTCTGTGCTAAGCTGATCTTCCCACTGACTATCCCTTCGATGGTCAACGACTTCAAAGCCTGCGGCGGGTTCATCGTGCTGGCCACTGGCTTGCGCTTTGCAAAAATCCAAGACTGTCCCATCGCGGATATGATATATTTTACCACTGTTATGCGAATATTGTCTTGAAAAGTATGTTGCTTTAAGGTATTATATAGATAGGTATTATTCCCATTCTCAGACTCCCAACCGCCATACCCGCGATTCATTTCGTTCATCTTCACGGGGAGGTGAAGTCTGCATGGCGTCCATGAACAGGCTTTCATCCAAGATCATACTGATGGTAGAAGCCATCCTGCTCGTTACAAGCATACTCTTTTGCACCGTTTCGGTGTTCAGAGCCAGGATTGGCATACGAAAGGCCATCCAGCAGCGCATGCTGGACATTGCGAACTGCGCGTCGGGCTCGGTGAAAGGCGATACCCTGAAAGCTCTGACGGAAGCGGACGTCGGCAGTGCAGCATACCGGGACATCTATGACAAGCTGGCGGTCTTTCGGGACAATGTGGAGATGGAATATGTCTATTGCATCCGCGACCAGGGCGACGGGCAGTTCATATTTACCATGGACCTCGACCTGTACACGCCAGCCAGCTTCGGCGATAGCGTAAAGTACACAGATGCGCTGGCCAGCGCGAGCAGGGGAAAGGCCGCGGTGGACGAAGTGCCCTACTCGGACGCCTGGGGTACCTTCTACAGCGCCTACAGCCCCGTTCTGGATTCGTCCGGCAATGTGGCAGGTATCATTGCCGTCGATTTCTCCGCCGGATGGTTCGACGCCCAGCTTTCGGCGCAGACGCGCTCTACCATCGTCAGCTATTTCGTCATCCTCCTCATCTCACTGCTCGTGGCGGCGCTGCTGTCGGTGAGCATCGTGAGACCCTTTGTGCGGATGCAGGGGAACCTGCTGGAGGAAAAGGTGCGCGCCGAGAGCGCCAACCGCGCCAAGAGCGACTTCCTGGCGAACATGTCCCACGAGATTCGAACCCCCATCAACGCAATGCTCGGCATGAACGAGATGATTCTCAGGGAGGGGCGCAGGGCGCAGAGCCTCGCGGACAGCGGCGATACGATGGTGCGAGAGGCTTTGACGAACATCGGCGTGTACGCCGGCAACGTGGAAAACGCCGGACAAAACCTGCTCGCCATTGTCAACGACATCCTCGACTTCTCCAGGATCGAGGCGGGACAGATCGACCTGGTGGAAGCGCCATACCAGCTCAACTCCCTGCTGAACGACCTGAGCAGCATGATCTTCTTCAAGGCCCAAAGCAAGGGGCTTGATTACATAATCGACGTGGATCCTACGCTCCCTGACGCACTCTGTGGTGACGAGCTGCGTGTGCGGCAAATCCTCACGAACCTCCTCAATAACGCAGTCAAATACTCCGACAAGGGCTCTGTCACGCTGTCGATCCACGGGAAGCGGCGGGATGACGGAGCGCTTGTTTTGTCAGCCGCCGTGCAGGATACGGGGATCGGCATCCGTCCCGAAGACCACGACAAGCTGTTCACCCGGTTCCAGCGCCTGGAGATGGACCGTAACAACACCGTGGAGGGTACCGGCCTTGGTCTCGTGATTACGCAGCACCTGCTGGAGATGATGGGCGGCGACATCTCCGTGGAGAGTGAATACGGGAAAGGTTCCGTGTTCACCGCCAGGATTCCGCAGAAGGTCGTCTCCGACGCGCCGGTAGGCGATTTCCAGGCGCGGTTCAGAACGAACGTCATGGAGGCCGCAGCTTATCAGGAATCCTTCCGTGCTCCGACAGCCCGCATACTGATCGTGGACGATACGAGGATGAACCTGACCGTGGTGGTCAACCTGTTGAAAAACACACAGGTGCAGATCGATACAGCGACCAGCGGGGCGGACGCTGTGTCGATGGCGCAGGAGACAGCTTACGACGTGATCCTGATGGACCAGCGCATGCCGGAAATGGACGGAACGGAGGCACTGCACCGCATCCGCGCGAGTGCGGGCGGCGCAAGCCAGAACGCACCAGTCGTCTGCCTGACCGCGGACGCAGTGGTCGGCGCGAGGGAGCGGTATCTGGCAGAGGGTTTCACGGAATACCTGACAAAGCCCGTCGACGCGATGTCCCTGGAGAAGCTGCTGATGGGATACCTTCCTGCACACAAGGTCGTGCGCGCGGAGCCACCGAGGCAGTATGAAGGGGGAGAAGTCGGTGACGACTTTGCGCCGCTGCTCGCCGCAGGCATTATCCCGGAGATTGGCTTGCGGTACTGCCAGGGCGACGTTGCGATGTACAGGGAGCTGCTCTGGGAATACGCGCGGGACGCGGAAGCCAAGGCACGGGACATCGAAGCGGCCCACAGAGCGCGTGATTGGAAGGACTATGGCATAAGGGTTCATTCGCTGAAGAGTACGTCCCGGATGATCGGAGCGTCAGAGCTCTCGCAGCTCGCGGCGCGCCTGGAAAGTGCCGCCAACAGTGGCCGGGAGGCTGAGATCGACGGGTTGCATGCAGAGCTTCTCGGCCGCTACGGAGAGGTGACTGACGCCATCCGGACGCTGTCCGGCATGCCGGAGCTGACGATGGCGGACGACGACATAATGGAGTTTCTGCCGGAGGAGGAGTGACCGTGCAAACGCGCAAGAGACGCAACAAGCTGTTGGTTCCGCTGCTCATCATCCTCGGCCTGATGGTGTTTATGGTGCTGTACACGACCCGCGTCATACAGGACGTGGCGGTGTCCAACATCCAGGAGGTGGGCGAGGACAAGATCTCCAGCGTGGCGGCGCAACTCGACAATTATCTGGAACGCACCCGAAGCGCGCTGTGGGTCACGGCGGACACCGTGGACTTTATGCTGCGAAGCGGCAGCACAACCACACAGATCGAGGATTACATCGTCGAGGAGACCGCGAATCAGGCCAGGCAGTTCGACGACAACTACACGGGCTTCTATGGCTTTATCAAGGGCGAATACCTGGACGGCCTGCACTGGCAGCCCCCGGAGGGCTATGATCCCGTGCAGCGGGATTGGTATAAGCTGGGGGTCCTCTCCGGCGGCGAGGCAACCATCGTGCCGCCCTACGTGGACGCGCAGACCCACGACGTGGTCATTTCCATCTGCCGGCAACTCTCCGACAGCCGGGACGTGATGGCCCTGGATGTGAAGATGAACCGCATCCAGGAGATGATGGCGGCGCTTCAGATCAAGGACAAGGGCTACGGCTTTATCGTGGATGACGCAGGTATGATCATCGCCCATCAGGACGAGGACCTGAAGGGCAGCATCATTGGCCAGACCGACGAACAACGCCGCTTTCTGGAGGGTATACTGCGCACGCGCAACGGCAGCTTCGAGACCACGCTGGACGGCCAGAGGCACACCGTGTTCGTCAACTCACTGCTGGACAAGTGGTATGTGGTCATCGCCATTGGTAACCGGGAGCTGTACGCGGAGGTTTGGCAGCAGCTCGTGGTGAACATACTGATCTGCGTCATCATATTCATACTCATCGCGCTGTTCTACTATCTTGGCTATCGGAACGAGCAGAGCTATTCCCGCCAGATGGAGGCACTGAAGATGGAGGAGCAGCAACAGGCCTACGAGACCCAGGTGTTTAAACTGGCCAAGGAGGCCGCGGACAAGGCCAACAAAGCCAAGAGCGATTTCTTGGCGGAGATGTCACATGAGATTCGAACGCCCATCAACGCCGTGTTGGGTATGAACGAGATGATCATGCGGGAGATCCGGGAGGCCATGGACGGTGCGACGGAGGAGCGCAAGGCATTTGAGAGCATCAGCCTGTACGCCACGAACATTGACAGCGCCGGCAACAGCCTGCTGGCAATCATCAAAGATATACTGGTCTTCTCCAAGATCGAGGCGGGCAAGCTGGAGATCGCCGAGGGCGAGTACAAGCTGAGCTCGCTGCTCAACGACGTGAGCAACATGATCGCCTTCAAGGCCAGCTCGAAGGAGCTGGCGTTCCGGGTGGACGTGAACCCGAACCTTCCAGACGGCCTGTACGGAGACGAGGTGCGGGTGCGGCAAGTGATCACCAACCTGCTGTCCAACGCAGTGAAGTACACTGATTCCGGCAGCATATCCCTTTCCATGCGTGAGGGTGACGACATCGGGGAGGGGCGCGTCAATCTGGTCATCTCCGTGCAGGATACGGGCATTGGCATCCGCCCGGAGGACATGGACAGGCTGTTCGATAAATTCGAGAGGATGGATTTGGAACGAAACAGCACCATCGAGGGCACAGGCTTGGGCCTGGCTATCACACAGAGGCTTCTGAACATGATGGGTGGCGCTATAGAGGTGAAGAGCGTTTACGGCGAGGGCTCCACGTTCACAGCCACCATTCCCCAGGGCGTCGTCTCCCGCGATCCGGTGGGGAATTTTCGGGAGCGCTTTGAGCGGAGTATCCGGGAGAACCGCGCGCGCCCCGAGAGCTTCCACGCGCCCGAGGCCCGGATACTGATCGTCGACGACACCCGCATGAATCTTTCGGTGGTGACGGGATTGCTGAAGAAGACGGAGATCGTCGCCGATACCGCTGACAGTGGCGCGAAGGCCATCCGTCTTGCACAGTCGGTCCGCTATGACCTGATTCTGATGGACCAGCGCATGCCGGAAATGGATGGCACAGAGACCATGGGGCGCATCCGGGAGGACGTTCTGAACCGGGAGACCCCGGTGATCTGCCTGACCGCAGACGCCGTCAGCGGCGCGCGGGAGAAGTACCTGGCGGCGGGTTTCAACGACTATCTGACCAAGCCCATCGACGGCGGCTCGCTGGAGGACATGTTGATGCGATACCTGCCTCCGGAGAAGGTCGTCCGGGTCTGGCCGGACGAGGCGTTCGAGACCGGGGACAGTGCGTTCGAGGCATTGCGCACTGCGGGCATCCGGCCCGAAGCCGGCCTGCGCAGCTGCCAGGGCGACGCGGACTTCTATCGCTCGGTGCTGATGGAATATGAGCGGGAGGCGGGGGACAAGGCGCAAAAGCTGCGGGAAGCCCGCGCAGCCCGGGACTGGCAGAACTATGGTATATTGGTTCACGGCCTGAAAAGCTCGTCTCGCACGATTGGCGCGCTGGACCTTTCCCGCGTTGCCGAACGCATGGAGGCTGCGGCGGACCGGGGTTGCGCATCTGTTATCGACCAGGAACACGAGAATATGCTCCTGCAATACGATGCGACGGTGACGGCCATCCGCGACCTGTTTGGAAGCGCGCCGGACGCGGAGTGTGGCGATGTGCTGGAATTTATGCCGCAGTAGGAGCGGGACGAGGCCGCAACCGAATGCGCCGCGACAGGCAATAATGTAAAGGCAGGAGATTCACTACCAGAGAGGGGAGGCAGAGAATATGAACTGGATCGTGGTCGCCGACAGTGATGTCTCAACCCTGCGAGACGCAGGACAAATACTGTGCCGGCAGAAGATGCGCGTGACCGGCTTCAAATCCGCGCAGACGCTGCTTGATTTTCTCAGGGACAACCAACCGGATCTGATCCTGCTGGGCAACGTCATATGGGAGCTCGGCGGATTTGAAGCCATATCAGCCTTGCAGCGGGCTGCGAAGCCTGGCGAAGACATACCCGTGCTCCTCATGGCGGAGCCTGGGAACCGGGATCAGGAGGAGTCGGCGCAGGCGAAGGGCGCGGCAGGCATCATCAACAAGCCGCTCGAACCGGCCATGTTGACGGCGCGCGTGCAGGAGCTCCTTGCCCTGCGCGAAAAGCGCGAAGGGAACAGCCTGCCGACCCGGAGTAATCTG
>Ga0326514_10002379_pt1 | contig 11980 bp, 9 predicted proteins | sample 3_2548_0518_D_FD_203653 | JGI IMG/M metagenome (GOLD analysis project Ga0326514, IMG submission 203653) | Bovine rumen microbial communities from UC Davis, California, United States - 3_2548_0518 | ecosystem: Host-associated > Mammals > Digestive system > Stomach > Rumen | place: USA: California... | reverse complement strand
GTAGGATTAGAATACTTAACATTATCAAGAAGTGCAGGAACTTTATCTGGAGGAGAAGCACAAAGAATTCGTTTAGCTACACAAATAGGTTCTGGCTTAACAGGAGTACTTTATATTTTAGATGAACCAAGTATAGGATTACATCAAAGAGATAATGATAAACTTTTAGCAACTCTTAAAAAATTAAGAGATTTAGGAAATACTCTTTTAGTAGTAGAACATGATGAAGATACAATGTATGCAGCAGACCAAATTATTGATATTGGTCCAGGAGCAGGTGTGCATGGTGGAAATGTTATGGCTCAACGGCACTGCTGAAGAAATAATGAAAGTAGAAGATTCTATAACAGGACAATATTTAAGTGGAAGAAAGAAAATTGAAGTTCCTAAAAAAAGAAGAAAATATGTTAAATCAAAAGTAATTGAAGTACAAGGTGCTACAGAAAATAACTTAAAAAATATTAGTGTTAAATTTCCACTTAGTGTATTTAATTGTGTTACAGGAGTTTCAGGATCTGGAAAGTCAACTTTAGTTAATGAAGTTTTATATAAAACAATTGCAAAAGAATTAAATGGTTCAAATGAAAAGCCAGGTAAATGTAAAGCAGTAAAAGGATTAAATAACATTGATAAAATAATCAATATAGACCAATCTCCAATTGGTAGAACACCTCGTTCAAACCCTGCTACATATACAGGAGTGTTTGATTTAATTAGAGATATCTTTGCAGCAACTGAAGAAGCAAAATTACGTGGGTATCAAAAAGGAAGATTTAGTTTTAATGTATCAGGTGGAAGATGTGAAAGTTGTCAAGGAGATGGAGTTCATAAAATAGAAATGCACTTCTTACCAGATATATATGTACCATGTGAGGTATGTAAAGGAAAAAGATATAATAGAGAAACATTAGAGGTTAAATATAAAGGAAAAAGTATAGCAGACGTCTTAGATATGACAGTTGAAGAAGCATTAAAATTCTTCGATAAAATACCTAAAATAAAAAATAAAATTCAAACATTAAATGATGTTGGTTTAGGCTATATAAAACTAGGACAGCCATCAACCACTTTATCTGGTGGAGAAGCACAAAGAGTTAAACTTGCAACAGAACTATCAAAAAGAGCAACTGGTAAAACTTTATATATATTAGATGAACCAACAACGGGACTTCATATAGCAGATGTTCATAGATTAGTAGACATATTACAAAGACTTGTAGATACAGGAAATACTATAATAGTAATAGAACATAATTTAGATTTAATAAAAACAGCAGATCATATAATAGACTTAGGACCAGAAGGTGGAGACTTTGGAGGAGAAGTAGTAGCAACAGGAACACCAGAAGAGATTTGTAAGAATAAAGATAGCTATACAGGTATGTTCTTGAAAAAGTATTTGAAAAAATAAATTGAATAAAAATAATATAAAAACCTCACAATATTAAAAAGAAAGTGAGGTTTTTATATGTATAATTTTAGAACAGATTTAGCATCTGAAAGAAGAGATATTTATAATAAAGCTAATAAACTAGAAAATGATATTGATGGAATTGAAAGTGAAAAAGAAGAAATAAATGAAAATATTAAGGTAGAAAGAGTAAAAATTACAAACGAAAATGGAGAAAAAGCAATAGGAAAACCTATTGGAAACTATATAACAATTGATGTGAAAAAATTAAAAATTGCACAAGACGAAGATATAGAAAAAGCTGCAGAAACGTTAGCAAATGAATTAAAAAAAGTTGTAGATATGCACATAGATAATCAAGGAGAAGTTTTAGTAGTAGGACTTGGAAATATATATGTTACACCAGATAGCTTAGGACCAAAAGTAATTAATGAAATAGATGTAACAAGACATATAATAAAATATTTACCACAATATGTAGAAGAAGGAACAAGAGAAGTTAGTGCAGTTTCTCCAGGTGTACTTGGAACAACAGGAATAGAGACTGTAGAAATTTTAAAAGGAATAGTTGATAATGTAAAACCAAAATTAGTTATTGTAATAGATGCATTAGCTTCAAGAAGCATAGAAAGAATTAGTAGTACTGTACAAATATCAGACACAGGAATTGTTCCAGGTGCTGGTGTTGGAAATACAAGAAATGAAATAAGTATAAAAACATTAGGGATACCTGTTATTGCAATTGGGATACCTACAGTTGTTGAAACAGCAGTTTTAGTAAATGATAGTTTAGATTTATTTATAGAAAAATTACAAGATGAAGCAAAATCAAATGATTATTTAAACAATTTAAAACAAGAGGACAATTATAAAGAAATAAGAGAAGTTTTAGTTCCAAATGATTATAATTTAATAGTAACTCCAAAAGAAATAGACGATTTAATAGAAAATATGAAAGACATTGTTGCAAAAGGAATTAATCAAAGTTTGTGAAAAATGTTGCAAAATGTAAAAAGTTAGGATATAATCGTTGTAGATAAAATAAAAAAGAGGAGTGAAAAAATTATGGCAGATAAAGAAAATAAAGAAGAAGTAAAAAAAGAAGAGGTAAAAGAAACAAAAAAAGAGGAAAAACCTAAAACTGAAAATGCTGATAAAAAGGAAGAAAAACCAAAAACAGAAGTAAAAAAAGATAATAAAAAAGAGGATAAAGTTAAAGAGGAAACTAAAAAACAAGAGCCAAAAACAGAAACAAAGAAATTCGAAGTATCAAAGCAAAAAACAACAGTAAATAAAGAAAAAAACAATACAAATAAAAAAAGTAAAATACCAGCAATATTAACAGTTGTAATTGTACTTGCTATAGTTGCATTACTTACTGTGTTAATAGTTACGTCAAGTGATCCTAAAAAATCAGTAGATGGATTTTTAACAAATCTAAAGGCAGGAGATTTTGTAAAAGCACAAGAATTTTCAACGGGAGATAGTTTATTTAAAGATCAAGAATATAGTGAAGAAACACAAAAATTACTTTTTGATAAAATATCATGGAAAGTTAAAAAAGTAACAGCAGAAAATGACACAGCTGTTGTTGAAATAGAGTTAACTAATAAAGATTTTTCAGAAGTTTTACAAAATTATAAAAATAAAATATGGAAAGATATAAGTTCTGTAATAGGAAAAACTATAGATACATCAAGATATTTTGAAGATGAATTGAAAAATGAAAATTTAGGAACAAAAACAATAACAGTTAATATAAAATTACAAAAACAAGATGGAAAATGGAAAGTTGTAGCAAATAATGAACTTGCAAATTCATTATTACCAGGATTACAAGAATCAGTTAATGCTATACAATAAAATGGAACAAAGGGGACAGTCACATTTTGTTCCACTTTTGTCGAAATATGTCAAATTTAATAAAAAGTCCTAATACACTAAAATGTATTAGGATTTTTTAAATTGATATTTTCTTTAGAAAGTTTATATAAATTGCAAATGCTGCAATCTTCACAAATAGTAACTTTATTTTCAAAAATAGATTGTAGTGTAGTAATAAATTCATCAATATAACAATCTATCATATGAATATATACTTTCTTTGGCAATAATGTAAGTAAGGAATTTAAGGTAAAATCATTAGAAGAAAAAGAAATATCACTTAAGTATTTTGCATTAAAAATTTCTTTAGAGATATTAATAATTTCTTTGTTTTCATCTAATAAAATACTTTCATTTTTTAAATAAATTAAATGTACTAAATTGCAATTACTATTTTGAGAGTTAATATATAATCTTAATAAAGAAATAAATTCATTATATTCTTTTTCAACCACATATTGATTAACAGATTCTGTTACAATGTTATCTAATATGTTCATATAACCATACAATCTAAAATTTATAAAACCATCTAAAACAAGTGATTTATTCTCTGATAAATATTCATAAAAACTATTTTGTACACTATTTAATTTCTTATCAAATATATAGGAAAAATCATTTGCATTAATATCATAACATAAATTTAAAATTTCTTTTCTTTCAGATGAATCAAAATAAAAATAATTTCTAAAAATAAGTTTGTTGAGAAGAGATTCTTCTAATTCATCAATTACCAAGAAGGAAAGGATACTACTTATTCTTTTAAAAAACAAATCAATATCTTTACCGGTATAATGAATAATAATATTTTTATAATGTTTAAAATCTCTAATAGAGAAACAAGTATGTTCTAGATCAATGTGATTTAATTCATTTAGTAGATACTGTATGAAATTTGTGTTATTTGTTTTAATACATACTGATTTCATGAAAATCTCCCTTCCAATAAAATTATTATCTACTAAATTTAAAAAACTTATACACTATCTTATGCTAAATTAATTTTTTGGTGAAATTGATTTTATCCAAACATAAAGAATTTGTAGCAATATTTTTTTTTTTTCAATACTTGTGTGTCGCAATCTCCATATCTAAAAAATACAAGTATGTAGATTGCTCCAATCGCACTCGCAAAATGATCGTTTGATCGATTACGCGTATTGCTCAAAAAATATATTACCACAAATTCTTTATAATAAAAATGAAATATAAAAAGATTTAAGAAAAATCTTAAATCTTTTATAAATATATTTTATAATCAATATCTGGAAAAACACAATCTTTTTTAGAAATATCTTTCAAGAAATCTTCATCTATTTTATCTTCTTTTATTTGATTATATAGTTTTGTAAATCTTCCAATATGATCTTTAATTCTTTTTTTAGCATAATCAACCATAGTTCCATTTGTTATAATAAATAACCAGTCACTACTTTGGGCAAGTAGGAGTTCTCTTGCACATTGATTTAATGCTTTTTTCTTTAATCCTTTTGCATCAGGGAATAGGTAAGCTAATTCACACATTCTATCACCAGCTACATGTAAGTGTCTATGTGCATAGTCATTAGTTTGATTTAACCACACTTCACTATATCCATTTGCACCCCAACTAGAGCGACATGGAGAAGCAATTTGCATATTAGGATATTTATCAATATATTCAGATGGTGTAATTAATTCAAAATTACAATCATCATAATAAATTTTCTTAAATAAAATATATAGCCAATAAGGACCTTCATACCACCAATGACCATAAAGTTCAGCATCATAAGGACATAGAATAATTGGAGGTGTATCCATATACTGAGAGATATTGTTTATTTGAGTTTCTCTAGAATCAAAGAAATGTCCTGCTTGTCTTTCTGCAGAATCTTTTGCCCATTGTACATTATAATAATCTTTAAATTCTGTTTTTCCTGTAATTCTATAATATTTAATTCCTGTATGAACTCTAACTCCATTATGTGCAATATATGGTTTTATATAATCATAATCAGCTTCATAACCAATATCACGATAGAATTCTCTATAATTATAATCTCCAGGGTAACCATTTATTGAACTCCATACTTGTCTTGATGATTCGATATCACGTCCAAATGCTATAACACCTTCTGGTGAAACTATTGGAGCAAAGGTTCCATATACTGGAGTAGGGTTGGCATATAAAATACCGTGTGTTTCTGTAATAATATAATCTATACCAAATTCTTTTAAATATTTATCGGCTTCTGGTACATATCCACATTCAGGTAGCCATATACCACGTGGCTTTCTTCCAAAATATCTTTCATAAGTTTGAACACCAACTGCAATTTGTGCTTTAACTGTTTTTTCATTAACATATAAAATAGGAAAGTATCCATGAGTTGCACCACAGGTAATAATTTCTAAAACACCTATATCTTGAAAATGTTTAAATGCTTCTATTAAATTACATTTATAAACATCTTTAAATAAGTGTAAATCATTAGAATATCGGTCAAAATAATAATGAGAAAGTTTATTTAGTCTTTCATCTCCAGCAGTTCTTTTTATTTCTTTCTCAGATAATTCAATTAATTTTTTTAAATATTTAATATATTTTCTTTGTAATAATTTGTTATCTAACATAGAAAGTAGAGGAGGTGTCATTGACATTGTAATTCTAAAATTAACACCTTCATCTACTAATTTTTGAAAATTTGTAAGTAATGGTATATATGTTTCTGAAATTGCTTCATATAGCCAAGATTCTTCTAAATAATCATCACTTTCTGGATGATGTATAAATGGAAGATGAGCATGAAGTACAAAGCTTACATATCCTTTTTTATTTTGCATTATTGTTTTCTCCTTTGTCTATTTATGTTTATATAATTAAATTAGAACGATGAACTTGATGAAGATGGATTATATAAATCATAAATTTCTTCTATATTCTCATTATTATAAATAGCTTTATATAAATCATATATATTATAAATTTTTCCCATATGTTTAAGTAAAGATATATTATAAATTGATTTTTCTGTTTCAATACCTGTTTTTACATCTCTAAAGAAAACTCTGTCACCAACTGAGTCAAATAATATTCTATCATTTGGTGATTCTATTTCATTTGATGTAGATACATAAATATAATCATCTGTTAATTTTTCAGTTTTATAAATAGGACGTCTACCAAGCTCTATTCTATAATCACATTTACTATCTGAAACATGTAAATACCAGCTATTTGCAAAATCATTTATTTCTACTTCAAAGCTATAACCTTTTGTATCATTATAAACTATTAAAACAGGTCTAGTTGTTTCAAAGAAATTATCTCCATATTTTTCTTCATAAGCTTTTCTATCGTCATCTGATATATCCCAGTAAACAAATAGGTTAGTAGGGGTTTGAGCAAGAAGCTTTACAATAGTTTGGTTATATCTATATGGTAAATCATAATATTCTACTATTTCTACTTTTTTATTTGCAGTTTTTTTAGCAGCTACTTTTTTAGCAGGACTTTTCTTAGTAGTTGTGTTTTTCTTTGTTGTAGTAGCAGTCTTTTTAGTTGTAGTTTTCTTTGTAGTTACTTTTTTCGTTGATGTAGTCTTCTTAGCAGATGCTTTTGTTGTTGTAGTCTTTTTAGTAGTAGCTGTTTTTTTAGCTGTTTTCTTTGCAGTAGAAGTAGTTTTTTTAGTTTCTTTTTTATCTTTTTCTAATTCGTTTTGTTCTTTTGTTTTTCTTGGCATTTGAATCCTCCTATGTAATCTCTTTTAATTCCATTATATATTATAATAAAAATTAAAGAAAGTAAAGAAAAAAACGACAAATTATCAAAAAATTTTTAATAATATATTTTTTGATAATAAAACCAATTGTATCCACTAGAGATATGAATTTGGAAAAAACGTTAAAATCGGTTGACAAAATCTAATTAAAAATATAAGATATAACTGTAAACGTATCACTAGAGATACGAAGAATAAATCAAAAGATATTGAAAATACTATACAAAAGAGGGGAGAAAAGAAAAAATATGAAAATGAAACAAAAAACACAACAGAAAAAACTAAAAAACAAAGTAAAGGTATTGGTGATAACCGTTCTTGTCTAGTATTACAAAAGTATAAAACCATTGAATAACAATAGATTGCGAGTATCAAAAATTATAAATGTTATAAAATATAGGAGGGATTTTTGATTATGAGCAAAATTACATATCATAGAGAAGGATATTTTTATATACCAGATATTTATATAAAAGATAATAAAAAGTTCAATTTAGGAAAATATGGTTTAATGAGATTAAACTATTTAAAAGAATATAAAAAAGGAATATATAAAGCAATGTGATTACAAGGAACATTGCAAAAACATTTAGTAGAAATAGATAAAGAATGCAAAAAATTAGAAAATAAAATAGTCAAAGAAATAGCAGAAAAAGAAAATATAAATGAAGAATTAAAACAAAAGAATCAAATGGAGTGGGTACAATTAATGAATGCAACACAAAATCAAGCACAAGAAATAATATTAAATGAAATAATTTGGAGATAAAATTTTTCAAATGTATTGTGTTTTCTAAAATTATAGTATAGAATTATTTCATAAAAGAAGAAAATAATACTAATAAAAATATCAAAATAAAAATCTTTCTTAATGTATAGGATTAAGAAAGATACAAGAGAAAACAAAAAATGATGTAAGCACTGAAATATCAATGTTCTAATCATTTTAAAAATAAAAAACAAAGGAGAGTTTTTAATTATGAAGAAAACAAAGATTAAGAAAGATTTATTTAACAGGATTAAAGAGATTGGTAGTGGAAGTAAGATAAGAGGTATAACCTTGATATCAATGGTAATTTCATTTATGATGCTTATAGGGGCTGCAGGCTTAAAACTATATAATGAACAAGAAAATTATAAATACTCTTTTGGTCAACTTAAAATTCAAGAAGGTAATTGGGATATGACTTTGTTTACTTGTACATACAGTAGGAGAAATCGCTTAACTTTAAGATTTGAATTAGTAAATGAAGTTTAGATTTTTATTGTTTAGATAATTATTAAAAAATAGAGTTACATTGTAGCTCTATTTTTTAAAATTTTTTCATTTTGTTTATTCAAAATTTGAAATATATGATATAATATACAAGTAAAAAAAATAAAATAATCAAATAACATTACGGTTCAGTATGAAAAAATATTAATTTTATCTGCGATTAATATGTTAGTGAACTGTAACTAAATAACACTTAAAAAAGATGAAGGGAGCTTGAAAATGAAGTATACAATCACAGGAGCGTGTAAATCGGTTGTTGGAAATGTTAGAAAAAATAATGAAGATAATTACTATTTTAATTTTAAAACAATGAAAGAAGATAATGAAGGAACAAATAAAACAAAGACTATGCAATTTGAAAATGTTGACAATATTGTATGTGCTGTATTTGACGGTATGGGAGGAGAAGTTAAAGGAGAAAGGGCTTCGTATTTAGGATCATCAATATTAAAAAAACATATTCAAAAAAACACAAATAGGAAGTTTATTTGGAAAGAATATATTGAAGAAGCAAATGATAAAATTTGTGAAGAAATGACAGAAAATCTAAGAATGGGTACAACTATGGCCGCTATCCAACTTTTAAAGGAAAAAATTTCGATTTGCAATTTAGGAGATAGTAGAATCTATGGTATTAAAAATAGAAAATTAGAACAAATATCTGTAGACCACACAGATGAAAATCTAAATAAAAAATTAGAGATTACCAATAGAAAACCGAGACTAACACAACATCTTGGAATAAAAAAAGAAGAACTTAAATTAGTTGCCACAGAAAGATATTTTGAATATGAAGATTTTGATAAAATATTACTATGTACAGATGGACTTACAGATATGTTATCAAATAACGAAATAGAAGAAATTTTGTCACAAAAAATAGATGTAAAAGAAATTGTAGACGAATTAGTTAATAAAGCATTGGAAAAAGGTGGAATAGATAATATAACTGTAATTGTATTAGAATTGAGAAAGAAAAAGAAAATAAACTATAAAGTTGTACTTCCAATTTTAATTGGAGCGGTTTTAATATTTAGTATAATAATTTCGAATATAAAAGGAAGTGGATTTGAAATTGTTGTTGATAATTATTCCGAAGGAATTGTTGTGGGCGAAAGCTATGACTTTAAATACAAAGGAAATGTAACAATTTCTTTTAGCAACGATAATCTAGAATTTAAAGATAATAAAATAACAGCTCAAAAAGAAGGAATAACAATTATAACAATTAAAAATAAAAAAGGTGAAACATTATATAATAAAACAGTAAAAGTTTTTCCTAAATAATGAAAGGAATATTGAAAATGTTGGGTATAAAAAATAAAAAGAAAATAGATGATAATGAAAAAATATTTTTTAAAGGACAATGGAAAGCAGTAGAAGAAATTGGTGCAGGTTCATATGGTAAGGTATATAAATCTAAAAGAGATGAATTTGGACTAAATGTATATTCTGCAATAAAGCAAATAGAAATACCTCAAAGTAAATACGAAATTAATAGTTTAAAAACAGAAGGCATGACACAAAAAGACATTACAACTTATTATGAACAAACCGTAAAAAAGTGGTTAGAAGAAATAAATTTTATGTCCATATTTAAAGATAGCCAAAATATTGTAAATATTGAAGATTATGAGATAATACAAAAGAAAAATGAAATTGGCTGGATTATAAATATAAGAATGGAATTATTAAAAAATCTTAATACATTTACAGTCGAAAGTAAAATTACAGACAAAGAAGTATTAAAAATGGCAATTGATATAACAAAGGCGTTAGAAGACTGTGAAAAACAAAATGTAATACATAGAGATATAAAGCCAGATAACGTATTTGTAAATAGTAAAGGTATATATAAGCTTGGAGACTTTGGTATAGCAAAACATATAGATAAAACTGTTTCAAACATGTCAAAAAAAGGAACGGAAAATTATATGGCACCAGAATTATATAAAAATGAAAAAGGAAACAAAACAGTAGATATATACTCATTAGGAATAATGTTATATAGATTTTTCAATTATAATCGTTTACCATTTTTACCAGATTATCCAAATGATATTACACTAGAATCTCGCGAAGAAGCATTATATAAAAGAGTTTCAGGAGAAAAAATGAAAGCACCGCAAAATGCTACAAGAGATGTTGCTGAAATAATATTAAAAATGTGTAATTATTATCCAAAGGATAGGTATCAAAGTGCCATAGATTTAAGAAAAGATTTAGACATAATATATAAAGAAATAAAAGAACCACGTTTGTTATTTGACCTTAATGAAAAACAAATGAATAAAATATATAATGAAAGTGAAAAAGTAGATATACATGAACAAACATTAAGTATATTCAATAATACAGAAAGTGAAGAAAACAAAGAAAAAGTAGAAGAAATTAAAGAAATAGTAAAAAAAGAAAATCAGGAAGAAGAAAAGAAGCAAGAAGAAATAGCTATTGAACAAAAACTAAATGAAGAAGAAAATCCTAAAGAAATGCAACAAGAAGAACAAATAAAAAATGAAGTATCAATAAAAATTAAATCAAATATAAAGAAAATAGTTGCATGTTGTGCAATTATAATTATTGTGTTTGTATTATATTTCGCAATAAAATCTAGAAAACTTGAAAACCAAAATATAGACCATGAATATGTTGCTATGATTGAAGTTATAGGAATGACAGGTGAAGATGCAACAGGAAAAATAAAAGAGTTAGGTTTAGAAGTAGAATATGAATATGTAGAAACAGAAAATGAAGAAGAAATTGGTAAAGTGTTAGAACAATCTATATTAAAAGATGAACAAATTGAAAAAGGTGCGATTATTAAATTGAAAATTGCTGTATCCAAAGAAAAGGTAGTTGTAACAAATGTTGTTGGAAAGACTCTAGAAGAAGCCAAAAACGAATTAGAGGCTTTAGGATTGATGGTTAGCACAACAGAACAAAACAATGAAGAAATAGAAGCAGGAAGAATAATAAGTCAAATGACAGCAGAAGGAACTGAAGTTTCAAAAGGAACAACAATTGAATTATTAGTAAGTTTAGGAGCTGAAGAAAAAGTAGAAGAAAATAAAGATGACAAACAAACAAAACAAACGAAAAAAAGTGATACTGAAAGTGCTCAAACTGTTGTAGAAACACCTGCTGTACAACAAGAACAACCTGTACAACAAGAAACAAAACATGAACCTGAACAGTCAACACAGCAAACCATACCAACACCGACTCAAAAACCAACACCAATAACTGCACAATCTGTAAGAGTTTATGCTGGAAGTTATTTAAATGTTCCTGGAAAGACAATAACTGCAAGTGCCTATGTACAACCTGAAAATGCTGAAAATAAAACTGTTGTATGGTCAAGTAGTAATCCATCTGTTGCAACAATTAATCAAAATGGAAAAATAACATTAAAAAGTGTTGGAACAACAACAATAACTGCAACTGTAAAAGGAACAAATGTCTCTGGTAGTGATAATCTTCGAGTATATATTCCAAGTAAAAAAGGAGATTTAGATGGAAATGGTCGTATAGACGCAAATGATGCAGCTAATGTATATGAATTAGTTAGATGGGGATATGATAGTTATGATTTAAAATATGGAGATATGAATAATGATGGTAAATTAACTAAAGAAGATGGAG
>Ga0326514_10002377_pt1 | contig 11982 bp, 17 predicted proteins | sample 3_2548_0518_D_FD_203653 | JGI IMG/M metagenome (GOLD analysis project Ga0326514, IMG submission 203653) | Bovine rumen microbial communities from UC Davis, California, United States - 3_2548_0518 | ecosystem: Host-associated > Mammals > Digestive system > Stomach > Rumen | place: USA... | reverse complement strand
GTAATAGACAAGTCGCCCGTCATCGTGTCGCCGCTCTTGTTGACCTTGCCCGCGAGCTGCTGGAGGATCTGGTCTGTGCTCGGCACCACGCCGCCCTGGTCGATCAGCGTCCCGTCCTCGGCGGCCTTGACCGTGCCGGTGCAGGCGTAGACCACCGTGGCCACGGAGCCGGAGGTGACGAAGACCGTCAGGGAGAACCGCCCGCTCCGGTGGTAGCAGTCCGCCGGGAGCGTCACCTTGGCCGCGCCGGAGGAGAGGGTGCCCGCGCAGAGGATCGTGTCGCCGCTCTCCTCGCGGATGAATTTTGCCGTCACCGTGCCGGTGAGCGTCACCGCCGCACCGCCCTGGGTGCAGTGGATTGTGAACTCGTGCGCGTTGCCCTCCGTCGTGAAGAGCGTGCCGTGCAGGGCCTCTGTCAGGATCGGCGCGTCCAGCGCCACCGTGCGCGAAATCTTGATGACTGCCATCAGCCGCCCACCTCCCCGATCTTGTACGTTTTGCCGCCCACCGTCTCCGTCTCGGCCTCACCGTCGCCGCTCAGCTCGGAGATGCGCTTGCGCAGCCCGGCCACCAGCGCGTCCTGCTGCCGGTGTTCGTTTTCCAGCTCCGTCAGCGCCTGCCGCAGCGCCTCGATGGTCTCCACCACCAGCTCGCATTTCGTCGCGCCCCGCGCGTCGGCCAGCGCATCCACCTGCCTGATTGCCTGCCTGATTGCCTGCTCGATCATCTCTCACTCCCCCAGTCTGTAGATCTCCCCGCCCACCACCGTCTCGCCCTCCAGCGGGCGCGGCGTGGTGAGCCGTGTCAGCTGCTCGCTCAGCAGCCGGATGTCGTCCTCGTGATGCCTGTGTTCCTCGGCCAGCCCGCGCCGGAGCGCCTGCATCCGGTCGATCATGTCGAGGATCAGCGCGCACCGCTCCGCGCCCCGCAGATCGGCCAGCCTGCCCGCGTCCCGGATCAGCCCGGCCAGCAGCTCGTCGTCGCTCACGCGTTGTTCACCTGCCGCCCCAGGTAGTAGATCGTCTTCCCGCTCGGCCCGGTCACGGAGCCTGCCGTATATGCGGTTATCACCCGGCTGCCCGTAACCGCCGCAAGATTCGAAAAACTGCCATTGGCATACACGAAGTCGTGTGCCACGCTCAGCGTGATCTTCGGCATCGTGATCGTCAGGCTGGTCAGCACGTACTGCGACTGCCAGCTCGCGGGGTGTGTGTTGACGGTGAAGCTGGTGCCGGTGATCGCGATGGTCTGAAACGGGATCGTGCCGTCGCCGTATTTGTCGATCTCGTCCTGCTGGTCTGCCACAGCCTGCTGGAGGTTGCCGATTTGTGTCGTGTGCGTGCTGATCGTGCCGCCCTGGCTGCTGATTGCGCTGGCGTTGTTGGCGTGCAGGCTGTAGAGGTTCTGGCCCTCGGGCACGTTGCCGATGGCGTCGGCGTTGTCGCTGTACAGGTCGTAGAGGTTCTGGCCGCTCGGCACGTGGCCCACCATCTCGGTGACTTTGTCGATCTCGTCCACCTGCTCGTCCACCAGGTAGGCGATGTTCCGCAGGTCGCGCATGGTCGCATAGCCTCCGCCCGCGCCGCCTCCGCCTCCGCCGCTCTTGCGCACGAGGTTGGCGATGGCGCCCGAGGCCGTCGCGGCCTTGGTCGCCAGCTGCACCTGCACCAGATCAGGCTCGCCCAGCGGATCGGGGTACGTCACGCTCACCACCCGCTCCTCCAGCAGCTCGCCGGAGAGGTTGACCCGGCACAGCTTGCCGAGGCTGTATTCGTCCCAGCTGTCGCCGGTCAGGCGGGCCAGCTCGTAGCCGTCTATTGTGATCTGCACCGCCGGGGCCTTGTGCTCGCGCATGTACCGCGCCGCCCAGGCGTCCGGGTCGGCCACGTCGGCGGCATTCACGTCGGCGGTTTTCTCCACGATGCCGTAGATCGCCTGCGCGTCTTCGTCGTTGTAGGTGCGCAGCTCCGTTTCCACCAGGTCGCTGCTCACGCTCAGGTACAGCCGGGTGCACAGCTCCGCGTCGTTGCGCACGATCTGCACCGTGCGCACGCTCCGGCTCAGCCGCATCTCGCAGCCCACCGTCGTGGGCACGGCCCGGTAGTGGAGCGTCCACGGCGTGGTCGTGTAGTCCGTCTCGAAGTAGTGATCCACGTCATCGTCGCTCAGCCCCCGGATCAGATCCGCGAGGCTGTTGTAGTTGATGCCGCTGCGCTTGTACACCGTCGTGCCGTCCGCCACCGTGCCCAGCTGCCAGCGCGTCACCGTCTGGTAGCCCAGCACTGCCGCGAGGAACGCCTGCACCGTGCCCTCGTAGTCCTCCTGCACCCGGTACACGCTGTCCTCCAGCGTGGAAAGGCCAGACTTCAACGTCAGCACGCGCTGGTTGAAGACGTTGCGCGAGGTGTCCGTCACCCGGAAAATGCCCGCGCTGCCCCTCGGCGTGTACAGCTCCACGAAGGTGCGCACCGGCACGTCCTGCGCATCGTCCGGCAGGGTGATCGTCGCCGTGCTGTCCTCGCGCAGGTTGAGCGTGATCGTCATCTCCACCGGGCGGAGGCGGAAGGCCTCGGTCAGGTCGCCGTTGAGCACCCTCGGAAGTCTTACTGCCATCTGCCTCTCGCCTCCAGTGTCACCGTGCAGGCCGTGCCCGCCGTGAAGCTCACGTCCGCGCTGCCAGGTCCGGCGATCAGGTCATCCGCGCTCGCCGCGCTCCGGCAGCTGAGCTTACTGGCGGAGGCCGTGCCGATGCCCAGCAGGCCGCGCTCGTCATACGCGACCCTGAAAGCCGTGCCGCTCGGCACGCCCAGCCCGGAGAAGCTCATGCTGGTGCCGCCCACCTTCAGGGTGAGGGTGTTCAGCGTGCCGCCGGTGGGCGTGACCGTCGCCTCCACATACGCCGGGAGGTTGCCGCGCACCGCCAGCGTGCCGGAACCGCTCGCGCCGCTCGCCGTCCAGCTGGTCGTGCTCACGTCCTCCCAGTAGGGCGAGGCCACCGCCTCGAAGGCGACGGTGTACTCCGCCGTGTAGTCCCGGATCGTGTCCGGCGCGGCAGGCCCCACCCGGTACACGTACAGCCGCCGCTGGGGCCGGTACGATACTTGCAAGTATCCGTCCTGCGCCCACGCGTTGACCGTGTCCAGCACCTGCGCCCGCGCCGCGAGGTCGTACAGCTCGCGGATCGCGAAGCGGATCGCCACGCGCAGGCTCCGGCGCTCCCGGGTCAGCATGATCTGCCCGGCGCGCCCCGGCCACGTCCCGAAGTCCGTCTCAATCTCCGGCGTGTCCTCGCTGATCTCGCGGATCAGGATGCGCGGGTCGAGACTGCGCAGATCCTGTCCGCCGATCCATGCGTTGAGGCGTCTCATCTCGCGCATACTATCCCAGCCTCCCTCTGATCGTGGAGCCGATGGCCCCGTCCACCACAGGCGTCACCAGCCTGCCCACGCGGGTGCGATCCATCACGATGGTCGCGTTGAGCGTCGCGCCGGTCTGGCCGGTGCGTCCCGCCGCGCCCGCGAAGCTGGGCAGCGTCCCCCGCACCGTCGCGGCAGCCGTCAGGCTGGCCATGGCGCTCTGCACCCTGAAAATGTTCTCGGCGATCCCGTCCGCCACCGCCGTGGCGACGTTCGCGCCCATCGTCGAGGCAGCCGTCTCGGTGGGCAGTGTGCCCTGCTCGATGCCGTTCGCCAGCGCGGTCGCGAGGTCTGCGCCCGCCTCGATCCACTTGATGCCGCTGTACTCATCCAGCGCGGTGTCGAGGTCGAAGCCCTCGCCCATCACCTGCGCGATCTCGTCCGAGTACTGTTTGAAGACGTTCACCACGTCCTCGTAGGTCAGGTCTTCCTCGTAGGTGTCCAGCGCGGCCTTGATCTCGGAGAGGATCGTGCCGTATACGCTGTCACCGGCGGAGGCCACCACCTCGCCGATCTGATCCTTCATGGCGTTGTACTCGCCGAATTCCCGCTGCGTGTACTTTGTATCGGCGTACTGGTTAATCAGCGCACCCGCGCCGACCATCCCGACCACACCGGCAGCCGGGCCGATATACGGAGCCACCGAAGCCCCCACACTGCCGAGCCATTTGCCCGCCGCGGTCAGGCCGCGCTTAATCACGCCCGGCGCCGCAGAAGGTACGGCCCCGCCGCCTCCGCCAGTGCCCGTCGGAGTGCCTCCGCCTCCGCCGAAGTTCAGCAGGTGCTTGAGGTTGCCCGCCAGTTCGGCCACCTTGATGCCGATGGAGGCCACCTTCAGCGCACCCAGCGCCACCGCGATCCCCTTGATCGCGTCCACCACCGTGTCCTTGTGTTCCGCGATCCAGTTGAAGGCCTGCGTCAGGCCGTCCAGCGCGCCCTTCGCGCCCTCTATCAGCGTCTGGAAGCTCTCGCCGCCCTCGCCGGTCAGACTGGTGATGATCCCGCTCAGCGCGTCGGCCAGCCCCTGCATGGCCGCCTGCCCCTCCTCGGTCTGGAGGAATTCGTTGAAGCCCTGCACCGCCGTCGCCATGGCCTCGCTCACCTGCGTGAAAAGCGGCGCCAGCTCCGCCAGCACTTCGTATTTGCTCTTGTCGAGGCTGGCCGTCAGTTTGTTCTGCGCGTCGTCCAGCTCACCCAGCGCCTGCACGCTGTCCTCGCTGACCACCGCCACCTCGCGGCCCTCGGCGACGTACTGATCCCACGCGGCCCGGCCCGCCTGAAGCAGCGGCTTCAGGTCGCGGAAGCTCTTGCCCAGCAGCGTCTGGGCGATCGCATCCTGCTCCGTCTCGTCGGTGATCTCGGCCAGCGCCGCCAGCACGTCCCAGAACACGTCCTCGGAGTCGCGCATCCGGCCCGCCGCGTCGAATGCGCTCACGCCCAGCGAGTCATAGGCCTCCTCGATCTGCGGCGTGGCCTTGACCATGCCCTTGGTGAGCTTGTCCCGGGCCTTGATGATGTCCTCGACCTCGGTGTCGATGAACTGCGCCGCATATCTCCACGCCTGGAGCGTCTCCACGTCCATCCCGGTCTGGGTTGCCGTGGTCAGCAGCTCGTCGGCCCAGTCCGCGCCCTCGGTCTCCCAGTCCCAGAGCGCCTTGGCCGCGCGCGCCACGCCCCGCACCACGCCCATGAGCTTGTCGTAGACGCCGTCGATGGCTTTGGCGACGTTCTCCAGCGTCACCTGCCGGTCGAGGCTGTCCAGCGCGCCCCCGAAGTTATCGGCCGCGGTGCCCGCATCCGTGAGCGCGGTCTCCTGTTGGCCCAGCTCCGTTTCCGTCTTGTCCAGCTGGGTCTCCATGTTGACGAGGCTGGTTTTCGCGTTGTTCAGCTTGCGCTGCCAGGTCAGCATCGCCGAGTCGTTCGGGGCGATGCCTTTTTCCGTCATCTGCTTGATCGCGGCCTCGGCAGCTGCGACGGCCTTTTTCTGTTCCTCGATCTTTTTTCGGAGGATCTCGGCCTTGCTGGCCGCGAGCTCCTGCTTGTTGCCGGTGCGCTCGAACTGGGCTTCTGCGAGTTTCTCTTCGCTGTTGAGCGTTTTGATCGCGTTCGCCGCGTCGGTCATCTGGCGTCTGTATTCCTGCTCGCCCTCCAGCTTGAGCGTGGTCTTGATCTCGCGCTTCGCCGCCATGTGCTATCACTCCTCAGTCTGCGCAGCGCTGGCGCGCGCGCTTGATCCCGTGCTGCTCGTCATCGTACCGCATCCGGTAGATGTACAGGTCGCAGATCATGCCGGGCGCGAGGCTGCGCATCTCGCCCAGCCCCAGCCCGGCCACCAGCCCGTAGGCCGTGAACTGCCGGAAGGTCATCCGGCCGGTTGCTCTTTTTTTTTGAGTTCCTCAAGCACGACGTCGACCTCTTCGTCCTCGTCCTGCGTTTCGGTCTCCATGCGCATGCCCTCGGTGATCGCCGCCAGCAGCGCGTTCTGCACGCGCGGCAGGTCGGCCACGCGGAGCCGCTGCGCGATCCAGCGCTCGTCCACGTCCAGCTCGCGCCCCTCAAGCGCCTCGCCCTGCTCGCCCAGTATGCGAATAAGGGAGACCAGCGCATGCCGGTCTCCCATCTTCGCCGCGAGCGTGTCCTTGTCCAGAGCCTTGCCGAAGACCTCTTCGAAGCCATCCAGCGCGGCCAGCGTGAAGGCGAGCGCGAACTTACGCCCGCCGATGGTGATGTGGATCATCTCGCTACCTCCATTGTCCGGCGTCAGGTGCCGGAGATCAGATCCCCGCCTTGGTGTCCAGCCAGGTGACGGCCGCCGCCAGCGTGTCGAACGTGGCGATGCGCCTGTAGTTGGCCAGCAGGGTGGCGTCGTTGCGCACGCCCATGATCCGGCCCGTGATGGTCGGGGTCTGCCACTCGATGCTCTCGCCCTTGGTCTGGGCGGTCTCGTTGGTCTCGCCGAAGATCACCTTGTGGAACCACGAAGCGCGGTAGCTGGTGACTCCGTTCTTGCGCCGCACCTGGATATACCCGAAGCCAACGTAAGGCGCGCTCTCCTCGGTCATCTCGTACTCGGTCGTATTGCCCTCGGTCACGGCCTTGAGGCCCAGCACGTAGGCGCGCACGGTCTCCAGCAGGTCGTCGGTGTTGACCTCGATGGTGCCGCCGGTGATCCCGTTGTCCTCCTCCGCCACGCTGTCGTCAGCGTACAAAGGGTTGTCGTTGCGGTTGAAGGTGATGTTCGCGCTGATCGCCTTGCCGACCACCATGCCGGCGTCATAGGTCAGCGCCTGACCCTCCACCTCGGTGGCGATTTTGGCCGCCACGGGGTGAAGCATTCCAACCATTGCCATTTCGCTATCTCTCCTCTCGTCAGCCTGTCGGCTGCTCTTGTTTGATCTGCCCGGTCTCCAGGTAGGTCTCCCACACCCGGGTCATCGCGGGCACCACGGTCGCGTCGCTGATCTCGTCCGCACGATCCACCCACCGGCTGCCCTTGAGCTTGCTGGAGCCGTAGTGCAGGATGAAGGCCTTCTCGGCGTTGCGCACGCCCTTGCGGTCTTTGCCCTGCGGGTAGATGTCGATGCTCAGCGATCCGCCGAGGTCGGTCGGTGTGCGCGCATAGTTGATGGAGTCGATCATGTCGCCGGTGACCCGGTGGTCGTACTCGTCCGCGGCCTGTCGCCAGGCCTCGCGCACATACGCCGCGCCGGTCATGATCATGGCCTCGGCCACGTCCCCGGTCTGCTCGCCCATGCGCTGCATCTCGCGCACGATCTCGTCCATCCCGCTCGTGTCGAATCGCGCCATCAGTATCCCTCGCAGTCGTAGATGTGGTGGATGTATCCGGTCTCCGGCTCGTAGTCCACCAGGTGCGAGTACGCGATCCGCTCGTCCCCATCCAAGGCAGCCCTAATGCCATATGCGACAGGATCGTCCTCGTCCTTGGTGAACCGGTCGATCTGGAATGCCCAGCCGCCCTGATGGAGATCGTCGGCCATGACGGCCAGTTCTCTCGTCTCCTGCCACACGGTGTACGCCGCAGATCCTCTGTAGGCGCTCTCGTAGTGGCCCGCGTTGGGATCGCACGCGACGATCATGTCCTTAATCTCGGCCAGCGTCACGGTGCGATCACCTCCAGCGTCAGGTCGCTGATCTGCTCACCACTGTCCTCATCGGTGCCGTGGTAGGCGCGGCCCACCTCGTACACCACCACCTCGCCGCCCGTCGGGGCCAGCTCCACCCGGTCGTGGTTGGTGATCTGTCGATTCTGGAGCACCCGTACCCGCGCCCCGTGCGCGATCTCCTCGCGCGTGTCGGTCGGTCGGGCCGGTGATGTCTCGAAGTCCAGCTCACCGTACCAGCTCTGCCAGTACTGCACGTCCTCGAAGACCGGCTTCTCTCCCGGGCCTGCGGTGTTGCGCTTGCGGTAGATGGTGGCGATGCCCCTGTCCAGGATCACTCGCTCACCCCCTGCTGCACCCAGCGCTCACGCCTGCGCAGTCTCAGCCAGTCCGGCATGCCGGTCGCCTGATCCCGGTTCTGATAGGCCCAGACGCTGTAGTCCACCACCAGCATCAGATCCGCGACGCTGTCCGTCAGGGCAATGCCCGTCGCCTCGATCTCGCCGATGGCCGCGTCGATCCGTTTGGCCAGGTACTCGTCCAGGGAGGTGTCTCCCGGGAGTCTGTTCAGCCGCGTTTTCACCAGCGTCAACGCGGTCTCCGTGTTCACTGCCATCAGGTCGCACCTCCCCGTCGGTCACTTGGTTTTTTTCGTCCGCTTCGGCTTCTCGGCCTTGGCGGGCTGCTGCTCCCCCTCTTCGCGGATCAGTCCGGCCTCCATCAGCGCGGCGACGTGATCCGGCGCGGGTTGCCCCGCGCGCGGATACTTGTCACCGGGATAGTAGATCGTCGTGCCTTCCGCGAAGGTGCGCACCGTCAGCATCAGTTGGCAGTGTCGCTGGCGAAGGTCATGGTGGCGCTGGGCGTGGTGCCGCCGATGCCGATGGCCACGAAGGCCTCGGCGATGGCCGGAGCGCCGTCATAGCGCGCGGTGCCCTTGAACACGGTCTGATCCTGGAGGAAGCGGACGTGCTCGGAGGTCGCGAAGGCGGTACCGGCGCGCTCGGCCAGGGTGTACAGGTCGAAGTAGCCGCCGATGATGACGTTGTCGGGGATGAAGCTCAGCACCTCGATGGCGCCGCCCACGACGGGCATCTCAGCCTGCACGCCCGCCACGATGGCGCCGTTGGCGTTGATGGTCAGGGCGTTGGCGATCAGCGCGGTGTAGGTGGTCTCGTTCATGACCCACACCTTCTCGCCCCTGCTGTACTTGCCCTTGGCGGCGCCGGAGGCGGTGACGATGGCCTTGAAGAGGGCCGCGTCGGTCTCAGTGGCCGCGATGGTGATCACGTTGGTGGTGTGCAGGTCAGCCCAGGGCCGCGCGGTGGCCGGATAGCCGGTGGGCGCGGCGGTCTGCACGAGGCGGGAGACGATGCCCTGAGGCATCTTCTGGGTGCCGCTGCCGTTGCGGCCGTACAGGATGGCCTTGTCCAGCGCCAGACCGACGGCCTGGCCCAGGGCGGATACCAGCTCGTTGGCCAGATCGACGTCGCTGTCCTCGAGGTTGGCATTGCACACCGCGAAGTATCCGCCGACCTTGTAGCAGTCCATCTCGAGGTCGTTGAAGCCGAGGCTCAGCTCGTTGAGGTTGGCGCAGCAGTCAGTCCACACGGCCTCGGGCACGGTGCCCATGATCAGCTGGCGGGCAGTGCCGGCGACGCGGCGCACGTAGACGTGCTTGTACAGCTTGGAGTAACGCTCGACGTTCTCACGCAGCAGGCCCAGCAGCACCTCGGGGATGGTCAGGCCCACGTTGGTCAGCGCGCGCTTTTCCTTGATCGCGGTGCGCACCTCGCCCAGGTACGCCTTCACGTCTTCACGGGTCACAATCGCGCCCAGATCGGCGCGGCTCTTCAGGTTCTCGCTCATGTTGTCCTCTTCCTTTCCGGTCGCTTTCTCATTCTTGGGCTGCTCGGTCTCCTGAGCGGCCTCTTCCTGGGCGATCTCGCCCTCCAGCTCGGTCACGGTGCGCTCCAGCTCGCTCTTCGCGGCCTCGTGCGCGTCCCGCTCGGCGCGGAAGCCGTCGATGGCCTCCTGCACCTGACCGACCTCGTCGTCGTTGGTGATCTCGGCGATGGCGGCCTCCATCTCGGCCTCGCGCTTCGCGAAGTCCTCGTCCTTGCCGCGCAGCTCGTCGAGCGCCTTGCGCTTGTTTTCCAGCTGCTTGCGCAGCAGCAGCACCTTAAGCGCCATGTGCTCTCAGCTCCTCTCGCATCTTGGTCTTGATGTCCTCCAGCCGCTGCGCCTTGATGGCGTCGCGCTGGGCTTCCCGTGCCTGGACGCTGGTCGCCTCATAGGCCGGGAAGGTGCATACGGACACTTCGTGGAGGTTGACCTCCGTGATCCGCCAGTGGATCGAGCCGTCGTCGCGGAAATCGGTTTCCTCGCTGACGATCTCGAAGCCAAAGCTGCACTGATCCACGTCGCCGCGCTTGACGCGCTCGTACAGGTTGACGGCATCCTGATCTTTCGGATTGATCTCGATGTCGCCCCACAGGCCGTGCGCGTCTTCCCGGAGTTCAAGGGTTCCCGCCTTGTTGCGCCCCAGGACGAGCGTGGTGTCGTGATTGATCAATGCGCGGATGTCGTTGCCGAGCGTCCGCGAAAAAGCGCCGGGCGCGATGCTCTCGCTCAGGCCTGGCGCGATCTCGTAATTGGAATCGAAGACGGAGAAATACCCCGTGATGTGGGGATTCTGTCCCTCCGCCTCCCGCACCTCGAAGCGCGTGCTCGCGGTGCGTACCTGTCTGTCGGTGCGTTCCATACGTTAGTCATCTCCTCATCAGCCGCCGTTGGAGATATACAGCTCCCCGTCTTCGGTGTCCGCGAAAAGCTGTTCCGGATTGTCCTGCATCGGGTTGTAGAAACTCGCAATGTACTGGTCTCCATGTGTGGGGTCGGTAGCATCTTCACACATAATGAGTTTAAACAGCATATGCTGAATTCCGCTGTCCATAACATACACCACGTCTCTGCCTGACACCATTGCCGCCTTGACCTCCGCGTAGGTCGCGTCAAAGGTTACACCAGTTTCGGTCATGGTATAGGTCAGCACCAACGCACCACCGCCGCCGCCGTTGCCGCCGTTCTGGTCAGCGCCCGCCAGTCCCAGGTATCCTCTTGCCCAATGTCCACTCATTGATCTTTCTCCTTCCTCGTCGGGCATCGGCCCGCTTGGTCGTTGAGTACCCACCAGCCCTTACAGTCCTTGTACCGCTGGTGCGGGCACAGCCCGCCGCCCAGCTTGGCACACCTGATCCGCATCCCCGCGCCGTAGCTGGCGTAGGGACAATCAAGCACGATCTTCATTCGTTGCCCACCAGCTTCTTCTGTTTTCCGGTGTCCTCGTAGTTGATGTAATTCTCAAGCACCTTGAACTCCGTCAGCCCCGCCGGTGCCATGTGCATCCTGTCGCGCCATTCGTCTCCGTTGACGTAGCCGCGATCCGCGCCCGCGAGGAGGATGCTGCTCATGCTCGCCATGTCGTAGTCCATCAGCGACCAGAAGTTCAGCATCAGGTACCACTTCGGGCTGAGGATCAGCGCGCGGGTCAGCTCCTGCTGGATCAGCTGGGCGATGCCGCGCACCTTGGTCTGCACGAAGTTGTTCCATTCGTCCCGGTTGAAGTCGCCCACGCCGAGCAGGAAGGGCGGCACGCCGATCACGGAGGCGACCGTGCGCTTGTCCAGCTCCACCGTGTCGCGGATCGCCAGGTCGTTGAGCGTCAGCGGCTTGACCTGCTCCACCTGGAAGGCCTCCGCCGGGATGATCCACGGCTGGCCGGGTGTGTTGGGCCGGATGTAGCTCTCCACCAGTTTCTGCCTGCCCTCCGGCGACGCGAACTCCTCGGTGAGCGCGTCCACCTTCACGATGATCGACGGCTTCCACTCGCTCGACATGAAGGCGTTCTCCGTCCTCTGCGCCTGCTTGAGGTTGTTGGCGATGTCCCGCAGCGTCACCGTCACGCCTCTTCCCTTCCACGGGTAGAGCGGGTCGGGGTTGTATGCGATGTGGATCAGATCCTCGGGCCGCCTCGGCACGCCGTCGATCAGCACCCGGTAGTCCCGGTAGCTGGTGCCCTCCGGCTGGAGCTGCACCCGGCTCGCGCTGATCGGCTCCAGACTCTTGATGATCCCCTCGCGCGTGTGCGGCACGACGATCGAGTTGCCGTTGCCGTACAGCAGCAGGTTCATGACGATCGCCGTCATCCACTGGGCGCGCGTCATGTTGCCGTTCGGCTCGATGTCGATCGTCCTCGAAAGCTCGTTGATGATCCGCACGTCGCCCTGATCCGTGTTGCTCATCAGGTAGATGGTCATGCTCCCGATCAGCTCCGCGATCCGCAGGCACGCGGTCTGGATCTCCGGGCAGTCGCTCAGGCGGGTGTACCCCGCGCAGCAGATGTCGCCGTCGCTCAGCCACAGCGCCACGCCGCCGGTGCCCTG